>ERZ1026866.331-NODE-331-length-29534-cov-25.751484_pt1 | contig 29534 bp, 31 predicted proteins | sample MGYA00380163_ERZ1026866 | MGnify/ENA primary metagenome ERZ1026866 (study PRJEB33269, sample SAMEA4719799) | human gut metagenome | biome: human-associated habitat; feature: organic feature; material: feces | place: Cameroon | collected 2013-10 ...
TCACTTTGTCGAAATAAGTAATAAGATATAAATATATTTTTAAACAAAAAAATGACATTTTAATAAAAAAGATTATTTTTTTATTGAATAGGAAATAAAAATTGATTATAATTATATTAGATTATAAAAATGGTGTTTTTTTATGACTAGTAAAATTTATTCAATAGCTTGTGATTTTGGTTCTTCTGGAGGTAAAATATTTTTATCAAAGTTTGAAAATGATAAAATGACTTTGGAAGAAGTACATAGGTTTTCTTTATCCCCTATAAAAATTAATAACTATTATTATACAGATTTTATATATATGTATAATGAATTGTTAAAAGGAATTAAAAAAGTTGTAGATATGGGTATTCAGCCTTCATCTTTAGGTATTAATTCTTGGGGTGTTGATTATGGTTATTTAGATAAAAACGGAGAATTATTGTCTAACCCTGTAAATTATAGAGATACTAGAACCATAGATACTATAAAAAAACTAGAAAAAATCGGATTATCTGCCAAAGAATTATACAAAATAACTGGAATATCTTGCATGCCTTTTAACAGCATAATGCAAATATACGAAGATATACAAGGCAGAGCAAATATAGTAAACAATGCTTCAAAATTATTATTTACTCCAGATTTATTTGGATATTTTTTAACAGGTAATATTTCTGCTGAATATACAATATCTTCCACTTCTCAGCTTATAGATATAAACAAAAAAGAATGGTCAAAAGAAATTCTTGAAAAGATTAATTTTGATATTAACAAACTTCCATCATTTCAAGAACCAGGAAGCAAAAAAGGTTTATTAAAACAAGAAATAGCAGATTATTTAGGCTGTAAGCCATTTGATATTATTGCTGTTGCTTCTCATGATACCGCTTCTGCCGTATTATCTGCTCCTATATTTGATGATAATACAGCATATTTATCTTCTGGCTCATGGTCTTTGCTTGGAGTAGAATTGAAAGAAGCAGTATTAACTGATGAAGCCTTTGAAAATGGTTTTACAAATGAAATGGGATACAATAACACTATAAGATTCTTAGAAAATATTAACGGACTTTGGACTATACAGCTTCTTCAAAAGAAATATCAAATCTCATTCAACGATATGGAACAGCTTGCAAGAGATAATATTAAAGATGAACACAGAATAGATATTAATGATAATAGATTCTATAATCCTAAAGACATAGAAGATGAAATATTAAATTATTATAAAGATACTAATCAGGCTAATATAGAAAAAGATAAAAAAGGTGTTATAATAGCTTCTGTATATAATTCTCTAGCAGAAAGTTATGCTAAATATATTAATAGTCTTAAAAAACTTTTAAATAAAGATATTAATAAACTATGCATTGTAGGCGGCGGAACAAAAGATAAATTAATATGCGAGCTTACAAAAGAAAAAACTAATTTAACTGTTTCAGTAGGACCTATAGAATGCACTGCTACTGGTAATATATTAGCACAATTTAAAGCTTTAGGGGTTTTAAAAGATACCAACGAAATGAGAAAATTAGTTGTTAATAGTTTTGATATAAAACAAATATAATGTTTTTTAAATAATAAAATTTTTAAGGAGAAAAAATGGCTACTGCAAACAGAAAAGATTTAGCTAAAAGCATAATAGAAGCTTGTTTAAATATGAGAAAAGATGGTGTTAATCAAGGTACTGCTGGAAACATAAGCATAAGATTTAAAGACGGTATGCTTATTACACCTTCAGGTATGCCTTATGAGATTATGACGCCTGATGATATTGTTTTTGTAGATGGTAATGGAAAACCAGAAAAAGATAAAATACCTTCAAGCGAATGGAGATTTCATTTATCTATTCTCAAAGATAACCCTACTTTTAATGCTGTAATACATAATCATGCTATTTATTCATCTATGGTTTCTATTTTAAATATAGATTATATTCCAGCTATTCATTATATGGTAGGCGTTGCTGGAGGAAATAAAATTCCTTGTGTTAAATATGCAACATACGGCACTCAAGAATTATGCGACAATATTTCTAAATCTATGAAAGGATATAAGGCTTGCATACTCAAAAATCATGGACTTTTAGCTGCTGATGAAACATTACAAAAAGCATATCATGTTATGATGGAAGTTGAAAATCTAGCTAGATTATATATGGGAGTAAGAGGTATTGGTGATTACTCTATTTTATCTGATGATGAAATGGACATTGTTTTAGAAAAATTCAAAAATTATGGTCTTAATGTAAAACATAAAACTAAAAAAACAACAAAAACAACAGTTAAATCTTCTAAGTCTAAGAAGAAATGATTTTTAATAATTTTTTATATAAGAAATAATTTTAAAAAAGGAGTATTTTAATGGCTAGATACATTTTAAATGAAACAAGTTATTTTGGAATAGGTATAAGAAGCGAGCTTGCTACAGAAATTAAAGCAAGAGGTTTCAAGAAGGCTCTTTTAGTAAGTGATAAAGTTTTGGATTCTTGCGGTGTACTTAAAAAAGTTAAAGATGTTTTAGATGGTGCTAATATTGCTTATGATGTATTTTTGGATATTAAGCAAAATCCTACTATTAAAAACTGTAAAGACGGTTTAGCAAAATATAATGAATCTGGTGCTGATTTCTTAATAGCTGTTGGAGGCGGTTCTGTAATGGACGTTGCTAAAGCTATAGGTATCACAAAAAACAATCCTGATTTTGCTGATGTTAAATCTCTTGAAGGAGTTGCTGCTACTAAAAATAAAAGCGTACCTATTATGGCACTTCCTACTACTTGCGGTACTGCTGCTGAGGTTACAATCAACTATGTAATAATTAACGAAGAAGAAAATAGAAAAATGGTTTGTGTTGACCCTAAAGATATACCTATAATTGCTTTTGTAGATGCTGAACTTATGGCTTCTATGCCTAACAGTCTTGTTGCTGCTACTGGTATGGACGCTTTAACTCATGCCATTGAAGGCTATATCACTAAAGGTGCTCATACTATTTCTGATATGTTTGAATACAAAGCTATGCAGCTTATATCTAAACACTTAAGAGGTGCTGTTAAAGATAAGAACATGACTGACATGGACGGAATGAGTATTGCTCAGTATGTTGCTGGTATGGGTTTCAGTAACGTTGGACTTGGTATTGTTCACTCTATGGCTCACCCGCTTGGAGCTATATTTGATATTCCTCATGGTGTTGCTAATGCTGTACTTCTTCCTACTGTTATGGAATTTAATATGCCTGTTTGTATAGATAAATATGTTGATATAGCTGTGGCAATGGGTGAAAAAGTTGATGGATTAAGCAAAGAAGAAGCTGCTAAAAAAGCTGTTGAGGCTGTTAGAAAACTTTCTAAAGATGTTAATATTCCTGCTAATTTAAGAGAATTAAAAATCAAAGAAGAAGATTTACCAAGATTAGCAAAAGATGCTTTAGCTGATGTATGTACTGGCGGAAATCCTAGAGATGTAACATTAGACGATATATTGGCTTTATATAAGAAAGCTTATTAATTAATTATATATTCTATATTCTTAACTTTAATAAAAAGGCTGCTTGAAACATTAGCAGCCTTTATTTTTGATAAATACATTATCAATATTATAATTTTTTCTCACTTCCTCTCAAATTAAATTGAGCAGAAAAATTATATATTTGTTTAGACATATTTAAACTTTGCTGTTCTAATAACACTTCAGTAGCATTAACTCCTATGTCAAATGCTGGAAAAACTACTTCTGATATATTCTGATTCTCTGAATACAAATTAACTACCTTGTCAAATGATATTATTGATACATCTTCTGGTATTGATAATTTTAATTCTTTTAAAGCCTTTAATATACCTATAGCAACTATTTGATTAGCCGCTAATATAGAATCAAATTTTATATTTTCTTCTACAAGTTTTTTAATTATATAGTACCCGCTATCGCTATTATTAAAATCACCATAATATACTCTTTCCATTCCATTATCCAAATTATGGCTCTTAATACTCTCTAAAAATCCATCTTTTCTCTCTTGTGCATTACTTAAATTAAGACTTCCTGTTATTATAATAGGATTTTTTGCCCCGCCCTCTATTAATAAATCAGTTGCTTTTTTAGCAGCACTAAAATTATTAGATAGATTTTTTATATATATATCTTCAAATTCTAAATCTCTATCAACCAACGATACAATATTACTATTTTTATTATATGGCAATTTATCTCTTTTAGCAGAAGCAGGAACCCATATCACTCCTATATCTTTATCATTTTCTATCCTAGAGAATATTTTTGTTTCCTCTTCAATAGATTCATTAGTTAAATATATTTCAAATGGTATATCAGATTTTTGTACAACAGATATTATACCGTTAAACATATCTATATAAAAGCTATTACTTAAATCTGGAATTATTAAAATAACTCTCTTTATAGCATTCATAGAAAAATAATTATCTATGCCATTATTCTTTAAAATGTCATTTATTTTATTTCTTGTAGATACTTTTACAGAATTAGGATCTTTTAGCATTCTAGAAATAGTTGCTGGAGACACACCGCTTATTCGAGATAATTCTCTTATTTTCAATTTCATTTCCTCTATTTTTTAAATACATCTCATTTTTTAATTGCAAATATTATAATATTAAAACAAAAAAAAGTAAATATAAATTATTCATTGTTTCATTTTTATAAATATATATATTTTTTGTTTTATAAAAAAAAACAGATATAAATAAATTAAACTATAAATAATTTTAAATATGTTTGCAAAAAGATAGAAAAAAGAATAAAATACTATAGTTAATATAATATATATTAGTAGGTGTTTATGAAAAAGAATATTATTATCTTTGTTATACTTTTTGAATTAATTATTATAATAATGACTTCCGGATTAGGAGCTCAAGGGAAAGCATATATACCTGATATAGTATCAAAGAATAAACTAAATTACGGCAGTGCATTAAAACTATATAATGATAAGCAATATAAAAAAGCATATGCACAATTTACAAATCTAATAAACAGCAGCAACGATTTATTAATAAGAGATTATATTATATATTATGGAGCAAAAAGTGCTTTAAGTACTAATATGTATGATGAGGCAATAGATTTATATTCTAAACTTATGACAGAATATCCAAGGTCATCATTATACCCTTTTGCTGAACAATATAAAGCATTAGCAGAGTTCTACAAAGATGATTATCCTATAAGTAATTTTTTCAACAGCAATAAACAAAAATGGATAAAAGAGTTTGTTGGATTAAAAGCAATGAAAGAAACTGAAGACACTAATAAAGCCAAATTAATAGCATTAGAGTTAACTAAAAAATACATAAACAGAGAAGCTTTAATATATTTAAATAATAATTTTGAAGAAGAGATATATAATTTTAATAATAATATAAAATATAAAGCAGCTGTAGAATTATATGATGCTGGATATAGAACTGCCGCTTTAAAATATTTTAATAATCTTATAGAACTTAATGCCTACAAAAACAATTCAATATATTATAAAGCAAGAATTAATCAATTAGCAGGAAACAGAGAAAGTGCTTCTACATTATTTAATGAATATCTTGCTAATACCAACAATAAAGAATATAGAAAACTAGCAATTTATTGGAATGCTAATAATTATGAAAGGCTAAAAAATTATACTAAAGCAAGAGAGTTATATAATACTTTTTTAAGAAATTATCCAAAAGATAGTTATGTGCCAAGAATTTATAATAGCTTTATTAATATAAGTTTAAATAATAATAATTTACCAGAGGCTAAAAAATATTTGACAAACTCTCTAAAGAATTTCCATAACAATAGATATACAGAACTTTCATTAAAGAGTTATTTAAGAAAGGCATTAAAATTAAAAAATAAAACAGAAACATATTATGCAATTAGTGAATTAGACAAAATATATCCAAAATACAGACATGACTTTGTATTATCATGGTATATGTGGGCTGCTGAAGAATTGGGTGATACTGAAACAAGAGATAAGTATATAATGAAAAGTCTGCTTGAAAGTAAAAATCCTTTTTATGTAAAAGGGGCTTTAAGTTTAGCAACTGATGAAATGATAAATAATGTTTCTCAAAGCAATACTTACTATTTAAACGAAGCAAAAAAATATTATACTGATTCAAATTATACCCAAACTATGCAAATGCTTGATAAAATGCAGTTTATAGATTATATAGTAACTAAAAAAGAAGATAATTTAGTAAAAGAAGCAAGAGCTATAGCTAAAGAAATATTTATGCAAAATAAATTTGTTCAAGACTTTTATTCTAATAAAAAAGAAAATGAAATATTCAATGAATTATCTTTGCAAACAAGAGAGGAAGTAAATAAACCTATATTATTATATTATTATGGTGATATGGACAATGCTTATAGAGAGTTTAATACAGTTTATCAAAAAACACAGGTTACTTACCCTTTATTTTATTATGCAGAAAAGATATATAAGTCATCATTAAACACAAAGAGATTTATGCAGATTTGTGCTAATATAGGAAAATATTTTGGATATAATTATTATGACAATGTGGATTTACTTCCAGATGAGTTTAGAAAATATGTTTATCCTAGATGCTTTGATGAATATGTTGTACCTGAGGCAAAATATTATAAAATAGAGCCAAATTTTGTATACTCTATAATGAGAGAAGAGAGTTTATTTGATGTAAAAGCAAAATCTTATGTTGGGGCAATGGGGCTTATGCAATTAATGCCTACAACTGCCGCTGCTGAAAATAAAAAATCAAGATACAGATATAACCCTCTAAACTTAACAGATGCTAAACAAAATATTAATATTGGCATATCTCATTTAAGCTGGTTATTCCAAAGTCAAAATGCTAGTAATTATGCATTAGTTGCTGCTAGCTATAATGCTGGTTCTGGAAGAGGAAACAGATGGAAAAAAGAATATGGTACAAATAATATGTATCGTACTGCAAGGTTTATAGATATAGAAGAGACAGAGTTTTATGTTGAAAGAGTAATGAAAAGCTATGAATATTATAGCAGATATTATAAAAATTAATTAATATTTTATACTATCTTTATAATATTTTAAACCTTTATATGGAGCTCTTAACTCATTATTTATAATATTATTATACCAATTAATATAGTTAAAATTTTCAACTTCAGACATAATAGAATGTTTTTCTTCTGTATGTATATCATATTTATTAAACATCATAGCAATAGTTTGAAGTATATAATAAGCAAATATATCATTTAAAGTTTTGCTGTCAATTTTCACAACACCTCTTTGAGATACAAAAACTTTATTATTAGATAGAAAAGGATAAGTGCTAATTACAGCTAAAGACTTTGTGTTTTCAATATTTTTATTTTCAAGTACTAGCCTATCTATTACTCCAGCCTCAGATATAGCTTTAGCATCAGCTCCTTTATAGTTTGCTGTTATAGGCATATTTATTATTATAATATGCGAATCTATTTTAGAATCTTTTAAGGCACTTCCTATAACTCTCCAATATTGTGCTGTATACATAGCTACAATATCTTCTCTAAGTAATTTTTTTCCGTTTGGTAATGGTGTATTCCAGAGGGTTAATATATTTTGTTTAAAACTAGGTGCTATATTTGAAGCTAATTCCTCTAATGAGGTTGTTGAACTATCATAATTAAATAAAGTTTTTAGGCTGCTGTAGGTTTCATTAGAAAGAGAATAGTAAAGAATATTTTTTGCTAAAATACTATTACTTGTTTTTTTTATATCAATATAATCTTTTTTAAAAAGTTCAATATTCTTATTTAAAAGTTTTCTATTGTTCTTATAAAAGTCTTCGGCATTAATTCCTTCTTTTAATACATATTTTATTCTATAACCTAATAATTCATAAGTTAATAATGGAAGTTTTGAATTAAAAATATAAAAAAAATCTGACGGATTTAATGCGGCTAAATTATTATCTTTAACATATGTAATATTTACAACATATTCTTTATTTTTATTTAACGGTTTTATAGTTTTATTGCAAGAGCAGATAATAGATATAATAAATAGTGTAAGAAAGAATATTTTTTTCATAACAACAAATCACTCAGACATAGAACCGCTTACACCATATGCTTCTATTCTTTCTGTTTCTACATAATATCTAATCTCTCGACCTCTAACAATACTATTTTCTTGCGAAAGATAAGGATTTTCTCCCCATAATCTTAAATATTTAGCCTTATCAAAATATGTAGCCCAAGCACTTTTTGAGTTCATATCCTTCATCTCAACATAAACATTTCCATTAGCCCTTAATTTCTCATCATCATTAAATATCTGCATAGTAACAGAAGTTATCTTCATGCTTCTATTTTCTAAATAAGCATGCGGAGAACCGCTAACTGTAGCAACCTTAGTATCAGGGTCAAGATGAAGTAAATCACCCTCTAATGATATACCTTCATCATAATCTACCATCACAACATCATTGTGAAATATAATATCTCTAAACTTCTCATCTCTTTTATATTCTATCCACTCACCGAAAGATATTATTCCTCTGTCTGGTATTCTTACAGAAGGCTCTTGATACATATATATATGCTCATTATCCATATCATATATAATATATCCGCCTTTAAGTATCATATTCTCTTCAAAGAAATAAGCATTAACATTTCCATAAGCATATAAAAATCTATTAGTCTGATTTGCCCCACCCTTTTCATCTAGAAAAAGTCTATCCGCCGTTACAATATTATAATTACTCACCTTGCTATTTTTAGTTTCATTAGTTTCACCAGTTTGAACATAATCATTAGTTTGAAGTATATATATCTTACTTCTTCCCATAACATTTGCTGTAGAAGTTTTTGCATTATACTCCAATATCTCGCCTTCTATTCTATCGCTGCCTTGATAAAGTCTTGGATTTCCTTTTAACACAGAAATTTGCGTATCCATATCATAAATTAACTCATCAGAATATCCATCAGTTCTTCTGTCATTTTCTTTATCTATATGTATAAGATGAACATTGCTTATAGCCTTTGCAGTAGGAGTATTAAAATCTCTCTCCATAAAAGTACTTTTTATTGTCATATTGTTTGTAGATGAACGAAGTATTGGATTATTTCTAGCATATGCATATCTAGTTTTACCATTATAGCTAGCATATCCTGCATCTATTGTAGAGCCGTTTGTTTTACTTAAAAGTCTAACCTTTCCTGTGAATGTCGCAAGCTCTGTTTCTTTATAAAAAGTCATCTTATAGCTTGTTATTAAAGCTGATTTATCTTCTAATCTAGAATTGCCTGTATATTGAAAAACTTGATTTTTATTGTCGTATGTAAATTTATCAGCACTTCTTTGAGATTGAGGCATTAATGTAGATATTAATATAAATAAAATTACAAATGAATAAAAAATCTTACTCTTCAGCAATTGGCACTCCTATAGCATCGCCTTCATCTTTTTCATTATATACAGTTATATTTTCCATAGCCAAATCACCCTCCATACTGCTTCCAGTAAGCCAGCTTCCATCTTCTTGCTCTACTCTAATTGGTACAGGGCTTTTAAAATGGCTTTTCTCATGATCATACTGCACATACTCAGTATATAGAGTACTATTATTAGAAGCCTTTGCAACAACATTTGTAAATATTTCTGTATATAAAGTATTTTTATTTATTTTAGCAAACTCTCCGGATACTCTTGCTGCAATAGTGCCATCAGCATCATAAGTATAATTACGTGAATCATATAACTCTATTAAAGCTCTGCTGTCATAAAACTTAGCATTAGTTGCAAACATATCCATTTGTTTGAAATTGGTAACATAGCTTTCTCTTCTAAAACCATAAAACTCCATCTCAGGAGGGCGTTCAAAATTATTATCTCCTGTATCCTGACCTATCTTGCTAAAATCAGTACAAGAGATTATAGAAAATATCATTATATTAAAAAGAATAAAACTCTTTGAGATTTTTTTCATAATCACCCCTAGCCTTTAATACCATATCTATGGCAGTCCTTACAGCACCATTTCCTCCCTCTTTATCTAATACTATATTAGCAATTTTTTTTACTTCTTTAATAGCATTTTTTGGTGCAAAAGAAACCCCAACATATTTTGAAGGTGCTAAATCTATAACATCATCACCCATATAAGCAACTTCTTCATTTTTTAAACCATATTTTTCTATTAATGTCAAAAGAGCAGGCATTTTATATTCTTCACCCTGTATTAAATCTTCAAAACCATGTATTCTAAACTTATCAAATCTTTTTTTCACACAACTAGCCTTACTTCCAGTAATAACAGCAATTTTAATTCCAGCTTTTAATGCCATTACTACACCCATACCGTCTAAAGTATTGAAAAATTTAGTTTCTACGCCATTATCATCAAATATAAGTTTGCCATCGGTCATAACACCGTCTATATCAAAAACAAACAATTTTATTTTTTTGAGTTTTTTAAGATTAAAGTAATAGGATAAAAAAAGTTTTAAATTCATGATTGTATTGTAATTGGGGCTTACAGGACTCGAACCTGCCCACCCGGTTTAGGAAACCAGTGCTCTATCCTGATGAGCTAAAGCCCCTTATTTAAAGAAGCTCAAACCAAATCGGAGAGTGTGGGACTCGAACCCACATGGGTGTTAGCCCGGCGGTTTTCAAGACCGCTGCTCTACCAATTGAACGAACTCTCCAAAATTAAATATGTCATGTATTATAACATATTTAAAATAAATTTCAAGTTTTTATTTATAAAAAATTATTTACAAACCTCCATCATCTTTACAACTTATATACAATATAGAAAAATTAATATTGATATTTAATAAAAGCTTTACAAAAAATGAAAAATTATGTATTTTATATTGACTTATATATTTTTTATATTAAAATCATTCGTATGAGACAACAAGAAATGACACCTATATTAGAAAATTATTTAGAAACTATATACAATTTGGAAGTAGAAAAAAAGTTTAAAGAAGCTATTAGAATTACTGATATAGCAGATTTAGTAGGACGCTCAAAGGCAAGCGTTAATACAGCTATAAAAACATTATCCAAATTGGGCCATATAAAACATGAACATTATGGAGATATAGAATTAACAGATTCTGGAAGAGCTATAGGAAAAGATATAGCTGAAAGACATGCAATATTCTATTATTTCTTAACTAAAGTATTAAATATAGATGAAAAAATAGCAGATGAAGAAGCTTGTTTAATAGAACATGCTATGAGCAGAGATACAGTGCATAAGTTTAAAGAGTTCCTCTGCGATTATTGTAAAAAAGAAAATATTTTAAATAAACAAAACTAATAATATTTATTTTATTAAATATTATTAGTTTATATACCTTATAAAAATTCTATAATTCTTTTTTATAATTTCAAAATACTATTTAAATTTAATAAACATTCATAACAATTAAAACAAATACAAAAATTATATTATTTCATCTTTTATCATATCTTCAAAACTCTGTCTTTTTCTTATAATATAATGTTTATCTTTGTCTATCATCACCTGTGATATTAATGGACGTGAATTATAATTGCTAGCCATACTAAAGCCATAAGCACCAGCATCAAGCAAAGCAACATAATTACCCTCTTTAAGAGTTTCGCATTCTCTATCATTAGCAAACACATCAGAGCTTTCGCATATAGGTCCTACAAAATCATAATTTGAATATTTATCAGTTTTTACTAAAGGCATTATTTCATTATAAGCTTCATACATAGCAACCCTAACATAATCATTCATACCGCCGTCTAAAATAGCATACTTTCTGCTAAGCTCTTCTTTTATATATTCAACTCTCATTATCAAAGCACCAGACTCTGCAACAAAATATCTTCCAGGCTCTGTTGTAACACTAAGTTTCATATCTTTAAGAAGACTTATACTATCTTTTTTAAACTTATCAAAATCAAATCCAGAATGTGCCCTGTTGTATCTTACGCCAAATCCTCCGCCTATATCTATATTTGTTATATTAAAGCCTAAACTATTAACCTCCGCTATCAAATCTCTCATTACTAGTATTGCTTTATAAAAAGGTTCAGCATCTACCATTTGAGAGCCTATATGCATAGATAATGAATCTATTTCTATATTATCTAAAGACTTTAACATATTAGCATTTTCCCTAATTGTCTTTATACTAATACCAAATTTATTACCATTAATTCCTGTTGTAATTTTTTCATGAGTATGAGCATCTATATTCGGATTAACTCTTATAGAACATTTTACTCTTCTTTTTAATTCCTTTGCTATAGAGTTTATTCTTATTGCCTCTGGAATAGATTCTATATTAAAACGCTTTATATTTAATTCTATTGATTTTCTTATCTCTTCTTCTGTTTTAGCAACACCTGAAAATACTATATTCTCTGCCTTTCCGCCTGCTTTTATATATTTCAAAGTCTCGCCAATAGATACTACATCTCCTCCAATCCCCTCTTCTATCATCATCTTTAATATAGATAAATTATTCTCAGCCTTAATAGCATAAACAATAGAATGATTCTCTATATCAGAAAATACATTTTTTAAAAACCTAATCTTTTGTAATATATCGTTTTTTGAATAAATATAAAAAGGAGTCTTATAAACATCTGTAATATTTCTAATCTCAATATCTTCACACATTAAAATATTATCTTTATAGTATATCATCAAAAAACTCCTAGTTATTATTATTTAAGGATACGTTATAATACTATACATAGAATAAAAGTCAATGATTTTATTATGCATTATATTTTTAACTTGCAATAAAATAAAAATTATATATATTTATTATTATAGGATAAATTTATGGCATAATATACGGAGATTTATAAAAAATGCCTATAGCACCTTTAGATTTACAAGTGCTTTATATGCAGCAATCGCATATAGGCAGAATGGAACATGTAAGAATGGCAGCCAAAACAATAGCCATGCAATCTGAAGATAAGGATATACATAGAGATTCATACATAAAAGATTCAACAGTTGTAAAATCTGAAAACGTTGCTGAAGATAATAAAATTAAAGAAAAAAAAGATAATCAAAAAAATAAAGGTTATATGTCATATAGAAAAAAAAATAAAAAGAAATCTGTATTTAATCAAAACTATGATGATAGCCAAAATAATAATATAGAGATAGAAGAAGTATCCCTTACTGAGCAAAGTAAAGGATTAAAAATAGATATATTTGGATAAAAATAGGATAACTCTAAAAAATGCAAATCTTAATTAGTATAATAATCAATGTTATAATATTAGCAGTTGTAATGCCATTATTTTATGTATATATAGTTTCAAGAGCGAGGGAGAGATTAGAAAAAGAGGTTATAAAAAAGGCAAGAGATGAAATTGAAGCATTGGTTAAAGAATTTAATAATATAGCATTAAGCAGAATATCATTATTAGAAGATGCTATAACTAGAGCGAATAATTTAAATAAACAATTAAATGAAAAAGATCCTCAATTTAGTCAATTAAAAGAAAAGAAAGAAGCTACTCTAAATGCCAACATAAAAATGAAATATGATGTATCTTCATTATACGAAAAAAACATATTAGATATAAAAGTAGAAGATGATAAAAAAGATATTACTGAAGAAAATGATGAAAAAAATAAAGAATCATTAAATAATAATAATAATAATATTTTAGATATCACAATAGAAAAAACAGAAAAAATAGAAAAAGAAAACAAACAAATAGAAGAAAATAATATTAAAGAAACAATTAAAGAAGATAATAATTCTAAAAAAGAAGAAATAAAAATTAGCAGATATGATGAAATAAGAAAAATAAAAGAAAATAGTAAAAAAGAAGCCATAGAAAAATTAAGAAAGCAACTCGATATGACTATACGAAACAACATAACATTAAACAGAAATAATAATTCAGAAGATAACAACTCTGCTAATGATTATAACTCTAATGAAAAAATAAAACATGAGAATATACTAAAGCTACATAAAGAAGGTCTTAGCAATAAAGAAATAGCAGCTAAATTAAAATGCTCATTAACAGAAGTTGATATTATAATAGAATTAAATAATAATTAAATATTTTATATTATAAATAATCAAATCTTCCAAGTATTCTCGCTAAATGTGCAATTATTATTTGACGTTGTATTGGTTTTGCAATATAGGTATCTACTTTAAGATTTACAAATTCCATGAAAGTGTCTTTATTAGTATGTGAAGTAACAACAACTATTTTGCCTTCATAATTCAAAGCTCTTATTCTTTTAAGTAAATCTATACCATTCATCTGAGGCATTTCAAAATCTAACATTATAATATCTGGTTTGTCTGGTATTTCTCTTAAATATTTCAAAGCAACCATAGCATTATCTGCTTCCATAACAACATTAAAATCTTCTGATAATAATATTTTTTTCTCAGCTATTCTTATAATACTAGAATCATCTACTATCATCACTTTATATTGTTTACCGTTTTTACTATTGAAACCTAATGGAGTTGATGGCATAATTAATTCTCCAAATATATAAGTAAATATTTTTTAAAAATATAACGCGTAATATAGTATTATATTATTACACTTTTGTCAATTACATATTTGATTTTTATCTATTTTTTTGTTATCATATTTCAATGAATATATCTATAAAATTACATAACAAACTGCAACAGCAAAAAGAAGAATTATCTGATATTTATAAAATCGATGTAAATAAAGATGGATTAAAAATAATATATAAAAATAATAGAGCAATACACAGCAAATATAATATTGAAAATGAATGTAAAAGAGCATTAGACAATATAAATAAAAACAAAAATCTAATAATAATATACGGTTATGGATTAGGATATATATTAAAATATTTATTAGAAAACATTAACAATTATTTTAATGATGAAATTATAAAAGATTTAAAAATAGTTATTGTAGTAGAAGATGCTGCCATTTTTAAGTATTCATACTATAATATTTACTCTACAAACAAAGAAAACATTTTTTTTATAGATTCTGAAGATGACATAGAATATATAAACAAAATAATAGATTATAAAAATATTAATGGTATAAATCTTGTAATGCTGCCATCACTTACAAAAGAGGAAAAAGATAATGCCAATATATTTTATACTAATATATTAAACAATATGGAAAAAGAATTGTCTAACATATTAACAAATATGTATTTTGAAAATATATGGACAAAAAACATTATATTTAATAGTGAATATATTAGTAAATCTTCTGATGTATCTATATTAAAAGATGCATTCAAAGATTTTAAGGCTTTATTAATATGCCCTGGACCTACTTTAGAATATTCTATAAAAAAAATAAAAAATAACAGAGAATCATTTATAGTAATATGCGTAGATACAGCTTATAGTGTACTTTGCAAAAATAATATAATACCAGATTTTGTAGTTACTGTAGACGGAGGATTTTTTAATTCTTTAGATTTTATTTATGAAAGTGCTGATTTTCCATATTTAATAATGGATATAGCATGCAATAAAATAATACCAAAAAGATTAGAAAACAAAACTAATATAATAAGATTTAGTTCAAATGAAAACTTAGAATTGATAAAATATATTAATGATTATACTGCTATATCAGCATTAAATACTTCAAGTACAGTAGCAAGCACTATGATTGATTTTGCATACTATACAGGTTTTAAAGATGTACTTCTAATAGGTTTTGATAATAGCTATCCATTTTATCAAAGACATATTAAGCATACATTGTCATACGAGTATATGATAAACAAAACAAATAAAATAAAAACATTCGAATCTTATTATTTTAATACAATAAAAAACAACACGAATATTGATGTTTACCCTCCTACAGAGTTTGTATTTGAAAACCAAATAGAGTATTTTAAAAGTTTCAAAGATAAATACAAAAACATGAATATAAAAAGACTGACTTATGATGCTGTAAAAATAGAGTATATTGAAGAGGGAAATATTGATGATTTTGTATTTGATAGAAATATGGCATTAAATATAGCTGATAAAAAATATAAAGAAAATGATAAAACTAATATAAAAGAAGCTTTTAAAAAGTTAAAAACTATATTAGAAGAGTTTAAAATTGAAATATTAAATATTTATAATGAAGCAAAAAATAATAATGATGAAGAAAAAATAAACAATATTTATGATACTTCTATAAAAACAATAAAAACTTATCAAGAAAAAGCAAACATATTAAAAACAATACTCTCTTCTACTATGATGATGTCAAATAGAGCTAATTCAACAAAAAGAAATAAACTTATCTTTCTTCTAACTGAAACATTAAGCAATGTTACCTATTTTTTAAGCAGAATAAACATAGCTATAAAAAAATTATAAAAATATTAATTTTGACAAAATATAATTTATTAGTATAATATTAAGTCATATAAACAATTATTAAGGTAGGCAAACTATGTCAACATTAAAAACATTTACAAGTAAAGAAAACAATAAATTTGACTATGATTCTAGATTAAATAGACTATTAAACATTACTAAAGAAACAATTTTAATAACCAAAAACGAAAACATATTTTATTTGACAGGTTTTAAAGGTACAGCAGGCTGGCTTTTAATATATGATTCTAAAAAGTATTTATTTGTAGATTCAAGATATTTTGAAGTAGCATCTAAAATCACACATAAAACTACAGTTGTTTTGGTTGCAAATACTTATCAAGATGCTTTAGCTGATTTTATAAAAGAAAACAATATAAAAGAAATAACTGTTGCTAAAAACTCATTGTATCTTACTGATTATGAAAACGTAGTAGCTTCTATGGTAAATAATTCTATTAAGGTATCTATAAGTAAAGCTGATATAGACTCTATAAGAATAGTAAAAGAAAAAGAAGAAATTAATATAATAAAAGAGAATCTGCACAGTGCTGAAAAGGCTATGATAAAAATGCTATCAACAGTAAAAGAAGGAGTTACAGAAAAAGATTTGGCAGCTGAACTTGAATATCAAATGAGAAAAGAAGGCGGAGATAAAACAGCATTTGACACTATACTTCTTTTTGGTGATAGAACATCTCTTCCTCATGGAGTTCCATCAGATAGAAAATTAAAACTTGGTGATAATATTTTAATGGACTTTGGTTTATCAAGAGACGGATACAAAAGCGATATTACTAGAACTTTCTTTTTCGGCAAAGGCGATAAATTTAATGAAATGCAAAAGATATATAATATAGTAAAAGAAGCAAATGAGAAAGGAGCAGCTGCTATACATTCTGGAATAACTGGAAAAGAAGTTGATAATGTTGCAAGAGAAGTAATAAAAAATGCAGGATACGGACAGTATTTCGGACATGGTCTTGGACATGGTGTTGGACTTGAAATACATGAATCTCCTAGATTATCACCTATAGTTAATCATGTGCTTGATGGCGGAGCTGTAGTTACTATTGAGCCTGGAATATATCTTCCTGATTTTGGAGGAGTGAGAATAGAAAACATGGCTATAGTAACTAAAGATGGTCCTGCAATTTTAAACAGCACACCAACTGATTTAATTGTATTATAAAATATGGCTAGAAGAAAAAAGAAAAAATTAAATAAATTATTTTTGCTTTTTATAGCAGTTGTTTTTGTTTTAATATATCATTATTATGATAGAATAGAAGCTCAATATTCTTTTATAGATGATAAAATTGAAAGATACAATAGAGATGATTGGGGAAAATGGGCAGATGATGACAATGACGGACTTAATACAAGAAATGAAGTTCTTTTGGAAGAGTCTTTAATAAAGCCTTTAATATCAAATAATAAAATAGTATCTGGCAGATGGTATGATAAATACACAGTCAAATATTTTAATGACCCTAAAGATTTGGATATAGACCATTTAGTGCCTTTAAAAAATGCATATATGAGCGGTGCTAGTAATTGGAGCAAAGATAAAAAAAATAGATATTATAATTATTTGAAAAACGAACATCATTTAATAGCTGTTTCAAGAAGTGCTAATCGTTCTAAGGGTGATAAATCTCCTCTCGAATGGCTTCCAGAAAATGAAGAATATCAATGTGAATATATTAGACAGTGGTATAAAATAAAAACAGATTGGGGACTTACTATTGAAAAAGGCTTTGACGAGCTATCTAACAGAGTTTGCAAAGGAAAATAAAAATATTTACATTATAATTTTTAATTGACAAAAGATAATAATAGTTTATTATAAAAACACATAATTACATAAGGAGACTATAATGAAAAAGTATCTATTTCTAATGATATTAATAATCAATAGTTCTGTTTTTGCTAAAAGCGGTTTTGAAGCTATAATTAATGCTAATATTGGTAAATCTATTGGCATACCTATCGGAGACGCTGGTTTTGAGAGAAAAGTTTCTTTTGGTTTTGATGGTGCTCTTACTGCTCAGCTTGGTTTTTTAGCAGATTTTAATAATAACATGGCTATGAGTATATTAGGAGAAATAGGTTTTAGTCATGATAGTTTTGCTTATAAAGTTCCTAATACAATGTATCAAAGAAATACTATTAATAACAGGTTTACTAGTTTACAATTAGGAGTACTTCCTAAATTTAATATTAATAATTTTTCTCTTGGATTAGGAGCTGGAGTAAAAATTCCTTTTCATGGAAGAATAGAATCATATACAAGAGTATCATATACTGAAAGTTATAGACATTATGAGAAGATTAGTTTTAATGATATAAAATCAATATACAATCAAATGTATGTTATACCATATATAAAATTAACTTTTGATTGGTTTTTCTCAGATATTAATTATACAACTAGAGAATTTGTTGATACAAGAGATTTGGGTATTGGATTTTATTTGGGATATAATTTCGGACCTAAATCAAAAAATTATATAGGAACAGACAGTTTTGATATTGGTTTACAGCTTTCTTTAAGATTTAAACCTGCTAAAAATTAAAATATAAAGAGCATTATTTTTTACTGAGTAATGCTCTTTTATTAAATATTCTCTTTAGTTTTTGAAATTAACACAATATCGCCTATTTTCATTTTTTTATCTACTGCCTTACACATATCCCATATAGTTAAAAGGGATATACTAACTGCAGTTAAAGCTTCCATTTCTATTCCTGTTTTATAACTGCATCTGCAATAAGACATTGCAATTATTCCGTCATCTTCCAAAATAAAATCAATAGAGACTTTTTCTATATTAATATTATGGCATAAAGGAATAAGATTAGAAGTTTGTTTTGCTCCCATTATACCAGCTATTCTTGCAACCGATATAACATCGCCTTTTTTTATATTGTTTTCTTTTATTAAATCAATAGTCTCTTTTGATAAATATATTTTTCCCTGAGCTTTGGCTTCTCTTTTTAAAATATCTTTATTTCCAACATCAACCATATTGGCATTACCATTTTCATCTATATGAGTTAATTCCATATTATCCTCCTATCATACTAATAGATTTTACATCACTATAAGTGCCATTTTCAGGCTTACCTTCAATACATTTTATAATAGAGCCTCTTATATCATTAAAATCAATTTTAAACTTAATATTACTATGCAAACAGCTAAGCAAATAACCATCAGAAAGAAGCCTTATCCTATTACAATACTTGCATCTATGAGGTCTGTCATAATTAATACTATCAACCTTTTGAGCATTAATATTATAATATTGAATAGTTTGCAATTTAGCATTAACTTCACTTGCATATTTTTCTAATAATGGCAATTCCTCTCTACTCTTCTCATCATAAACAACAACATTAATCTTTAATTGAAAACCAAGTTTAGAAGCTGTTTCAATTCCTATTAAAGCATCTTTTAAATTACCGCCTCTTGTAATATATTTATATCTTTCATCGTCTAAAGTATCAAGAGAAATATTAATAGAATCAAGACCAGCTTTTTTTAACCTTTCTGCTATAGGAGATAGGATAAGTGCATTTGTAGTCATAGCTATAGTTTCAATATTTTTTAAGGTTCTAATCATAGCTACAAGCTCATCAATATTTTTTCTCACCAAAGGCTCTCCTCCAGTAAGACGAACCTTTTTAACTCCAAGCTCTGCCGCTTCTTTTACAACATTATATATTTGCTCATAAGATAAAATTTCATTATGAGTTTTTTTCTCAATGCCTTCTTCCGGCATACAATAAACACATCTTAAATTGCATCTATCTGTAACAGATACCCTAATATAATTAATCTCTCTATTAAAGGAATCTAACATCAACTACACTCCCCGCTTTTATGTTAGAGACACCTATATCTATTTTTAATATACCATTAGCCTCAGAGAATGATGCTATCATAGAAGAATTATTATAATTTATAAGTTTAGCTTCTAACTTTGTATTATTATGAGTAAGCTTTACAGGTACATACTCAAGTCTTTCATTATCTTTTCTGTTAAACTCATCTGTTAATACAGCATTTGTATAACTACTATCATAATTTAACCCCAAGCAACTTAATATATAGGCCTTTACCATAATCTCGAAAGTCATAAATGAAGAGACTGTATTACCAGGCAAAGCAAATACAGCCTTTTTATTAAGCTTACCAAAAAATAAAGGTTTACCAGGCTTCATAGCTAAACCATGAAATATTTGTTTTACTCCAAGCTCTAATAACTCTTTATGCACATAATCAAAATCCCCCATAGATACTCCGCCGCTTATAAGTACAATATCATTTTCTTCTATAGCTTTAGAAAGTATATTTTTTATCTCTCTTTCATCATCATTTACTTTGCCATAAAACTTACTATCACAAGATAATGCTAAAGTTCTTGATACAAGCATAGGAGCATTAGCATCATATATTTGTCCTTCTTTTAGGCTCTCTCCAATATTTGCTATTTCATCTCCTGTAGAAACAACTGCTACTTTTATTTTTTTCTTCACATCAATATTTGAAAAACCAAAGCCTGCTAATATTGCTATATCTTTTGGAAGTAAAAATTTTTTATCTAGTATCTTTTCACCTGTTTTTTTATTGTTTCCTTTTTTTATTACATTATTACTAATTTCTTTTTTTGTAAATTTAATAGTAGTTTTATCTGCTTCTATTTTTTCAGTCCATTCAACCCTCTGTACAGCATTACAATTTTCTGGAAGCATTGCACCAGTCATAATCTTTACGCATTCACCGCTATTAACTTTTATTTTCTCACAAAGCCCAGCATATATAATTTTATTTTTAATTAAAACATAATCATCTTTATTTTCATCTTCTTTATTGTAGGCATATCCGTCCATAGATGATTTGCTAAAAGGAGGGTCATCATTTAAAGCATAAATATCATTAACTAAAACTCTATTATAAGAATCAAGTACAGATATTTTCTCTTCTCCATAATCCTCTATATTTTCTAATACCAATTTTAAAGCCTCATCAGGATGCAAAAAAGTTCTAGACATTTTTAATTACCTCAAAAATAAAATATTAAATTATATTATTCTAAAAACATAATATTATCAATATTAATAGCTAAGTTTATCTCCATTCCAACATAATAATCTTTTTTATAATTAGATTTTTGCAAATGCCATATTATCTCACTTTCAGTATTTATAGGAGTAACAGTGATGACATAAGAAAAAATCTCTTCTACTATCTTTTTAATACGGCATTTTATATTAATGTTTTGAGAATCATTGAAATTATTATTTTCAAAAAAACTATTAGCCCTAACTCCTACATAATTTATATTATTATTACTATTAATTATAATATTCCAATCAATGCACTCTATTTTTTTATCTTCTAATAATCTCACCCTTGAAAAGTTCTCACACCCAACAAGCAAAGCAGAAAAATATGTCTTTGGATTTTTAAAAATATTATGCTTAGAATCTATAACCTCAAATTTCCCTCTGTTTAATATACCTATATTATCAGCCATCTTATAAACTTCTTCTCTGTTATGAGATACAAATAATGTAGTGCCGCTAAACTCTTTGATGCTAGATAAAATAAACTTTTCTAACTCCAACTTTATATGATAATCTAAAGCACTTAAAGGTTCATCTAATAATAATATATTAGGAGACGATACAAATATTCTAGCTAAAGCAGTTCTTTGCTGTTCGCCTCCAGATATCTCTTTTGGTTTCTTATTTCTTATATCATATATAAAAAACTTTTTCATTATATCTTCAATATTAATAGCTTTATTTCTAATTCCTGTTTTTATATTCTCTTCAACTGTCATGTTTGGAAACAATGCATAATTTTGAAATAAAAATCCAACATTTCTTTTTTGAGGCTTAATATTAATATGATTTTTAGAATCATAAAAAACTTTTCCGTCAAGTTCTATATATCCGCTGTCTGGTTTCTCTATACCTGCAATACATTTTAATGCCATACTTTTTCCGCTTCCAGAAGCTCCGAGTATGGCAAACACTCCACCATCACTCGTCTCAAATTGCAAATCTAAATCAAAATTAGATAATCTCTTTTTAATATCAACTATTAAGCTCAATATTAAAACCTCAAAATATATTTCTTATAATCTTTTTTTAATGCTGCTAGAAACAGGTATTATAATATTCATCATCATTATGCTTATAAATGATATAGCAACAATTATTATAACCCACCTAAAAGCTAATGCCCTATCTCCAGCCTGCACAGCAGTGTATATTGCTAGTGATATAGTTTGAGTTCTATTAGGTATGTTTCCCGCAATCATAATAGTAGCGCCAAACTCACCTAAAGCCCTTGTAAAAGAAAGTATGGCTCCACCTAATATAGACTGCCAGCTATTTGGAAGCATTATTCTCCAAAATATCCAATTTTCAGATTTACCTAATGTTCTAGCCGCATTTATAATATTAGTGTCTATCTGTTCAAAAGCTCCTTTACTAGTTCTATACATTAATGGAAAAGAAACTATAAAAGAAGCAAGTATAGCTCCCCTCAAAGTAAATATAAAAGGAAAACCTAACTTTTCAACTATGCTCCCTACGAAAGAATTTCTGCCGAAAAATATAAGCAAAAAAAATCCAACAACAGTAGGAGGAAGCACTAAAGGAAGGGTAAATACTATATCAAATATAGGTGAAAATCTCTTTATTTTAAAAACTGCAAATGCAATATATATTCCAACAAAAAAAGTTATTATGGTAGAATAGAATGCCGTTTTTAAAGAAAGTATTAATGGAGAATATTCCATATTATTCTACTACATTATTTTACTACAGTAAAACCATAATTTTGAAATATCTCTTTTGATTTGTCTGTAGAAATATACTCTATAAACTTTTTTGCTTCTTCTTTGTTTTGAGAAGATTTTATTATTGATATAGGATAAATAACTTTTTTATGAGTGCCTTCTGGAGCTTCTGCTATTATATTAATATTTTTTGCAATTTTAGCATCTGTAGCATACACTATTCCGCAATCAACTTCAGCAGTCTCTACCCAATCAAGCACATTTCTAACATCAGAACCATAAACAGCTTTTTCTTTAGCAATATCTAGTATAGATAAATTACTTAATATCTCTTCAGAATACTGTCCTACTGGTACACTTTTTGGCTCACCAAGACCAAGTTTTTTTACATTAGAATTAGTTATATCTGTAAATGATTTTATATTTAAATTAGAGTTCTTTGGAGAAATTAAAACAACTTTATTTTCAAGCAAATCTTTTCTAGTTTCACTGTCAATTAAACCTTTTTCTTCTAAAGCATTCATTTGTTTTTGTGCTGCAGAGAAAAATATATCGGCAGGAGCAGAAGCTTCTATTTGAGCTTGCAAAGCACCTGATGAAGCAAAAGAAAATATAATTTCTGTTGATGTTTCTTGTTTATAATTATTAGCTAGTTCTGTAAGCACATCTGTTAGACTTGCTGCTGCTAATACATATATTTCTTTATTTTCTGAATTAGATTGAGTATTATTTGATTGATTACATGATACAAACAAATATGATATTAAAAAAAATGCAAATATAATCTTTTTCATAAAATTCCCTTATATTACTTTATTTAATTTTTATATTAATGCCTTTCACCTTTTATCATAGCTATAATATGTTCAAGCAAAGGAACAATTAATTTAGTGCAATATTTTGCTGCCTTCTCACTTCCAGGAAAGTTTACCACAAATACATTATCATTTATTCCTGCATAGCCTCTTGAAAGAGAAGCAAATATAGTCTCTTTCATAGATTCCTGCCTTAAATAGTCTGATACTCCCCTAACCTCTTTTTTACAAAACTCCATAGTAGCTTCAGGAGTTACATCTCTTTGTGATAAACCAGTTCCACCTGTAGTTATTATTATATCAAACTTATCTTTATTATTTTCTAATGTATTTAATATTATATCATATTCATCTGGTATAATAATTTTATTGATAATTTTATCTTTTAATTCTTCTTCCAAAGTTTTTATTATAATCTCACCAGATTTATCTTGATATATGCCTTTATATGCCCTATCAGATACAGTAATAACAAGTATCCTCAACTGTAATCTCTCCTCCCTTAATTACTCTAGCAAATATGCCCCTCTTAGGCATAATACAATAACCAACCAACTTTTTTATGTCGCATCCTCTATGGCATTCTTTTCCTATTTTTGAAACTTCTAATATTGTATCGCCTATATATATTTTAGTGCCTATTTTTAAATTATAAAGCTCTACACCTTTGGTAGTAATATTTTCAGCAAAATCACCAGGCTTTAAATTAGAGTTCATTTTTTGATTTGTATACTCTATATCTTCAATTGCAAGCAAAGAAACTTGTCTATCGGTTAATTTATCAAAATGAGCATCATTAAATACACCTTTATCTTCAACTAAAACAATGCTTTTTACAGGTGTTTTTATAGTGCCTGTATTTTTAGATATATTCAAAGATACTAAACTAAATTCTTTATTATTCATATTTTTATTAGTATATTAAAAAAATGAAATTAGTCAACAATGTCTATCTTTTATTAACATATTTTTTAAGTTTAATTAAAAACTCATTTTTTCCATTTTCATCTGTAAGAACATACTTAAAAATAAATCTAAAATAAGGGTGATAAACATATGTTGTTTCTTTTATAGTTATTTTCGTTTTATCATTATCTAAATCTTCTAATACATATGTCCACAAAACGGTAAATTCATTTTCTAATTTAACAATAGATATCTCTGATTTATCATCATTATTAATTCTTCTTACCTCAGTTAAATCTTGAGATATTTTTCTATTACTATAAGTTTGTATGATTTTTAATTTGTCATCATCTATTTTTTCTACTTGAACAAGTGATAAATACTTTAACCATATAGGATAATTCTCATAATTCACTAGTAAATCAAATAAATCATTTCTTTTTATTTGTAAAATAGAAGATTTTGATTTTGTAAATGATGGAGGTAATTTTTTTCCTATATGGTTAGGTACTAATATCATTACAGCCATTAATATTAATGGAAGAATTATAAATACTGGAACTAAATAAAACATATTATTTTATTTACTCTTATAAAATATTAATTACAAGAAGCTTTACCAGTTCTTACGTTAGTTCCGCCAGCAGCTTTTATCATGCTGATAATATTTTGATTTTTGGATTCGCAAGCATAAGTATAAGCACTTTTATTTAATTGTCTGCTTACAATATTTACATCTACATTTTTACTTAATAAAAACTTAACAGCATCTTCTCTGCTATTACCAGCTGCTACCATAAGCATTGTTTCACCGTCTCTTTTATCCTGCTCATTTAAATTTAGTCTTCCATTATACAAAGGATACAAATACTCAATTACTTGAATATTGCCTCCAAGTATAGCAGATTTAAAAGCACTAGTAACATCAGCAGTATCACCTGCATATAAGTTTGCACCTTTACTTACTAAATACTGAACTACATCTAAATATCCTATAAATGCAGCCCAACCTAAAGCTGTTTGTTTTAAACTTGCTGTATCTTGAACTTCAATATCCTGTCCTGCTTCAACCATTTTTTTTATCTCTTCTAAATTACCCTCTTTAACAGCATCAAACCATTTAGCATTAGGTCCTTTTGACTTTTCTCTATAAAATATTCTATGAGAAAGTCTTCTTGGATTTGCTAAATTTGTTAATTGTTCTAGAGTTAATCTTGTAAATCTAGCAACTTGTGAATACAAAGACAATGACATCATTAATCCAGCAATCATTAATAATATTATTCTTTTCACTTTTTACTCCCTAGTAGTAAAATTGCTAACATTATACTTTATATTATAATATAATCAATATATTAATACAAAAATAACTGCTTAATTATTATTCATATAAATGAGCCAAATAATGACTTCTATTTAAATATTCTTTTAAATCATTTGATGAAATAAATACTCTTTCTGCAATTTCTTCATATTCATCTGCAGAGTCATTAATATCTAGATCAGGATATTCAGGCATTACTATAATACCTGTATCTGTTAAAAGAAATATTAAACTATCTATATTGTTATAAAAATAATCAGAAACATCATATTTAGATAACAAGCCTTTGCTATCAGTAACTAAATCTTTTAAATAGGAACTTATACTTTTTTCACTATCTAATTCAAATATAAGAGAATTATTCTTTACAATGGCTTTTTTAGTATCTTTATCTACTTCTACAGTTCTTTTGTATACGCATATTACTTCATCATCATAGTATGGTATATCAAGGCATCTAAAGTCTTTAAACTTCCTATAATATATAAGACCAATATAATCTAAAGGACAGAATATATCAAAAATAAGATTTTTATTGTTCAATTTCTCTTCAAGCTCTTTTCCTTTTTCTTGTTTGAATCTTTCATCAAAATTGTAAGCTCCGCTGATAGCCATATTTATTTTTTCTTTTCCTCTAATAAAAGGATAATTGAAATTAAATAAATAATTAGTAAGCATTTTCTTTGTTTCATCAACTCCCAAACCTTCATATTTGTAAGATAATTTATCAGGAAAACTCATCTGTTCAATTGGAAGATAAAATTGTTTTACTTCTATTTCAGGCTTTCTAATAACTTCAAAAACTCCTTCTATTATTTTATTTTCAATATTCATACTATATTCAATTTCAGATGTTTTTTCATAATCTAAATCTTTTTTAAATGTTATACTTGCTAATTTGTCTCTTACATTTTCTTTTGAATACCAACCCTCAAATTTAGGTTTATCATTTGGATTAAATTCATAATATTGAAAAGGAGTTTCTATTTTGTATTGTCTGTAATATAAATCCTTAAAATATTTTTTGTCATAATCATGGTAAACTACCATCTCATCTATGTATAATTTACTAGTTTCACGAATAATTAATTCATCACCTCTATTTATAAATGTTTGACTTGGAAAACGGTCAAAATATTCATTTGCAAAACCGTCAAATTGTCTTTTTCGTTCATCTTCTGCCCAATTATTATTTAATGATAGTATATCCTCCATTTTAGAATGGTTATCGTTAAACCATTTTGCATAGGCTTTATCTTTATACATATAGCAATAAATATATATATTATTTACTTTATCTTTAAGCATAAAAAAATCTTTTCCATCTACTATTATTTTATTTTGAGAATACCATTTCTTTGAACGCTTCTTTATATACATAAAAATAATATAAAAGATAATAATAAAAACTAAACCTATAATAAACTTTGTATTGTCATCTTGATTTAATAGAAAGTCAAATATATTTTCCATTATAAAAACTCCTATTGTTTTAAACTATAAATGAGTAGCAAGTTTATAGTTTAAAAAATTATTTTTTGTTGTAATGTTTATATTTTATAGTTGTTAATAAACCTTATTGCTAAAAACAAAAAGCTCTAACTAATAAAGTAAATAAAATTTTAAAATATGATTTTTTATACAAATCTCTTATTCTATCTAATTATAATTTTTTAATATGTTCTTCAATATAATTTTTTTAATTTACGCAAATTAATTGATGAAACTTCCTCTGTTCCTTCATAAACAGACATTTCAAGTCCTTCATTAGTAAATTTAAACTCTATATAAGCATCATTTGTAGATATAGTTTTATAATGATTCTCTGATACTTTAGATAATTTATTATTTGCTATATTTCCTTTTATAGCTCTGTCGCTTTCCATTACAACATCTACGCACTTTTTTACAACTTCTATTGTAGATTCATCATTAGGATAATTAATTTCTATACCATTATAACCTACAATTATAAGAAGCGATTTCATATATGTTTCATCAGCTGACATAAAATATTGTCCGTATAGCTCTTCAGGTATATTTGTGTTTTTTTCTGTTTTTTGAGAACATGCTATATTTGTTACTAAAAAAATTGAAATTAATAAAAATTTAAAAATATTTTTCATCATATAACCTCCATATATCGTTTTATTATAAAAATATTTTTTAGTGTGTCAATAATAATTTATTGATTAAACAAATAATATAAATAATGCTCCTTCTTTATATAGTCTTTTATATTCTTATTATCAATAAATATTTTTTTGTATCCTTTTTCTTTCATTACTATAATAAATGAATCAGTTACTCCAAAAACTAAATTATCTATATTAGAATAAAAATCACTCTTGACATTATATTTTTTTAATAATTCTTCAGCATCATTTACTAAGTCTTTAAAATAAGGTGTAATTAATTTTTGATTATTCAAATCATAAATAAGAGAAATATTATTTATTATAATTTCTTTACTATCTTCTATTTTTATAAGTCTTTTGTAAATACAAATAGTTTTTTCATCAAAGTATAATATATTAAAAGCATATAAATCCTTAATTTTAATAAAATATTTTCTTAATTTATAAACAGAGATTTTTTTCAAAAAAGAATTAATTTCATCTGAAAGTTCATTTTCTTTTTCATACTGAAAATCCTTTGAAAAACTAGATTCGCCGTTAATATCAAAATTTATTTTTTCTTTATTGTCTATAAATGCATAATAAAAATTAAATAAATAACTAAGAATTATGCTTAATTCTCCATAGTTTTTTAAATATCCAAATCTGTTTATATTAAAGTTTTTTATGTTTATTTTAGGTTCATTTATTAATTCAAAAACACCTTCTATTTTTTTAGAATTAATATCCATAATATATTGAGCTTTTAAAATATTAGCATTATTTAAATTTGTTTTTAAATTGATTTCTGCAATATTTTTTATTTTAGATTTTATAAAGTCTTCTTCAATATAATAATCAAAAACTTCTATTTTACTTCTGTTTCCTCTAATTTCATAAATACCAAATAAATCCTCATTATTTATAAAAATTTTTCCTCTATACAAATAATGAATACTCTCATCAATATTTTCAAATTTATTGCAGTAAATATATATATTATTAATCTTATCTTTAAGTATTGTAAAAGTTATATCCTTTATTTCAAAATAAGGACGGTATTTATTTTTCATTAAAAGTTTAAAAACAATAATCAAAACAACAGTAACAATAATTAAAACAAAATATTCGTTATATAAAATACCTGTCTCTTATACACATCTGACGCTGCCGACGATCTACTCTGT
>ERZ1026866.335-NODE-335-length-29368-cov-113.678266_pt1 | contig 29368 bp, 38 predicted proteins | sample MGYA00380163_ERZ1026866 | MGnify/ENA primary metagenome ERZ1026866 (study PRJEB33269, sample SAMEA4719799) | human gut metagenome | biome: human-associated habitat; feature: organic feature; material: feces | place: Cameroon | collected 2013-10 ...
TCATTGTTGCTACCTGTGCCATAATAATTCATTTTATTAATATCTAACCGCAAAAGTACACTTTTTCCTCGAAACCACCAAGAAAATCGAAAGAAATCTGCAACTCATCAACAAATTACCACAAAAATCTGTAAACAATAAACTATTAACTGTAAACTATAGCCTGCTATTCCCCGACGGTCCCATCCCGCACAATCTGACGAGACCTTTGTAAGTATCTTAAACACCTAACGCTAAATACACCAGATAGAAAAATTATCATAAAAGGAATTATCCATTGTCATAAAAAGAGCTACATACATGGACTGGGAAAAGTCTAATAGTCTAGTTGGAGCACCAAAATGTTGCATGATAGACAACCATTCAATCAATTCACCATCCTTAGGAATTAGATTTTTCTCATAACTAGGAAATTTCCATTTAAACTCTTTGATCATTTCAGACTCGTAGATATAATAAAGAGCTTTGTCACGTGAAGGTGTTGGATGATGGTTTTCTATTACCTTTCAAGCGAAGTCCTTAACGACCATTCAGAATTAGCTTGTCCACGAAATATAAAATTAGACATAAATTTCTGATTTAACAGAAACAAATCATTCCACTCTTGTATCTTCGTTTCTATAAAAGCACGTTTTAATTCCATAATATAAGGAAGCCTATTATTAATAGTGTAAAAAGGATCTGACAACCTCCACTACATGATATTCAAATTCTGGATTTTTTGACTTCGCAATATTGATGGCAACACGTTCTGCTCCACCAATGTCAATATGAGATATAATATTAAAGACTTTTATCATATTTAATGTATTGCATTTATAGTTATAGCTTTTCCAGAATAATCAAATACCTCGCTTACGATATGTCGTAAAACAGGATGATTCAGTTTATACACCAAGGGATGTTCGTCCAACTTATTAGTTCCTTTTATATATGTAAGATGATCAGCATCATTAGTTATTGGTATCGCCATATAAAAAATTTCATTTACTGAGACGCCGTTATCCTCAGCAAATTTCAATTTCTGTTTGGTTGTCTTGCATTTTGTTCCTTTAAGAAATTCTACTTGATTATTCTGGCTTAATGAATCATATACAGTTTTCTCAATTCTAATTCTCAAAGCCGTTGCTACGGCATAAGGATCATATGATTTATCTCCACTAACGTATTTGTTCACTTCTTCTATGAGGACTTGTAAGAAAGGCATACCTTTCCCCCATGAAGTCTGCAAGTTTTGTTCATGCCTTGCAAGCAAATCTGCTTCAATATTCATTATAGATGGGTTATAATGCAAAAAACAGGCAGAAATATTATTATAAAGGACAGTATCAGCAGCATTGTTTTTATCCAACTTTTGACGTAAGGCTAAAAACGATGTCATTTGTGGCGTTGCCTTTGCTGAAATATCGCTTAAATACAAGACATTTAAAACTTTCTCACTAAAAACTGCACTACGAAAATGTGCTGGATCCAAGTGCGTAAATAGAACAACAAAAATATTAGCCTTGCTCTCTTTCATAAATTTAGAAAGAAAATATTGTGCTGCAATGTAGTTGGCATCGTCCAAATAATCAAAGACTTCATCTATGACCAGCAAATAGTTTTTGGTCTCATTTACAGAACGATAAAATTTCTTCAGTCTGCAATAAAAAGAAAGTAAGTCTCTTTGACCGTTAGATATAGAGTCGGCTAACGGATACTCCACAACAACCTTATTGCCCGTTTCTTGTGCTGCAATATTTCTACCAGTTGTGTCCAAGTATCTCAACTCTTGGTTAAATTGTTTCCACTCGTTATCAAACTTAGCCCTTTTTACTGCTTGATTATAAGCATCCCTATTGTGGTTATATAAGTGTAATAGCTGAAAGAAAAATAAGAAGTAGTCTAATTTTGTAAGATTAGGGTACACGTTCCCAATTAGAGAAACATATTGTGTATAGTAAGGTTCTTCTTCTATTTCTGAGAAATAAGAATTGTCTATCATTCTCCTCAATTGTTCTTTCGTACCATCTAAGCTATTAATATTGTCTATTACAGCGTTGACCATGTTCATTCGCATCTGAGCAGAATACTTGTTGAAAATGTCTCTCATGTTCCCGATACACTCAATAAAATGGGAGTCACCAAGGTTGTTGTTTATCGTTGTTATTAATTTTGAGTTCTTTCCAAATGAACTTTTTATATCGGTTGTATTTACCTTAATTTCATTTTTATTAGGAGTAGTTGCTTGCATTTCTATTTTTTCAATAGCCATTTGACCTATTGCATTCAACCCTCCACCCGGAATATAATAAGATTTGGTATCTGCGATTAGTGGACTATTAATGACATAAGGCGTAACTACCGATTTTATATTATTTACAGTATCATCACAGATCAAAGTGTTCCCATCTATAGTTATAGAGACCAGAGGGTGTAAGTTCTCGTCATAAGGATTATGCCTATGCTTTTCCTTTAGTTCAATACGCACATTCTCAACATATTGCAAAGCAACAGCTAAAGAAGACTTACCTGTACCATTAGGGGCAACCACTAAGTTGATTTTGTTCGACTTAATTGGAGTTTGGGACAAGTTCCAATCCAAGCCTGGGTCACCATAGCCTTTTATATTTTTTATTTTTATGTTTGTTATATCCATAACAATTTTCTTTTCAGTATTTTACACTCACTAGTGTCCAATAAAACAGGGCAATTCGATCTTTGAAATAGTTGAATTATAGTCTTTTATGCAGCATTTTGCAATGAAACGGACTTGATTTTGTAACTTTGCAGCCAAAAAGAATTGGCTACTATGTTTCAAGACAAATATGTTTTCGCTCAACTTACTGCATTTCTGAATAGAACTCAGTTCAACAACTACGTACGCAAGTATGATGGCAACCGATACGTGAAACACTTCACTTGCTGGAACCAGCTTCTTGCAATGATGTTTGGGCAACTGAGCAATCGTGAGAGTTTACGTGACTTGATAGTTGCATTGGAAGCTCATCGAGCTAAGCAATATCATCTGGGGCTTGGACGTAATACTATCGTAAAAGCAACTCTTGCTTATGCCAATCAGACTCGTGATTACAGGATTTTCGAAGACTTTGCATTCTATATGATGAAGGAAGCTTGCAAAAAGCGAGAAACCAACATTTTGAATATACCAGGAAAGAAGTATGCTTTTGATTCGACAACTATTCCGTTGTGTCTTGCAACTTTTCCATGGGCAAAGTTCAGAAGTAAGAAAGGAGGAGTCAAAGCACATGTCTTATATGACGTAGAAGCACAAGTTCCAGCTTTCTATACTGTGACCACAGCATCAAAGCATGATTCTACAGCAATGTCTTCAATTACGTATGAACCAAATAGTTACTACATTTTCGATAGGGCTTATGATACTTTCAAGGAACTTTATAAGATTCATCTTACAGGTTCCTACTATGTAGTCAGAGCCAAAACGAACTTGAAGTACAAAATGGTAAAATGGAAGCGAAGAATGCCAAAGAATGTACTAACTGATGCAGAAGTAAAACTAACAGGATATCTTTCCGAAAAGAAGTATCCTGAATCATTCAGATTCATTCGATACTACGATGAAGAAGATGATCGTGAGTTTACTTTTCTGACGAATGCAAAGCATCTTTCTGCGTTGGATGTCGCGAATCTATATAAAAAAAGATGGTTGGTTGAACTATTTTTCAAATGGCTAAAGCAGCATCTTAAGATAAAGAGATTCTGGGGCACAACGAAGAATGCTGTACGCATACAGATTAGTGTTGCCATTATCACTTATTGTCTCGTGGCTATTGTGCACCATGATATGCAATTGAAACGCTCGACATATGAAGTTTTGCAGATTCTAAGCATCTCATTGACGGACAAAACCCACCTGAGAGAGATCTATTTGATAAGACTATTTTCAACGATGTCAAAGAACTCGAATATCCCCTTTTTAAGGGACTATTTGATTAATTAACGTGTCCAATTTTATTGGACACTAATGAAGTCTTCTATTAAATATCCTTCAATATTTTAATTGCTTCCATTATTTCTCCTTTCTTTAATAGCAAAAGAGATTCGTAAACCGATTTTACTCTAGGCTGATTTCTATAAGGTGCTATCTTTTTCAAATCCTCATCTATCCATGAATTCTTTCTTGCATAACTACATTTTATATTTGAATCAACCTGCTTCACCACGCCTACTATAGCTTTCTGAATCTCTGGAAGTATTTTAATTATTGCTTCCGAGTTTTGAATCTCTACCAATGGACTATTAGAATATAAATATTTAATTGCCCGAATATAATTATCCTTTTTCAAATGAACAAAGGAAGACCGCTTTTCTTGAGTATAGGTATTAGAAGCAATCAAAGACTCCATAACATTTCTGATATTTACCACGGTGTCAGGAAGTTCCATATTAAAGTATGGCTTAGTAATATACCGCTCCCAATATGATCCTTTGCGATCTCTATAACCATAAACCCTATCAATGATAGAATGACATATAATATTCATTCTGGATAAGGCTATATTTCTTTCCAAAGGTATCGTTGAATTAAAATAGACCTTTAAGATACTACACAAATCTATGGAAAAATAAGAAATAGCCAACATTGCCTCGGACGATCTAAGCAGTTCTTTACAATCGCTTAAATCAACGTTATATTTTCTGCTAATTTCCTTAAACATAAGAGGATACTTATGTAACATATCTTTGCAATTTTCAAAAGAACTAGCCTGTGCTTCTATGTTCTTGGTGATTGCAAAATTTATTTCATTGATTTTATCATGCCAGACTAACTGGTCCACTATATTTAATTCTGGAAGCAAAGGTTGAATTTTGAGAATTTCTGTACGATAAGGCTTAAACAAATAATAATTAAGCAATTCGACCAAACAATCTATCATTTTATGATATATAGGACTAAACTGATAATACCTTTCTTGCTCTTTCTCTATAGTTATTTCATCAAGTTTCAATAATTCCTGCGGGTTACCATTTTTATCTATTTGGTAATGCATGGCTAAGCACCTTTCATCTTTATCTGTTATGGCATTATCTCCATACTCTTTTAGAGCACAAGTAATTTCGTCTAACATTTCATCGAAAGTATCAGTATTCTTTTCTTTAGAATATAACTTGATGAATTGTCCCCATAAACTATGATTGTGTTTTGTAAATCCCCATAAAGCTTTATATCCCTCTATGATATAGGCATTAACATATTTCAAATTAGCTTTCTGTTCTTTCTCATTCATAGCAAGTAAAGCTCCTCTCAAAGAAACGATATAAATTGAATAGAAATAGTTCAAAAACAATTCCAAAGACACAATTTGTTGGCACAACTGTTTTTTGTTAGCATCAATTGTGCACTCATCGCTTGTCACATAATGAAAAAGAGCATAATATTTTGGTAGAATTTCACTTGATTGTTCCAAGATTATTGAACCCAAATTCCACATACATAAACTTTTTGATTCCATACTATCTTGAATATTTGAATTAAACTTATTGTTCCTGGTAATAAAGGTACTCACTTTTTTAAAAAGAGATATAGGAACTTACAGATAGCTATATCTTTTAGCATAACTTACAGCTATATGACACACAAGCTTTCCCCAGGCGGTCCCATCCCGCACAACCTGGTGAGACCTTTGATGGTCCGCCAACCTTATAGCGTAGCGGTTCTGAGCACCGGAGGGCGGTTACATCCTCTCGTCCCTGAGGGAAGAGAGGCTTGGTGAGAAAGGTGGAGCCTTCCTTAAGGGTAAGGAAGGACGGGTAGGTTTTCGAAAAAACTCCTTTTGGCTAAAGGGAGGCAGAGGATTTAAAAAGTGTATACCCTCCAATCACCCCATAACATACCAACGGTATGAGAAAGGCAATCGCCATGCTACCCGTGGTATCCGCAATATACCCCATGATTACAGGAGCAACCGCTCCACCCACTATCGTCATGATAAGCAACGAAGAAGCAAGCTTGGTCTTTGTACCCGTATCCCTCAATGCCAGCGAGAAGATAGTCGGCAACTTGATCCTTGACAGGACTAGTGCCACAGAAAGCACAAAGATACCCACCAGTGCATAAGGGATGGCAATGTTGACACCCGAGAACAGAAGCTGACCGCCAACCAGCGGTCCCACAATCCATCCGATACCATTAAGCGACTGCGACAGGTTGATTCTGCTCTCCGCCTTGTCAGGATGTCCCAGTACCGTGGTATACGGATTCGCACTCGTTTCCAGACAGGTCAGTCCGCATCCTATCACAAACAGCGACAGAACGAAGAAGTAGAAACTGTTGATCCTGCTTCCCGGTATGAACATCAGGGCACCGATACCGAAGAGAACCAGTCCGGTTATCACTCCCCTCCTGTAGCCCCACTTCCGGATAATCCATCCGGCAGGCAGTGCCATCAGGAAGTAGGCACCATAGACAGCAGCCTGCGTCAAGGCCGACATCGCCTTGCTGATATGGAACGACTCCTGGAAATGCGGATTCAGCACCTCCAGGATGCCATGGGCAAAGCCCCACATGAAGAATGGAAGAGTACTGTTTCTTGTATTCAGACAACCACTTGTAGTCGATTCCTTCATCACTACAATACTTACGCAGGTTTCGACCTCTACAGTTCTGGTTAAAGTCCTGCATCACCTTTTCGAAGCGCTCGCATAGGGCAAAAGCATGATACAGTTTAAATGACAACGTCTTACAAGTTTTTAATCAAGGATTCTATAAATTCATCCTTGACATTAGAGATTTCTCCCTTGTCATAGATTGTAAGAAGAGTTACATTCATGCCATCCTCACTAACCTTTACATTAAGAGTTAGGATTCTTGCACCACCACTTTTGCCTTTACCCTTGTCAGCAATGGCCATTCTTATCTTACGAATGCCACCACCAAGATCATCTCCAACATGAGGATTCTTATAAATTTCATCTAACCAAGCATCATAGTCAGACTTCAATGAATGATATTTTTTAGCCAAACGTTTAAACTGTCTTTTAAACTCAGAGCCATACTCAACATGTACTTCCATGTCAATCTTCCATTTCTAAATCTTTTAACAAATCCCTTGCATCTGGTAGTTTTCTTCCTTCCAACTTAGCAAGTTTCACTTCCTGCAAAGCTCTTGTCAAACTTTCCTTCACAAAAGCTTGCTGCTTTTGTGTCTTTGTCAAGACTGGCTCTTTTACAACTGTAGTTGACACAACACCACGAAGCATATTAATAGCCTTGCGAATGTTTTGCAGAGGCTGGTCAGTATCTACCGTTACTAATATCTGTTTCATAATCTTGTCCTTTTAAGCGTTTAATTGAATTAGATTACAAAAATACATTATTCCCCTCACATCGCCAAACTTCTTACATTATTTTAACACAAACGATACGTAAAGTAACAAGTACGATGTCAACGTCACGGCTCATGTAATTATATGACAACGTGACAATCACTCTATTAATAGGTATCGCCAACCATGTGAAAAGCATCTGTAGAAGACCGGGATTATATCCATGAGCTTGCTCAAACCGTCCGTGTAAAGGGCGGCGAGCAGCATATGCCCACTATCATGAGCACCGCAAGCATATAGCGTCATTCTGCGGAACGGGCAACAACAACCAGTCAGGCAAAATATGGCATTCCTATTTTCCAGCATATTGTCCTGACAATTTATGCGGTCTATATTCAGAAGGTAATTCATATTCCCAACTTTTCAAACATATCATCAGCACTTTCATACTCTGTCACTCTACCATGACGAATATCATCCATAGCTTCTTCTATTCCAGCCATAACACTTTTGTCCTCCACTTGTATAGTTAATGTTGCCATAACCTTTTATTTTAGATGATTAATATTCTGCCGCCAAAATTACTCTTTTTTCTCGAAACCACCAAGAAAATCGAAAGAAATCTGCAACTCATCAGCAAATTACTACAAAAAACTGTAAACTATAAACTGCTATTTCCAGGTGGTCCCAGCCCACAAAATCTGGCGAGGCCTTTTGATTGGTCCGCCAACCTTATAGCGTAGCGGTTCTGAGCACCGGAGGGCGGTTTTCCTCTTCTTCCCTGAGGGGAGAAGAAACTCATTCCAATGAGAGTACGTCCACTAATTAAGATGATCATTTCCTTGATTCCGTAATAATAATTCTACGAAGTCTTTTATGTTTACAACATAAATTCTAGGAAATTTCACCTCTTTGAGAATTTTAAAGTGAGCATCATTACTCACTATACAACTTGCACCAGCAGTAAAAGCACAATCAACAAATTTGTTGTCGTCCTCATCAGCTTGAATGAGATGCAACTTATAATATGGTGTAACAAATTCCACATTCTTTTGACTTAGAATCACAGACACAACATTTGCAAGAAGTGCGTAAATGTTCATTTCCCCAGCTCTCTATGGTATCTAGAGTAATACTGCCATTATCGCACAACTCATCAATCCCCTCATCAACCTTCTTTGCAAAGTATCGAGAGAGAACATTTTCAAGATTATCCAATTCCTGTGGAGTCTTGATATAAGACATCATCTGCAGAATCTTCATCTGAGCAGGGTTAAAAACAGTCTGTTCCATCCTTTTTCAATTAAACGTTCAACTTTGCCGCCAAAATTACTCTTTTTTCTCGAAACCACCAAGAAAATCGAAAGAAATCTGCAACTCATCAGCAAATTACCACAAAAATCTGCAAACAATAAACTATTAACTGTAAACTATAGCCTACTATTCCCCGACGGTCCCATCCCGCACAATCTGGCGAGACCTTTGTAAGTATCCGCTCAACGCCGTATTGCATATCTCAAAAAAAATGTTGTACCTTTGCACGGCGGCATCATTTTCCTAATTTTGAAACAAGAATACGAAGTTTAGCCCTCCATCAGCTAATGCCAGTGAAGGTATTTCTTCAGGCAACTCCACTCCCGAAGCCTTGCCGTCTTCTCTCGCTGTCGATATAATCTCGTCAGTCTCAGGATTTCTGGCATCCAGATAATACTGGTAAAATTATTGGTGCTTCTCCCATTGTTTCTGTTTCATTATTGGTATAGTTGATGATTTACAGGAGTGATTTCTCCATGGACCGTTTTCTCTGCTCGTCCCATTTTATGCGCAACAACTTTTCTTCCCTTATCTGGAGTTCTATCTCCCTGAACTCAGGTGTATTCATCACCTCTGCCTCCAGATGCTTCTTGATTACTTTTTTCAGATAGCGTCGCCATGCCTCCTTGTTCTCTTCGGTAACGAATGGCGGACATTGCTCACCGTAGAAGGTGTGCCAGGTGAATGGCTCGAAGTCGAGGTGCCAGAGGAAGGATTTGTGTTGGGTATTGTTGAGTTCCATAATGTATATTTATGATAATTATTCTTAATTATTCACTTAAAAGTGAACAATCTATCAATAAAAGTATTATTTTTGCATTGCATATTAAAGAATTACAGTTATGACACAAGTAACATTAAAAACAATAGAGCAGAATGACAACGTAGGCATGTTTTCTATCTGCTTCGATGGAAACTCCGAAAGCGAATTTGAAAAATTCCTGATGGAGTTTAAGGACAATGCGACATACAATAAAGACTTCAATGCCATATTATTGGCTTTATCCAAAATTATCGATAAGGGAGCATTAGAAAGATTCTTCCGCATCGAAGGGAGGATGAGCGACCATGTCAGTGCTTTGTCTATAGATTCCCGCAAACTCCGCCTATACTGCTTAAGAATATCCGATCAGATACTTATCTTAGGAAATGGTGGTGTAAAACTCTCACGCACATACCAAGAGAATGAAAAACTCAGTGGGTATGTTATGGACTTACAGACCTTTGACAAAGTTCTGCTCAAAGCCCAAGAGAATGGAATCATTACCATTGAAAAAAACATGATAACAGACATAGAAAGTGCAACCTTTGAAATTTAAGCATTATGATACAGAACAAATTATTCCGTGATTGCCTCGCTGCGATACCAGCCGAGCAAAAGGCAGAGTTCGATTTGTCTTTTGGTATTGCCGAGCGCATTAGTGAGATTCTGAAAGCCAAGGGTCTCACCCAAAAGGATTTTGCCCGCTTACTCAACAAGCGAGACTCAGAAATCTCCAAATGGCTAACAGGCAGACATAACTTTACGACTCAAACCATTGCTCGTATAGAAACTGCTCTAGGTTGTAAACTCATTAGCATAGCTCATTGATTGAGCTATGCTTTATTTATAGAATCTGCAATAACCTTTCATCGGTATCCTCCAAATTCAGAACCTTAGCATGCTCAAGCCTGTTTTTACTTACTGCTAATAAAAGGATGCTCTGTTTAAATTAGACTGAAGCATTGGACAATATAGGCCATATTTTTTCTTAATGATATTCGAGACTAATTTTACAAACCATTTGTCTGCCTTTGGCGAAAAGTAAATATTATCAATTAGCAGATTCAAATCCACAGGTATAAGTAAGTCATTTGCATCCGTCAACATATTGAAATCGGGAGATTCCGTAATTACTCTAAATTCTTTCTCGTGAGCAAAAGATAATCTTTTATACCAAGGAGCATCAAACATATGAAAGTATTTCCCTGATGTTCCATTATTATATTCGCTATAATCAATATAATTTACCATACCGAATTCGCAATTTGCTGTAACCGGTAGTGCCTGATAAAGACGCTCAAACGTAGTCTGAATAGCAATTCCTTGTTTAGTATCCCTAGAATACAATTGCCACATAGCTTCAGACTCGACATCTGACTGATGCCAACAACTTATGTAGTTATTTAAGCGCCACTTTCTAATTGTTCTTCTATATCTATCAAATTCATATTTGGCTTTTTCTTCGTCATTGCTCCCATCGTCAAATTCTTTCAAATTAACGAATGGTGCTCTTCGCTGCATTTCCATTTTAATCCAAGCATCTTCATTGGTAGCAACTCCCAAGGCACCTTCATAAGAGTCATTAAAATGATCTATACGGGTAAAATACAAAGAACTTTCATCCAATAAAGACAGGAACTTAGCTAAATCCATATATCGCCATAACTTTGCTGATGGTTCTGGAATTTTGCAGCAAAATCTTCTGTTAGAATAAAATCTTGCATCTTTCATTTTCGAACTACAGCCTTTACAAGTATAAGCTAATGCACCATCATCTAAATGCCCAATAAAAGTTTCCTCCCCATTGCTAAATTCTTTTCCACATAAAGTGCATTGATTCCTATGGATAATATAGAACCATCTTTCTTGCTTAATGCTTTCTAAATCATATTTTTTATGCGCTCCCATTATCATATAGTTTTAATGTCAAGACCTAACTATTCGACCTCTATTATTCTCTGAATTTCATCCATCAATTTAAGAAATACTCTTTCTTGTGCAGGTTTTTCCATTTCCGCCAAAGTTTCCTCAGGCTTATTTACTGCTTGGAATTCTGACAATTCTGATTTTAAAAAGAAACTCGGTTCTACCAATAAACACAACACCTTAGTATTCTCAGCTTCAGCCTTCCTTAAAATCGGTGGAAGTTCATTGTTTTTAATAAAATCAGAAGCAAGAAAGTCTGTAGAGACCAAAAGTATTGCAATGTTAGCATCATCCAATGCCTTTTTTATCTCTTCTTTCCAGTGTTGTCCAGCATGAATTTTCTTGTCAGACCATTCTTCAAAACCTCCTATATACTTTTTCAGCACACTCAAATGGGTCATCAATCTATTGTGGAATATTTCATCAGCATGAGCATAGCTGATAAAAATTTTCTTCTTATCTTTATGCATAATAATCTTTTTATTTTCAGTTCCATACTTCGGAAGTTGCATAGAGGGTATTACAACCTTCTTATCATCCTCAATTACAAGTTCATCAACATACGACACAGGATTATCTACAATATCCAATTTTGTGATACCGCTTATCAAACTTTCATCAAGATGTTCTATTTTATTCTTACTAAGAATGAGTGTAGTAATCTTCGAATCAAGTATTTGCTTGGGTAAATGCTTAATTTGGTTACCATGTAGATTCAAAATCTTCAACTTTGGCAGTTTAAATAAAGCGCCTTGTAATACCTTTAAATTATTAAAAGCCAAATCTAAGGTTCGAAGTTTTTTGAGTTTCAATATTTCTTGAGGAATTACCTCTATCCTATTGTAACTTAAATCGAGCTTTTCTAGATTTGTATACTGATATACATTATCAGGTATTGTTTTTAGATTTTTATGGGATAAATTAAGTTTTGTAACTTGCTTTATCGTTTTTCCTTTAATTTTTATTGGATATTCCATAATATTTATGTATCTTTGCACCCATAGTCGGACTATGGGGGTAGCGACTTAAAATAAGTGATGTTCAGATTGAACTCCTGCGGGAGGGCAATCTGATTAATATCTTGAAGGGAGTCTTAGCGTAGAGGAGGCACCTCTAATAGACGGGGAAGAAGAACTTCAACGGCTTGCCTAGAATCCCTTTAATTCATCACAGCTTCGGCATCCCACGTTTTTCGCTAGCGAATTTGTGTTCTTCATACAGAAGAACACAAACAGAATTCTGAGGTCGTTCGATTTGAACGACCTCATTTGTTTTCTTTTATCTCGACATAGCACTCCTCCATTTTCTCTAGCATTTTTGGCACGATGAAGAGTTCTTTCACACTCTTTCTGCCAGTCTCGCCATTCAGCGATACCCAGGAACAGTAAAGGTGACAGCAGGAGTACCACAATAGCTTCAGTCATGACCAATCCAAACGCCTCGTCCTTAATAACAGATGGAAAAAATCAGTATTACATAATTCCATTATAACAAGCCGTAGTAAGACCAACACAAGCGGTCTCCACCTTTAGCAAGGCGGTCCCAGCCCGCACAACCTGGCGCAGACAGCTTTGGTCCGCCAACCTTAGAACGTAGCGGTTCTGAGCACCGGAGGGCGGTTACATCCTCTCGTTCCTGAGGAAAGAGAGGCTTGGTGAGAAAGGTGGAGTCTTCCTTAAGGGTAAGGAAGGTTTCTGTCCCCTAGAAGGGGAACCGAAGGGGTCGAAAAGACTATTGAAGGTAGGTTTTCGAAAACTTCGCTTGAATGAATTACGGCACTTTCCATGCCATTTTCATTTGTTTCTAGAAAACATCACTATGAGAACCAGTATTAGTCATCACTAAAACCAGCTCATCATTATATTGTTTCCATATCAACAGCCAATCTGGCATAATACTACATTCCCAACTTTTCAAACATATCATCAGCACTTTCATACTCCGTCACTCTACCATGACGAATATCATCCATTGCTTCTTCTATTCCAGCCATAACACTATTATCTTCCACCTGTATAGTTAATGTTGCCATAACCTATAATTTTAAACGTTAAACTTTTCCGCAAAAATAAGCTTTTTTATTGAAACCACCAAGAAAAAAGCCGAAAATCTGCAAGCTATCAGCAAATTACTCAATGCGCCAGCCGACAAACAATCGCAATTTTATTGCGTAAGCACTACCAGCCAGCCCCTTGTGGGCACAGGCTCCGCTGGCTGACCAAAACCCTGGCGGCGCTATAGCAGAGCCAGCTACACCCTCTCGTCCCTGAGGTTTCTGTCCCCTAGAAGGGGAACCGAAAGGGTCGCAAAGACTATTGAAGGTAGGTTTTCGAAACATGCCATTTTCATCAGCTTCGTCAATGTCACGGGCTTGAAGCCATATCCGGAATATACCCTGATATCCTCATCCCACACTTTCTTTCGCTTGGCAGAATCAGTACTCATGCCACCCATTCTCATTCTCGTTACGAACTCAGGGAGATACGCCACCTTCAGATGGCAGTTATACAGATAGTTCACCAGGAGGTTGGTATCAGCAGCAATCTTGTAGCTCTCATCATAGAGACCACATTTCATCTTTACTTCAGCCCCTGTCTGTCATTATCCTCAAACCAGTCAGCAAGCGCTTCCTCAAAGCTCCACTTAAACTGATAACCGCAGTTCTTCAACTTCTCACCACAGATATTAGTAGAAATCTGGAGCTTCTTCACTCTCGCAGGAAAGATACCCATTGGGGAACCAAGAAGCATGGCAGCTCTAGCCATAGGCATGATAACCCAGTTAGGAATATCAGGCACAAACTGAGTCAATCCAGTAACCTTCTTCAACTCCTCAGCAGCAAAGTTGAAGATGACATCATCCTTTGTAGGAGTAAACGGCAAGTTCTCGATAGGCTTGCGGATATCATACTCGATGAAAGAAGACTGCAACTTCTGACCATCACACAAAGCTAGCTTGTAATCCTTTACTACCGGATTAGGAGTGCCAGACTTCACGATGTCGAGGTTATATACTTGTGCGTTGGACAATGACGATAGCGGTGTATCGGTACTACACGTAGCTTTGCAATTGATAGCCTTGCTATGTAAGTTCTTCCGAAGAAAGTAATCCTACTTTTTTCGGAAAGGATCCTTGTATATTCCCAAGAGCTGCTTACCGAAGTAATAGAAGAACTGCATGTCATCCACGAAGTAACGCTTGAAGAGGCGCTTTGGTTCCTTCATGCAACGATACAGCCATTCCATACCAATCTTCTGCCAAATCTTAGGCGCACGTTTCAATGTTCCAGCTTCGAAGTCGATGGTAGCACCCAGAGCCATGAATACCTTTACTCCAGGCATCTTATCACGATACTTCATAATCCACTTCTCCTGCTTAGGCGCACCCACACCAACGAGCAGAACATTTGCACCACTCTCGTTTACGATGCGAACCAACTCCTCACATTCATCCTCATGCTTCTCGAAGCCAAAGGAAGGAGAATGAGCACCAACCACCATCTGGCGACCTACCTTCTCATTGATACGTTCCATAGCCTTGGCAGCAATACCCTCCTTGACACCAAGCAAGAAGATCTTGCAGTCTGCATCATCCTTATGATTAGAGGATCTTACTGTCACACACCACCCATTCCGACTTCTGATACACGTCATAAAACTCCTTGTCCTTCTAAAGCTTAATCAGATAATCAAGATTAGGAGTCACAAGCCCCCTCCTTCAGGTTCTTTAAAAGTTCCTGACGAGTAATGTTCAGAATATCTATATTTAATACTTTTTTACAGCTTTCATTTTTAACGCTTTCGAAAAATATTATCTAGTAGGAAACTATGCTTTTTTTACTGATTCTTTAGTTAATAATTCCTGACAAACTAATTGAAAATTTACCTCTAAAGAGCTATGGTCAATGGCAAAATCAAACATTCTATTTTCTCTTATTGGAAGAATTTCTCCCATTGGTGCCAAAACATCTATGTCTTTGGACATCAAAGCAGCTATTACCTTCATAGAGAATTCATGATTTCTGCGTAATATCTGAGTTTTTTGCTGAAGGTGATGCTCTGTATCAAATGGACAATAAACAAGAATTTTATTGGAGTTCTGTAAAGCTTTTCCAATATAATGCCACCAATCTGCATCTGTCTTACCCAAAGATACTCCGAATAATAAAATGACATCTGCATCATTAATCATCTTACGACATTTTGCATCAATACCATCATCAAACTCTCTATTAACAAAGGGCTTAACAATAGTAGACTTTACTGGATAACTAGACTGAAAATATCTATTTGCAATTTGACTTTCATCGTTTACCCCCATTAGCAAGCCATCTTTTAGAGTCATATGTATATGTTCAATATTTTTAATTAAAGACACATTACCCCCTAAATCACTAACAGCCATACTTAATATCTTCTCCAAAGATGATGTATAATTGAAAGTCATAATATCATATTCCCACTTTTTTGTATCGACCTGTCTAGATTCTCCAAAACGACTCCACAAATGTTGCTGTTTCAAATCAAAATACCCCTCAAAACTTTCTATATCATGGAAAAATTTCATTACCATATTAGGATTTGGTTCAAACCTTTTATCTATTTCAGACAGATAGACAGTTAAAGCTTGAGAAACGTTTTCAACAGCATCAATATAATTATCAGAATCGTCAAATTGTGAAGAAGCCTCACCTGATCATAGCTTCGTTTTCAGTAAAGTTCTGGCATAAGCATTCTCGCAAGTCCTTATCACTAATTTGCTTTTTAAATCTATGCCGAAAGATACCCGCTAGTCTAGTAACCGAATCGTGCCCATTCGTCAATTGAGCAGAATTAGGATTAGTATGTTTATTTTTAAACTTTTGGAATGTCTTTATTGGAAAAACACGAAAATTATTTTTGGAGGGTTTAAAGTACTGCAATGCTAGAGCTTCTGATATTGGTTTTCCTGGACATAAATTTATAAGATCCAATTTTTCAAATACAAAAGATAATTTTCGATACATATTAAACCATTTTATCAGCGAAACATGATATAATTCATCTTTTGCTTGTTTTCTAAAATCGACAAAGTCAGAAGAAGGTAGTACGTACTTAAAAACTTTTCTCCATACATTGTTGTTTTCAATGAGCATCAACTCAGATGAGCAGGGAAGAAGCAAGTTTGGTCTTTGTACCCGTTTTCCTCAATGCCAAAGAGAATATGGTCGTAAACATGATGCTCTCTTCTAGATACAGGGCGAAGGTTTCTTTCATCCTTCTATCTCCTGCACAATCTCACTTCCTCCATTCTCATCCACTACATGAAGCTTCACTTTTGCAATACCGCCAAGGTCATTGCACACATTCCTTGTCGTACCCTGCATCTTATCTCTATCATCTTGACAGCAAAAAGAGAATTGGCATAGAGCAGTTTCGTTCTGCAACTGAAAATCATAATTGTTGTTGCTCCCATGATGTGGGATTTGAAATAATCCGACAGGATAGTGAACATACTTACCCAATACTCTCTTCAATGCAGAATAATACCTAAACGGCAAGCTTCCATTGGTGAAGTCTTTCAAATAGGCATCACCAGTATATACCGCAGTCGCAGCATCTACGACATACTTACGCAGTGCTATAGTTGTATAGCAACTATCCACATCTCCTGCAGGCATAGATACCACTATCAAGGAATTACTGTTTATATTGAAACTTCTTGCATTCTTCTTTCCCATCAGTTGATAAATGCCCCTGATTATATCCGCATTCTGCTCCAGATCCATAGGCGACATTTCGTTGATATCCATCCCCAGCTGTCTTTTCACCTCGTCCTCGAATCTATCTACAAAGTTCTTGGAGTCGTTTAGGTTGAAAGGAATATAAATCCATTTCGGAGATAGGGAAATTCTGCTACCGCTTGAAATCCTGCCCCTTAGCTGTTCAAAAGAAACATCACCAGCATAGGGTCTATCATGATAGCGACCATATTCATCCTCGAAAGGATTCAGCTCCTCGACTTCCACAATCGTAGCCCCTGTGCTTCTCAATATCAACATACACTGCTCATAATAAGCATACAAGAACGGATTGAGAATCACAAAATAGGATGGGTAATGGAAAGGCATCACCACTTTGGTACTGCTATTGAGGAGATTTCTTCTCACCAGTTCCTTCAGTCCACTCACATGATCTCTATCAAAATGAGAGATAAACAATAGATCTACAGACTGCATTCTGTTAAAAGCCTTGTTGATTTCTCGCTCCAACAACATGGTGCTATTTCGAGTACCACAATCATAAACCACGTTGTAGCACTCGTTTCCCTCACAGAGTTCTTCCGTAAAGAAGCCTCCATGACCTACAGGGTGTATCGTTCTGATTACTGTCATATTGCTATTCAGTCAATCCACAGTTTTCCCGATATACTTCCAGAACACTTTCATTTTCTCAGGAGTTTCCGTCAAAGCCAAGTTCTTGGTAATCACGAAATAGATGAAGCGGAACTTATATACCGTCCAATACAGCACCAAAGCTAGCGCCAACTTTCCAAACATCGAGAACAACAAGAAATAGAAGTTGAGCCTTTCCAAACGATGGGATGCAGTTACATCCAAAACTGGCGAAGACACCACGACATCAAAGATGCGATAATTCGTATCTTTACTCGTCACCTCACAGGGCAGTGTAGCTATCACAAAGCCATCCTTGATACTATCCCATCCGCTCGCTATCAGTTCCAATGGCGCAAACACTTGCGCTATGGCGAATATATACACAAAGATACTCAGCAGAATCGGTATTTGCAGGTAATAGCTATTCAGTTTTCCCAATACCAGTACAAAGGTAAAAGTGGAGAACAGACCGAGAGCCAGACTAACCTGGAGCATCGGTGCAAATGCCTCTTTCATCGTAGGGATGGATGCCGCACGGATAAACAACGCTAATATCGCAATGATACAAAGAGACAGGAATATTGCCCCCAACCTAAAGTCTGTCGAACTATAATCCGGCCGGTATTCCTTGGATATGGTCACATTGTTCAGTACCAGATAGATGTAAAACAGGATGATACAACCCACCATCTCCATGATGCACCTGAACACGAACATATTGTAAGCATACGACGCAGAGCCTATCTTTCCTCCTGTCACACCCATGACAAGCATCACTCCATTGTAGAATAACCATACCAACCATAGAGCCATCCATCCCTGATAGAAACGAGCCACTGAATGCCTGATGGCAGCAAACCGTTCCTCTATCGGAAAGTCCTCTTCGTCCGTAATATGACACTCCCTTTTGAAATAAGTCTCTATCAAGTCCTCCTTTTGCAGCAACCTCCTTACTATCTTGTCCTTATGCCCCCAGATATAGAAGAAGACGATGCCCATGAAAAGAGTCTGGAAAGCATACAGCAAATTCGTAAACTCCTCCAACCCCCAGTTTGGGGACAGGAGCTTGAAGTCCTTGAAATATCCCAACACGGTAAACGATGTGGCTATTATCGGACATAACACGGTTAGCACCAAAGCCCACGTCTCGTCTTGCCACCACTGCTTGTAGCTACTGCCATTCATATCTTTCATACGCCTTGTCAATCTAAATTATAAAATGTCTTCTCTTCCATATCCTCCAATTCCACGATATTGGACTGAAACTCAAACTTGTTGAATCCGTTGCTGTCATAGTTCTCCACACATCTGAACAGCTTGCTCACGTTCTTCACCTTGCCACAATACATCTTACTCGGAGTATTGGTGTAGCCGGCAAACTTCTCCACGAAGATTAGAGGATGCCCGTCTTTCTCGTCCTTATCCGTGATAATCACATTGTCAGCCAAGGCACGCAGCGTAGGAAGCATCGATCCAGCCCTGTCACACAATATATATAAGATGATGTCATGCTGACGGCAAAGTTCAGCCAATGCAGCCAGGAACAAGTCATCCTTCAATCTTGGGAAACAGAAATCCAATATCTGCAAGTCATCTATCACGATTCTTCTGATATGCTTTTGACTGTCGCCATCGTATGCCACCTCTATCTGCTTTTCCAGATAATACAGGAACTCTGCCGGTGTGATATTACCCATACAAAAGTTCATGAAGTGGATATAGTGATAGCAATTAAGGCATGCCTTGTTCTTCTCCTTGCTCTTCTCATTGTTTTTCTCCCAGTCCCCACATGATGGTCGGGCAGGGCAAACCAATCGTCTTCTCGTAACCGTCTCCTCCTTGTTCATCATGATGATGAGCGTGTGGTCTTTGGCACAAGCCGATCCGAAGATACCACCAAAGGTAAGGAAACGTTTGTAAGTATTAGCCCTGCCTACTACGGCAGTCACAAATCCTGCGTTTCCATACATATACTCATTCTCAATGAAGTCATCTTCCTCCTTCGATTTGTGGATAAGATGTCGCAATGGATTGATTGGCATAAACACCCTGTTCAGCAGGTCGATGGACATCTGCTCCATATAATTCTTGGGATAGATGGCATAGAAAGGCTTGTGGCCCCCCGAGGCTAGTTCCGCCTCATAGTCCTCGTATGTCGTGGTAGGCGTATCGTAATAATACTTCTGCAATTTCATGTATTGCTGGTAAGTATCCGTCAAGGCATCGGCATGTGTATATACCAAGGCACGCTGTAGGTATCTACGCTCGTGCAGATACGATTCCTTGCGAGGATAAACCTCGATGCCAAAGTCACGCTTTTTGTACTGGTGCTGTCCCTGATAGAACTCCTGACTGTCGCTCTTGATGACTTGAAGATACTTCAACACAAATCTATGGTTCAACTCCTTGGACAATTCGACAATCATATTCACTCTATTCTCTGGAACTTTAGCGGTAGAGTCAACGCAAAGAATTGCTATTTTGGCAGATTGCAATCCATCAAGGATTTTGTTAACCACTTTTCTTGTAAGTTTCTTTTGGTCAGAAACATCCACCGCTACCAAAGAGTGATGAGGATTTATCCTTTTTGCTACATCTTCTGCTGTCGTATTGTTCTCCATCATGAATGGCAAGAAGTGCAACCCTGTATATTGATAGAACAAGTCATCCTTCGGTTTGCCATAAGCATCCTTGCTATACTCATTGACAGAGCCATACCTTCTTCGGTACACTTGGTTGTATTGGTTGTCATCCGCAGCCAAGTCAGCCTTCACATGCAGCGAGTTGGTACGCCTGTTATAATAGATGATTCCATCTCCCATCATCGCATCCGTCTTGGTGGCAATGGCAGAATAAGGAATGTTGGCATTCCTGGAAATACCTTGGCACAATATCTGAGAACTATCGAACAATATATCCGTAAAGATATTCGAGCTGAGGTTGACAGAGGTATCTTTCGACGCCTTCTTTCTCAATATCTCTTGCAGGGAGGAAGAAATGAAGAAGTCCAAGAACAAATCATCCAACTTATGCGCTTGGTAATAGGTGGAATACATGATAGGCTCATTGTTCCAATCCTCACCGAATACCGGATACTGCGATTTGACATTCTCGATAGACTGGGCAATACCATAGAGCATCTGCATGGCAAGCATACACTTGTCATTGTCATCCTCGTTTCCTCGGATAACGATAACCAGAGGTGTTCTCTCTATAGACTGTTCTTTTATGTATAAAGGATTGAGGACATTTGCGTCAATTCCTCCATACAGCACTTTGTCAAGCCCACGTATGCCAGTTGGTAACTTTGGCAAACATTTTAGCTTCTGTTGTTCACTTGTTTTTTCTTCCATTGTTGGTTGTTTTTAAAAGGTTAAAAGGGCTACTAGGCTCCATCCCCCAAAAAGAACCTCTTATAAAAGGGGAGTAGAGCCGTTCACCGTATATCTATTATTTCTTGTTCTTCATCCGCCAGAAAAAATGCCATGTTCTGAAGATAGGCTCACTTAGAGCCTCGGCAGGATAATATCTTACGAAGTGCATATTTCTCCATATCTTCAGGAAGTATTTCTTTGCCATTCCTTGTTGTGTGAAATGCCCATATTTGGTGAAGTGCTGTCCGAAGTTGCCACCATTCAGTATCTCTGCCAGCAACAACTTTCCTCGTTTTTCATCCATTGGAGCTATCATCTTCTCTTCTGATAGTCCCAATGTCTCATGCTGTACATACATCACCGCCCCAGCAAACTTCCACAATCCTAGATGCTTCAATTCTCTCTGCAAAGTATCCCTAATCACTAATAACTCATCATTATTCACTACAAAGTAGTAATCAATGATTTGCCTCATTCCAATCCCTTCATCGAATAAATGATGATAAAGATAGCACAGCTGATAAATCACATTGAATGCCGTCGTTGGTATAGCGATTTCTCCAATACCATCAGGCAGGCTAACAACATTTGAGCATTGCAAATCTGCATTTCGTTTGAACCATTTCTGCAACCGTGCATTATAGATAGGATTATTCATGATGCATGGGAAGAAATGCAGCTCTACAGGTACACCATTCATTGTTGTTTCAAGATGATGAAATCTTATATCATCCTCTAGATTAAAATGACGCTTAGCATATTCTGTTAGATATTCTCTGCTAGCATTCACCCATACATCAATATCTCCAGGAGTACGGGAATAAGGATTCGGATACATCAAGGCATTTCCCTGTCCTTTTAGAACACAGCACCTCAGCCCATCCTCTCTCAGCATTGAGAAGAGCTTGCTCGCCACTGTATTCACCTTCATGTTCTGCCTATGAATCTGTTGTGCCTTACCCATCCAGGTCATCAGCAGCTCCCTCCCTATCGGATTCCGCTTCAACTCCTCAGGATACTCCTTCCCCAGCCTCTCAATACCATCAAAGCAAAGCTCCAGCAGAGCCTACTTAGAGGCAAAAGAATACAGCTCCTGCCAGTCCATACCAGCCATCACTCTACTCATATTCCCCTTATATCCAAGGCTATATCTAAGGTAAGCGAAAAATACTAACGCTTCATTCATACTTTATCATTATACATATATAATCATGTAAGGTAAAAGTAGGTTAAGCTAATCTTCTGTATTCCATACTTTCTTTGTGAAAGTATCAGAAAATTCTTCTCCAACTACTTTTCTGATAGAATTTGCTTCTTTGAAACGAGTCATACCTGTCAGATAAAGATTTAGTATCATCAGTACATCACTGTTCGAAGGCAATTCAACATTATCGAACTCATTAAAATCCTCTGCTGGTCTAAAGTCCCCAATCAAATCATTAACCTGAGCTAATAAGTTATTAATAAACTTCAACTTAAATGGATTGAGTTGGTCATGAGGTTTCTTCGCTGAGAGAAGAGCAATATCATTACGTACCGAAACAAGTTTCGAACGTAACTCCTCATATTTATCAACATCTTTTCTTTTCATCATAATGATAGCATTCTATCTAAATATAAACTTAATATCATCAAAACATCGCTATTAGTAGGCAAATCTTCCTCTGAAAACTTTTCAAAATCATCATAAGGTTTATCATCACCTAACACATCATTAGCAGCTTCTAATGTTTTGTTTACATACTTCAACTTAAAGACATTAATCGGGTCATTAGGCTTCTTTCCTGACAAAATCCCAAATTCATGCTTCAAAGTACTCACTTGATCTAAAACATCTTTATTATTCATAAACACAAATATTTTACGTTGGACATTTCCTCATAAATTCACTATATTTCTTTGTGATGACCTCATAAGGGAGTCGCTGTTTATTCTCAAATATATCAGTCATCAATTGCAGGTCTGTATCATCTAGAACAATGATACACTTTCTTTGACCAGACCAAATATCAATCAAATGTTTTTGAATATTCCTTGGAGGTTTATTACGCGTAACAAACACACCAAACTTTCCTAAATTATCATTCAAATATCTATTTAATTGATTTACATGGTCTCTATTTAACGCCTCCACATTTTTCAATTCAAAAACTATTTGTTTTGAATTATAGGTATCATATATATCTTTAAAAAATTGAATAGACTGATTGTTGTAAAAAATCAGATCTCTAATTTGTACACCAGAATCAGTTCTACATTGACCTTGAGCAAAATCCAAATGAGGATATAGCAAAGAGGCCAATAACTGTACCACATAATCCTCATATTTTTTGTCTGCATTACCCGTTTTTCCCGTTGACAGTTTAATAATCTCATGCATTTTTCTTTTTGCTGATGTCAAAGGCAACTGCATAAACAATGGATCATTATGACAGTCAACATATGAACGTTCCTTAAAATCTATATACTTACCAACAAAATCAAAATTCTTACGGTTGAAGTCAATGACTTTAATTCTATCTCTGAAGAAAGCTCCTTTATCAACATTCTCAGAATAGTATTTAGAGAAATAATCATCCATTCCTATCCATGTTGAAAAACGCAGCCATCTTTTGGGAACAAACAAGATAGGCTGCTTGGTATTAGGATTTACCGGAAGAAATATTGACTCAGTCTTTAAAATATGAGATTTGACATCATAAACAGAATCAATGGTTGTTTGTTCCATAGGTATCTTGTTCTCCTCACATCTTTGGATAGTGTAGTCTATTAAGAAAGATGATATCAGATTACAAGCTATATCACTGATTCTATCCTTCGCAATATGATTCACCAACAATTGAATTTCTTCTATATGAGTGAAACCACTTGTTTTAAGTTGCGGAATATTGCTAAAAAGTGAAAGTATATCATTTGCAACCTTTTCACCTATTCGACTTCCTTTTCGTGTTTTTGAACTTCCAAGCCCCACAGCATCACACTCAGAAAGAGCTATGACTAATTCCATCGCCTCTTTTTCCTTACCATGATTCATCAAATACCCCAAATAATTAAAACTTTGAAGCATTGAATCATGTAATCCATTATCCATCAAAGAAGGTGATTTCCATAGAAGAAATGGATCAACATACAGAGGAATGTCTTCATCCAAGAAAGGTATAGCGAAATCTACTTTGTCTTGAAGAAGTGGTATCCCGTAAAAATCATTCAATCTAGGTCTAACGATATTTTCCATATTTACTAATGTATTGAATTGGGCAACTATGCTATATTTTAGCAACCTGTGACCGTGACTTTTCCTAAGAACACGCTCTATAACTTTCCACCTTTAGCAAGCAGCCCCCAGGCAGTCCCAGCCCGCACAACTTTTATCTTATATATCCCAACAGATCAAGATACATCATCCTTGACTCTAAGTGCTCATCTTCAGGAATATGATTCGCCTCTTTCTCCAAACTCTCAGTAGAGTACAAGAATTTGAAGCCATTCTTTTCATAAAAATGAAGCACATTTTCCTTATTGTAAGCATCAACAACAATGAAACGGCAACCAGTCTTATTGTTAGGATGAACAAACCACGACGCTATGTATTCAATCACTTGTGAACCAACAGATAAAATTGTTCCTTGGAACTCCTTTGCCACACCAAGTCTTCCAATCAATACAGCTGGATAACTCCTTGTTCTCTTTGAATTCGGAATCTTCCTCTGTATTCGATTTCTTGAAGTATTGGGTATTAATGCAGCCTTGATACTATCATTTGCTAACGTAAAAGCACAAACAATCTTCTTGTCATCTCCTGTTGTGGAAAAATAATAAGTTTTTCCCAACAGCTGCTCTGCATAAAGGAATGCATCTTGATGAAAGAAATCATCCAAGTCCTTATCTCCGCAACTAAAACTTTCCAACTCACCCTGTGTTGTAACAGGATATGGAAAGCCTCCACAACTATTTTGCAAAAGGTCCTTTTCCTCCATGTTCTTTCATATATTTACGTGAACGTTCCATAATGCGATCAATATCCTCAAAAGAAAAGACTAATTTTCTCCTCTGTGGATTACGCTCATTCTCCTCTGCCTCACGAACAAATCGTTCAGCGGTCTCACCTGTCAAAACAGGAATGCTTCTTATCTCTAATGCCATAATCTTCTCCTTTTAAACGTTTAACTCTGCCGCCAAAGTTACGCTTTTTTCTCGAAACCACCAAGAAAATCACAAGAAATCTGCAAGTTATCAACGAATTATCACAAAACCAGCATCATATAATCATTATAGCCATCTTTATAAGCAAGACGGTCCAAAGATAATCCTAACTCATCCCCAGGCGGTCCCATCCCGCACAACATGGCGTAGACCGCTTTGGTCCGACAACCTTATAGCGAAGCGGTTCCGAGCACCGGAGGGCGGTTACATTCCTTACCTATTCTACTTCACACTACACATATGCGTCTATAATTGTGTTCAGAACCATTTTCATCGGATCTACATCACTTAAATGCTGTAAAATCTCCTGCAGTTCATTCAATTCATCTGCAACAGCCTCTTTACTTATAGTATCATTACCCATCTGTTCTAAAAGAATACTTACGATTAAAGCATTCCATAACAATCAATTGTCTTAAACTCTAACACTCCTATCACCAACGACCATCACATTGGCCTTTATGGCAGACAATACATTTGCCAATTCATAGCGATAACGGGCTTTAGAAGTTAAAAGAAAAGATATTTGCTTTTGCAGTTCAAACTTCATAATCTCTTCCATCTCTCCAAACTCACAGTGCTGCTCTACCGCAGTTATGATACATTGCCGAACAGCAATATTAAGACATCCTTTTGTTGCTGCCAACATATGCCTTGACACTGTAAGATGCCAATCGTCTTTAAATTCCTCTTTAGTAGTAGGCAATCTATCAAAACCTAGCAATACGCAATCTATACCTCTTTTTTCAAGAGTCTGTCCAAGTTCTACAGAATTACAAGCAAAGCAAAATATTTTTTTACCCTTCAACAAATGATAATTTGTAGAACAAATTAAATTTTCATCGTTATAGAACTTATCAGGATCTTGCTCTATTGCTTCAGGGCTAACTACTGCAGTCCACTCTGCCCCCTTACTACCAAACAACGCATCACTCCTTCCATGACCAAGAAACACTATGAAATCTTCTTTCGACCTTTTCTCCAGTTCATTTAGAGCTTTCTTTTTATATATATCACCTGGTTTTATCAATAAAGATTCAGAAGAATCTGTATGACAAATTACATATTTAAGCAGTCTTTCCAAACGCTTAATCGTCGGATCTACTGGATGGACTAAAAGCATCATATCTTAAAAACATTTACTATTTACTACACATGTGGTTACAAAGATAAACCAATGTCTGCTCAAACAAATCCCGCATAACGTCATTCCTGACAGTCTCCTTGCTATAGATTTCATTCAAGCAATCTTTCAGTTTCTTTCCCTCTAGATGATGATTAAAGCCATATTCCAAAACTAAGTCTGGATATTTTTCTACAGCTTCTTCCAGTAAATTTTCCAAAGAAGTATGATCCAATAAATGATTCAATATGGTATCAACTAAGTCTTCTCTATCAACAAAGCCAATATATTGAGCATTTACAAGATGCTTAATATATTTCAACAGTTGTTGATTTACTTGAATCTGTTTACCATTTACGCTACACGTTTTTATTACGTGCTCTTCTATAATTGATTCTAACAAACTCGAATAAATCAGGAAGCGTTGTCCTTTAGCAAAACATATATTTCCCATTTGACGAAGCAATTCAGGCCCATCGAAATTATCTACAGAAAGCTGATAATCGCAAGCAACAATATCAAAATACTTTTTCTCGTAATGATTTTTATAATATTGTATAACTTTGCTAACATCTAATTTTCCGTCATCGGTAATTAGTTCCGGCAACCTTTGACTTCCAACATTAAATTGATCAAAATCCAAATTAATGCTTTTTGTCTTGGCTTTACGTTTCAGCGCTTTTAAGATATCACTGACATCAGCATCATCTATTAGTAAAATTCTTTTATGTATCATTTTGTTTAAACCTAAAAAGTTATTAAGAATGAGGCACCATTCAATTTCACATTATTTCCGATGAAACGTATGGTACTTCCCATATCTTTCAATATATTTCGAATCGTATATAATCCCAACCCTGAACCATCTGTAGAAGTGACACCAAGTTCAAATATCTTTTCTGGATTATCTAAGAATCGTTGAGAGAGCCCCTCACCATTATCAGATACAGTAACTTCTAATTTATCACTACTATTTATCTGAGCAGAAATTGCAACAACCGTGGCTGATGCTTTTATTGAATTTGATATCAGATTATCCAATATGACAGAGATGTCAAGAGTACTAATTTTACGAGAATAATCGATATTCCCGCCACTTATCACAAAAGTTATATTATCTCTACCAGTAATATCTTTATATATAGAAAGATACTGCCTTATATATCCCATAACATTTATGAAACGGTTTTCTTTATCAGCTCTAAAATTTGCTCTTGTTATAAGCTTACTTATCTTCAAAGACTTTTCATTTTGATAACGCATAGATGTCAAAGTCTTCAATATTTCACTCTTATCTATATCTTCATCCCTCACATCTTCGATAAGATTATCCAACTTAGCCTGAAGGGTCAATGCTATCAGTTTTATATTATGCACCATTCCTTTAGCATCTTCACTCATACTTCTGTCTGAAGATAACAAATAAGTATTTTTTTCTCTTTCTAGTTCTAATTCTTCTTGTATTTTACGAGCATTTTCTTCAGCAATAGCACGTGCTTTTTGAGCTTGTTCCAACTCCTGCTGCTTATCAGACAGTTCTTGTCGTTTCTGCTCGACAAATTCTTTTACTGCATTTATTTCAGTTATCTTTTCAGAAGAAGGAGAAAAAGCATTAACAACCTTTATCAATTGGTTCAACTCTTCTGAATCTTCTTGCAACTTATTTTGGAAAAGGCGCATATTCTCCACATCCAGAGATTGGGTTATATCTGCCAAATGTGCCAGCATGTCATCCAGTGTTTTTTGGGTATCTTTAACTTGCTGGTCCAATATTTCCTGTACGAGTTCTTCATTTATATGTAACTGTTTTATAGAAGTGTCTGGTATATCTATAATTTTTCGAATAACAGATAATATCTGTTTATTGCGAGTAAAATCATCAAGTTTAAAACACTCCTCACCATTGGCATTCTCAGAAGGAACATTTCCCGTCTTATCCCAATTGATACCTTCAACGACAAAACGCTCCAATCGTCTGAATGTTTTGTAGAAGAAGCCGTAAGGAGAACCTTCTCGTGATAATTCCTCAAAAGCACTGTTATGAACAACACCAGCACGGTTTGTGATAATATTGAATTCATTATTATCATCATTGACTTCTATTCGTCCAATAACCTCACGTGTACTTAAATATCTTCTGTAACCTGAGCTTTTTCTTCTTTCAATGCCAAGCCAATCATCACCTTGATCACCATAAGGTGGAATTCTGAAACCATTGACAAAAAGAAATATTGAACCAAAATCAATTGACCTAAACCCAGTTTGCTGAGCAAAATATCTTTTGGTATAGGTATTGAGATAAAAAACAGTGATTTTTACATTTCGAAGATGAGTATATGAGTTTTCTTCCTTCAACGAGAACACTTCTCTTCCTCTATCATATAACTTAGTAATAATGCAATTACCCTGTGCATCTATCCAACTAACAATACTTGATGTTCGAAAATTCAGCTTGTCAAAAACCTGATTTTCAACAATTCCATTAATCTTATCTTTTTGAAATTGATGCATTCCATCATATTTCTGATACTCATCAGCAATGATTTTAATAATAAAAGGGTTCTTTTGGAAGATTTGATTTGGATTTATAAATTTTTCCAAATCCCTTTTAAGCCTTATGATTTTTGTTGCACTCCATTTATCACGTAGTCCGATAATCTGGAGGACAGTACCTTGATAAAAGCTATCCCAGCCGGTAAGATTCAAAACATCATTAACAGAAACTTCCTCTAGCTTTAGAGTAATATCTTGAATTTGTTTATTGATATTTCCTTTATCTTCAAATACTGCCCAATCTATAAACAATTTAAAGCAAGGAGAATCTTGTGTTTTGGTGTATATAATCAATTTTTTACCAAGACGATCACATGAAAAACGCCCCACCCCTTTATTTCCAGCTTGACGCCGTCCGTTCATCCACGCCTGCTCCTTCTTTTCCGAATAAGCGATATTTAGTAATGATTAAAAAATAACTTGGTACATTTTTGTGTCCTCTCTCTAAA
>ERZ1026866.339-NODE-339-length-29006-cov-31.576146_pt1 | contig 29006 bp, 19 predicted proteins | sample MGYA00380163_ERZ1026866 | MGnify/ENA primary metagenome ERZ1026866 (study PRJEB33269, sample SAMEA4719799) | human gut metagenome | biome: human-associated habitat; feature: organic feature; material: feces | place: Cameroon | collected 2013-10 ...
AGGCAAGAATTTTCTCGTCAAATCCTTCAACCCTGCTCGCCATCGCTCATCCTCCCTTCTTATTAAAACGTCGTTTTAAAAACATCGTATCAAAAACGCTGTTTTTATTATAGCAGAGAAGATTTATTTGTCAAGAGGCTACTTTTCACTTTCTTGACACACCTTGAAATAGATATATAAACTGTTTATCGACTATCCAAAATCTCCGCTTCAAATTGTAGTATTACTTCAATGGCAAAATAGGTATAATCGCACCTTTTCATCGGTACAATAAGGTTATTCCTTTGCACAAACCGGAACGATACAATATTATTGAGGTGAACGATTATGCCGATTGATGATTTAACTGCTTTAGGGCAGAAAATGCGGGAAGCCCGAAAGAATAAAGAACTGACACAGCAAGCACTTTCTGATCTGAGCCATGTTTCTGTAAAGCAAATCGCCAATATCGAAAAAGGAAAAATGAATCCTTCCTATTTGATTTTGAGAGCATTGGCAAAGGTCCTGCACATCTCTTTAGATACACTTATAAATCCAGATATTTCTCTGGAGGATGAGGGTGTCAATCAGATGAAAATGCTTTATTCCAGCTGTCCGCCAGAAATGCGTGACACCCTGTTGCATCACACCCAGGAAACGGTGAAAGAACTGACAGAGTTGTCCGGGAAATTTGAAACGAATTGAGCCAGTGAGTGAAATTTAACGATTCTCTCACTGGTTCTTTTCATTTTCGGAGAAAAGAGGCAAGCAATGCCTGTGTTAATACACAGGCCCGCAGAGAAGAAAATCTCTTTGTGATTTTCCTCTCCGCTTGCTTGTTGAGGGCAACGCCCCCAAGCCCCCTTGAACACAGAAATTCTTTCTGTGGCTGCGCGTTCTGCGAACGCTTTTGACCAGGACCAGCTTACCGCTGGCCGTGGTCTTTTTCCTTTTCCACATCCTGCTCTACCTCCATTTTTAGAAGCCGATCCACATTGGCTTTTGCAGTCAAAAGCTCCCGCATTTCTTCACGGGAATGACGATATTCGGCATAAGCCTTTTTCTTTTCTTCCAACAATTTTGCATACTCGGCCTGCAATTCTTTAACTTTTGGCAACTTCTTGATTCCCATATCATCGAAAGCCTTTTTCGCGGCCTGATGAAGTAAGATTTCTTGCTCATGCTCATCACGAAACTTCTTAGAATAACCGGCCTTACGGTACGCCACATAGATCTCACGGGTCTTAGCATAATTAACGATGTGAGTACGCAGGACAGCAATTTCCGCCATACGCTTCTCTGCTATTTTGATCTGCGCTGACAGTTCATTATGATATGCCGTTGCTTTCGCTGCTTTTTCTTCCAGAACTGCATACTCCAGCAGGTTATGTTCCGACAAATAGTTCATGGTCTGTGCCATTTGCTTCAGGTTAAAAATCTTAGCCCATCGTGCATAGCCAGCACCTTTTCCAGCCTGCAACTTTGCCTGTATATCCACCAGCAAATTGACCTTTGGTGTTTCGGTTTGGATGATGTTTTTCTTTTTGGGGGTATGCTCTTTCTTCCCAGAAAGTACCGCCTGCAAATCCTCCAATCTATACCCATCTCCCAGGCTATCCATACGGGTGGCCTTGTCCCAATCTGGAAGTTTCAAACGATACGATTTTCCGCGCTTGGATACCTCACAACCACTCTCCTGCAATAACTTCAGCAGCTCATCTAAGCTGGCAGGTTTCTGTTCCAGCGCTTGATCTATTGCCACACGCAGTAGTTCTCGATGGGAGGGTTTTGCCTGATCGCCCAGCCATTTATTATAGCTTTTCCCGTGAGGCTTCGGATTCTCTACAATCGACAGGCCATTCTCAATGCAAATGGTATCATTCAGCCTGCGAACTGCTCTGGTACTGCCCCAAAAGTTTCGGAACTTCCGGTCACAATCCATATTGACTGCTGACCAGATAATATGATTATGAACGTGTGCTTTGTCTATGTGCGTACATACCACAAAAGCATGATTTTCTTTCGTGAATCTTCTGGCAAATTCCACTCCCAGCCGGTTGGCTTTCTCCGGTGTGATTTCTCCGGGACGAAAAGACTGGCGCACATGATAAGCAATCACATCGTCCGCACCACGCACTCGCCCGGTAGCAGCGATATACTGCCTCTTTGCTAAAAGGAACTCCGCATCAACCGTTCTGCTGTCGCACGCAAATCCTGTGATGAGCTTGCCATTATCTGTTTTCTGTGGGTTTACTACATAATCAATGATGTCACTGATTGCCCGACTTTCTGTGCGGCCCTTGCCAACATGAAGCGGCATAATTCTTGTAGTTGCCATAATAGAAGAACCTCCTCTCATAAATATTTTTGTTTTCGCTGAACTCTTTGCTTCTATCATTGCAATAACTTTCTCCGCTGGGTATAATAAAAAAAGACATTCTACAACCTCAAAGGAGGGATTTCTATGATAGAACAGCTCATTGCTGAAGCAACAGAATGTGATTTCAAAGTTGCTCTCGAAACGAAAAAGCCAAAAAGCTGGTTAAAAAGTGTCAGTGCCTTTTCTAATGGGATCGGCGGAACTCTGTTTTTTGGAATCTCTGATGACCGGGAACCTATCGGCTTATCCGATATTCAAAAGGATGCTGAAGCGATCAGCCGCTTAATCAAAGAACGTATCACACCATTACCGCAGTTTATCTTAAAACCATTGCAGGAAGATGGTAAAAACCTGTTGGCGCTGGAGGTTTCTCCTGGCCGCAGCACCCCATATTATTACAAGGCAGACGGCGTAATGGAAGCATATATCCGTGTTGGAAATGAAAGCGTAATTGCCCCGGACTACATTGTAAATGAACTAATTCTAAAAGGAACCAATCAGTCCTTTGATACCCTAACAACAGACGCGGTGAAAAAGGATTACAGCTTTACACTTCTGGAGGCAACCTATCTGGAACGGACCGGGCTCCGCTTTGAGCCATCCGATTATGTCTCCTTCGGTTTGGCTGACAAAAATGGGGTCTTGACCAATGCCGGAAAGCTCATGACCGATCAGTACACAGTTTATAACTCCCGTATGTTCTGTACCCGGTGGAACGGCTTAGAAAAGGGATCTATCTTTGATGATGCTCTGGATGATAAGGAATACGAGGGGAACCTGATTTATCTGCTGAAAAGCGGCAGTGAATTTATTCGCAATAATTCCAAAGTCCGTTTTGTCAAAGAGGCACAGTATCGGGTTGACAAGCCGGATTATGCTGAACGAGCTGTGACAGAGGCTCTTGTTAATGCGCTTATCCATCGTGATTACATTGTGCTTGGCAGCGAAATCCATATTGATATGTTTGATGATCGGGTGGAAATCACATCTCCCGGCGGTATGTTTGGCGGCGGCTCAATTCAGGAATACGATATTTACAGTATCCGTTCCATGCGACGAAACCCTGTGATTGCTGACCTGTTCCACCGCATGAAGTACATGGAACGCCGTGGAAGTGGCCTACGCAAAATCATCAGTGAAACCGAAAAGTTACCTGGATATACTGAGGCATATAAGCCTGAATTTTCCTCAACAGCGACAGATTTTAGGGTTATTTTGAAGAATGTAAATTACCAACTTAGTCAGAAAAACTTAGTCAGTGACCAAGATTGTGACCAAGTTAGTGACCAAGATAAATCACAGGACATCCTACACGCAGTCTTGAATTTTTGTATAACAGAAAAAAGCAAACAAGAAATTTGCTCGTTTATTGGTTATCGAAATCTCACTTATTTTACAAGAAAATATTTGAATCCTCTACTGGAAAGTGGCCAGCTTAAAATGACTATTCCAGATAAGCCAAACAGTCGAAAACAAAAATATATTACAGTTCGTTCCGAATAAACAGAGAAGCAGGGCATTGGGTCTCATCTCCCATTGTCCTGCTTCTTTTCATTCCAATTATATTCACATCATTTACCCATACACCCAATCCCGGATCGCAAATTTCAAACTCTGCACCTTGCCCAGCAGCCAGATTGCAGCCAGCGGCAGCCCCATCGGGCTAATCAAAAATGCCATAACCAGCAAAATCACACCATTCTGCGGGGAATAGGTAATCAGCACAGCCACGCCAAGCAGAGCAATTATCGTGCTGAGCAGACCAAGCACCAAACCGGATATGTAGATCAGCCCCATGCAGAGCCAGACAAAAAGTGTCAACACCAAAATGACCGGTGCAGTTACGATCATCAGCAGACATTTCAAAATCTTCATTCCTGTTCCTCCCTCCAACGCTCCAGATGCCGTTTGCACAGGGCATCCGCTTCTCTCTCATCATCTTCCGTCACTTCCCGTTTTCCTTTGGTCAGTTCAATCTCCAGATAAGTCCGGTAATCATCGGCTAAGAGGTCGAACAGTTCCTTGGGAGTATGGCACACCTCGCCAGAGCAATAGTGAAAATCTTGGTCAAATTCAACTCTTACACATCCATGGCGGCTGATATAAACTTCTATGGTCTCGTCTGCGGTCAGGTAATCCGCAAAAATCTCCAGCACCTTTTCAAAGGTCAGCATCTGTTTTCACTCCTTTGCTACGCTTCTTATTCTACTCATATTATCCGGTACGGACAGGCAAAAGACAAGGATACAGACAGAAAGAAAAAGCGGAGGAAGGTGCGGCGAAGAAATGCCGTTCCTCCCTCCGCAAATGGAGTATCTATCCCTGTTATGAAAGTTTGGAGAGTTGGGTAAGGATTTCCTTCACACCCTCCCACAGTTGTTCCTGCCGCTGGGATATATCCTCCAAGTCAGCATTATAAACCCGCCCGGTCTCATGCACTTTGCGGGTCAGCTGATTCAAATTGTTGCTGCTTCGGCGCATCAGGGAGACCAACTCCTTCAGCTCCGGCAGTTCCAGCTTGACCACATAACCATCCAGCGCCATTTTCCGCAGATAAGCGCTCAAATTCTCTGTCCCGTATTGCTGCATCTTTTGATGGATCAGTTCCAGTTCTTCTGCGGACACCCAAAACAAAACCGGCACATCCCGCTTGCGCTTTGCCATGGTTATCGCTCCAGCTCCCGCTTTTTCGGGGAGGCAGACTTATGGGCGGGCAGCTCCTGTTTGAGCTTATCCCGTACTGAGGGACGGGACGGTTCCAGTTTTTCTCTCTGGGTACGGCTGCGCTGCTGTTCTTCACGCACCAGATCAATAAAACCATCCAGCACAGCAGGATGGCTGTTTAAGGCATAACCACAACGGACGGTTTCGGGATTATCGTTGGGAATGGTCTTAGCCCATTCTTTGTTGCGTCGGGAGTAGCGCCCATCCCAGTCCTGAAGCTGGACCGTGTTAGCCAGAACCATAGACACACGCTCCATGCCATAGGTCTCGATCACACCCTTTGCCGCATCGTGGCTGAGATACATTCCGTCGAAGTGCTCCCGCACCGCCGCTTCAATGGACTCCTTGCATTGGCGATTTACATTGTTGGAAGCTCGGTACTGCTCCAGCTCCCCATGTTCTCTCGCATAGGCAGCTGAATGGGGATAGACCGGTGTTGTTCGCAGTTCTTCTTTAGCTCTGCACACATCGTCAGCACGGTTCTCAATGCTGTCCCGGATCATATCCATATAGCCGGTCTCCAGCTTTTCAAAATAGCGGTATACATCTGCCAGCGGCGAATGAGATTCCATAAGCGCCTGGGCCTGGGCATCGGTCAACTCCAATTCCTCCATTGCCATCACGATGTCCTCGCGGATGGTGTACTCATAGGCATGGTTTAAGACTTCTTCCGGGGGCTGGCTTTTCAGCCAGTCCCGGAACTTGTCCTGTTCGGCAGTCATCTTTTCAAAAAGGGCTGTATTCAGATCGTTGGTATTCATGTTATCGCACCTCCTCATGCTGTTTTGGTTTCTTGTCTGTACTGCGGAGCGTCACCGGGCGCTTCAGGCTGTCCAGCACCGAAGTCCGTGTGCTTTTGGCAACAACAGCCTCGGCGTGTACCTGTCCCTTTCCGTCGATGTTGAGCAAAGTATCCAGCTCCACCAGACGGGCATTTTTGCTTCGCAGTTCTTCTTCATAAAGGAATGGCTTTCCGACTTCCTCCTTTGCGGCAGCCTGCTGCTGATAGAGGTTATCCAGCTGAGCCTTTGCCGCCTCCAGACGCTGGGGCATCTGAGCGAGGGCATTGTCGATACGGGTAAGATTTCCGCGAGGGTCTGTACCAAGGGTTGCCCGGTGGGTCATCTGTCCTTTCAGCAGGAGCGTATACTCCTGTTTCCAAGCGGAAAATTCCACGGATATGGCATAGCCCCGGTAGCTGCCGATCTGCACTGGATCGGATGTTTTGACCTCCTTGCAGGCATCCAGAAGTGCTGCGCCGGTATTCTCCTTATCGGTCAGCAGATCACCTCGGATTTCCATACCAGCAAAACCGTCCTCCGGGTGCGGGTGTGCTGCCAAAACCTCCAGATCGGATTCAAAGCCCTTGATAAAGCCTTTGTGCTTTTCAATCTCCTCCGGGAAGTATTTGAGCAACTGGTCCTCCAGACGGTACTGCTTGCTCTGGTGGTCGGCTTTCATCAGCTTCAGTCGGGATACCTCCACATCCAAATCCATACGCTCCTTGATGCGGGGATCTCCGGCGCACAGAGCTTTGATCTCGGCAAAGGAAAGCGCCGTTTCATCCACATCATCGCAGGAACGCACCGGCGATTTAGAAGTCATGATCTGGCTGATAAATTTCTGCTTGTTCTCCACCGTCTGCCAGAGGTATGCATCAAAGGTTCCTTCGGTCACATAGCGGTACACATGAACAAGGGGATTCTGGTTGCCCTGGCGCTCGATACGGCCCTTGCGCTGGGCAAGGTCTCCCGGTCTCCACGGACAGTCCAGGTCATGAAGTGCCACCAGACGGTCCTGCACATTGGTGCCTGCGCCCATCTTGGCGGTGCTGCCCAAAAGGACACGCACCTGACCGTTACGAACTTTAGAGAACAACTCCTTTTTCCGCACTTCGGTGTTGGCTTCATGGATAAAAGCAATCTGGTCGGCAGGCATCCCCTGAGCAATGAGTTTCTGACGAATATCGTCATATACCGTAAAGGCCGGTTCCTGCTCCGGCAGAGGCACGGCGCCTTCCAGTGCGTGAAGCAGTGGATTATCCAGCGTTTTCGCCGCCTTGCTTGCAGGAGCTTTTGCCTGCGGTGTAGAAATGTCGCAGAACACCAGCTGGGTCAACTTGTCAGCTTTGCCATCCCGCCAGATCTGCATGATGTTGTCCACGCACTGATTGACCTTTGTGCCAGGTTCATCCGGCAGCATCTGGTTGACGATTCTCTGGTCCAGCCCCAGCTTGCGGCCATCCGAGGTAATCTTGAGCATATTGTCCTGGGACGGGTCAACGGTTCCGCTGTGTACCAGTGATGCGCGCTCCGACAGAACCTTGACCATTTCCTGCTGATGTTCGGTAGGCTGCGCCACGATGTTGTGGTATTCCACTTCCGGGGTAGGGAGATTTAACTGGTCGGCAGTCTTAATGTCCGCCACTTCCTTAAAAAGATTCATCAGCTCAGGCAGGTTAAAGAACTTGCTGAATCTCGTTCTTGCCCGGTAGCCGGTTCCCTCCGGTGCCAGCTCCAATGCTGTGACGGTCTCTCCAAATCGGGAAGCCCAGCAGTCGAAGTGGGTCATGTTCAGCTCTTGCAGGCGTTCATACTGAAGGTAACGCTGCATGGTATAAAGCTCGGTCATGGAGTTGCTGACCGGTGTGCCGGTGGCAAAGATCACGCCACGGTTTCCGGTGATCTCGTCCATATAGCGGCACTTGGCAAACATATCGGAGGATTTCTGCGCGTCCGATGTGGATAAACCTGCCACATTCCGCATTTTTGTGTATAAAAACAGGTTCTTGTAGTTGTGGGCCTCGTCCACGAACAACCGGTCCACACCCAGCTGCTCAAAAGTTACTACATCGTCTTTTCGCCCCTCGGCTTGCAGCTTTTCCAGTCTGGCTTCCAGAGATTTACGGGTACGCTCCAGCTGCTTGACGGTAAAACGCTCGCCGCCGCTGGCCTGCACCTCTGCGATACCCTCGGTGATCTCATCGATCTGTTCATAGAGAAGCCGTTCCTGACGCTCCCGGCTGATGGGGATACGCTCAAACTGGCTGTGTCCCATAATAATGGCGTCGTAGTCCCCGGTCGCAATACGGGCGCAGAACTTTTTGCGGTTGTGGGTCTCAAAGTCCTTTTTTGTGGTGACTAAGATATTGGCGGAAGGATAGAGACGCAGAAACTCCGACGCCCACTGCTCGGTCAGATGGTTTGGAACCACAAAGAGAGATTTCTGGCACAGTCCCAGGCGTTTGGCTTCCATCGCAGCGGCCACCATCTCAAAGGTTTTACCTGCGCCTACTTCATGTGCCAACAGGGTATTTCCTCCATACAGCACATGGGCGATGGCGCTTTTCTGGTGTTCCCGCAGGGTAATGGCCGGGTTCATCCCTCCAAAAGTGATATGACTGCCATCATACTCACGGGGACGGGTAGAGTTCATTTCTTCGTTGTACTGGCGCACCAAAGTCTGGCGGCGTTCCGGGTCTCTCCAGATCCAGTCCCTAAAGGCTTCCCGGATCGCCTGCTGTTTTTGAGCCGCCAGGGTGGTCTCCTTGGCGTTCAGCACGCGGCGCTCTTTTCCGTCTGCGTCCTCTATGGTGTCATAGATGCGGACATCCCGCAGGTTCAGGCTGTCCTCTAAAATCTTGTAGGCATTGGCACGACTGGTCCCATAGGTGGTATAAGCTGCCACATCGTTGTAGGATACAGAAGATTTCCCCTTGATCTGCCATTCAGCGGTAAAGGACGAATAGTTGACCTCGATACTGCGCTGGAGATAAAACGGGGTGTTGAAGGTCTCGTACATAAACTGCTGGATATATTCCTTGTCAATCCAGGTAGCGCCCAGACGCACCTCAATCTCCGACGCATCCAGGTCTTTGGGCTGGGCGGCGGTAAGAGCTTCCACATTGACTGCAAAAGAAGGGTCCTGCTGTGCGGCCCGTTGCGCCTGACGCAGTTTGCGGCGTACATTGCCGGAGAGGTATTCATCAGCAGTCACATAATGGGGTGTGCCGTCTTTCTCCAGCTGTCCCGGTACACGGAAGATTACGCCTTGCAGCTCTCCGGCCAGTTCTTCTTTTGTTTTTCCGGTAAGCTGGCTCATATAGTCCATATCCACGCAGGCTTTTTCCGAGATGGACACCGCCAGTGCTTCACTTGCCGTATCCACCACAGCCACCGCCTGATGGGGCTTGATGGTCCGCTTGGTGAACATATCTGCCTTGCGTTCCAGCTTTCCGTTCTCGTCGATGACTTCCAGCGCACAGAGCAGGTAATAGGAAGAATCGTCTGCATAGGCCAGACGGTTTGCACGGTCATTGATGAGACCGTATTGGGAAGAAAAGCTGTCATAGAGGCTGTTCAGTTCCGCCTGCTTCTCCCGAATGGTGCTGTCCGGAACCGCTGCATCCATCTGAAGGTCGATCAGTTCCTGCACACAATCACGCAGTTCCACAAGACTTTTTACACGGGCTTCGGCGGTGGCGTTGAGGTCAGGGCGCACCATACGGCTGTTTTCCCGGTAGTACACCTGCCCGTCTACAATGGCATAGGAATAGTTCTTCACATTGGGGTCGGCAGGAATGGAGGTGTCAATAGCTTCGCCTTCGCCCAGCTCCGGCAGCTCTGCCTCCTGATAAGTGCCATGAATATACTTCACCGCATCATGCAGCTGGTCGGAAAGCTCCAGTCCCTCGATAGGGTTCACGGTGTAGTCCATACCATGAGCAGTGCTTACCGGCTCCTGTCTGCCCAGCACCATTTCTGGGTGGTCGATAAAATACCGGTTGATGGCAAACCCGTCCTCCGTCTGTCCGGTCTGGGTCCATTCCGGCACGATGTCCAACGGGCGGTCCCGCTTTTGGAGGAAGATGATGTCCGATACCACCTCGGCACCGGCATTCTTTTTGAACGCGTCATTAGGCAGACGGATAGCTCCCAGCAGCTCGGCACGCTGGGCAAGATAGCGGCGCACGGTGGAATCCTTGGCGTCCATGGTATATCGAGAGGTCACAAAAGCTACCACACCGCCGGGACGCACCTGATCCAGTGCTTTGGCAAAAAAATAGTTATGAATACTGAAATTCAGCTTGTTGTAGGCTTTGTCGTTGACCTGATACTGACCGAAAGGTACATTGCCGATGGCAAGGTCAAAGAAGTCACGCCTATCGGTGGTCTCAAAGCCGCCTACTGTGATGTCCGCCTTGGGATAGAGCTGCTTTGCGATGCGCCCGGAAACAGGGTCCAGCTCCACGCCGTACAGACGGCTGTTTCGCATTTTCTCCGGCAGCATACCAAAGAAATTGCCCACACCCATAGACGGCTCCAGAATATTTCCGGTCTCAAATCCCATACGGTCCACCGCTTCATAGATGGCCTGAATGACCGTAGGGCTGGTGTAATGGGCGTTGAGGGTAGAGCTTCTGGCGGCGGCATATTCCTCCGGGGTCAGCAGCTCTTTTAGCTGGGCATACTCTAAAGCCCATGCCGGTTTCTCCGGGTCAAAAGCATCAGAGAGACCGCCCCAGCCCACATATCGAGAAAGAACCTCCTGCTGTTCGGGGCTTGCCTGCTGTCCGGCAGCTTCCAGCTCTTTCAGCAAACGAATCGCATTGACATTTGCCTGGAACTTGGCTTTCGGACCGCCTTCGCCCAAATGCTCATCGGTAATGCGAAAGTTTTTTGCATTGCGGCGCAGGTTAGCCTTGTATTCCTCATAAGATGCTTCCTCGGCAGCTTTGGCATTGGGGAAGGTCTGCCACTGGCCATTGACCTGAATGGAAACCGGGTGTTCATCCAACACTTCCTCAAAGGTTTTCTCCGGCTCAGTCACAGGGGCTGGTGGCTCCGGCTCCTCGATATGCAGTCGTTCCACCACCATATCATAAGGCAGATTGTTCTTATCGCCCGGATAGACGGCCATGGTCTCGGAATGGAAGGTCGGGGATTCGGTAGCCGGTTGGGGCTGTTCCTGTCCAAAACCGTCCTGCTGACGGGCATACATCCCGCGCAGCAAAGACGCAACCTCATCCCAGCGGAAATACAGCATAGCCAGACGCTTTTCCTCTGCATCCATGACTTCCAGTTCTATGCCCTGTGCCGTGGTACGGTAATCGGCAATATCGCCGGTCTCCAGATTCAGTGTCTCGATCTCACCGGAATAGGCTCTGCTCAGCCAGTAGGCGATCTCGCTGTTGCTCCTGCCGGATTGCAGCAGCGTGGAAATCTGCTTTTTATCCGCTTCATACATCAGTCCATGAGCCAATACATCCCGCAAGTCCTGATCTGCCTTGTCCGGGTCAATAGGAAGAAACTCGGTATAGTAAGCATTGCGGCGGTCTGCCCGAAGCAGCTGCTCGAACTGTTCTTTGCGCTCTGCCCGGTAGATGGGATATACCATCCCGGTGGGCAGAAGCTGTACGGTGTCCTCCCGCAGCTCTGTGATCTGATAGGCGTCATCCTCGATATACACGGTATCGCCCACGGCATAGACCGGGGCAGCAGGGTCATAAGAGGTTCTTTGCGGAGTTGGGCGGCGAACTGCATCATATTCCTCATCGGAAATAGCAACTTCGGAAGTCTGCTCTGTCTCAGCAGCTGCGATCTGCTCTACATCCGACATCACCTGTTGGATAAACGGATCATTGTCCAGTTTTTCCGGGTCTGCCACCTGGCCGTTGACGATCCCTCTTTCCTCCAGAGCTTCCCGGATGGCGATTGGGTCGATGTCGTCAAAACGGTCCTGTTCTTCTTCGGTATAGAACCGGTCCTCCTGAATGAGCTGGGCAAGCCTGCGCTGTACCTTCGGCCATGGCAGCTGCGTTTCCTCCGGGCTTCCAGCACGGACAACGAACAGGTTGTTACTGCCGCCGTATTCCTGAGCCAGCCATGCGGCGGTATCTTTTTCTCTTGCATGGTCTTTCATATAGCGGACAACAGCGTGTTTACTCTCGATATTGCCGTTCCATGCACAAAGGGCAGTATCAATATCTTCCTGAGAAAGAGGGCGCAGAAGCTCATGGAGCTTTGGATAGGTCTCGTCGATCACTTCCCGGTGTAAACGCTGACGGAACTCCGGCACATCCGAATAGAGTCGGATCAGCTCCATATCCTTAGAACCAAGGACTGCACGGCGCACAGCGGCATTACCCTCGATGACAGCATTTTCACGGTCAGAATGCCCGCAGGCATTGCGGTATGCGGCATCCTCGGAAATGGCGGCAGTCACCACAGTCTTATACTGCTCAAACTGCTCCCGAAGGGTAGGCTTTGGCGTTTCTTCCTCCACCTCCGGCTGCTGGGCTTGGATGGCATCTTCTTCTGCCAATTCCTTTTCAGCCTGGATTTTGTCATACTGCGCCTGTTCCTGTTCGGTAAGATAGCGGCCTTTCTGGACAAGTGAGGTAATGCGCTTGGCAACCTTTTCCCAGTTCAAGTGAACATCCGGGCAGTCCTGCTTTTTATAGTGCAGTCCTTTCCCATCGTGATCTTCGCCGCTGTGTGTTGCACCGGACAAGGCATGAGAGCGTCCGCCAATGCCATACTCGTCTTTGAGGAATCTCACTTTCTCCTTATCCGTATGGCTTGCCATGAAGAACGCATAGATACGGCCTTTTCCTCCAGCGAAACTGCTTCCGCCGGTCATGGCGGCGTCGATCTCATCCTCGGTAATAAAGTGCTGGACGGTTGGCACTTGGGAAAGCTCTGAAGAAAAGGTCCTGCGGGGCAGGTCAAGGTCCTTCAGGTTCTCCCAGATCTCCCTCGGTCTATGATAGCGAAAACGCAACAGGTCACGGTCCTGCTGATAGGCAGTCCAGAAGGCGGCGTATTCTTCCTTGAGTGTCTGGCGGAAAGCCGGGTCACTCAGCTGCTCCGTCAGGCGGCGGGTCTCCTCCGGGAAACCATTGCCTTTGATCTCTGACAGGCAGGACAAATATCCGGCTTCTCTGGCACCCTCACTGAGATCGTGATACAGATACCAGAGCTTTTCCGAGAGGAGGGAGCGTTCATAGCCTGCCGCTTCCGCAAGCTCCACATTGGAGGCAAACTGGCCGCTCTCCAAAAGCTCCCCGATACGCTCTGCGGCGCTCTCCCAGGAAATGACCTGGGCAGACCTGTCATAACGGACAGACTTCCCGTGGGAAAGATGGATACCATCCTCGGCATACCATGCGCTCACACTGCCAAGGCCATTGCCGCCGTGGTACAGCGTTTTCAGTATCTCGGCAATCTCAGCGGTGGTTTTCTGCTTTTCAAAGGCTGCAACCACACGCTCCCTTTGACGGTCTGTATTGCCGCCCAAACGCAGCACATGGTCGATGTCATTTTGGGCAAAAGAAAAAGCAGAGGATGTATGCGCTACATTCTCTGCTTCATCTATGGATTGGATCTGTTCCGCTTCGGAGAGGAACAGGTTTAGAGTCAGCTGTTGATAAGCTCCGCCATCAGGATTTCCTCGGCCTGGGCTTTGCAGGTGTTCATCAGCCCCACCCACTTCATGGGATCGCTGGCTTTCAGTTTCTCGGTGGCTCCCGCTTCCTTCGCCAGCTGGGGCATCATCTGCTCCAGTCTGCTCTGGGCGGTCTCGTCGATCTCCAGAAGGTGCGGGTACAGCTTCTCGCTCAGCAACATCTGGTTGTAGAGGATGGGACGGTGTTCCTTCAGGTAGGTTTTCCTCATCCTGCCGTACTTGCCCAGGGTTTTCTCCGGCTGCTGGCTCAGCTTCAGGTCGGGAATCAGATAGTCTCCGTTCTGGATATAGGTCATGGGATTGTTCATCTTGTTTGCTCCTTTCTTGGTTGGCTTCGCGCTCTGCATTTCGGACGGTAACGCCGATCTGCCGCAGCACCTGCTGGTTAATCTGGCTGACCGCTGTTCCCAGCGCTCCGATGGTTGCCGGAGTATTGAAATCAAAGATCGCCATGAAATCTTCGTGGTCGAAGTAGCGTTCCGGCTCCAGTCCACAGCGGGACATCAAAGCGTAAGTGATACTGACGGTGGCTGCTGCCTTGAACTGTACTCCGATGTTAAACTCATCATATTCCTCCAAAAAGGAGCCGTCAACGATATAGAAGAAGTCCTGCTGATGCTCCGTCCAGTATTCCTCAGCCAGTTTTCCGGCTACCTCGGTGAGCTGTCCGGCAAGGTCATCACCGGAAACATCATAGGTGCGCTCAAGCATGGCCTGCACCGAATCCAAATGGCTCTCCTCCAGCTGCCACAGCCAGGGAGTGCGGGAATGTTCACGGGTTCCGGTGTCGGAAATATCAAAAACATAGCGCAGGCGGGGCCTGTCCCCGGAATCGTCCACCAGAGCAATTCCCTTGGAGCCGCGCCTTACATACCGGCCCATCTTTTCATTCCACAAATCGTACTCTGCACAGGCGGTGGCGTCCGGACGCTGGGCGTAGATCATCAACTGCTCATGGAACGGGTACTTGTAAAGGCGGGAAGCAGTGGTGAGAAACCCTGCCCATTCCTGCCAGCTCCCCGTGAGCTGCGTTGTTACCTTCTCCGCCATCTGTGCATATAGTTCAGCTTTGGTTGGCATAGTGTTCTGTCCTCCTTTCAGTTTTGGGGTAAAAAGGTGGGGTGGCATATTGCCACCCCATCCCTGCGATTATAGTGTTTACTGGTCAAAATCCGGATACAACTCCAGCTCGGCAAACTCGGCATCACTCATGGCCTGGAGCTTGCCCAGTGCGCTGTCTGTCAACTCCCGCAGCTCGGTTTCCTCCGGGGCCAGCTCGCCGCGCATCTCACGTAGGCTGTCGATCAGTCCGGTGCGGCTGCCGGTATTGTAAATGCACATCAGGTTCATTTCCTCAAAAGTAAAGTTTCCCATATCAAATCTCCCTTTCCGCACTCTTTTTTGGCGCTATCTTTTTGTGTTCTGCCTTGGGCTGGCTTTTCAGCTGCTCCATGACGGACTTTTTCTTTTCCCGTTCCTCCCGATGGGCAGCGGTAGCCAAATCCATGAGGGAAATGGGCTGACCGTTGCGGGCCTGCTGTTCCAGCTCTGCCACCGTAGGCTCTTTTGCGCCATTGTTGATGATACCGTCGATCATGCCGTAATCGTCCTCCACGGCCATCTCCGCATTTTTCAACGGATTTTCCGGCAGGAATCCGGGGATCTGGGTAAAACCAACACTGTCACAGTAATGACAGGATACCTTACCGTCCTGCTTGATCGCAACGATGTCACTGACACTCATAGAAGGACTGTGAAAATCCGCCGGCTTTTGCAGATTAAACTGCTCATATAGTTTTTCCAGCTGCTCCGGTACCGTGCCAGACTCCCTCAGCGGAGCTGTGTAAATGAGGTCATAATTGCTGCGGTCTATGGAAATGTCATGGGACTTTAACCAATCCAGATTCATAAAGCGCACATTCTGCGGATCGTCACGGCTCACCTGATAGATAGCAAAGCAATCTCTGTTCTGAGCAAGAAATGCCTGTTCCCGTTCCTGCTGATGTTCCTGACGCTCCATGACCTTTTCGTGGAACTGAGGGCTTTTCTCCCATTCCTCACGGTCCACGCCAAAAAGACCGCCATGATCCATGATTTCCTGCGGGTCAAACACCATGCTCTCCGTATTGTCCTCATGCAGCACATAAACGGTCAAACCGGCGGCATCCAGTTCCAGCGCCCGTTCTCTGGTAACAGGGAACATCCCATCATAGGAGTAGCCGTATTCCTGCATATCTGGTGTGGAGACCTGCTCATCCGGCATGGGGTATTCATCCAGTGCCTGCTCCTGTGCTTCCGGCAGCTGGGAAGAAGCAGCCATCTGACTGACCTCTGCCTGCATCTGCTGGTAGGCAGCTTCCTGCAAGGTCTCAATCATGGACAACGGTGCGTATTTTACCGAGTCTCTGCCCAAATCGTTGTCATCACAAATCTGGAGAACTGCCTTCATGCGGGAAATCTCCGGCATATCCAGCTGACCACCATCCAGCTCTTTCATGGATGCGGCATCGTAAAGGGTATAGTCCCAGCCGCTGTAACAGGGCTGGATATGAAGATAGGTGGCATCGTCGATCAGAAACAAAGCCTCCTGCTGATTGGCGTCCGCCCCCAGCACTTCCATTTCCGGCATTGCCGCAGCCAGTTCCTTTACCGCTTTTTGCACCAGAGGATTATCACGGTAATAGTCGATTGCCTGGATGGTGTCCAGGTCAATGGTCTGACCGGTCAAAATCGGAAAAGGTCCTTCATAGTCACTTCCGTCTTTCAGTTCAAAACCAATGCCCTTGATCCCGTTCATTCGTTCTGCCGGAATCTCCTGATAAATGCGGATTGCTTCCTCCAAAGACAGGTTATCGCGGTATTCTCCGAGGTTTGGAAATTCCATGCACTCTGCTACATAGTAGGTCAGATCGCCGGTCGGCTGTTTATCGCATACCTTAGCGGCATCTGCTGGCTGCTCTATCGGGGCGGTTTCCGGCTCTACCTTTGCATGAGGGTCGATTCCGCGCTCTTTGCAGATTTCCTTATAGTGGCGCTCAATGTCGGAGATCAAAGTGCCGGAGGTTTTGTTGATGGTCTCCAAACTGGCTCTCAGTTCTTTCAGCTCCTTGCCTTGACTCCAACTGGCAATATAGCCAAAGCTGTTTTCTCCTGTCTCAATTCCAAAATATTTGCAGACTGCATAGGAGATGCTTTCAGCCTCCACTTCTTCCGTGTGACGGTTTTTGATTGCCTGTTTTTCTGCGGTTGCATCTTCCTCAACTGCAAGACGCCATTCAAACTGATTTTCGTCCACATAGCGCCAATCCATATCAGAAGCAAACTGTTCGGCTTCTTTTTCTGTGGCAAAATCCAGCTTGAAATCATGCTTGGTTCCACCTTCACTCTCCTGCACAACCTTCCATGACGGTAGCATTTCATATTTTTTAGGGGCATGGAGCTTGCTGTGGGCAATCTCGTGAACCGTGGCTGAAACCGTCTGCACCTCACTCATGCCCTGACGAATGGCAATTTTCTGATGATCGGCAGAAAAATAGCCGTCCGTATCGGCAGCCATTGCTTCAAAAGTAATCGGTACCGGTGCGCTGCGGCGCAGGGCCTCCATGAATGCCTCATAATTTGGCACATTGCCGGAAAGGGAGGAAGCAAGCTCCGGCAAAGGTTTCCCGTCGGTCTGACTCACATCAAAGACCTTGACAGGGCGGAACATGGGAATCTCGATTTCTTTTTCCTCTGTGACGATCTTTCCGTCTTTATCCAGAATCGGAGCCTTGGTATCCGGGTCCAGCTTCTGCTCCTCGATTTTCTTCTTATACGGTGTTGGGGCAATGATGGTAATGCCATGCTCGCCCTTTTTTACATGACGCTCAAACTGGTCTTTCCACTTATTGTATCCGGCTACTAATGTAGCGTCCGGCTTCTGCATATAGATGAGCATGGTGTTGTTTACCGAATAGCGGTGAAATCGGGACATGACGGACAGATAACGCATATACTTTTCGCTTTCAAACAGTTCTTTGATACCCTGCTCGATGCCATCTGTGATTTCCCTTAGTCGTTCTCGATTGGTGGGTTTATTCTCAGCCATGATTTTCAATCTCCTTTCCAAGTGTGTGATTTCCGCTGTGTGTTCTGCAATCCATGCCTTTTGTTCTTCTTCACTTTCATAAAGAAAAAGGTCCAGCAGGTACTCTACATAGGCTTTCTTCTGGATTGCTTCCACAAAACGGGGGTGCGGTTCTTCCACCGGTGTCCTGGGAGAACGGTCGGCTTCCCATTTTTTCAGCAGATAGTAGTAATCGGACAGTACGCGGTAACAGCGCTGTCGATCCTCCCGAAACTTCTGTGCCTCGGTTTTTTGCCGGACATATCTCCTGCGGGGCGGGGCCTGACTGTCATAGATCAGGCCAAAGTCCTGTGCCAGTTTCTCCGCCGCTTCTTTTGGGGAGAGGTCAAAGAGCTTTGCGGTAAAGTCGATCACATCCCCATCTGCACCGCAGCCAAAGCAGTGGAACCGCTGGTCTACCTTCATGCTGGGGTTCTTATCATCGTGGAAGGGACAGCAGGCCATGCCATTTCGTTTGACCTCGATCCCATAAAACTCTGCCGCTTCTCTGGTGCTGACCGACTGCTTGACTGCTTCAAATACATTCTCTGCCATGTGCCTTTAACTGCCGGACTTTTTCACAGGGGGCTGGTATCCGGCGGCTTTCGCACGCTCACTGGCAGCTTTGCGGCGCTCGGCGCTGTATGGCTCCCGGACTGATACACACCGCTTGGGGACGGTAAAGTTATGGGCGTCCTTTCGGGTGATCTGGTCGGGGTGCTTTTTTGCCAGCAGTTCCAGCTTCTCCATCAGACGGGGATCGTGGGTGTAGACCTCAGCCATTGGTTCTGCCTGGTTATAGAGGAGAATGGTTTCCCGTTCCACTAAAGAGAGTTTCATCGGCTGCCTCCTTTCCGCTGGTCAAATTCCAGCTTGAAGTTAGCATACTGTCCATCGTCCTCCAAAACCACAGTGGCATCGTAGGTCTTGCCGGTTTTCTCCGAATATAGCCCCGTCACACGGACACGGCCATCGTTCAGCAGCGCAGACACCACAGCTTTGGTCGGCTGTTTTTTCTTGGCAGCCCACCATTTGTTGTTTTTCCAAATTGCAAATTTACAAGAATCATTCTGACAGAAGAAGCCTTTTTGCAGTTCTGCAACTTCACCGCCGCAGCGAGGGCATTTGCCCACCACCTCACGGGGCGGAGTGAACAGGTACTCAGTTCCCTTGATGACCTGATAAGTCCCCACCAGATCTTTCAGCATGGTGCTGATCCCGTCCAGAAACTCCTCTGGGGCAAGCTGCCCGTGCTCGATCTCGCCCAGGCGATACTCCCACTCGGCAGTCAGAAGCGGCGATTGCAGCTGTTCCGGCAGGACGGTGATCAGGGATACTGCATCGTGGGAAGGAAGAAGCTGTACCGTTTTCCTGCTCTTTTTTCGTTCCAGAAAGCCGGCAGATACCAGCTTTTCCAAAATACCGGCACGGGTGGCCGGTGTCCCCAGACCTTTTCTCTCGGCGTCCTCCGGCATATTCTCTTTTCCGGCAGTCTCCATTGCGGACAACAAGGTATCCTCCGTAAAGTGCTGAGGTGGATTGCTTTTGCCTTCTTTGACGATTGCCGCAGCAACCGAAAGGGTCTGTCCTTCGGTCAGCTCCGGCAGGGCTTTCTCTGCGCCCTCTTTTTTCGGCTCTGCATCCTTCATTTTGGCACGGTAAGCGTCCTCCAGTGCTTTCCATCCGGGATGCTTCACCATTTTTCCTTTGGCGGCAAACTCCCCATCGGCACACGCTGCAATCACAACAGTTTCCGAATAGATATGGGGCTGGGCTACGGCGCACAGAAGACGCAGGGCCACCAGCTCCAGCACCGCTTTTTCTCCCGCAGGAAGGGCAGAAAAGTCTGCATCCTTGAGATTTCTGGTAGGAATTACTGCGTGATGGTCGGTTACTTTCTTATCGTTGATGACCGTCTGCGGATCACAGGTAATGGCGATCCCTTTGCGAAACGGCATAGCATTGGCAACCAGATTCACCAACACCGGCAGGCTGTCTGCCATATCACCGGTCAGATAGCGGCTGTCAGTACGGGGGTAGGTGCAGAGCTTCTTTTCATACAGGCTTTGCAGATAGTCCAGGGTCTGCTGGGCTGTAAATCCAAGCAGGCGATTGGCATCTCTTTGCAGAGTAGTCAGGTCATAGAGGGCAGGCGGCTTTTCGGACTTTTCCTTGCACTCCACCTTTTTGATCGTGACAGCTGCACCCTGGCAGGCTTCTTTCAGCTGCTCAGCAGCGGCCTTATCCGCCATGCGCTCCCCGGATATGGTAAGACCGGGCAGCTCCAGCACCACGGTATAAAAGGGAACCGGCTGAAAGGTGTCGATCTTAGCTTCTCGCTGAACAATAAGCGCCAGCGTCGGGGACATCACGCGCCCGATGTTGAGGGTGCGGTGATACAGCACGGAAAAAAGCCTTGTCGCATTGATCCCCACCAGCCAGTCGGCCTTGGCACGGCAGAGGGCAGCATCCCGAAGTCCGTCATAGTCCGCACCGGGGCGCAGGTTTGCAAAGCCTTCCCTTATGGCGGAGTCCTCCATCGAAGAAATCCAGAGCCTTTTCATCGGCTTCTTGCAACCTGCCAGCTCATAGACGCTACGGAAGATCATCTCGCCCTCGCGTCCGGCATCACAGGCATTTACCACTTCCGTCACATCCGGGGCATTCATCAGCTTTTTGAGAATGTCAAACTGCTTTTTCTTATCTTTTCCCACCACCATCTGCCAATGTTCCGGCAGGATAGGCAGATCATCATATCGCCACTTGGCATACTTTGGGTCATAGCTGTCTGCATCCGCAAGACCGGCCAGGTGGCCCACGCACCAGCTGACACGCCAGCCGTTGCCCTCCAGATACCCGTCCTTACGGACGGTTGCGCCGATCACCGCCGCCAAACTCTGGGCAACTGATGGTTTTTCGGCAATTACCAATTTATGTTGAGCCATGATGGTTCCTCCTCTCTTTGAGCCATCGGGACATTTCCCGGTGACAGATACCTACGCAGGGTCTTCCATAATTCCCGCAACCATAGCAGGGGTGGCTGTGGGGCAAAGAAGGAGGACGGGAAGTTTCCTTCCCGCCCTCCGGCCTGCGTGTCATCATGCGTTCATAGGTACTGTCTGTGAAACGGGTCATTTCACACTGTCCTCATCATCTTCTTCTGTGCTGCCCCCGTCAGCGTCCGGCTCGTCCGACTCCTCATCCTCGGTTTCCCATTCCTCGGAATCCTCCTCGCCATAATCATAATCGTCCAGACTGTCATTGCCCTTGGTCTTAGGCTTGTTCTTAACGAGCTTCAAGTAGGCAAATACGCCACCGCCTCCCAGCAGAGCCAGCAAAAGGACTATCGCAGCCGGGTTCAATCCGGCAGGCTTCTCTTTTTCCGGCTCCGATGTTTCTGCCGGAGGTTCCGGTGCTTTGCCCGTACATTTACTCTTATCAGTTGCGCAGACCGGGCAGGCCGTATTGACTGCCCCTGCTTCACATTTTGTTGAACAGCTACACACAGCAGCCGGCTCCTCTTTGACATTTTCATCTTCCATCAGTGCCATCAAATCCGCTTCATCCACCTGGTTCAGAAAGTGAACAGCAGTCTTTTTATCCTCATTAGCCCTGTCGATCAAAATGTAAAAATAGTTGCCCGCCTTGGTGGTAATGGTAATGAGCTGCTTATTGCCACCAAAATCATCCACCAGAGCGGCATTGCCATCTGGTGTAAGTGCCGGTGCCGGTTCTGCTTCTTCCACAATCACATTGCTGTCATTGGTAGAATCATCTGCCGGTGCCGCCGGAGCCTGTTCTGACCCCTGTGCGAAAGCAGGGATCGTAAATCCAAATGCCACAACCATTGTCAGGCAAAGGGCGGAAAGTGTTTTGCAAATTCTTTTATTCTTCATAAGCGGTAGCCTCCTGATTATTTGATTCCGGCAGTGCCGTATCTCTGCCATGGTTCATTCCACCGGAAAGCATAGCGTTCAGCTGTGCTGGAGTCATGCGTAACGCACGAACCATCTGAACGATTTCCAGATTCTCTGCCTCCGTTTTCTGTGCTTCCAAGGTCTTGAGCTTTTCCTGATATTCCGCAATCTTCTCACGGGTTTTCTCAATTTCCTGGTCGATACGTTCAATTTTGTTTTTTGCCATAACCGTTCACTCCTTTCCACAAAGTCTGTTACCAGTTCATCAGACCATAGCCTTTAATGCATTCATAATTCAAATCGTAGCTCTTTATTTTGCAGGCATCCCCGGAATTGCCTTCCACCGTATAAACACGGCTGCCATCCGTACCGATCACGATACCCACATGGTCTGCTGTCCCATCCAAATCCCAGTCAAAGAAAATTGCATCTCCGGGAGCCAGATTGTTATAGCCTCTTGCACCCCATTGTCCATGAGACTGGAACCACGGAACACCTTGCCACTCACAGCCAGCAAAACGCGGCTCACTTTTTCCAGCCTGGTTATAACACCAGGATACAAAGCAGGCGCACCACTCCACGCGGCTGTCAAAGCCATACCAGCTCCAATAAGGATAGCCGCCCACATTGCCGACCTGACGCTTGGCCAGCTCTACCAGCTGCGGATTTCCGGGACGGGTTCCATTTACGAACTGCACACCGGTCAAGTCCTCGGAATTGCTCATGTCAGGGGAACCACCGCCAAACAACAGCGGCTTATTGCCCATGGTCTGCCGGTAAACCTGATACATTTCCATCTGCTCCGGGGTCAGTAACTCCGACGCCACAGCGGAAATGGGCTTGCTGGTGAGTTTCACATTCAAAATGTAATACTCATAGGGGACTTCTTCTGAGGTGGTCTCGCCGGTTTCCGGGTCGGTGGAGGTCTCCGTGCGGTAGCGGATCTCCACTTTCTCAGTAAGCGTCAGCTGATACTGTGCTGCAAACACACGCGCCAGCTCTGCCTGAGCGCTCTGCCGGGTGTAGCCTTGCAAGACGGCAGACAGAAATGCTGCCAGCTCATGAGGGTCATGGCCGATCATACCAAGGTCATAGCGATACTCGTCATACCCTGGGTGGCTGCTTTCAATGTTGTCGATTTCCTCCTGCAACTGGACTTCTCTGGCTGCATAATCTGCCTCCACTGCCAGCATTTCCGGGTCATCCGACGGATAAGTGGTACCGGAGAGAACGGAACCGATGCTCTGCGCCATCATGGAGCAGGAGGACATGGTATTCATCATCATACAGGTAATGAGGAACAACCCCCCTGCAATCAGGAACCCCTTCTTGTGGCGCATGACGAATGCCCCTGCCTGCTGTGCCTTTTCTTTTACCGTCCTTGCGGCTTTTCCGGTTTTGGATGCAGCCTGGGCGGTATTTCCGGCAGTCTGACCGGCGTGTTTGGCGGCGGCATACTGCTTTTTAATAGCCTGCTTTTGCTGCCAGCGGGAAAACGGATTGCTGGCAAACTGGGGATTTTCCTGCAAAGATTTCTGGTACAGAACATTTATATTTGCCTTTTCCAGTTGACGCTCTGCCTGAGCTGCTTTGCGGTACGGCTTCAGCTTGTGGCTGCGATAGCCCTCCCGCACCAGATAAGCGCCGGTCTCCACCGCCTCCTCGGTCTTGTGGGCGCTTTCCACGCCCACATTGTCCTGCTCTGTTTCCCGGATCTCTTTGTGGAGCTTGCCCGCAACCAGATGGACGGGAGCTTCCCTGACTCCTTGAGAAACTTTGGAAGGTGGCTTTTTCCTGTCCTCAAAGATCAGCTTCGAGGTCTTTTTTCCGGTATCCAGGTCAATGACCGTCTGCCTGACCTTTTTCTTTGGAATATTGGCCTGCGCCTTATCTGCTCTGGCCGCAGCTTTCTCCGCTTTACGGATCGGCTTTTCCAGTGCAGGGTCAGACCGTTCCTCATCAGTAAAGCGCAGACGCGGTTCCTTATTCAAACCATTCTCCCAGCATGAGGGAGGACATCATGTAGTGCAGCTCTGCATAAATGGCCATTCCCACAGGATCGTTGAACATACAGCCGGACAGGTAGGCATAAAATTGTGCCACCACATCGGACAGGATCTTCGCTTCGGTTCCTTTCAGAACCAGACCGCCCATACCTTCCTTAGCACGGATGGCACTCCAGACCTCTGCCAGACGGAGCAGCCCCACCTGACCGGTCTCATTCAGTTCGGCTGCCTGGTCTGCCGCCGTGCGGCACTCGCTGACCGCATCGGCCATGACCGTAAGCAGCTGGCTTCGCTGGGCATTTACCGCCCTGTCAAAAAACATCAGCGGGTTTTTATTCAAAATGTTGGGGTTCATAATCATTCATCCTCCTTTTTCAATTCTTGAGGTTTGGTGGTCATAATGCGGTAAAGCTCGGTATTCTTCGGGAAGTGATCCACGAAAGGCAGGATTGTAGAGCCATAAAACAGCAGGCCCTCGCCCTCACCGGAGTGGGTCACATAAGATAACTGGTGTGTGGAAATGCCCAGCTGCTTGGCGAGGATCTGACGGTCTCCGCCTGCCTGGTTGAGCATATACACGAAGTCCGAGTTTTCAAAGATGTTCTCCACCTCACGGCTGCTCAAAAGGTCTTTGACATTCTGGGTGATACCTGTCGGAATACCGCCCCATTTTCTGAATCGCTTCCAGATTTCCACCGTATAGGCGGCGGTCTGCTCCTCCTTCAAAAGCAGGTGCATCTCGTCGATGTAGTAACGGGTGGACTTGTGGGCGGCACGGTTGATGGTAACGCGGTTCCACACCTGATCTTGTACCACCAGCATACCGATTTTCTTGAGCTGTTTGCCCAGTTCCTTGATGTCATAGCAGACAATGCGGTTGTTGATGTCCACATTGCTCTGATGATTGAACACATTCAAAGAACCCGTTACATAGATTTCCAATGCCGTTGCAATGTACTGAGCTTCTTTTTCTTCCTGCTCCCGCAACAGGTTATAAAGGTCCTCCAAAATCGGCATATTCTCCGGCTTTGGGTCATTGAGATATTCGTTGTAAACCAACCGTACACAACGGTCAATAATGGTTTTCTGCACCGGCTGCAAGCCCTCCTTACCGCCCACGATCAGCTCACACAAGCTGAGGATAAAGTCAGACTTGAGTGACAGCGGGCTTTCATCATCCGAATAGTCCAGATTCAGATCCATCGGATTGATATAGTTGGTTGAAGTAGGTGAGATCTTGATGACCTGCCCATGCAGACGCTCAACAAGAGGTGCGTACTCCGCTTCCGGGTCACAGATAATGACATCATCACTGGTAAGCAAAAAGCAGTTGGCAATTTCTCGTTTTGCGCTGAAGGATTTACCGGAACCCGGCGTACCCAGAATCAGACCGTTGGGGTTTTTCAGCAGCTTTCTGTCCACCATGATGAGGTTGTTGGACAGAGCATTGATGCCGTAGTACAGAGCTTCTTTCCCGTTCTGGAACAGTTCCTGCGTAGTAAATGGCACAAAAATAGCTGTGGAACTGGTGGTCAGCCCTCGCTGGATCTCGATCTGATTGAGACCCAGAGGCAGACAACTCATCAGCCCTTCTTCCTGCTGGAAGTCCAGCCTGGTCAACTGACAGTTATACTTCTGGGCAATAGAGCCTGCCTGAAAGATGTTGTTGCCAAGCTGACGGGGATTGTCCGCTGTGTTCAGCACCAGAAAGGTCAAAAGGAACATTCTCTCGTTGCGGCTCTGCAAATCCTGCAAGAGTTTTTTCGCTTCACTGCCGTAGGTAGCAAGGTCAGATGGAATGATGTCCATGTCGTATCCGGCACGGACTGCTTTTTTCTGTTCCTCGATCTTACTGCGGTCCAGGTCGGTAATCTTCCGCTTTACCGTTTTGATGGCTTTCACCTGATCCACCGACTGAATGTGCATACTCACAATGAGCGAGCTTTCCATATCCAGAAAATCAGCCAGCAAACGGTCATTCAGTTCCGGTGCGAGAATCTGCAAAAAAGAAACAGTCCCGTATTTCTTACCCATACGGAACTGCTTGCCGGTGCGGAACTCAAAGGAGCTTGGTGCAATAAAATCCTTTGTGGACAGACCGGAAGGAGCCAGCCAGTCCCATTCAAACAGAAACGGGAGTTGTTCATCCATGTGGAATACCGCATGAAGTTGAAAAAGCCTTTCTTTACCGTCCAGCGTTCTGGCAGCTACACCAAGACGCTTGAAGTTATTAAGTATATCGGTCTCAATACGCTCCAGACGGGGCTTGGCGGCTTTGATGCTGTCCGCGTCGATACCAAAGGTCAGGTATTTGGTCTTGATGAGACCGTTGTTACCTCTGGCCAGCTGATTTTGCAGCATTGTGGTGTATTCCTCGCGGATACTGTCAAAGGCGTCCCTCTGGGGCGAGATGGAAATGGAGTTAGCAAATGTCTCCTCCGATGCCGCAAGGTTCAAAAAAGACAGCTGAAAATGAATCGAGCTGTCAAAATAATTGAGGAAATCACACCACCCCTCAAAGATTGCCGTCTTATCTTCGTTTTGGGAGAGCTGATAGTTGATGTCCTGAAACTGGATGGTCTTTGTGTAGTGGCTGTCCGATATGCGGCAGATTCCGTCCGGCCACATCCGTTCATAAGGGATACTGTCCTGCGCAGATTTTCCTTTTTTGTCCGTGCGGTTAGCGCGGGCAATGGCCGCTTCGATCTGCTTCTTATCGGCGCGGGACAGTTTTTTCTTTGTCTTTACCGGCTGCACAGTTTTTTCCTCGGTTTTTCCGAACATCCGATGCAGCCATTTTTTTATTGCGGTGAACAATGTCATACACCTCCTTATCGAGCATTTCCTGCCGCTTTAATACGGCATAAAAGTTATTGGTCTGGTAGGGACGCTGCTTTGGACGGATCACAGCTACTTTGAGAATGTTGCCCACGATCTTTTCCAGGGGCTGTCCATGCTTTTCGTACATAGCCAGCATAAAGAAGGGCAGCATAACCAGCATCATACACATAGCCGCTACACTGTTTCCGGTAGGTTTTCTGAGCAAAAAGAAAAGCGGTACGCCAATAAGCGCTCCGCCCGTGAAGCAGATAAGCTGCCGCTTGGTCAGATTGAACATGACCTTTGTTTTGACTTTTGTTAAGTCCTTGGGTACAGGTACATAAGCCAATGTGGAAACCTCCTTCCGTTTTAGTGCGCCTGAAAGACTGATTTGGCGAGACTGCCGGTTTTGAACAGCGTAAAACATAGCAGTACGGTGTAGCCCACGCAGCTCCAGATTGCCATGATGATGTCATCTTCCAGAGCGATGTTCTGCACCAGCACAGCATAAATTGCCACGCAGACGATAATGAGAAACGCCTGAAAGCCCAGCGCCAGCAGGGATCGGAGGTAATTCTGTCCCATACCTCCCCATTCTTTGCCCATCATTGCAGCCATTGGAACGGGAGCCACCGAAGTCACAAGGTAGATCTCGATCATACGGCCATAAATAACGATAAAGATACAGATATACAACGCCCACATGGTAATGCCAATAAAGAGGGATTGGAACCACAGTCCGAACAGCGGTCCCAAATCCATTTCCATCAGCCTCGGTTCCAGATCGGTCATAACTGTGGAAATGTCAATGGACGCATCCGAATTGATAATCCCTGCCGCCTGCGCCACCACGCTCTGCGCCATATCAAAGACGCCCATCACGATATTCCATGTGTTTGTGACAATGAGGATGGCGGCAGCTGATTTGAACACCCACTTGAAAATCATCCAGGTATCCACATCATGCAGGTTGTTCTTGTCTGCAATCATCTGGATCAGGTCTACGGTCATCACGATAGCCAGGATCACACCTGCAATCGGCACCATGATGGAGTTTGACAGATTCTCAATCATATTGAAAATACTGCCATTCCATCCCTGTGGGGTCTGTCCTACCTGTACGGATATATCCGCGACCTGTTGGTTTACACTGTCAAACATCCCCGAAAGGTTGCTCATAATACCGCCCACCAGCATTTCTTTCAGCCAATTCGTCAGGGCTTCAAGTAAGAAATCCATACGGTGTCAACCTCCTTTCCGCCGCCCCCGCAGAACTGCGGGAGCGGCAAGGATTTCATGCAGGAACGCTTAGACAGAGAACAGTCCGGAGAGCAGAGGTACAAGAACCATGCCGACTACGGCTACACCAGCGCCAGCCATAAGCTGTTTCATGCCCTGAGATTTTGCGCCAGGGTTGTCGTTGCCATAGCCTTCCAACAGGTTGATGACACCCCAGATACCAAGACCAGCACCCAGAGCGATAACGAGAGTCTGAAGAACGGTAATTGCCTGTTCAAAAAATGCCATAAATAATATTAGCCGGAATCATTTGAATGATTAGTTAGGTTTGTTTCATAAGCGCACAAAAGCCGGAACAATCTGCCCTCGATCTACGAGAGCCTGATTCCGGCTGTCCTCCTTTTTCATTATTTTGTTGATGATTGCCCGCTTTGTACGCCAATGGCCTCAACAGAGGCAGTTGCGGCAAATAGATACGATCACTCCTTTCTCAGCGGAACCATATTACACGCCCTCCGTGTCTACTTCATATACATCGCAGACCTCATCGGGCTTGAGTTTTAGTCTGGCAGACAAAAATGCTTCAATATCAAAGGTATTTCGCTTGTCTGCATCAGCTGTGTATTTGAAATTAGGGTGTCTGGTAATGTCATACTTGTCTGAAAGAAACGGACGGACACCGCGCAGCTGCAAGATGCACTTGCCGCCATCCATAACTGCCAGCTCGTCCTGGCTCATCAGCTCTTTTCCCAATTTCTGATAGTTGAGCGAGTGGGAGGTCTCCCGTCCCCGGCTCTCTCCGGTGTTGTAAGTGTCTATGGTCTCCTTTCCCAGAACAGCCGCCAGCTCTTTCAGCGTTGTTGGCTCTTTACCGCCCAGGAAGATGGAAGTATCCATATTGCCGATGATGGTATCGGCATTATCTTTGTAAATTGCCTTGAGCTGGCTCTGTGCCTGCAACACCAGACAGGCAGAGATTTCACGGCTTCGGATGGTGGCCACCAGCTTTTCCAGCTTCGGAATCTGCCCGATGTTGGCACACTCATCAATCAGACAGCGCACATGAACCGGAAGCCTGCCGCCATACACATCATCAGCCTTTTCACAAAGCAGGTTGAATAACTGGGTGTAGCACATGGAAATGAGAAAGTTAAAACTGTCATCCGTATCACTCATAATGAGGAACAGAGCCGTTTTTCTGTCTCCCAGCGTATCCAGTTCCAACTCATCGTAGGATGTAACCTCGCGCAGCTCCGCAATATCAAATACGGCAAGACGCGCACCGCAGGAAATCAAAATCGATTTTGCAGTTTTTCCGGCTGCCAGCTTATATTTCTTATACTGCCGCACTGCGAAGTGGTTTGGCTTTT
>ERZ1026866.344-NODE-344-length-28697-cov-13.570631_pt1 | contig 28697 bp, 26 predicted proteins | sample MGYA00380163_ERZ1026866 | MGnify/ENA primary metagenome ERZ1026866 (study PRJEB33269, sample SAMEA4719799) | human gut metagenome | biome: human-associated habitat; feature: organic feature; material: feces | place: Cameroon | collected 2013-10 ...
ATAAAGCAGGAGTTTTGCCATGAAGTTTGCCCACAAGCTGACCCTTGCCCTGCTGGTGGTGCTGGCTGTTGTGCTTTCGCTGTGCAACACAGTGTTGATTGGCCAGCAGTTCCGGCAGGAGCTGCACACCGCGCAGGAAACGTTATCCGCAGACTGGCAGCGGGAAAGCCGCGCCATGCAGCGCACCTTGGTCACCCCCACCAGCGGCAGCCTGGCTGCACGGGTGGGCAGCTATTTGCAGGCCATCACCGAGCAGAACAGCCTTGCCTGCGCCGCTTACAGTGTGGATGGAACCTCCCTGTATTATGCCCTGCCCACCGCGGTTCCCTTATCCGAAGTGGAAGCCCTGCTTGCCCAGGATGGCGAGCCGCGCATGGTGCTGGCGAACAACCATACCCTGCTGTGCGCCGGAACGGTCGTTCTGCCGGAACGCTGCATCACCTTGGTCATTGCGCAGGATGCCGCCCCCGTGTGGCAGGCGCGGCAGGCCCGCACCCGAAATGCACTGATCGTAGAACTTTTGGCCATGGTGCTGGCCGGGGGCCTGGTTCTGCTGCTCTGCCGCCGCATGACCCGCCCGCTGGAGCAGCTGGAGCAGGCCAGCCGCCAGATTGCCGCCGGGGCCTACAGCCAGCGCACCGCCATCCATGGCAGTGACGAAATTGCCAGTTTAAGCCGCAGCTTTGACGAGATGGCCCAGGCGGTGGAGGGCACCGTGCAGACCTTACAGCAGAACGCCCGCCAGAAAGATGATTTTGTGGCCGCCTTTACCCACGAGCTGAAAACCCCGATGACGAGCATCCTCGGCTTTGCCGATATCCTGCGCAGCGGCGAGGTGAGCCCCGCCACCCGCCGCACCGCCGCTGATTATATCTACCACGAAAGCAAGCGGCTGGAAGCGTTGAGCGGGAACCTGCTTGCCCTGATGGGGCTGGAACAACAGCCGCCGCAGCTGGAAGCCGTACCCCTGGGCCGTGTGCTGCAAAGCCTGCGCCGCGCCCTGCCCCAGGGCAGCCCGGTGCCCACCCTGCCCCGCAGTGACGCCGTGGTGCTGGCCCAGCCGGAACTGTTGTGCGATATGCTGTACAATCTGATCCAGAACGCCCGCAAAGCCACCCCGGCGGATGGCAAAGTGGAAGTGCTGCTGGACGAAACACCCACCCAGCTGACCATCCGCGTACAGGATACCGGCTGCGGCATTCCGCCGCAGGAACTGGCCCGCATTACCGAGCCGTTTTATATGGTCGATAAATCCCGTGCACGGGAGCAGGGCGGCAGCGGCATGGGGCTTGCCCTGTGCGCCAGAATTGCCGCCTTGCACGGCACAACGCTGCAATTTGCAAGTGTGCCCGGCCAGGGCACCACGGTCAGCTTCTGCCTGCAAAAAGCGGGCAGCCAACCGGAGGTGGAGCCATGAGGGAAAGGAAAATGTTTTTTCCGCCTGCACTGCGGTTGGCTGCTGTGGCCGTTGCACTTTCTGCCGCAGCTTTGGCCCTGCCGCTGCCGGTTTTTGCCGTGCTGGACCGTGCCGCCGGGCACAGCATTGCGGTGCAGCAGGATGCTGAAGCGTTAAGCCCCGCCGGGCGCAGCTGTGCTGCCGCACGGGAGCTTTACTGCTGGCGTGTGACCTGGCAGAATACATCCCGCACCATGGTGGAGCCTGATTCAACTCCAGCCAGCACTGCCCCCACCCTTGCCGCGGTGCAGCAGCTGCAGGCGGCCGGGGTACTGCCTGCCAGCATGGCGGATGTGCTTCTTTCCGCCATGCAGCAAACAGACGATTGTACTACCTACACTGACGATACCGGCCAGACCGAATATGTTTTTGCATCCGATGAGAACCATGTCACCCTCACCCTGACAGCCAGCAGCCTGCCCGTTGGGTTTACGGTGGAGCAGTGCAGCTTTGCGGATTCCGCATTGGATGAGATAGCGGACGCTTACGCCGCATTTTTAGGCGGGGATGCGATCACCGATTGGGAAACGCTGCCCCTGCAGCTGCACGAGCCCTGCGCGGTGCGCTACAGCGTCAGTGCCCAGCTTTACCTTTGCGTGGCCCGCAGCGGGCAGGGGCTGCGGGTGTCGGCAGCATCGCTCTCCCCGCAGGATGCCGCCGCTTACCGCGGGGATGTTACGCCATAAAGGAGGTTTGCCCCATGAAAAAGACGTTCAACCAGACCATGCCGTGCGCTGTGCGCCTGGCTGCACTGCTGCTTGTGCCCGCCGTTTGTGTTGCCTTTTCCGGCTGCAGCGCTGTGCCGGGCTCTTCCGGCAGTTCTGCGGCGGAGCCGTCCCCCTCCCCTGCCGCCGCGGAACCGGCAGCGAAACCTGATCTGCCCAGCCTGCGCCCGCTGTACCAGGGGGATGAAAACGGATATTATACCTCCATGACTGCCGCATCGGGAGATTACCAGCAGGTGCTCTATGCGGACTACCAGACCGGCACCCAGGCCCCGGCCTGCCATATTACCGGCTGCACGCATGACAGCCCAAGCTGCCCGGCCTGCTTTTTTACCGGTGTGCCCGTCACGCTGCCCTGCCCGGTTGGGGACGGCACTTATCTTTCCTTTGTCTATGGATATGATTCCGACGGCATGTCCATCGTGCGGCTGAATCAGGATTACGGCGTGGATCAGGTACTGTACCACTGCAATTACATTTCAAGTTCCTATTGCTACACGGACGGTTCTTCCCTCTGGTTTTCCACCTGCCCCAGCGGGGACAGCTATGACCGCATCAAACGCCTCGATCTGTCCACCGGCGGCATCACCACCCTGTTTGATGCCGGGGATACCAGCGGGCAATCCGCCAACATCATCGGCTGCACCGGGCGGCAGCTGGTGGTTTCGGTATCTCCTTATTATGACAGCAGCGAGCCACAGACTTCCGACCTGTATCTGCTGGATGCCGACACCGGCGCGGCCGAGCTGCTGCGGGAATACCCGATCACCGATGGTTCCACCGGGCGCACCACTAATATAAGCACCGCTGTGCTGGATGATACTTTATATGAATATGACTACACCACCGGCCAGCTGACCGCCACCGGGCTGGCTGACCGGCAGACCCGCACCGTAACCGATGCCCTGCCGCCTGACCCATATGAGGGGCGCGGCGCGTTTGATGTGACAATTACCCGCATTCTGAACGGCCAGCTGGTTGTGGAGTACTATTCCAACGACTGGACGGACGACAACGCCGAAACAAAAACACCCGTCTACCTGGTTGACCTTGCCGCCGGCACCGTAGCGGAAAAGCCCGCCCTGCCGCCGCTGAACTGGAACGGGTACGACCACACCAGCACCACCATCCTGGCCCAGCTGCAAGACCGGCTGCTGGTGCTCTGCCGTGCGGAGCCATACACCCGCACCACAACCGGAACGGACGGCGCACCCTACACGATTCAATCCTCCCACCGCTATTTTGGGCTGATCTCGTATGCCGATTACCTGACCGGCACCCCGAATTATACTGAGGTTGGGATGCTGGATTAAGCCGGGTATTTTGTTCCAAATTCTGCGCTTTTATTCTGCAAGAAAGCCGATGCTAAATTTCTGCAACGCCTCCAGCAATTTGTAGGGGACGATGCATCGTCCCGCTGGACGGACCTTGCTGCATTGCTTGCTTTCAAAAAAACAATCTCCCTCACACACCATGCATTTTCCCAAACGTCCCCGCCGCCTGCCGCAAATCAGGCGGTATTTTTGTGTTCCTTTCCTGTTTTATGGCAACTATCCCCCGCCGCCCTTGATTTTACCCACCAAAACCTTTACAATAAGATTAAATATTACCGCTTTTGCGGAAAGGAAGTAAGATCATGGATCAGTCCAGCAAATACAGCATCAATACCCTGTGTGTACAGGGCGGCTATACCCCCGGCAACGGCGAACCCCGCCAGATTCCCATTGTGCAGAGCACCACTTTCAAATATGATAGCTCCGACGATATGGGCAAGCTGTTTGACCTGCAGGCCAGCGGTTATTTTTATTCCCGCCTGCAAAACCCCACCTGCGATACCGTCGCCGCCAAGATTACCGAACTGGAGGGCGGCACTGCCGGTATGCTGACCGGTTCCGGCCAGGCAGCTAACTTCTTTGCCCTGTTCAACATCTGCAACGCGGGCGACCACATCGTTTCTTCCAGCTCCATTTACGGCGGCACCTTCAACCTGATCTCCGTCACCATGGCAAAGATGGGCATTACCGCCACCTTTGTCTCGCCTGACTGTACCGAGGAAGAGCTGAACGCCGCGTTCCAGCCCAACACCAAGGCTGTCTTTGGCGAAACCATTGCCAACCCCGCCCTGACGGTGCTGGATATTGAAAAGTTTGCCAACGCAGCCCACGCCCACGGTGTGCCGCTGATTGTGGATAACACCTTTGCCACCCCGGTCAACTGCCGCCCCATTGAATGGGGTGCCGATATCGTGACCCATTCCACCACCAAGTACATGGACGGCCACGGCGCAACCCTGGGCGGTGCCATTGTGGACGGCGGCAAGTTCGACTGGATGGCTCATGCCGATAAGTTCCCCGGCCTGTGCACCCCTGATGACAGCTACCACGGTATCACCTATGCCGAGCACTTTGGCAAGGAAGGCGCTTTCATCACCAAGGCAACCGCACAGCTGATGCGTGACTTTGGCTGCGTGCAGAGCCCCATCAACGCCTACATGCTCAACCTTGGCCTGGAAAGCCTGCATGTGCGCATGGCCCGCCATTGTGAGAATGGCCAGGCTGTGGCAGAGTTTTTGGCCAGCCACCCGAAGATTGCCTATGTGAACTACTGCGGCCTGCCGGGTGATAAGTACCATGCTGTGGCTGAAAAATACCTGCCCAACGGTTCCTGCGGCGTTGTCAGCTTTGGCGTAAAGGGCGGGCGCGAAGCCGCCGCTGCCTTTATGGGCCACCTGAAGATTGCCGCCATTGAGACCCATGTGGCCGATGCCCGCACCTGCTGCCTGCACCCCGCCAGCTCTACCCACCGCCAGATGAACGACGAGCAGCTGATTGCCGCCGGTGTTCAGCCCGACCTGGTGCGCATGAGCTGCGGTCTGGAAGATAAGAACGACCTGATCCACGATATTGCCCAGGCACTTGACCAGATCTGACCGTTAAGGAGTTTACTGTTTATGCCTTTGATCATTCCCAAAGAGCTGCCCGCCTATGGCGAACTTTCGCGCGAGAACGTGTTTGTCATGCACCAGCAGCGTGCGCAGACCCAGCAGATCCGTCCCCTGCGCATCCTGATTTTGAACCTGATGCCCACCAAAATTGTAACGGAAACCCAGCTGGCACGCCTTTTGGCCAACAGCCCCCTGCAGGTGCAGCTGACCTTTTTGCAGACCAAAACCCACGATACCACCCACACCCCGCAGGAGCACATGAAGGCGTTTTATAAAACCTTTGATGCGGTGCGCAATGAGCGCTTTGACGGGATGATCATCACCGGTGCCCCCATTGAGGACCTGGACTATGAGGACGTGGACTACTGGAACGAGCTGTGCGAGATCATGGATTACAGCCGCGAAAACGTGTATTCCACCATTCATCTGTGCTGGGGTGCGCTGGCCGGGCTGTATTACCACTTCGGCGTGCGCAAGGTACACCTGCCGGAAAAAATGTTCGGCGTGTTCGAGCACCGCGTGGTGCGGCCCTCCAATCCGCTGGTGCGCGGCTTTGACGAAATATTCTATGCCCCGCACAGCCGCTGGGCCGGGCTGAACCGCGCCGATATTGATGCCGCCCCGGAGCTGCGCATGCTGGCCGAAAGCGATGTTGCCGGCCCCATGCTGCTTTCTACCGAGTCCGGCCGCCAGATTTTTGTCATCGGCCACCCGGAATATGACAAATACACCCTGGATGCCGAATACCGCCGCGATGTAAAGGCGGGCAAGGAAATTCATGTGCCGGTCAACTATTACCCGGACGATGACCCCAACAAGGACCCCATTTTCCGCTGGCGTGCCCATGCGCACCTGCTGTATACCAACTGGCTGAACTACTATGTCTACCAGAACACCCCCTATGACCTGGGTGATCTGGAAGCCGTGGTGGACCCGCCCCGCACCTGAGGAGGACGTATGCCGAAGATCAGTGCCTGTATTGTGGCATACTGTGATTATGATGAAGTGTGCGCCGCTGTGCGCAGCGTGCTGGCCAACACCCCCGGCGGTGACTTTGCCCTGTATGTGGTGGATAACGCCAGCCCGGATGGCTGCGGCCCCCGCCTTGCGCAGACAGATTTTGGCGATGCGCGCGTGCAGGTGATCTGCCTGCCCAAGAACCTCGGCTTCGGCAAGGGCCACAACAGCATTATGGACCGTCTGACCAGTGAGGTACACTTTATCCTGAACCCGGATGTGATCATTCACGATGACATCCTGCCCCAGATGGCACAGTGGCTGCTGGACCACCCCGGCGTTGTGATGGCCACGCCGCAGCTCTATTTTCCGGATGGGCGCATCCAGAACCTGCCGCGCCGCAAGCCCACCCCGTGGCTGCTGCTGGCCCGCCAGCTGGCCCCGCGGTTTGGCGGTGTGATGCAAAAAGCTGACGAACATTACACCATGCAGGATGAGGACCTGACGATCCCCCGCCCCATTGAGTTCTGCACCGGCAGCTTTGCCGCCATCCGCACCGATGTGTTCAAAACCATCGGCGGTTTTGACCCCGAATACTTTATGTATGTGGAGGATGCCGACCTGACCCAGCGTGCCCTGCGCCAGGGGCTTGTCTACCTGCTGCCGCAGTTCACCGCCACCCACGCCTGGCACCGCGACCCCATGCGGGACGCGGGCAAGTTCAAAATGCAGTTGAAGAGCATGGGCCGGTATTTCAAAAAATGGGGCATCGGCAAGGGGAATGTGTAAACGGGTTATTGTTTCAGCAAAAAACACTTGCACTTATTGAGACCGCAGGGGTGCATATTGTGCGCACCTGCCGCCTCTTCCTCGTCATCTCCCAAATTTAGCACTTGACGCACACGGCGCGAACAGATATAATAGAAATGTTCACGAGGTGTTGCGCAGCTGGTAGCGCGCGTGGTTTGGGACCACGAGGCCGCAGGTTCGAGTCCTGTCACCTCGACCAAAATAAAAGCCGTAGATTCGTTAGAGTCTACGGCTTTTATTATTTTAAGTACACACTTTCATAGCTTTTTCGCAGATCAACTTTCAGGGAATCCACTTTTTACTATTTTGCAGTCCCACTATAAACGCTATGTAATGGTTACAGCATCCATCGTTCCAGCATCCGGATGATATTTGAGCGCGATCGTTGTTTTCCGCTGGCGAAGGAATCCATCTGTTCCGAATTGAAAACAAAGCACGTTTCAAATTTATCCTTATCCTGATCGGGAACCAGCGCACCGTTTAATGAACCATAAGAAATCTTTTTAATATGAGTTGTTTTTGGATCGTTTTACAATCCGCTCTGTCATTAAGCCCAAAGGCCGATCTCATCGCCGGACCCGTTAAAAAGCCTCTGGCATTGAAGGCACAAATCATAAGATTCCTCTTCAGATGGCACCAGTTCTATCGCACAGATTTAAATATAATCGTAGAGCGGGCAGATATTTTTTGTTATCGTTTTCTTTCTTGTGTATTTTCCCCTTGGCTGATACAATGTAGAAAAAACAGTTAAGGAGCATCCCCAATGATTCGTGAAATTTGCAAAGACGAGACTTTTCTTGCGCAGAAAGCTGTGCCCGCCACGACGGCGGACCTTGGCGTGGCGCAGGACCTGATGGAAACTCTGATTGCCCACAAGGATGGCTGCGTGGGTATGGCGGCAAACATGATCGGCGTGAACAAGCGCATCATCGCTTTTGAGAATGACGGCGAATACATGGTCATGTTCAACCCTGTCATCGTCAAACAGTCCGGAGCCTATGAAACGGACGAAGGCTGCTTATCGCTTACCGGCACGCGGAAAACCAAGCGCCACAAAGTCATCAAAGTGCAGTGGCAGAATGAAAAATTCCAGACGCGGCTTAAAACGTTTACCGGCTGGACGGCGGAAATCATCCAGCACGAAATTGACCACTGTGAGGGAATTTTGATTTAACCTTTTTCTTTTTCCTGCATTTGGCTTTCGTTCAACAGGTTCAGTGGTTTCAAACCTCTTTCCAGTGTGCCTCGATGGCAGCGCGGTTCAGCTGCTCACCGATCACGATGATCACTTCCTGCGCTTTGGCAATGGGCTTTAAGGTCATGGCGTCGCGGCTGGCGTTCAGCTCCAGCCAGCCATTTCCATCCGAGGTAAAGCCCTTAATGCGCATAATGCGGCCGCAGGAGGCATCGGCAAACAGTTCATTCACCACTTCTTTCAGCCGCGGCAGGGGTAAGTGACGGCCGATAAAATAGAGCGAAGAAAACACATCGTGCTGGTCAAAGTGCATTTTTTCATAGCTGGCCTGCTTGCTGCCGCAGGCGGCAACGGCGGCCAGGTCCTGCGGGGTCAGGTCCTCCCAGTTTTTGCGCAGTACATCTGCGCCAAAGCGGCGGGCGCAGCCGTTTTGCTCCAGCGCGTGGTTCAGGTAGTTTACCGTGGAATCCATCTCGGCCGGGGTAGCCAGCTGGCTGCGGCTCAGCACCACCATGCCGGCATTGGCGGTTTCGGACGCCAGCAGGTAGGCCGACTGGGGCGAAAGCTGCTGCTCCTGCTTGGCATCCACAATAGCAATCACGTTGCCCATACGGTACCACTTATCCAGCGGTTCGTCGTGCAGGATGTCAAAAAATTCATCTACATCAAAAATACCGCTCGGCTCAATAATGACCCTGTCAAAGCCCTGCATGGCCAGCGAGATCAATTTGGTGCGCATCCGGCGCTGGTGGGTATCGCAGTCGCACCCGCCGCTGATGCTTTCCATATCGCAATGGTCGCCCAAAATATCCTGCAGCAGCATAACATCCACATTGACCGCGCCAAAGTCATTTTCCAAAATGCAGACATTCCAGCCCTGCTGAACCATATAGCGGGCATAGTGCCGCATAAAAGTCGTTTTGCCAGAGCCAAGAAAGCCGGTGATCAAATCGACCTGTACCATAGTTGTTCTCCTCCTGTTGGTGGTAAATTGCTTGTGCCTGTTATTATATCACATTTTTATTCAGTTTGCTTCATCAAACCCAAATTCAAAAAGAAAAGCCGCCACACAGATCCCTGTTCCTGTGCGGCGGTTTTTCCTTGAAAAGAAGAAAAAAGAGAAAGAGGAGTGGATGAAAAAAGTCTGCGTTGTTCCCCTGGGCATTTGGCAATGCCCCAACGGTGTTCGGGTCCCTGTTCCCTGGCACCGTTCCTTTTGGGAACAATTATAGAATACCCGATAGATGTGAACAATTCGTGATAAAAAATTCAACATTTTGCAAAAAACGCCGCGCAATTTTCCATATTTCAAAGGCTGTGGCGGTTATTCTTCCTGTGCGGGGTGTAAATCTGCCCCGCAATACGCTATAATGGGGTTAGATTGCGGCAGCAGCCGCTGCCATGCAGGAGGGAAAACACCATTGGCAAACCGAATCAATTATGAGCGCGTGATGGAAGAAACCATCGCCGCATTGGAGCGCGATGGCCAGCGCCCGCAGCTGCTGCTGCACGCCTGCTGCGCGCCCTGTTCCAGCGCCACGTTGGAACGTCTGGCCGACCATTTTGACGTTACCATTTTATATTATAACCCCAACATTGCCCCACCGGAGGAATACCACCGCCGGGAAGCCGAACTGGAACGTTTTGTGCGCGATGCCGGGTACGCTGCCCGCGGCATCACGGTGGTGGAGCTGCCGTATGACCCGCAGGAGTTTTACACTGTGGTAAAAGGGCTGGAAAACGAGCCGGAGCGCGGCGAGCGCTGCACCGTGTGTTACCGCATGCGGCTGGAACGCGCCGCCCAGTACGCCAGGGCACACGGCTTTAACTGGTTCACCACCACCCTTTCCATCTCCCCGGTCAAGGACCCTGTGCGGCTGAACACCATCGGCTGCGAACTGGCCCAACAGTACGGCCTGAACTACCTGCAAAGCGAGTTCCGCAAAAAGGACGGTTACAAGCGCAGCCTTGCTTTGAGCGCAGAATACGGCCTGTACCGGCAGGATTACTGCGGCTGTATTTTCAGCAAGCAGGAACGCGGCGTTTGATTGCAAAGTTTTAATTGCAAGGAGAAATGTTTCATGCCAAAACATGTTTTAGTGGCTCTGCCATTGAGCGATGCCCAGCGCAGCGCTTTGCAGGCCAGCGTGCCGGAATATGAATTTACCTTTGCCAAAACCGAAACCGTTACCCTGGCCCAGGTGCTGGAGGCAGATATCATCATGGGCAATGTGCCGGTGGAGCTGATTTGCCAAAACCACCATCTGGAATGGTTCCAATCCAACTTTGCGGGACCGGATACCTATCTGGTGCCGGGCGTGCTGCCGGAGCAGTGCCTGGTGACCAACGCCACCGGCGCTTACGGGCTGGCCATCAGCGAGTGGATGCTGGGCTTGTGGCTGGGGCTGCAGAAGGATCTGTTTTTGTACCGGGACCGCCAGACGCAGCACAAGTGGGATGCCATCACCCGCCAGGTGCGGCCGGTGGCCGGGTCCCGCGTGTTATGCGTTGGCATGGGGGATATCGGTTCCAACTTTGCCATGCGCGCCCATGCCCTTGGGGCCGAGGTTGTCGGCGTGCGGCGCAGCGTGCGCCCTGGTGCCCCCTGCCCCGATTACTGCCTGCGGGTGGTACCCCAAAGCGAACTGGACGCCGAGCTGCCGCAAGCGGACCTGGTTGCCCTGAGCCTGCCCGGCACGCCGGAAACGCTGCACATGTTTGATGCCGCCCGCCTGGCCCGCTGCAAGCAGGGGGCAATTCTGCTGAACGTGGGCCGTGGTTCCACGGTGGACTGCCTTGCCCTGGCCGATGCCGTACACAGCGGGCATTTGTTCGGTGCAGCGCTGGATGTGACTGACCCAGAGCCGCTGCCGTCAGACCACCCGCTGTGGAGCGAACCGAATGTGATCATCACGCCGCACATTTCCGGGCGGTTCAGCCTGGCCAAAACACTGGATAACATTGTAGAAATCTTTATCCATAACCTCAAGCTGTACGCTGCCGGGCAGCCGGTGGACAACCAGGTCAGCCGCACCACCCACTATGTCAGCGGCGGCAGTGGCGGCCAGCGGCTGGTGTGCGGCATGCCGTAAAGGTTCTTATTTTCAACCATTCTGCGCCAAAATATTGCATAACTCCTTTGGGTATTGTAGAATAGTGGTGTTCGCTGATTCTGCAACACACAGAGGAGTTTTTATGTTATACCAACTATTCTGGCTGTTTTTGGCCTTTTCGTTCCTGGGCTGGTGCCTGGAAGTTGCTGCCACCGCAGTGCGGCTGGGCCAGTACCGGGACCGCGGCGTGCTGCACGGGCCGCTGTGCCTGGTTTATGGCATTACCGGCTGCCTGATCACCATTGCCCTGCGGGAATTGAGCGGCGGGTGGTTCTTCCTGTTTTTGTTCAGCGCGCTGTATGCCACGGTGGTGGAATGGATTGCCGGGCATTTGCTGGAGCACTACAGCCACACCCGCTGGTGGGATTACTCTGACCGCAAATGGAACCTGGATGGGTACATCTGCCTTTCGGCTTCCCTTGTCTGGGGTGCCCTGGGCCTGGTAACCGTCAAGTGGCTGGTGCCGCTGCTGATGCGTTTGTACCAGCTGGTGCCCGCCGGGCTTGCGCATGTTCTGTTGTGGATCTTTGCCATTTTGCTGGTCATTGATCTGCTGGGCACCGCGCTGACCCTGGGCGGCCTGCGCTACAAGCTGCCCAGAGTGGACGAGGTCAACAACCGCCTTGCCAACCTGACGCTGCGGATGGGGTTGTGGATCTTTGACCGCACCGAGCGCCGCATGCGCACCAAAGCCCCGCAGCTGGACCTGATACGCCCCAAGCGCACCAAAAGCACGGTGTTTGCTGCCGGATGCAGCTTTTACAAAATCTTTTTGCTGTTTGTAATCGGCGCGTTCCTGGGCGACATTACCGAAACGATTTTCTGCCGCATTACCGCTGGGTATTGGATGAGCCGTTCCAGCCTGGTGTGGGGACCTTTCTCTATTGTTTGGGGCCTTGCCATTGCGCTGGTCACCCAGGTTTTGTACAAGTACAAAGACCGTTCGGCATTCTGGCTGTTCGGCATGGGCACCCTGTTGGGCGGTGCTTACGAGTATCTGTGCAGCGTGTTTACCGAAATCGTGTTCGGCGCGGTATTCTGGGATTACAGTGCCCTGCCGTTCAACCTGGGCGGGCGTATCAATCTGCTGTACTGCTTTTTCTGGGGGCTGGCCGCTGTGGCATGGTTCAAGGTGCTGTTCCCGCCGTTGAATCGCTTGATTGAAAGCCTGCCCCGCCGCGGCGGTACCATTTTGACCTGGTGCCTGGTGGTATTTATGGCAGTCAATATGATCGTCAGCTCCGCCGCGCTGATTCGTTATGACGCCCGTTTGGAGGGCGTTGCCGCCCAGACCAGCCTGGATACCCTGCTGGACGAGCATTTCGACGATTCCTATATGCAGCGGGTCTACCCCAAGCTGGTGCACATGAGTTAAATGATTTTGGCCGCAGCGCCACATACATAAATAGCAGACCCACGCCGGGGTGTTTTTCCCGCGGCGTGGGCCTATTGTTTTTGGGCCATTTTTTAAGGGTGTTTTGGGGAGTTGATGCAAGAGATTCGTTCAACATCACATTATAAAATAGTCTGTAGGGAACGGTCTTGACCGTTCCGAAACTTTACCGTATATGCCGCAATAGGATTTAACGCAAAAACTATCCGGCGGCCAGAGGGCTCTGCGCCCACAGGCGCGTTTCGGAGACCGACCGGGATTGAAAATCCCGGCTCTTAGGCCGGAGATGGCCGCCCTACCGCGCAATTACCAACAAACGCCCGGTAAATTTTGCGCTTGTCCGGGGCATCGGGGATGCCGCCCCTACCGCTGGGCAAAGTACATCACGCATTTTTTCGTATCCATTCCGGCAAGCTCCCGGCGTGGTCGGGTGCCCCCCTACAGATGGGCCAGGTATCCTTCCCGGCGCGATAGGGGGCATCGTCCCCTACAAACATCACACGGCACATCACATTTTTTTCATGTGCAACATAGCAAGGTTTCTCTGGCGGGTTCAGGCCCCCTGCCCGCGGCCTTTTTCCTGCTACAATTCCTAATTTCTCATTTCTAATTCCTAATTCGTCCCCAACTCCTCACTCCTACCTCCTATCTCCTAACTTTCACTCGTGTTCCGCCCAATCGCGGCTTCGGCCCACGGCTTTGTGCCAGCCAGCCAGCAGCTTTTCGCGTTCTGGAGCTTCCATGTTGGGAGTAAAGGTCATGTTGCAGTGCCACAGGCTGCGGATTTCCTCACGGTCTTTCCACACGCCGGTGGCAAGGCCCGCCAGGTAGGCAGCGCCAAGGGCCGTTGTTTCGCGGATGGCCGGGCGCAGCACGGTTTTGTTCAGGATGTCCGCCTGGAACTGCATCAAAAACTGGTCGCGGGAAGCACCGCCATCCACTTTCAGGGCGGTGATGGGCTGGCCCACATCCAACTCCATCGCGTGCACCAGGTCATAGCTCTGATAAGCGATGGATTCCTCCGCCGCGCGGATGATATGGTTCTGGGTGGTGCCGCGGGTAATGCCCACAATGGCCCCGCGGGCGTACATATCCCAGTAGGGTGCGCCCAATCCGGTAAAGGCCGGAACAATATACACCCCGCCGTTATCCGGCACCTTCTGGGCGTAATACTCCGAATCCCGGCTTTCCTGAATCATGCGCAGGCCATCGCGCACCCACTGGATGACCGCCCCGCCCACAAACACACTGCCCTCCAGCGCATACTCCACCTTGCCGTTCAGGCTGATGGCAATGGTGGTCAGCAGACCATTTTTGCTGCGGCAGATGGTATCGCCGGTGTTCATCAGCAAAAAGCAGCCGGTACCATAGGTGTTTTTGGCTTCACCTTTGGAAAAACAACCCTGGCCAAACAGTGCGGCCTGCTGGTCGCCCGCAATACCGGCCACCGGCACCTGCACACCGCACAGGTCAGTGTAACCGTAAATCTCGCTGGAATCCGTCACACGCGGCAGCATGGCGCGGGGGATATCCAGCGCGTTCAGCAGTGTATCATCCCAGTCCAGATTGTGGATATTATACAGCATGGTGCGGCTGGCGTTGGTTCGGTCCGTTACATGCACCTTGCCGCCGGTCAGCTTCCACACCAGCCAGCTGTCCACCGTGCCAAACAGAATTTCTCCCGCCTGTGCGCGCTCCCGTGCGCCCGGCACATGGTCCAGAATCCACTTGATTTTGGTTGCGGAAAAGTAGGCATCCGGCACAAGGCCGGTATTCTCTTTGATATACTCTGCCATGCCCGGCTGGCTGAGCAGCTCATCCACCAACGGTGCAGTGCGGCGGCATTGCCACACAATGGCGTTATAAATGGGGCGGCCGGTCGCTTTTTCCCACAAAATCGTGGTTTCGCGCTGGTTGGTAATGCCGATGGCGGCAATATCATGCGCATCCACGCCGCTTTGGGCTACCACCTCGTTCATCACGCCATACTGGCTGGACCATATCTCCATGGGGTCGTGCTCCACCCAGCCCTGCTGGGGGTATAGCTGCTCAAATTCGCGCTGGCGCACGGCAATAATATTCTGCTCATTATCAAACAGGATTGCCCGGCTGCTGGTGGTACCCTGATCCAGCGCAAGAACATATCTGCTCATCTTCAACCTCCCTGTTGATGGGTAACGGGGCTGACTACCCGCTGTTTTTATTCCACTTTTTCCATGTTACGCGTTGCCACAACATCCACGCCGGTGCCGCACACGTTGGGCAGCACCACATCCCCGGTATGCACGGGGGCTTGCAGAGCCGCGGCATCCAGCGCAGCCATCACGGAAAACATCTTTTCCTTTGGCACCGGCTGCGCGGTTTTGACCGGGCAGCGCGGGTACAGCCCACCCGTAATGCGCACGGTGCTGGTAATGATGCGGGTGGGGTGGGTCAGTTCCTCTTTACCGTATGCAGCGCCGTTGGGGCAGGCATTGCCGGTCACGGCATAGTCATTTGCGGTGTCCACCCGCAGATGGCACCCCTTGGGGCAGCAGATGCAGATCAGCTCTTTTATTGTTTCTGTCATGATTGCGGCACCTCCTCCACAGCAACGGTCAGCGGGCCGTTCGCTTTTTGCAGCAGAGCTTTGGGCAGCGTAATGTGCTCCATCTCCCCCGGTGCCAGGCGTTCCCGCTTAAAGGCGGCAATTTTGTTTGGTCCGCAGCGCACCGTTATGGTGCTGGGCCCATAATTGCGCCGCACACGGAACGATACGCTCACGCTTTTCTGCACGCCGTCCAGCCGGATATGCTGCGGAACGGTGTAGCCAATGCCCTCCCCCGCTGCCAGCGGCAGAACGGTTTCGGTTTCTATCTCGCCATTTTGCACATAGGCTGCCGCGGCTGCACCGGCGGTTTCGCTTTCGCCGGAAACAAAATCCACCAGATCGTGCACATGCACCACGTTGCCGCAGGCAAATACACCGGGGATCTCGGTTTCCATATTTTCGTATACCACGGCCCCCTTGGTGTGGGGGTCCATGGCAATACCTGCCTGGCGGGTCAACTCGTTTTCGGGGATCAACCCCACACTGAGCAGGATGGTATCCACATCAAACTCCATCTCGGTTCCAGGGATAGGGCGGCGGTTTTCATCCACCTTGGCAACGATGGCTTTTTCCACCCGGTTTTTGCCCTGGATTTCCACAATGGTGTGGGATAAGTACAGCGGAATATCAAAATCCTGCAAGCACTGCACAATGTTGCGGGTCAACCCGCCGGAATAAGGCATCACTTCCACGCAGGCGAGCACTTTGGCTCCCTCCAGCGTCATACGGCGCGCCATGATCAGGCCGATATCGCCGCTGCCCAAAATCAACACCCGTCTGCCCACCAGGTAGCCTTCCATATTTACATAGCGCTGGGCTGCACCGGCGGTATAAATTCCCGCCGGGCGGGTGCCGGGGGTGCCGATGGCCCCGCGGGTGCGCTCGCGGCAGCCCATGCACAGGATAATGCTTTTGGCCTGAATGATCTGGTAGCCCTTGCTGCGGCTGACGCAGTGTACCTGCTTATCGGGGGTCACTTCCAGCACCATGGTGCCCAGTTCCACCCGCACGCCGGTTGTGCGCAGCATCTCGATATAGCGCCCGGCGTATTCCGGGCCGGTAAGCTGCTGGCCAAACCGATGCAGGCCAAACCCGTTGTGGATGCACTGGTTCAAAATACCGCCCAGCTCTGCATCGCGTTCCAAAATCAAAATATCGCGCAGGCCATGCTGCCACGCGCTGTACGCCGCCGCCAGGCCCGCCGGGCCGCCGCCGATGATAACAAGTTCAACCATGGTTGCACCCCCTTCCGTTTTTGGTTTCACACAGCAGCACATTGGTGCCGGCTTTGTCCTGCAATACATCCAACGGGTCAATGCCTAGTGTTTTGCTGATCAGCTCCAGCACGCGCGGCCCGCAAAAGCCGCCCTGACAGCGGCCCATGCCCGCGTTGCACCGCCGCTTTACGCCATCAATGCTCACGGCCGGGATCTCGCTCTGCAAGGCATCCAGAATCTCGCCCTCGGTGATGGTTTCACACCGGCAGATCACGCGGCCATAGGCGGGATTTTTGGCAATCAGCTCCGCCTTTTGCTCCGGCGGCAGTTCCTTGAACCGCACGCGGGTACGGCCGTCTTTATAATCCGCCTTTGGCTCCGGCAGGTCGTTGTGGGCTGCCAGAATTTTAGTTACCTCTTTTGCCACAGCCGGTGCGCTGGAAAGCCCCGGCGATTTCATGCCCGCCAGGTCAATAAAGCCCGGCGCGCCGTCCGCTTCGCCGATCACGAAGTCCCCGGTATCCACGTTGGCGCGCACACCGGCAAAGTTGCGGATGGACTCGCCAAAGCGGATCCCCGGCACACTGCGCCTGGCCGCTGCCGCCACAAAGGCAAGGCCGTCTGCCGTGCAGGCGGTATCATCCCCCGCTACCGGCTGGGCGTTCGGCCCCACCAGCAGGTTGCCGTGTATGGTGGGCGTTACCAGCACCCCTTTGCCGTTCTCGTTCGGGCACTGGAAGATCACATGGTTCACGCGGTTGCCTTCGCTTTTGTCCAGCAGATAGTATTCCCCGCGGGTAGGTTCCAGCGTAAAGGTGTGCGGCGCGGCCATCTCATGGATGGCCTGGGCGTTCAGTCCCGCCGCATTGACCACATAGCGGGCCGCAAAGCTGCCGTTTGGCGTGGTCAGCTGCCAGCCGCCGTCAATCTTTTCAATGTTGGTTACAGGAGTGCTGCGGTACAGCTCCACCCCGTTGCGCACAGCCACTTCCGCCATAGCCAGCGCAAACTCCCACGGGCTGACGATGGCTGCGCTGGGGGCAAACAGCGCCCCGGCCACTGTGGGGGCAAGCTGCGGCTCCATCGCCAGGGTTTCCTCCGCCGTCAGCAGCCGGATGCCCGGCACGCCGTTTGCCACGCCGTTCGCGTACAGCTTTTGCAGGTGGGGCAGCTCTGCCTGGCTCAGCGCCAGCACCAGGCTGCCGCACTGGCGGTAGGGCACATCCAGCCGGGCGCAGATTTCCTTTGCCAGCGCCACGCCCTGCACATTCAGGCGGGCCATTTGGGTGCCCGGTTCCGGGTCATACCCGGCGTGCAGGATGGCGCTGTTTGCCTTCGTTGTTCCATCCGCCACATCGTTTTCTGCTTCCAACACTGCCACATGCAGCGGATAGTGCGACAGTTCATACGCTGCAGCTGCACCAACCACACCACAGCCAATGATTGCTACATCCAGCATAACTACCTCCCAGTTGTATTGGTCATTCAGGATGCCAAAATCCATCCTGCCAACATGGTTTCCATTGGTTTAATCATAGCGTTAAATGCACAAAAAATCAAGTTTAAGTTGATTGATTTTGCACATTTCGTTGCCATTGTGTGGACAGCGGAATAGAGGGCCGCTGCTTTGTTTGCTGCTGCCTTTCTATGCAAAAAGCTGCCGCACCTGGCTTTCCCGGTGCAGCAGCTTTTTTGATAGGATGATATATTATAACGACTGTCTTTTCACTTTTGCAGGCGGTGTCATGCTGCACTTCCCCGTTATGCTGCCGTGCGCTGTTTGCGCTGTTCGGCACGGTTCAGGTACATGTAAAACGCAATGTTCAGCACAACGCCCACTGTGGTAGATACCGGGGCGGCAAGGCCGATCTTGGTCAGGCTGGCGTTCGGCTGAATGCTCATGAAATATGCCATCGGCAAACGTACCAGCAGCGTCTGGACCAGGCCCTGAATCATAACCCAGAGGGTTTTATTGTTGCCGTTAAAGTAACCCACCATGCTGAACAGAATCGCCGTCACAATAGTTTCGGGTGCAAAGCCTTTCAGGTACTCAAAGCCTTTCTGCACAACCTCTGCATCGGTGGAGAAAACGCCCGCCAACAGGTCGCCCCTGAACATAACAAGGGCAAACACCGCGCAGCCAAACATCAGCCCCACCCCAATACCGGTCAGCATCGCCTTTTTGGCGCGCTTGGGGTTGCCCGCACCCACGTTCTGCGCCACAAACGAAGCCATCGACTGCATCAACGCGCTGGGGATCAGCATAGCAAAGTTAACGATCTTGCAGGCAACGCCATAGCCGGAGGATGCAGCCAAGCCCAGGCGGTTGACAAAGGCGCAGAGCGCCAGGAAAGAAAGCTGGGTCAAAAATTCCTGCAAGGCCAGCGGCAGACCGATCTCCAGGAATTTCCGGCACTGTACGTCGAGGCGAAAATCCGACTTTTTGATGGTAAACGGGAGATCTTTCTTCACCAGCATTACAATGGCGAACACCACGCTGACAGCCTGTGCCAGCACCGTTGCCGCCGCAGCACCGGCAGCATCCATCTTGAGCCCGGCCACCAGCAGCAGGTCGCCCGCAATGTTGACAATGCAGGCCACCAGCACGAACAACAACGGGGATTTGCTGTCGCCCAGACCGCGGAAGATGGCGGCCATCAGGTTGTATGCCACAATAAAGAAAATACCGCTGCCGCAGATGCGGATGTAGCTTGCGGTAAGGCCAATGGCTTCCTCCGGAGCCTGCATCAGCACCGCAATGGGCCGTGCAAATGCGACCAGCAAAATAAACAGAACCACGGACATAATGGCAAACACCACCGCGGCACCGCCAAGCACCGCCCCGATCTGCTGGGGTTTCTTCTCACCAATATAGCGGGCGATCAAAACCGTAACGCCCATGGCAAGCTGCGTTACCACAAAGGTGACCAGGTTCAGCAGCTGGCTGCCGGTAGAAACCGCCGAAAGCCCCGCCGTGGAGCCAAAGTGCCCCACCACCAGCAGGTCAACCGCACCATATGCCGCCTGCAGCACCAGCGCGCCAAGCACCGGCAGCATAAAAAGGGAAAGCTTTTTCAAAATGCTCCCTTGTGTAAAATCTGTTTTATCTGTGTTCAAGTGAAATTTTCCTTTCCGACATGATTTTGTATATCTTTTCAATCGTCTGGACCGTGCAGGCTGCATCCGCATCCGAAATGTCAGCCACAAGCGGCGCCAGCTGCGCAAAGAACTCGGTGTTGTGCACCTGCGAAAGCTGGCGGCCGCTTTCCGTAATAGAAAGGTAGGTCACGCGGCCATCCTGCTCCGATGCGATTTTTTTCAGGTAGCCTTTATCCTCCATCTCTTTGACCGTGCGCGTAACGCCGGGGCGCGGCAGGTTCAGCGCATCGCTGATGTCCGAAACCTTTACCCGAACGCCGCGGCGTTCCAGTTCCTCGATGGTATCCAGATAGTGAATGTAAGAAGGGCTGACCCCTTTGGGCAGCGCCGGCAGCAGCTCCCGCACCCGCTTTGCCTGGTAACAGGCATCCAGCAGCGCCTTCATGTTCTCTGTTGTCATATTTCCTCCTTGTAATTACCTTTGATAATTACCACAGTTAATTATAGTGAGAATGTACGGGTTTGTCAACAGGGTTGTAGGGGAAATTTTGCGACAGGTTACAGATATAGAAAAAGCCCGTTGAAGTGTGGTGGCTTCAATGGGCTATGGGATATTGGAAAGAGTATGCTGAGCAGAGTACGAAGCTGTTTTAACGCCATTCTATGGCCTTGTGTTTATTTGAGCAACTTTGACTTCCGGGACTTTGTTCCCATTATATATTAAACCTTAACATTTAAATCTCATGGACGGTGCAGTGTTTTTGAGCGCATTGCATCGTCTTTTTGCTGCGTAAAATTGCGGGCTGTATACGCCCGTTACAAACAAAAAACGCCCCGGCGGATTAGGCCAGAGCGCATGTGTTTCCTATTCAGATGTAGAAGCGGGTTTCGCCAAAAATATCATTCCAGCGGGAGACAATATCCTCAGAGCAGCTTTCGATAACTTCCATAATGGCCGTCAAGGTTCGCTGTGGTATTTGGGAATTGTTGTTAGCAAGCAACGTGCCGCCAGCCTCCGTAATCCAGATCTTTGTGGCATTGGCATTCGGGGTTCCTTTTGCTACATGAACGTGTACCGGCTCAAGCGGGTTCCCCTCATTCGACCAAAAGAAAACAACATAACCGAACAAGCGGAACAGACTAGGCACTCTCAATCCCGCCTTCCTGAGAATAGCGCATTAAGAGGTGGGCAACCGACTTAATCAAAGACTTCATGCTGGAAAGTTCAAGCTCAGAGTAGCCGTTATTCTTCCACTGATAGCCGGGCAGAACGCAGCTTGCCGACTTGAAGCCGTTCTCAACAGGGGTTTCCATATCCACACAAACCTGAATCGTATCGCCGTTTTGAATCGGGCTTGAATAGGTTATTTCTGTACCGTCATTAAGGGTCATGAACGGGTAACGCATATCAATCACCTTCCTTGGCTTTATTATAATGGTGGGGCGGTAATAAGTCAACGGCGTTTATTCCCTGCCAGAACAGGGCTTAACCGCAGTCAACAATAGTGGACGAACCGGGCGAGGAATCTTTGCACGTGGGCCCGACAGGGGCAGCGGGTAAAATTCCGAGCCCAACTATAAGTATGAGGTTCTGCACACGATAGAAAGAAAAGCGCGTTTTGACCGCCGGGGTAATGAGTAGTTGTTTTAAAGCGTTTACTTTAAAAGAAAATGTGGGGGCAGCTTGATTTGATACCGTGTTTCATTCCCGGCGGATGGATTGTGCCGAACAAAAAATATGGTGGCTTTGTTTACGCCATCATAGTATAGCAAGATTTCGCAAGTTTTTTCGTTGTTACGTTATTTGCCTGCATGGAGAATCGCTGTTGTAACAAGTATATCTTTTTTATTTTCGTTTACGGACTCAGAAAGCGGTCGAAAATATAGCAATATGTACAAATTTTAACACACATATTCGGTGCTATTGCCAATTTTTAATTGTTTAAAAGAAAAAGCGCCTTAGCCAAGAGAGCCAAAGCACAAGTTTCCGTAAGCATATTCGCAAGAGAGTTTCGGCAGTTATGCAGCCCGTACCCTAAACGTGCCCACCTGTGTCTCTAAGTCCTCAATATCAGATTCCGCCTGAAACTTTTTCTTTTCCAGCTCCTTGATTTGGCGCTCGTACTCGTCGCTTTGCGCTTCCAGTTCTGCAATGCGGGCATCAATCTCTTGCAGTTCTTTTTCTGTCATGGCTTCATCTCCTTATGCTGCGCAGTTATATCGAGCGGTACCTTTCGCTTATAGTACCGCCTTGAACAAAAGTGTCAACGGATGTTAAAGGCTGAGAACCAAGTTTATAATCATTGACAAAAGTTAAATCTTCACTCCAGCGATCAACCGCGCCTGACATACGAGGCAAGGAAGAATTAAGCGAGATAAAACCGGAGATAAGATCAATAATCTGCCATTTGGTAGCGCGTTTAGATTCCATAATGTAAATCAAAATTTTTTGCCTGGTTGTAACAGGGATGCCTTGCTTAACACTGTATCCACAGCGACTAAGGATAGAATCTTTTGCAAAGCCCTCAAAACCATCATAAAATCCAGTATCAAATTCTTCCGTATAGTTAATTTCCAACAAGAGCTGGCCGTAACGTTTGCAATAATCTTTATAGGTGCAAACATTCATATAGTAACAACCACAGCGGTTGCAATACTGAACATTAACGGGAACAGTTTTACCAGATATCGTTGACACTCGTGCAGTTTGGCTTTCGATTGTATTAAGGCCATATCTTTCTACGCAGGATCGGCAATAGCATTTTTCTGCAAAAATATAAATTTTACCCGTCTTAGCAGATTGTAAAGATAGATTAGTATTGGCTATGAATGGAATTGGAGTATAAGGCTGTAGGGGTTCAGTAGATTTACGTTGGTATATAGATCCTTGTGAGTATGCCATTTGTTTTGCTTCTTGTAGATTTTTACAGTCTTTTACCATAAATGTCTGAACAAAAGGAGCACAGTCTGCAAGAACTTGTTCCTTATCGCAAACGGATAAGTATGGCATATCACATGTAGTGCAGTATTTATATTGTTTATTAGCCATTTGTTGAATTGAGTTTACATAAAAAACAACCGTAACCGTTGTTGAAATTAAAGTTCTGCTACAGAATGGACAGCTAGTTTTATTATTAGTTAATGGCTGACAGTAAAGTTTAACTTTAGGCAAATGATGCACTATCGGCTTTCCTGTAGCAAACTCTTTTCCCCAAAGCTGATCAATCGGACCACGGTAGTCGTAATACACTCGAACTAGGCGGAGCGTATAATTTTCATTTGGAACACGCACCGAATGTTTATAATTAAGAAGTCTTCGTCCTTGCTCAGATTTTTGGTTCCATTGATAATGAAAGCCTGCTTTCTCATACTCTTTTCGGATATTACTTCCAAGACTAGCGATTTGAGCATTTCGAGTATTACTTATGATGATAAAAGCATATTGCTTATTATCTGGCATGAAGGACATGTTTGTATTTTGAATTACAGCGAGGCACACCAACAGAGGACGATTTTTATCGACAGATGATATACTAAGCTGCTCTTTTAATTTTTGCCTTTGCTGTTTTTCTTTTTCTAACTCTTTTTGTTTCTTTTGGAATTTAATTCTATCTGGTTTTGATGTGTGCATTTTTTTAACCTAATAAGCCCCTACAATTCTTCTCCTACACCGTGCTGCGCAGCATTAAAACTTCGTTTTGCACCGGACACACACGCGATCTACCTTGTTGGTTGCAAAGCCAGTAAACAGGGACCACTTACGCGGCACCATCTGAAACTCTGCACAACCACATTTAGGGCAACGGGGCGCGTTGAAGTTGCGGTCGTATTCTTCTTGGATGCGCTTCTTCTTTTCCTCAGCGTACTTGAGCATGTCATTGTAGGCTTTTTTGCTGAAGTGCTCGCTAGAGTAAGCATACTTTTCGCGGCAAGCTTCGTAAACATCGGCGTTAGGATCTTTTGCTTCAATCTCTTTAATAAGTTTCGAATAATCATCGCCATTTATTACAATCGGGTCTTCGTAATCACAGCATTCGCAAATAGGGAATTTGCTTAGATTGAACGTTATTTCTACACAGCCACATCTAGGGCATATAATCAGATTCGGAATGTATGTTCCCATAACCACGACCTCCCTAAACAGTAATTATAACCTTGTAATGATTATATCACACAGTAATCATATACACAACAAAAGATACAAGAAATGTTTGGGAAAGTCACTGGTTTTATGAGTAATGACCAGGTGGCAACAGATACAGCGGCTTTACAAAAATACATTGAAAGCATGAAAGCCCTTGCGAACGATAATGTAAGAGCTGCCGAAAAGCAAAATCTCATCAATTCTGCCCTCAAAGATTCCAGCCAGATAGCCAGGGACGTTGCGCAAAATACCAACAACCTGGATGACGTGATGAAGGTCTATACGGCCAGCACAAAGACGGCTACCAGTGTGGCGAAAGCGTTTGGAACGACGTTATTGGGAATTGGTAAAACGATTGGTATTGCTATACTTGCAAGCGTTGTAGCAGCTGGAATTAGTAAAGTAATTCAGTGGGCAGATGAGAATTGGATTCATCCGTATGAAAATGCCCGCGATAAGGCTGCTGAAATGAGCCAGGCCAATGAAGAAGCCGCTCAGAAAGTTGAGGATCTGACCCAACAGATTGAAGAACTCAAGGCCAAGATGGATGAGTGCCGGAGCACTACCACTGGTGAAATTGTAGACCCGGAAAGCTATGCTGCGCTAAATAAGCAAAAAGATCAGCTGGAGATAAACCTAAAGCTGGCACAACAGTTAGCAGAAGATAGCGCCCTAGCAAAAGCTAAAGCGCAATGTTGTTAGCAGGTAATCAGCGGTTCTTTCACTCCAGGTAATCACGCAACAGCCGTTCCAGTGTGGGGCGGGAGACACCAACAGCGGCGGCAAGCTGGGTTTTATTCAGTTCACGGCACTGATAGCGGGCATACAGAGCCTCAAAATCTGGCGGCAGCTGGGCAGGCTTGCGGCCTTTATACACGCCGTTACGCTTGGCTATGGCGATTCCTTCCCGCTGGCGTTCCAGTGTGTTGGCGCGCTCAAATTCGTTAATGGCGGCTATCATGGTGAGCATCAGCTTGCCGGTTGGGGTGCTGGTATCCAGATTCTCTTTGTTGCTGATTAAATGTATACCTTTATTTTGCAGCTGTTCCACCAAGGTCAACAGGTCTTTTGTGCTGCGGGCAAGGCGGCTGAAATCATGGATGAACACGGTATCGCCTTCCCGCACAAAGTCCAGCATGGCTTGCAGCTGGGGGCGCTGGGTGTTTTTTCCGCTGATTTTTTCAGTGAACCATTTATCAATGCTGTGGGGCTTCAAGGCTTCTATCTGGCGGGCTTCATTCTGTTCTACAGTGGAAACACGGACATAGGCAACATTCATTTTGGCTTTTCCTTTCTGGTTGATAAGATAGAATCAAGAGCCAACCTGCAAAGTGTAAAATAATTCGTGAATTAACCCTATCTTTACAGGTTTCGGCGCTTGATTCGGTGGCAGGTTAGGGCACGCTCTATCTTTCATCGGTGCGGCTTAGCAGCCAGTCCACAGACACATGGAAACACCTGGATAGAACCAACAGGGATACAGCGTTTGGTGTGCGGGTGCCGTGTTCCCAGTGCTTGATTGTACGGGAAGATACACCAATATGGGCAGCCAGTTGTTCTTGTGTAAGGCTAGCTTGCAGGCGCAGTTGTTTCAGCTTTTGGGCAAGTGACATAGCAGTACCTCTTTTTCGATGTGCACTTTTAAAAAATATGGCCTACTCTCACTCAGCCCGTTCCTCTCTGTCTGGCGGTGGTTAATCCGCCGGGATAAAGCTCATGCTGCAATCAGCGCAGATCACGCGTACCTCTTTGGTTGAACGAATGATAGTACCGCACTTGGAGCATATCCACCGCCGGGTACTGCTAGGGCGTTTGGGTGGCTTGACGGCTCCGCCATTGGCTGCACCGGGTGTACGGCTTCCTGTGCCTGTTCCTAACATATCCTGCCAGCTCTGCCCCTCTGTCATCTGGATAGCCTGCCAGCCTTGCAGCTCGATGAAGTCCAGCAGCTCAAGACTGGGGCTTGTAACAGTCCAGCCATACTTTGCATGGTGCTCAATGATAAGGCCGTGGGATTCTGCCGTTTCCTTGAAGCGTTTGTTGTGGTAGGCATTGGCGCTGCCGCTGGTATCCTTTATGCCATTGACCATGTTGTACAGGTGGCACATCTCGTGCAGCAGCGTGGCCGTGGTTTCCTCTATGGGGCGGTCAAGCGTGGCTGTTGAAATGTTTATCTCGTGGCGCTGCTCTGTGCCTGCTGTCCACGTTTTGCCGCAAGTGATATGACCATAAGCACCGGGTGTTTTCTTGAGAGTAATGACCGGCTCCGGCAATTTGCCGTCAAAGAAACGGGTATTGAGGGCGCGGAACATCTTTTCTAACTGTCCGGCGGCACGGCTGGTTTTAACTGTCTGCTTCATGAATAAACACCTCCATTAGCTAATGCTCAAACGCTGTACGGTAAACGTTTTGGAATACTGCTCAAACAAAGCCGGTGCAATGGCCTTGATAGCTTTGCTGTCCAGACGGGTACTGGTAAAATCAGACAGCTTGACCTTGTGGCAGCCTACCTGCAAGGCATCCGTACCACGTGCGGCAAGTTCTGCCTTGATTTGTGCCTTAATGAGTTCCTGCTCTGCCTGTGCTGCTTCAATCAGCTGTGCAGCTTCTTTGTACTGGTTGACCAGTTCCAACATGCTGTCAATGCTCATAGTGTTTACGACCTTCCTTTGTTGTGTTTGTGGGGAACATATGTTCACGTTTTGCCGTGAGCCTTGCCTGAGGGGCTGTTGCTTTCGACACTTACATCATAGCAAAGTTGGATTTTAGGTCAGTTTTTGGCCCTGTTCTTCCCTGCTTGTTTGGCTGGCATATAAAGGAAGGCGGCAGAGAAAAACGGTGTGTAAAGCCAGAAGCTGCCAGAAACAACTGTACAGCGCGGATATTTTCTTGCTGCCGGGGGATGGTTAAAAAGAAAAAGTAATGATTCTATGGCAAAAGGCGGTTGGTTGATACTTTACACTCCAGGCTCCTGTAATCACCCTCCAGCACGTCAGAGAGGCCCATTTAAGGCTCGTGGTGCGTTAAGAAAGCACGGATATTTTCCGCAGCTAGCAATCCCCACAGCGCCGCTTTCAAGGGCTCATGACCGTTCTTTTAACGACATTTCCCCGTTTGGTCGAATGATTTTTCGCAAACAAAAAAGCCCCAAGCAAACGCTCAGGGCTTGACACCATACGGCAAGATGGATATAATGAGAATAGAAAAAGGCACTGCGACAAGCGGTTGACCCTTTTTAGTAAACGACTTTTATGAAAGAGCCGTCACCGTGCCGGGTGGCGGTTCTTGCTTTTTACCACTAAACTTAGCGTGATGGTCTTACGGCCAACATGGAAAGTGAATGTAAAACGCATGGCTTCACCCCCTTTCGGGAAGTGGGGCCAACCGCCTGCCGTTGTGTGCAGTGCCTGCCGCCAAAAGCGGCTTTTACAGAATACCACAAAATACAACAAATTACAAGGCATAAATCAAGCCCGGCGGGAACGCAATGTTCTTGCCGGGCTCTTATACTATTGGCTTAAATTAAACCGTATTGTTTAAAATTCCACACGATTTCCTGCTCTACATCCATACATACTTTCCTAGTACCTGTTACGGCCTAGTGCTTATTACAGCAATGGACATAGCACTAAAATCATGTGGACAAGACAGTGCCTGAGTGTATTGACTTGAGTTAGGTTAAACGGCTTCCAGAACGGTTCCCCACACAATGCCTGCTAACGGACTGCTCTTTTGGTCCTCAATAAGATGAACATAGGTTCGATACGTAAAGCCGGTATCACTATGGCCCAGTACCTCAGAAACCACTTTGATTTCTATATGTTCTCTTATCAGCTTGCTGGCAAAGGTGTGTCGTAAATCATGGGGGCCATGAACGTTTGCAAGCCCTGCACGCGTACAAACCGTCTTATACGCTCTCTCCAAATAACTCAGGTTGCAGGGTTGTGTGGTTTGTGTTACAAGATAAGCATTCACCGGGCAGTGTTCAGCAGCCTTTTTGAAGAGTGCTTCCCCTTCCGGCCCTAGTGGAACATAACGATTTTTACCGTTTTTGGTTTGTGGTTGGTATGCAAAGCGACTGTGCATCCTTCCATCTGTTCCCTTAGACTTAGATGATATCAGTGTAGCATGAACCAAGATCCGGTGGTTTTCAAAATCAATGTCACTAGGTTTCAGCGCACATATTTCGCCTTCCCTCATACCGGTAAGCAAAAGCGCTTCAAGCACCCATTCGTGCTTACTCACACCTTCCCGGCAGGCTTTCCGAAAACGTGTTATCTCAGTATCATCGAAAAAGCGTATATCGCGCTGCTGGCGCTGACTTTTTGCTGGCAGAGTTACGTTCGCGCACGGGTTCCGCGTAATCACACCATTCTTTGCAGCATATTCTAAGCAAGCTTTGGTGTAGATATATGCCTTTTGAATGCTTGACCACGAGAGTTTTTCTCCCATGCGCTCGCATGTCATGTCGCGCATCTCGTTAATCAGGCGGAGCTGTATAATATCGCTGGTGAGCTCCGCTACCTTATACCCACCTATCATAGGAATGATGTAGGTCTTCGCAGTGCTCACTGCTCTATTATGTGTAGCTTCCTTTTGTTCGTTACGCTTGACATTCTCTAACCAGCGCGTGATGTAATCCGCAAACGATATATTCGCACCTGATTCAAGAGATAAATCTCCATACTCCCGACGATACGAATTTAGCCTTGCTATTACATCCGCTTTTCTTTTTCCTTGAAATTCCTTAAAGCGTCTCTTGCCGTTTTTATACCGGCCAAGATTCAACTTAGCGTGCCATACGCCTTTTGTATCCTGGTATACGGAGCCTTCTCCGTTTCCCCGACGAGCTTTTCCTGACATAAAAATTTCCTCCTAAAAAAGTCGCTAATTAGGTCGCTAAAAGCATTAGGAAAAGTATGTAAAAATCGGGAAAATTTGGGAAAACGGAGTTTTAGCATATTCAAGGGAAAAGAAAAACCGCTCACAGATTCAACGCTTTCACGTTAAATTTATGAGCGATTTTGGTTGGGCCGGCCGGATTTGGCAAGCCG
>ERZ1026866.348-NODE-348-length-28556-cov-35.552963_pt1 | contig 28556 bp, 25 predicted proteins | sample MGYA00380163_ERZ1026866 | MGnify/ENA primary metagenome ERZ1026866 (study PRJEB33269, sample SAMEA4719799) | human gut metagenome | biome: human-associated habitat; feature: organic feature; material: feces | place: Cameroon | collected 2013-10 ...
CAACTTTTTGCGGCGGGAAAAAGTTGAATAAAATATACATTATATAAAAAAAATTATTTATTTAATAGTAATTAAAACTTGAAAAATTGTTGTTTATATTATATTCTATATCAAATACTATTAATAATAATTATTAATTTTTATAAGTTAATAACATTAAAAAGGATAATATTATGAAAGCATGGAACGGACTTTTAAGAGAATATAGAGAATATTTACCAATTACAGATAAAACCCCATTAATAACATTGCATGAAGGAAATACTCCATTAATAAAAGCAGAAAAGATAGGAAAAGAACTTGGAGGCATAGAATTATATTTCAAATATGACGGACTTAACCCTACAGGTTCATTTAAAGACAGAGGAATGGTAATGGCAGTTGCTAAGGCACTTGAAGATGGCTCAAAGGCTATAATGTGTGCTTCTACTGGAAACACTTCTGCATCTGCTGCTGCCTATGCTGCTAGAAGCGGTATACAATGTATAGTGGTTATTCCAGATGGAAATATTGCTTTAGGAAAATTAGCACAGGCTTTGATGTATGGTGCTAAGGTTATAGCTATTAAAGGTAATTTTGATGAAGCATTAAAGGCTGTTGTTGATATTACAAATAAATACCCAATCACATTGGTAAACTCTATTAACCCTTTTAGGCTTCAAGGTCAAAAAACTTCTGCATTTGAGATTTGCGATACTTTAGGAAAAGCTCCTGATTATTTGGCTATACCTGTTGGAAATGCTGGAAATATATCTGCATATTGGATGGGTTTTAAAGAATATAAAGAAAACGGAAATGTATCAAACTTACCAAAGATGATAGGTTTTGAGGCTGAAGGCTCTGCTGCTATAGTACAAAACAGAGTAATAGAAAATCCTCAGACATTGGCTACTGCTATAAAGATAGGTAATCCTGCTAGTTGGAAGTTAGCTGTTAATGCTGCTAATGAATCTAATGGTTTTATAGACTCTGTTACTGATGATGAAATATTAGAGGCTTACAAAATGCTTACAAGAGAAGAGGGTATATTTGCTGAGCCTGCTTCTGCTGCTTCTTTGGCTGGAGTTATAAAAACTTACAAAGCGGGTAAACTTAAAAAAGGTGATGTTGTAGTTTCTGTACTTACAGGAAATGGACTTAAAGACCCTGATAATGCAATAAAGATTTGTTCTGCTCCTATAAAAGTTGATAATAATATAGAAGAGATAAGAAAAGCTATAGGAATATGATTTATGAATAATAAAAAAAATAATAATAAAATATCAAAAAATAAAAAACTTGTAACTTTTAAAATACCTGCTACATCTGCAAATATTGGTTCTGGATTTGATAGTGTAGGGCTTGCTTTAGATTTGTATAATGAAATACATATATACGAAAATGAAAACTCTAAAAAAATAGAATTTGAAATAACAGGCGAGGGCGAAAATGAGATATCAAAAGACAATAATATGATACTTGACGCCATGAAGCTTGTATACAAAAAACTAAAAGCAAAGCCAGAAAAAGGCTATATTATAAAATGTATAAACAGAATACCTTTATCAAGAGGGCTTGGAAGCAGTTCTGCAGCAATTATTGGAGGGCTTCTTTCTGCAAATTATATATTAGGAAATAAACTCTCTCTTGAAAATGACATATTGAATATGGCTGTTCAGCTTGAAGGACACCCCGATAATGTTTCACCTGCCATACTTGGAGGAATTATATCTGGTGTTGTACGCAAAAATGAAGATTTTAAATATGTTAAAATTAATACTCCAAAAAATTTAAAGGCAATAGTTGCAATTCCAAACTTTCATTTAAGCACAGAAAAAGCAAGAAATGCTCTGCCAAAAGAAATAAGTTTTAAAGATGCTATATTTAATATTTCAAGAGCAGCACTTCTTACTTCTGCATTGTCTTCAAATAAACTTGATTTACTTGAAGTGGCAACAGATGATAAACTACATCAAGATTATAGAGCTAAGTTTATACCAGGGCTTAAAGAATTATTTAAAGAAGCAAAAAAAGCAGGTGCTTATTCTGTTACTATTAGCGGTGCAGGTTCATCAATATTAGCATTAGTTAAAAACGATGAAAATATTATTAAAAATGTTTCTAATGCCATGAAAGAAAGTTTTGCTAAAAAGAAAATAGAATCAGAAATAAAAGTTTTAAATATACCAAACAAAGGGATAGTAGTTATTTAATACAATATAGTTAGTATTATTTTATTACCTTGCACTTTTTGGTTCTTTGACGAAGTCCGCAGAGCGTATGCTGCGGGAAAAAGAACAATAAAAAATTGATATATAGTAATTGTTTTACTGCAAATTTTTAATTTTCTTTATTTTTATTATTTGCATGGCTTTGCACCACACCCCACTTCTTTTGCCGCCGCAAAGAAGCAAAAAGGCTGCATTTTTAGCTTAAAATAAATGTATTATTTTATACTTAATACATATTCCTAAAACATTAGCTATAGTATGTGCGTTTTTTGCAACTTTTTGACGAAGTCGGCACCGCAAGAGCGACAAAAAAATTGAATAAAAAAACTTATATAAAAGATATAGTTATTTTAGAATATACTGAAATATAATAAAGGGGCTTTTTTAAAGCCCCTTAAAAATTGATGATTAATTATATTATTTTAATTCTGGCCAATATTTTTTATTAGCTTCGATAAGTTCATCTAATATTTTCTTAGCAACTTCAACACTAGGAACAGTTCTAGACATACTAATAGCTTGCCACATTTTCAAGTAAGAACCTTCTATCCAAGCATCAACAACTAATTTCTCTACTGCTACCTGTTGTTCCATTAAACCTTTATTAAATCTAGGAATCTCTCCCATTACTAAAGGTTCAGGTCCATTGCAGCCAACTATACAAGGTATTTCAACCATAGCAGTAGGGTCGAAGTTTATTATAGAACCATTGTTAGGAACTATTAATAACATTCTTTCACCTGTATTATTGCTTATAGCACAAGCTAAATCTACTATATAAGTAGCATGTCCTCCTACTTCAAATGTAGAATCTTTAGCAGTGCCTGCTTCTGTTATCCTTCTGCATTCACCAAATACTCTTTTTTCTCTGCCGTCTCTAACCATATCTGTTCTAGTATAATTAATATCAGAATGGCTTACAACATAATCAGGGAATAAATAATATTTGAAATAAGTATTAGGCATAAAGTTTGGAGAAACAGCAAAAACATCTCTTGCTTTCTCATAAGTAGAATGCCAATCAGCATCCATATGTCCTTCCAAACTAGGATGTAAATATCCATGTTTAGAAACATGTTCTTTTAATATAGGCATTAAATCTCTGCCTGTGCTTTTTTCTATTATGCTAGTCCACCAGCCAAAGTGGTTCAAACCAAAATATCTAACTTGCATTTCTTTTCTAGATTTTAATCCGCATATTGTAGCCATAAAATCTTCTATACCAACAGGCATATCGCAGATGTTTAAAACTTTAGAATTAGGTTTTAATCTTCTGCAAGCTTCTGCAACTATAGCAGCAGGGTTAGAATAGTTAAGCATCCAAGCATTAGGAGAATATTTTTCCATATAATCAATAAGCTCTAAAACTCCTCCTATAGAACGCATACCATAAGCCATACCGCCAGCTCCGCAAGTTTCTTGTCCTACACAGCCGTATTTAAGAGGTATTTTTTCATCTAAAGAACGCATTTCATATTTACCAACTCTTATATGAGCCATAACAAAATCTACTCCAGTGAAAGCCTCTTTAGGGTCTGTTGTGAAAGAGAACTTAACATGAGGAGCTCTCTCTTTCATGATGATAGCACAAGCATTTCCAACTATAGCTTGTCTTTCTGCATCATTATCATATAATTTTAATTCTGATAAAGGAAATCTTCCTTCTTCACTTAAAAGCATTAATATAATTTCCGGCGTAAAAGTACTTCCGCCGCCTGCTATAACAACTGAATGTTTTTTCATTTTATTACTCCTTAAAAAAAATTTATTAAAAATTATTATTCACTTTTTTTCAAAAGCTCTTCAAATTTAGCTTTTACTTGAGGTACTGATAAACCTACTATTACCTGTATAGCATTTCCATTCTTAACAAGTCCATGAGCACCGCCCTCTTTGAATGCCTCTGCATCTTTAACAAGACTTACATCTTTAACTGCAACTCTCAATCTAGTAGCACAATTAGTAACAGATTCTATATTCTCAGCACCGCCTAAGCATTCCAAATATCCTCTAGCCTGCTCCAAGAAACCTGAATTTTTATCTCTGCCCTGTTTTTCTTTATAATCTTTTTTGGTATATAATTTTGATTCTGATTTGCCTCTTCCAGGAGTCATTATATTAAACTTTAGTATAAATGTTCTAAATACTATAAACCATAAACCTGTAAATATAAATCCTACTATTATGTGGAATATAACTGTAGAAGTATGATTTCTTATAGTGAAAATCCAGTTTTGAGTTATAAATTGTAATAAACCAGCACCGAAGTTTCCAGCTACTCCTACTACCTCATATAATACCGTAGCCAAAGCTGCAGCTAGTACAGAGTGTACTAAGAAAAGCACAGGTGATATAAATAAGAATGTAAACTCTAAAGGCTCAGTTATACCTACAAGTATAGAAGTTAAAGTTGCCGGTATAAGCAATGCTGCCATTTTTTCTCTATTTTCTTTATTAGCACAGAAATAAATAGCCAAAGCTAAACCAGGTGCTCCGAATACCTTTGAGTTTCCATGTAATGCAAAAGCTCCTGCTGGGAAAAGAGTTTTTAAAGGCTCTGTTGAGTTTGCAAACTCTGCAACATGCTGTATCCAATAAGGTTCTATACCATTTGGAACTACTGCTGGTCCGTAGATGAAAGGTCCGTATATAAAATGGTGAAGTCCTGTAGGTATTAATGCTCTCTCTAAGAAAGTATAAATAAATACTCCTACTCCTCCTGAACTAGCAAGAAATGTTTGCATACTAGATATTGCTAACTGAATTTTAGGCCATATTAAACAAGTTAGAAAAGCAAAAACTAACATTACTAAAAAACCTATAATATGCACAAAAGATGTTCCTTGAAATACGCCAAGATAATCAGGAAGCTTTGTTTCATAAAATCTATTATGAATCATAGTAATTATTAAACCAACCACTATAGCACCTAATATATTTGTATCTAAAGTTTTAATTCCTGCTATTAATGCTAAACCGCTTACTCCGCCTGGATTTTGAGTAAAATCAACTCCAAATTGAGGACCCCAAAAGTTAAGTATTGCTGCTATAAAATAATTGTATGATAAGTAACATATTAAAGTTGCTAATATTGCTCTTTCAGGTGCCATTTTAGAAAGACCTATTGGTATACCCAAACAGAAAAATAAAGGCATATTTCTAAATATAGTCCAAGCACCTTCTTCTATTATAAAAATTACCTTGTAAAATATGCCGTCTGGATTTGCCAAATTACCTACTATAGATTGGTCTTTAAAAATAATAGTAAGCCCTACAACTAAACCAGAAAAAGAAAATAACAGTACAGGCACAAACATAGCCGCCCCAAATTTTTGGAAACTAGCTCTTAAATCGATATTTGCAAACATTTTATATCCTCCTAACTTTTAAATTTTTTATGTTTTAATATCTTTTACATATTTAAGTTAAAAGTACAAAATATTTCATAACCTCACTTTTTAATGCCAATAAAATAATATTATTTTAAATAATCTAAATATGGTTTTTGAGAATCTATCATTCTGTCCACCATCTCTTCAATATTTTTACATACATTAACAACAGGGTTAGCAAGTATAGCCTGTATAGCATATTCTTTTTTATGATGTATAGCAGCCTCAGCTGTTAAATCGTATACGCTTACATAATTTCTTAAAAGTGATAAATAACCTTTAGGAACATTATTTAATTTTACGCCTTTAACTCCGTCTTTGCTTATTTCAGCAGGTACTTCAACTGCTATCCAATTAGGCAAATCTTCTATTAATCCGTCATTCAAAATATTTACAGCTTCTTCTGTGTATTTATTGTTTGTAACTATACCGTCTATTATGCTTGAAGCTCTCTCTTTTACTCTTAATTCTATTTTAGGCTCAGCCTTTGAAAGAACTGTTCTGTATAATTCATAAAAGTCTAATATACCTCTATGATCAACAACGTCCCAAGCCCAAGCTATATATTCTCCAAAATGACTATCAACTGTTATAGGTAATAATTTATATTGTTCTAATATCACTTTTAATAATCTTCTGTCAGCCCATATAAACTCACCTTTTAATTTCTCCTCTATAGAATGGTCAAAACTCTCTGTTTTTGAGAAAGCATTGTTTTCCATAGCGTATTTTAATAAATCACTGTATCCTACTTCATGCTCAAAATAGCTATGTGCATTTTTTAATACTTCAGGATATAAATCTTTTCCTGTTTTTTTATCTTTTATCTCTAATAAACAGCTGAAATGGTTAAGCCCGCCGGCTTTAATCTCAAAATCCTCATAATTCTTTTTTAGTATTTTTGGAAGCCATTTATGAAGCCAGCCTATCTCATGGCACATGCCTATAAATTTTGCATTAGGATAAGCCCTTTTTACAGCAGTACATATTGCAGTCATAGGGTTTGAAAAATTAAATATATAAGCATTAGGACATATGTCCATAGCATCTTTTACTATATCCAAAATAGGTGGAATAATTCTCAAAGAGTGAAATACTCCTCCAGCTCCTCCATTTTCTCCGTAAACTTGATGTATGCCATATTGCATAGGTATTTTCCAATCTTCGTCCCATAATTGAAATCTATCTCCCACTTCTATAGAACTTATAATAAAATCAGTGTTCTTAAATGCCTCTTTTCTCTCTGTAGTAGCATCAACACTAAAATTCAATTTGTTAGCCTCAATAAACTCTCTTACATAATCATATACCTTTTTTAAGGCGTTATTGTTAATATCAAGCAAAGTTATATGAGAGCCTTCTAATGATTTTGTGGAGAAAATGTCTCCAAGCATATCGCATCCAAATTGTGCACTTCCTGCACCAACTAAAACAAATTTCATATTATCTTCCTTAAAATAATGTGTTTTTTAATATTAAAATGTTATTTGTTTCATTATTACATAATAATATTATATTCAAAAAAGCTTGCATTTCAATAAAATGATTAAATTTTTTTCATTTTTTATTTAAAAAAGTATCATTTTTTTGATAAAAAGAAGTATTGGCTCTGTATTTTTATATTGTTTATTATAAAAAAATATTCTATAATATAAAAAATCTATTAATCGCTTAATAATTTAAGGAAACACAATGGGGCAGAAAGAAAAAATAGAGAATATTGCTAGTATGCTTAATATTGCTGAAACTACTGTGAAAAGATTTTTTTATAGTCCGGAAAAACTACATACTGATACTTTTAGAGAAATAATGTCGATTTTAGCTAAATATTATCCAGAAGATTTAAGGTCTATTGTGAAGACAGATTATAGAGATATATTGTTTATAATTAGAGATCATAATTTAATGGTAGTTTCTGATATTATTAAATATCTTCAGAAAATAACTTTAAAATATAATATTCCTATAAGATTATATGAAAATACTGATAATATACCTTTAAATGTGTTATTAAAGAAAAATAAAAAGACATGGAATGATGTTAGAGGTATAATAAGTTTGGCAACAGAAACAGAAGAGAGTACAAATGATTTTTTGATTCCTACAGTATTTTTAAATATGCCGCAGCAGGAATATGGGCTTAATATAGATGTTAATGACTATTTAGGCGGAAAATTAGCTATTGAGCATTTATATAAAAATAATTGGAGAAAACCTGTATTTATTACTCATCATGATTTAAGCGGAGATGTTAAAGAGAGATATGATGGTGTAAAAATGGCATGTAATGATTTTAATATAGATTGCAAGTTAATAACTACTAAAAACTTTTCTATGGAAGAATCTTATTATACAACAAAAAATGTTTTAAATAATGAAGATGCAGATTCTATATTTTATTTTTGCGACCAAATGGCAATAGGCGGAATAAAGGCTATAAATGAATTGGGGTATAAAATGGGGGATGATATTGGTGTTATAGGATTTGATAATTTAGAGATATCTGAGTTTCTAGGATTAAGTTCCATAGACCAAAAATTGTACGAAAAGATATTGTATAGCGTAGAATATATATTATTTGGAAATGGGCAATTATTTACAGAAAAATCTTCAAAAATAATTTATAATCCAGAAGTTGTAGAAAGAAAAAGTTCTATAAAAATATAGTGTAAAAGTTTTATATTAAATCTTTTATTATATTAGGATATTTTATTTCTATGATTTTTGACTTATCTGCTAAATCATCAAATATTGTTGTATGCAATTTTATTGGAGATATTTGACTTCTAATATAGCCTATAACTTCATTTTGCACAAACACATCTTTTTTTATATTTATAACTATGAAAGGTATTTTAAAACCCCTTTGATGAAAAAGTTCAACTTGTTCAAAACTAGAATGAATTACATTAGTATCATATTCTATTAAAGGTATAATTTGTATTTCATTTTCTCTTTCTATATCTGTTATTAAATCTAAGAAATTATAATCTTCTTTTATTGGGTCATATAGGCATAGAGATTCTAATACCATATAATCATAAGTTTTTTTGCATTCATCTATCAAATCTGTAACATCTCTCTCATCTATTTTTGTATTTATACTATGAAGAGGCGAGAGGTTTCCGTTTGTGGCATAAGAGACAAAAATATCTGAAGCATTTAATGTTGTAGTATTTTTTATATATTCACAGTCAAATAGTTTATTATCTTTTACTTCCATAACGAAAGGTTTATAATAACAAACACTTTTACCCAACATTTTTATTGATTCTAGTATATTAGAAGCTAAATAGGTTTTACCGCTATGTTTCTTATTTGATATGATATAGAATATTTTCATTTAACATTTACCTTCTTTATTTTATTATTTTAATTCTTCTATACGAGCTTTAATATTATATTCTATTTTTTCATTTTGTTTTAAGTTTATTTCTTTACATAACACTATAGTTGAGTTTTGATAATTCATCTCAAGTTTATCAACGGCATCAGATATAGTATAATTAGGCATATATAAGAAGTTTGTCTCTTCATTGGCTTCTAAGAATAATTTTATTTTTATATATCCTTCATCAGCCATACCAAATATTTTGCCTTTGTATTCACCTGTGTTTGATAAGTTATCAGATATTCTGCTATTTTCCCCAATATAATATCTGTCTTTTTCGCTTCCGGCAAGCAAAGTAATATTATTTTCTAAAGCATAAACAAAACTTATTTCTTCATTAGATTTATTTAATATTGTTATGTTTATATTCAAACTGCCATTTTTCTCTACAATATATTTTTTTGTTAAAAGAATTTCTTTTCCATTAACTAAACCATTTTTTTCAAAAGTTATGTTAGCGTTATTTTTATCTATATTATTTTCAATTAAATTATAATAAGAATTATAGAAATCAGCTTCTTCATCATAGTGTAATAATTGAAACTCTTCAGCACTAGGCATTTTCTTTAAGAAATGATCAACAGCAAATACCTTTTCATTTTTATCGAATACTAAATACTTAGCAATATTATCATCTATCTTTTTAGCTATCTCATGAATTGATACATGTTCGTTTTCATTAGACTGTTTGCTTGCATTTCTAACAGCTGCAATATGATAAGCCTCTTCTCTTCTTTTTAAGCAGTCTATTAGGTTTATAGGGTTATTAGTTTTTAAATCCCATTCTATAATTGAACCGCTTAAAGTGTGAAATACCAAACTTGATTTCTCTGAACTTACTACAACCTCATCTCTGCCGTCAATATCAAAATCCAAGTCATAGTTCATAAAAAAGCCGCTTCCATATTTCTTTTTTTCTACAATGGAAGTTGATTTTATAAGGTTAGCATATGTAGCATGTCTTAAATTATTTAAATAAAGCCCTCCAAATGTGCCGTGCCAATAAGGACAGTTGCATTGCCCTTGTAATAAATAATCTAAAGCTTCTTCTTTTTCTTTAGATTTATCTAATTCGCTAACCATATTTGAAGCAAAAAGCATTCTTTTATTCATTCTATTGCTTTCAGAATATTTAAAGAAATAGTTTCTCCAAAAACCTCCACGCATAAATCTTGTTATTATTGCATTTTCTTCTTGTTTTTTTAATTCTTCTTGTTTTGAATGAAACTCATCTTGCACCCTAGCAGGAAGTACCCAAGTAAGCATCTCTTCATAAGAGCCTGTAGGTATATATATTTTTGAAGTAGGGGCATATTTTTCTATATAATCGCTATATGTAATAGTTTTTATAATGTCTTTTTCTTTTGTAAGTGCCTCAAAAAACTTTTCAAGCCATTTATCTTCATAAACCCATTTTTTTGTTCCAGGCCAATCTCCGTATTTTTCACCGTCATCATGTAATACTACTACTCTGTCGCCTTCTTCTGTTGCTATAGATTTTAAATATTCAATTGATTTTTCTACTTCTCTAAATGGTATTAAATAACGAAGTTCCTGAGATATAGGAAATATATTAAGCTTATAAGATTCATCATCGGTTAAAAAATATCCAAACATATTTTTTGTATCAATTCCTGTTGTGAGAAACTGAGAATCATCTATCATAATATATTTTATTGCGTTTTTTGCTAAATGTTTTACAAGTGTTGGCTCCCATACTCTTTCAGCTATCCAAGCACCTTTTGGAGTTGTTTTGAACTTTTTTTCTATATATTCATTTAATTTTGTTATTTGCAAATCTTTATCTCTGTCTGGTATAGAAGGCATTATAGGCTCATAAAAAGCACCGCTTTGAAGTTCTATTCTGTTTTCTGAAACAAGTTTAGCTAAAGCGTCCAAATGTTCTGGGTGATTTTTCTCTAACCATTGAAGCAAACAGCCTGTATAATGAAAGTTAAATTTTATATCTTTATATTTTTCTAATATATCTAAAAAAGGCTTGTAAGCATTTTGATAAGTATTTTCGCATACAAAGTCAAAATTGCCTACAGGCTGATGATTATGATTTCCAAGTATTAAATTAATAGTTTTCATAGTAATTATCCATAAAAATAATATATTATAATTAACATAATTCTATATCATATAAGCTTTTTTGTAAAGTTTAATTTGTGTTATATATTATTAATTTATAATTTAATTAAAAATGTAAAAATATAATAAATTAATATTGTATTATTGTACTTGATATTTATTTTTAAACTGTTATAATATTCTAACAATGAAGGGTTATAGAATATTAATATTTTTCAAATAATATTATAGTCTGTTTTATAACATTAAACTAAAATAAATAATAGGAGATAAAAATATGTCTGACGATAAAACAATATGTTTCTGTATGGGTGTCAAGGAGAGTCAAATTATAGACGCCATAAAGAAAAATAAATTAAAAACTGTAGAAGAGGTTTCAAATATCACAAAAGCTGGCACAGGCTGTGGTAGCTGCATACCTACTATACAAAAGATACTCGACGATATTAATAAATAATTATTAGCGGGGGAGGTAAAATATATGTGGGAATATACTGATAAGGTAAAAGACCATTTTATAAATCCAAGGAATGTTGGAGAGATAGAAAATCCTGATGCTGAAGCTATGACTGGAAGTATCGTTTGCGGAGATGCTTTAAAATTAACTCTAAAAATTAATAAAGATACTGAAGTAATAGAAGATGCTAAGTTTCAAACATTCGGTTGTGCTTCTGCTATAGCAAGCAGTAGTATTTTAACCGAGATGATAAAAGGTAAAACTTTAGATGAGGCTAAAAAGATTACAAATAGAGATATAGCAATGGAGCTTGGAGGGCTTCCAGAGGAGAAGATGCATTGTTCTGTAATGGGAATGGAAACATTAGAAAAGGCCATTAATAATTACAGAGGAATCAAAGTAGAAGAAGATGAGCATGATGAGGGAGCCATAATTTGTAAATGTTTTGGTATAACAGATACTAAAATAAAAAGAGCCATAAGAGAAAATAATTTAACAACAGTAGATGAGATAACATTCTATACTAAAGCAGGCGGCGGATGCGGAGCTTGTAAGGTAAAATTAGAAGATATACTAAATGAGGAGCTTGCTGAGAGAGAAAGAGCTCAAAAGAATGCACCTCTAACTACAGTTCAAAAGATTAAGAAAATAGAAGAGGCTATAGAAACAGTAATTAACCCTATGCTTAAAATGGACGGCGGAAGCTGTAAATTAGTAGATATAGAAGGCAACATAGTGAAAATATCTTTTAAGGGAGCTTGTTCTTCTTGTATGGCTTCTAAGAACACTTTGAAAGGCTTTGTTGAGCCTAAGATTAAAGAGTTGGTTGATAAAGATTTAGAAGTAGTAGGAGTGTGAATTATGTCTGACAAAAAAATTATATATATGGATAATAATGCCACTACGAGAGTTTATCAAGAAGTTTTGGATGCAATGCTTCCATATTTCAAAGACCAATATTATAACCCTTCTAGTATGTATAGTCCAGCAGGTGCTGTGCATAAAGAAATGGAAAAGGCAAGAGGAGAGGTTGCTGACTTTTTAGGCTGCGACCCTATAGAGGTTTGTTTTGTTTCTTGCGGAAGTGAGGGAGATAATATGGCTATTAGGGGTACAATAGAAGCTTACCCTACAAAGAATCATATTATCACTACTAGAGTAGAACACCCTGCTGTTATAGAAACTTGCAAATCATTAGAGCGTTTGGGGTATAGAATCACTCTTTTAGATGTAGATACTGATGGAAACATCAACATAGATGATTTAAAAAAAGCTATTAATGATAATACTGCTATAGTATCTATAATGTATGCCAACAATGAAACAGGTGTAATTTTCCCTGTAAAAGAGATTGGCGAGATAGTAAAAAATGCTGGTGCAGTATTTCATGTAGATGCTGTACAGGCTGCTGGTAAATTGCCTTTAAGCATGAAAGATGAGCCTTATATAGATATGCTAACAATAGCAGGACACAAAATACATGCTCCAAAAGGTATTGGTGCTTTATATATTAAAAAAGGCACTAAATTAAGAACAGTACAAACAGGCGGACACCAGGAGAGAGGACGCCGTGCTGGTACTGAGAATGTTCCTTATATAATAGGGCTTGGTAAGGCTGCTTCTATGGTTAAGGCTGAGCTTCCTAAATTCATTGAGCATACTTCTAAATTGAGAGACAAACTTGAAGAAGAAGTTTTAAAAAGAATTAAAGAAGTAAAAATTAATGGAAGAGGAGCTAAAAGGGTAAGCAACACTGCAAATATTAGTTTTAAAAATATAGAAGGTGAGGCTATACTTTTATTGCTTGACGGTTATGGTATATGTACTTCAAGCGGAAGTGCATGTTCTTCTGGTACTTTAGAGCCTTCTCCTGTTTTACAGGCTATGGGAGTTCCTTTTGAATATGCTCATAGTTCAACAAGATTCTCTCTATCATTAGATAACACTATGGAAGAAATAATGTATACAGCAGATGCTATAGAAAAGATAGTAGCAAGGCTTAGAGATATTTCGCCATATAGAGATTAAAAAATATAGAATATATATAATTAAAAAGGGGCTTAATAAAGCCCTTTTTTATTATATATATATTATGAAACATGTTGAAATAAATTACAAACTAATATAAATGCAATTTATATATTTTATAGATGTATTATCAACTTTTCTCGCGGTAAAAAGTGCAAATATTTTAGTTTTATATCTAGAAAATATATAAAATAATACCATGCATTTTTTGCTATACTTAATAAAAATGCAGTTCTTTTGGTTCTTTTATACCAATACCGAGTAGGTGCCTATCGGCAAAAGAACTGGGGGTGTGGGGGCAAAGCCACCACAAATAATAAAAAACATAAAAATTTTATTATTCTTTTTCCCGCATCTACGCTCTGAGGACTTCGTCAAAGAACCAAAAAGTGCAAATAAAAAATAATATAAATATTTATCATTTTGGAGACTTATATGATAGCTAACAACATACTTGATTTAATAGGCAATACTCCTATTATAAGATTAAGCAATATAGAAACTAAATTTAACTTAAATAAAAATATAGAATTATATGGAAAAGTAGAAAAAAATAACCCTGCTGCTTCAATAAAAGACAGAGCGGTAAAACAAATACTATTAGATTTAATCAAAGACGGCAAAATAAAAAAAGGTTCTACAATTATAGAGCCTACTTCAGGAAACACCGGAATTGCTATGGCTGCTATTGGAAGCTATTTATCTCTTAATGTTATAATAGTTATGCCTTCTTCAATGTCTGAAGAGAGAAGAAAACTTATAAGAGATTATGGAGCAAAGTTGGAATTAGTTGATGGGGGAATGGATAGAGCAGTTGAAAGAGCAAATCAACTAAACAGAGAAATACCTGATTCTATAATAGCTGGTCAGTTTATTAATGAATCTAATGTTATGGCACATTATTTAACAACAGCACCAGAGATATATAAAGATATGGTAGATGTAGATTATATATTTGCAGGAATTGGCACTGGAGGAACTGTTACTGGAATAGGGAAGTATGTTAAAGATAATAATAAAAATACTAAAGTAATTGGAGTTGAAGCAGAATCTTCTCCTCTTCTTACAAAAGGCTATGCTGACTCTCATAAAATACAGGGAATAGGAGCTAATTTTATACCAAAAATTTTGGATTTGAATGTAATAGAAAAAATAATAGATGTATCAGATGATAATGCCATTAATACTGCAAGAGAAATATGTTTTACTGAAGGTTTATATGTTGGTATATCTTCAGGGGCTAGTGTTTATGCTGCAATTGATTTATCAAGACAATTAGATTTAAATAATAAAATAAAAATGCTTTGTATTTTGCCTGATACAGGAGAGAGATATTCTTGGAATTAAAGGATTATATTTATGAAACTAAAAACTTTTAATGAACTTCCTAATCAAAATGATATAAAAGAAATTGTAAAACTTATAAGGGATTATGTTTTTCCTAATTTTTTTAGAGAGACTCCTAATAAAGATATTGTAGAAAAAAATATAATTGAACTTTATAAAAAAATAGTAAATAATGATTCTTTGTTATTGGATTTTATAGAAAAGCTTAAAGATATTAAATTAAGTCTTGAAAAAGATTTAGAGTTTTTTTATCAGTCTGACCCTGCTTCAAAATCTTATGATGAAATAGTATTAACATATCCGGGATTTAGAGCAATTTTTCATTATAGAATAGCACATATATTTTATAATCAGAAAGAGTTTTTAATTGCAAGAACTATATCTGAATTTGCACATTCAAAAACAGGTATAGACATTCACCCAGGAGCTAATATAGGAGATTATTTCTTTATAGACCATGGTACAGGGATAGTTATAGGTGAAACTACACTTATAGGTCATCATGTAAAAATATATCAAGGGGTTACTTTGGGGGCATTATCATTAACTAATGGAAGAAGTTTAGAAGGCAAAAAAAGACACCCTACAGTTTGCGATTATGTTACAATATATGCCAATGCTTCTATATTTGGAGGGGATACTATAATAGGCAAAAATTCTATCATTGGTGCTAATTGTATAGTTTTAGAATCGGTTGAAGAAAACAAAAAAATCACTTTATAAATTTATATAATAAGTAAAAACTGTTTTAATTGTGATATTATATTAATTTTTAGTATATACCTAAAATTTTATTATATAGTAAAAATTTTATATTTTATTAAAAGTATTTTTGTAATTATAATCTTTTATTGGACTATCCCAACTGTTGTGAGTGATTCGCAACATACCAGTTTTTTTTCGAGCGTAGGAAATGCCTGTAGTGTGCTTCTGGAAAAATAAGAATAAAAAAGTTTATAAAAAATTATTGTTTCAATATACACTGAAAAGTTTTAAACTAAAATATATTTTAAATTTTTATTTGTGGTGGCTTTGCCCCCACGCCCCCAGTTCTTTTTGTGGCCAAAAGAACCAAAAAGACTGCATTTTTATGAAGTATAGCCAAAAATATATATTATTATTTTACATTATTTATTTACTATATATAAAACTCAAATACTTGTACTTTTTGCTACAGGAAAAAGTTGAATAAAAAAATTGTAAGAAAAATACTTTTTGATTTTTATTAAAACTATATAGCATAAATAATAACTTTCTTTGCTAGCTACCTAGTAGGCATAAAAAAAGAGGCTTAATTAAAAGCCCCTTATTTTTAATTGTCTTAATTAATATCAAACACCAAGCGAAATTATAGCAAAGTTTTTGATAGTTGCTGTAGCTCCAGCTTCTTTAGAGATTTCATCTATTAAACTTTTAATAGATATTTTGTTGTCTGTAAATAATTTTTGGTCTATAAGAACGCTTTCAGAATACCAAGAGTTCATTTTACCTTCAACTATTTTTGCTACCATATTTTCTGGTTTGCCAGCATCTCTTACTTGTTTTTCAAATATTTCTTTTTGCTCATTAACAGCATTAGGGTCAATTCCCTCTCTGTTTAAAGCTAAAGGTTTTTCACTAGCAACATGCATAGCTATTTGATTTGCTATCTCTAAACATTTTCCTTTAGGTTTAACATCAAACTCAACAATAGTAACAAGTTTATTATTGAAGTGAACATAGCTTCCAAAGAAACCATCAGTCTTCATAACTTTTACTTCTGCAAGTACTGTTTTTTCACCCCATTTTTGCATACCTTCGTTTATCATAGCTTGAATAGTTTCACCATTCTCACCTTTAGTGTTTAGAAGAGTATCAACAGTAGCATTATCAACAGTCATAGCAGTTTTAGCAATGCTTTTAGCTAAATTAACAAATAATTCATTTTTAGCAACGAAGTCAGTTTCACATTGAAGCTCTATACAAGCAATTTGAGTTTTATCATCATTAACGCAAAAACCTATAGAACCTTCTTTAACTGTACGTTCGCTTTTTTTAGCAGCAACAGCTGTACCTTTTTCTTTTAATAGGCGAATAGCCTTATCCATATCACCATCAGCTTCTTGAAGAGCTTTTTTACATTCCATAATACCTATACCAGTACGCTCTCTAAGCTCCTTAATAGTGTCCATACTAATATTTGCCATTTTTTTATCCTTTATTTAATTTATTTATTTTTTAGTCTTGGTCGTCTTGGTCAGAAACACCATACTGTTCAGCAATAGCTTCAGCAGCTTCAGTAGCACTATTGTCATAAACCTCTTCAGCAATCTCGCCAGTAGATTCATGTTTAGCTAAAGTTTCTTTTCCAGCCTCGTTTTGTCCGTCTATAATAGCAGAAGATATAACGCCAGCAAATAAGCTTATAGCTCTGATAGCATCATCGTTACCAGGTATAGGATAATCTATAAGTTCTGGGTTACAGTTAGTATCTACTACAGCAACTACAGGTATTCCTAATTTTCTAGCTTCGCTTACAGCAATATGTTCTTGCATAGGGTCTATTACAAATATCATGTCTGGTAAATTTTCCATATCTTTGATACCTGCAAAGTTCTTTTCTAATTTATCTTTTTCTTTAAGAAGTAGTATTACTTCTTTTTTAGGTAATTTATCAAAAGTACCATCAACTTCTTCTTTTTCTATTCTTTTAAGTCTAGCAATACTTTTTTTGATAGTAGCGAAGTTAGTAAGCATACCGCCTAACCAACGATTATTAACATAATACATATCGCATTTTTCTGCAGCTTCTTTTATGCTTTGTGAAGCTTGTTTTTTAGTACCTACAAAAAGTATATTTCCGCCGTTTCTAGACATTTCTTTAACAGCATCATAAGCTTTTTTTACGTAAGTTAAAGTTTTCATTAGGTCAATGATGTGTATATCATTTCTCTCCTGAAAAATAAAAGGTTTCATTTTAGGGTTCCATTTTCTAGTTTGATGTCCGAAATGAACGCCTGCCTCTAAGAGGTCTTTCATAGCTGGTAATGACATAAGCATATCCTTTAAAATAAAATAGAGTACCGATTAAGGCACCCTATATCCATAAATTTCTAAACTATTACTATATTAAAAAAATCATAATGCTTTGATTACTAATTTTAAGTAACAATGTCTTTTTATTTAAGATAATTTATTAAAAACTATCTTTAAAGAGCATTTTGCTATTATGGAAAAGTTTACCAATTAAATCGGCTTGTTTAACATAATAACATTATTACACAAAAAAGTCAATTATTAAATAATACTTTATTTATATTATTCAACAGTAACACTTTTAGCCAAATTTCTAGGCTTATCAACATCACAGCCCCTTATCACAGCAGTATGATAAGCCAATAGTTGTAATGCCGCTATTGAAACTATAGGCATAAACATGTATTCAACTTTAGGAAGATATAATATTTTTCTGTATGCATCTTTATCTATATCAGCACCTTCTTTAGCAAAAAGTAAAACATTAGCTCCTCTCGATATAACTTCTTTAGTATTGCTTATCATCTTGCTTAATATCTTTTCTTGTATAGCTAATGCTACAACAGGGGTATTATCAGTGATAAGAGATATGGCACCATGTTTAAGCTCTCCGCCTGCATAAGCTTCGCAGTGAATATAGCTAATCTCTTTCATTTTTAAAGCACCTTCCATAACCTGATAATAGTCCAAATCTCTGCCTATAAAAAATATACTGCTTGCTTCTTTATAATCAATGCATAAATCTTTTATAGTGTCGCTCATATTAAGCACGTCTTTTATAGAGTCTATGCTGTTTATTAAATTTTTTATTAATATTTTTATATAATCATTGTCTTTTATTTTTCTATCTAATACTATCTTAAATGTTATCAAATACATTACAGCCATCTGTACAGAATAAGCCTTTGTTGAAGCTACAGATATTTCAGGTCCGGCATAAGTATATATAACATAATCAGCACTTCTAGCAATAGATGAACCATTAACATTTACTATTGCTAAAGTTTTATATCCTTTCTCTTTAACCAAATTTAAAGCCGCTAAAGTGTCAGCCGTCTCACCTGATTGCGATATAAATATTGAAAGAGTTTTTTCTGTAAGTATAGGGTTTTTATATCTAAACTCTGAAGCTATTTCGCATTCTACAGGTATTTTGCAATTATCTTCTATAAGTCTTTTTCCTATCATAGCAGCATGCATTGAAGTTCCGCAGCCTACTATATAAACTCTATCAAAGAATGTCCAGAAATCATTATCAGTGATTCCGTCTCTTTCAAAATCTGGAACACCGTAAACTATTCTAGGCTCTATAGTATCAAGAAGTGCTTTGGGCTGCTCATTAATTTCTTTGAGCATAAAATGTTCATATCCGCATTTTTCTGCCTGCTCCAAAGTCCAATTAGCTTCAAGTATTTTATAATCAGTTTCTTTTAGGCTTTCATCATATATGGTTATTTTATCTTTTTCCAAAACGGCAATATTATTTTCTTCTATCAATACGTATTTATTTGTATATTTTAGTATAGCAGGTACATCAGAAGCTAAAAAGTTTTCATTATCCCCTAAAGCTACTATTAAAGGTGCTGACTTTCTTACTGCATATACTTTATTAACATCATCTTTAAATATAATAGCAAAAGCATAAGAACCTTCTATTATGTTAACTGCCTTTTTTATAGCAGATAAAGCATCTCCATCATATAATGAATCTATTAAATTTGCTGCTGCCTCAGTATCTGTTTCAGAAATAAATTTGTATCCTTTTTCTAATAAATCTTTTTTTATATCTTTATAATTTTCTATAATACCGTTATGAACAAGAGAAAGTCTTTCTGTAAAATGAGGGTGTGCATTAATATCTGAAGGAGCTCCATGTGTTGCCCATCTAGTGTGCCCTATACCTATGTTTGAAGATATGTTGTTTTGAACAATATTCTTCAAATTATCAAGTTTGCCTTCTGCCTTAAAAGTAATGATTTCCTTATTTGAATCAACTACAGATATTCCGGCAGAGTCGTATCCTCTATACTCTAAAGATGAAAGTCCTTCAATGAGTATATCAATTGCATTATCATTATTTCCTACATATCCAACTATTCCGCACATATTAAAATCCTTTAAATTTATTAAAATAAAAATTATGTTAAATTAAAACATAAAAAAGTCAATACTTATAAAAGTAATATTATGGATAGTAATATTCGGAATTAAATAATATTTAATATAGTAATATTTATTATTTGTATATTTCTTTTAGTTTAGTTTCATCATAAAAAGAAAGCCTATAAGAATATAGTTTTATAGTTTTATCTAAACTATTTAAATCAGGCTTTACATATAATGATACGCTAGATAAATCTGAATACCACCATATAGTGTATTCTTCAAAAGGTTTATTGTAGTATGAATAATATTTTATATCTGTGGAAGATGAATCGCCGTATTTGAATGTTATTTTTTCTTTTATATCTTCTATGTCTGCTGCCTCAGAAGGGTAGTAGAAATCATTTTTGTTATAACTGTAGCCTATATGATTGCATACTTCTATTCTATAAAGATAATCATTATAGAAATATAGATAATATGCCAACTTATCATCGGGGTTTTTATATATGTTTAAAACCGTTTTTTCATTTAATTGAATTTCTTGATGAAAGTCAGCATATAAGTCTGTATTATAATTTGTAATTTTATTATTAACTTCTTCTATATTCATGCCAAATTTAAGGGTTTTATATCCGTCCAAATTAAAAAACTCAGGAAGCCCTTTTAATTGTGCAAATAAAACATTGCTGAAAATAAAAATAATTACAAAAATTTTATACATAATTTTGTTTATTTTCTATTATAAAAATTATTAATTATACTAAGTACTTCTTTAGGGTCATCAGTATGATGCATAAGATTTAAATCATCTTTATCTATATACTTCTCATTAATCATATCTTTTTCTATCCAATTCATAAGACCAGTATAGAATTTTTTGTCAAATACTATTATAGGTATTTTGTTTAATACTTTAGTTTGTACTAGAGTAAGTGTTTCAAACATTTCGTCCATAGTACCAAATCCGCCAGGAAATACTACTAAAGCTTTAGCATATTTTACAAACATCACTTTTCTAGCAAAGAAATATCTAAACTTAATTTTTTCTTTTACATAGGGGTTAGTTTTCTGTTCAAAAGGCAATTCTATGCATAAGCCAATAGAGTTTCCATTAGCATCAAAAGCCCCTTTGTTGCCAGCTTCCATTATTCCAGGACCGCCTCCTGTGATGATATCATATTTATTTTCTGCTAATAATTTTGCAGTCTCATAAGCTAATTTATAATGCGGATGATCAGGTTTTGTTCTTGCACTTCCAAACATTGTAACGGCATTGTTGTATATAGACATAGTTTCAAAACCATCAACAAACTCTCCCATTATTCTAAATATACGCCATGCCTCTTCATTCATATCTAAATCTTCAAATTCTGTGCTTTGTCTTCTCATTTAAAATCCTTTTTTAATTTTTTATTTTTAATTAATTTTTTATTTTAGTATAATAGCTGTACCGTAAGCAACAACCTCTGTAGTGCCTTGCAATACTGAAGAAGTGCTGTAATTAACTCCTATTATTGCATTAGCACCTAGTTTTTTAGCTTCTTCTATCATTCTGTTTGTAGCTATATCTCTTGCTTCGTTTATCATTTCTGTGTAGCTTGTTACTTCGCCGCCAACTAATGTATTTAAAGAAGCTAATATATCTTTTCCTATATGTTTTGATTGTACTATATTGCCTTTTACTAAACCTAATAGTTCATAATTATTTGTAGGTAAGTAGTCTACGCTAAAAATTTGCATATTTGTTTTATCCTTTTTTATGTTTTTAATATATTGTATTATGTTAATTAGTCGGAAATTGATTGCTTAACTTGATTATTTTTAAGTTTGTATAATTTGAATTTAATTAAAAATATTATTATAATAAATACTATTAAAATAATAATAGGTGTTTTATTATGAAAGCTAATACTATAAAAAATGTCTTTACAATGGCTAGTTTATATTTTTTAAAGAATCTTTTAAATATTTCTTGCAAACTTTTACCTATGCTTATAATAGCATTAAGTTTATTAAACTTGAGTAAAACTATTGTTTTTAATTGGAGAGATATTGTACTGTTATTAATTTTGGAAGCAATTTTAATTGTTGGTACTATTATTTTTTACTCATTGTTTTTTAAGAAAGAAAAAAATGATAATATAAATAATAATAATGTAGAGAATAAAGAAAATACTGAAAACCTTTCTGAAGGCGATTCAAAAACAAATGAAGTAAGCACACAAACAAAAAATAAATTACCTATTCTAAATATAGCAGTAGCCTTTTTAACATTTTTAACTTTTATATTTATAATACTAAAACTTTTTAATGCTGTTACATGGAGTTGGGTTTGGGTATTATTTCCATTATGGTTTTCTACTGCTTTAATAATAGCAATACTTATAATATTTATAATTTATTTAATAATATCTCTTATAGCTAAAAAAAATAATAAGAACGAAAAGACTAATAATATAGAATCTGATAATAATAATACAGAAAATAATAATAATTCAGAATTAAACAATTAAAGGATAATTTAATAAATGACAAATATTTTATTATATATAGTTTTTACAGTTTTGGGAATACTTCTTTTATATCTTGGCGGTACATATATAGTTGATGGCAGTGTAATGATTGCAAATAAATTAAAGATTCCTCCTATAGTGATAGGGCTTACTGTTGTTGCAATGGGTACATCTATGCCTGAACTTTTTGTTAGTTTATTTGGTGCTGTGAGGGGAGAGAGTGCTATTGCTGTTGGTAATGTTATTGGGAGCAATATATTTAATATAGTATTTGTGCTTGGGGTATCTGCTTTGTTTATGGATATGGCTGCGGGAAAAAAATCTTATCATGTATCTATGCTTTCTATGTTTATAATGTATGCTGTATTACTTATTACTTTATTTAATTTTAATACTAAGAGTTTAATTGGTGATAAGATATCTGTTGCAGAGGGTGTGATACTTTTAGTTTTGCTATGCATATATGTTTATTATTTGTATACTGTTGTCTCTAAAGATAAAGATGAGCTTGCTATATTTGAAAAAGAGGTATCATCATCTACAAAAACATATAGCATTTCTAGGGCTATATTTAAAATTGTGTTGTCAATAGTTGCTCTTGCTGTGGGGTCTGATATATTTTTGAAAGGTGTTACTGGTATATTTAGAAATTTTATAAGCGAGCATATTATTGGTTTTATAGTTGTTGCTGTTGGTACAAGCATACCTGAACTTGTTACAAGTGTGATAGCAGCTTCAAAGAAAGAGGCTGATATATCTATAGGAAACATTGTTGGAAGCAATATTTTTAATGTTGGTGCTGTGCTTGGTATATCTTCTATAGCTTCATTTAAGTTTGGAGGAATAGTTTTACCTGCTGCACAAAATTATTTAATAGACTATTCTATTATGATTTTAAGCGGTTTAATATTGTTATTATTTACTTTAAGAGGAAGAAGTTTAAACAAGGTAAAGGGAATTATATTTTTAGTAGTGTATATATTTTATGTATTATATTTATTAAAAACTACTTCTGTGTAAATATGGTTTAAAAATTATTATTTATATATATCTAAATAACTATGTTATTTAGATATATATTTTATCAACTTTTTCCCGCCGCAAAAAGTTGCAAAAAGTGCAAGTTTTTAGCTTTATATTTAGATAATATATAAACAATATATTGTATTTTGATTATATATAAGTAATACTTTATTAAAATGCAGTCTTTTTGCTTCTTTGGGACACCAAAAGAAGTGGGGGTGTGGGGGCAAAGCCACCACAAACAAAAAACTTAAAATAGATTTTTTGACAAAGTTAAAAATTTTCAGTATAATTAAACTATCAACTAAATTACTTTTAATTTTTTGGAGTTTTCTTTTGAGATTAGAATTAATGTTAGGTGTGAGATACCTAAAGGCTAAAAAGAAGTTTTCATTTGTTTCTATAATTACAGTGATATGTATACTCGGCATACTTGTGGGGGATATGGTAATGATTACTGTTTTATCTGTTATGAATGGCTTTCAAGATGATATAAGAGATAAAATACTTGGAATGAGGGCTCATATAAATATCAGTACTTATGGTGAGCAGCCTCTTCTAAACTATGAGTATGTTGTAGATAATATTAAAGACAATAAAGATATAACTAGCATTTACCCTTATATAGTTCTTCCTTCAATAATGCGTACATATACTTTTACTACGCTTATTACAGTTCGTTCATTTGAAGATGATATATTTACAAAAGACAGGGATTTTATTAAGTATTTTAATTTTATTGAGGGGGACAATAAAAATTTAGGTACTAATGATGCTTTGATAGGCTCTGAGATGGCAGACGATTATGCTTTATCTGTAGGAGATACTATAGATATAGTTTCTGCTTCTGGAAGTTTTGAAAAAGGATTTAGACCTCAAAAGACAACTTTTACAATAAAGGGAATATACAAAACAGGCTACTATGAATATGACAGTAAAATGGTGATAGTGCCTCTAAAAACAGCTCAGGCTATGATGGGTTATGAAGGCGGAGTAACAGGTGTAGCTGTAAAAATAAAAAATTTCTTTGATGCTGATAAGGTTGCTAAAAATATAGATTTGTCATTAAAGCAGTTTTATAATGTTATGCCTTGGATGCTTTTTGACAGAAACTTTTTTCAGGCACTTCATACAGAAAAACTTATGCTTGGTTTAATATTATCTTTTATTATATTGATAGCTGCTCTAAATATAGCATCAAGCCAGATAATATTCGTTAAAGATAAAAGAAGAGATATTGCTATAATAAAGACACTAGGTTTAAGACCTTCAAATGTAGCTAAAGTATTCTTTTTGGAAGGGGCTATAATAGGAGGAGTTGGTACTATTTTGGGAGTGATATTTGGAATACTTCTTGCAAGCTATGTAAATGAAACTTTAGAGTTTATAAGGGCATTTTTACAGTCTATAGTAAGCATTATATGGTTTATACCAACACATATAAGTCCTTCTATAACTGTGCCTATAGTGCCTGATTTCTTCCCTCCAGATATTTATTATGTAAGCAATGGGCTTCCTTCAATAATACGTTTTTCACAAGTTTTTATGGTTGCTTCTATATCGTTTTTACTTTCTGTTTTATTTGCTATAATACCTGCATATATAGCAAGCAAATATAAACCTGCTGAGGTGTTGAGATATGAATAATAATAATAATATGAATAGTAATGTTGCTAATAGAGAAGTTTTAATAACTATAGACAAATTGGTAAAAACATATGTTGGCCCTCCAAAGGTTGAAGTATTAAAATCTATAAGTTTAGATATTTATAAAAATGAGATACTGGCTATTACTGGGGAGTCTGGAAGCGGTAAAACAACGCTTTTAAACCTTATAGGCGGTATAGATGATATTACATCTGGAAGCATTAATATAAACGGCAATAATATAGGCAAGATGAATGAGGGGCAGTTGGCTAAGTTTAGAAACAAGTCTTTAGGTTATGTGTTTCAATTTCATAATTTGCTTGGAGAGTTTAGTGCTATAGAAAATGTAATGATACCTGCTTTAATGTTAAAATATGATAAAAAAAATGCCCGCATAAAGGCTGAAGAATTACTTGAGACAGTTGGGCTTAAAGATAGAATGCATCATAGAATAGGGGAGCTTTCAGGCGGAGAGGCACAGAGAGTTGCTATTGCGAGGGCTTTAATTAATAGTCCTATGGTTGTGTTGGCTGATGAGCCTACTGGAAATTTAGATAAGAAAAATGCTGAAATTATCAGAGAGATTTTGTGGAATATGACTAAAAAAACTTCATCTACTTTGATTATTGTAACGCATTCTTTATCCATTGCTAGTATGGCTGATAGGAAATTAAGACTAGAATACGGTGAAAAAATAGTAGAATACTGATATTTTAATATTGGCATAATTAATTTTTAGATTTTACTTCCGATAATAAATTGTATATTTTTTAAGGTTCGAATGATTATGCAATTTAATATAAGACTCAGGGCAGAAATCTTTTATAGTATAATAGTAGTTGGTTTACTGTTGATTATTTTTTTATTTGTGTTTAGTTCTAAGGGATTTGTTAATATAGATAAGCAAAGAGAGGCTGTGGAAAAAAAGAGAGAAAAAATAGAAGAACTTGATAGAAAAAAGAAACAGATATTAAATAATATAGATAGACTTACAAATGACAGAGAATACATTCTTTCATATGCTAAAACTTTTGGGTATTTAGATAGCTCTAAAAATGAAAAAATCATAAAAATAATACGTGATAATAATAAAGATTCTTATAATACATATAATTCAGAAGAGTATGTAGATAATAATACTGAAATGGCTGCTATTAATTCTAAAGGTGTTATTATTTTGGCTATATTGTTAGCAATAAGCTTTGTTATTTATGTATTATTTGTTAATAGAAATATCTTTATAAAGAAGCATGGCAATAATGTAGTTAATTATAAGGGTAGTTCAATGTGAACATAAAACCAGCATCATTTTGAAATGGTTCATAATATGGCACAAAACTAAAGCTTAATCCATCTTTTTTCTTACCATATATTCTTTGATAACTATCATAAGCAACTGTAGCACCAAATATAACGCCTGCAGTAATTTCAAATATTGTAGCAGATATCCATAAAGATTTATATCTTGACCTTCCGCTAGTTGAAGGCTGAACAAAAGAGTTTTCTAAAGCATCTAAGCCAAATACTATAAGTGAAGCATAACTATATGATAAAAAACCAGCCAATATAAAAGTTACTTCTGTGTATCTAAAAGGGTGGCTTTTGTATCCGTCTGTTGGTATTACAGATGAACTTATAACTCCGTTTTGATTGATAATATTAGTTCCTTTCATTTCAAATATAGACTTAACACTATTAGTATCTATGCTATATTCTGAGCTTAATGTTTCATTATTTTCTATGATAGGTTTTTTATTTTCTGTGCTATTAGTGCTAGGCATATTGGTAGAAGGAGCAAAATAAAAAGCCCCGAAAGATATTTTTGCTAACAATAAAAATACTACTATGCTTTTAAAAAAGTCCATATACTCCTACCATAAACTCTAATCCAGTTAGATTAACAGTCTTTATTTCCTCAGGCATATTAAAGCTATTATCTTCATAATATGTTCCGGCATTAATTGGTTTTGTATAAAATCTATATCCAACACCTGCATTAATACCTAATGTATCAGTTATATTATACTGTATATTTGCTAAAAGTCCAATACCTAGCATTACATCTGTAGATTTTATTTTAGTTCCATTTGGTATTAATAAGTTTCCATTTCTATAATCACCGCCGTATACTTCGCCTATATCTGTAAAAGTTACACCGAGTCCTACATAAGGAGTTAATACTAACCTTACTATTTCTTGATATATTTTTATATTTATATCAAAATTAAATCTTGTATCAATGCCATAGCTGGTTTTGAAAAAATCTCCAAATAATAACCCCATGCTCAAATTAGGAGAAAATAATTGAAAGTCATAACCGAATTTAAGGTGCATACCTAAAGCATAATCATTTTTATTTAGATTTACTTTTATTTTACCGCCAGCAGAGTTTGTGCCTTGGAATTCTTTTACTAAAGGATTTATTTTGTATGAAGCATAATTTATGTTAAGACCAAAAATAAAGTTTCCTATATAAGTTTCTCTAACAATATCTCCAACTTGTATATTTCTTCCTCTCGATATTGTTGCTATAGAATATTCGCTTCCCATATCTTTTATTCTTAAAGTGCCTTTTTGTTTATATTGACCTTCTATAACATTTCCAGATGGTAAAACTATATCTTCAGATTTTGAATATACTTTAAATCTTGTATTTTTAGTAAGTCCATGATCATATCCTGCCAAAAGTATAATATTTCCATCTGTAATATCAGATATTTTCAAAGTTATTTTAAAAATATTTCTCATTTTTGCACTTACTTTATAAACCAAATCATTACAAGCTTCATCAATAGCAGCATCTCTAAAAGCCTGTGAAGGATACCTGTCTATAGAATAATAACTAGAACCGCTTACTTTTGAAGAGTATAATATTTTTGTTGTAGAAACATCAACTATCTGCAAAACCAAATCTACATTAGCATATATTGTTCCTGTTCCATCATCGCTGTCATAATCATATCTTGTGCTTGAGTGGGTTATTTTTCCTGTAATAGCTTTACTGTATCCGTATATTTTTCCCATTTCTATAACTTGTTCATCTGTTATGCCTGTTAATTGAAGTTCCATTTCTTTTAGGTATTTATATAAATTTTCTCTATCTACTATATTAAATCTCTTCATTCTAGTAAGTGAGTTTTCTATTAATGTTGTAACTTTTTTACCTAAATCTTTACTATAACCTGTAGAAACATCTTGTATTTCAAATACAGCTATATTTTCTTTTATATATTTTTCTGAGATTTCGTTTTTTACAATTTGCGAAAATAGATTGCTGCAAAATAATATTATGAAAATAATATAAAATAATTTTCTAATCATATAATATATATT
>ERZ1026866.349-NODE-349-length-28488-cov-23.127352_pt1 | contig 28488 bp, 24 predicted proteins | sample MGYA00380163_ERZ1026866 | MGnify/ENA primary metagenome ERZ1026866 (study PRJEB33269, sample SAMEA4719799) | human gut metagenome | biome: human-associated habitat; feature: organic feature; material: feces | place: Cameroon | collected 2013-10 ...
TCAAGACTTTATGGTTAGTTAGTCATAGTAAGTTATGGTTAGTTATAAGGCTCTATATACAAGCACAAAACGCAAGCACTAATGGGGGCGACGCGTCCCGCGTCGGGCATTAAGAAAAGGCTCATACACCCAATAAAGGCTCACAGACAGTACTAATTACACTCATGTCTGTGAGCCTTTTCCTTAATGCCCGACGCGGGACGCGTCGCCCCCATTAGTGCTTGCGTTTGGTGCTTGCGTTTAGTGGTAGCGTCTTTTTGCAGACTTCGTCAATGCGTCACCCAATCAAATAACGTAACTCACTGATTTCCGATATGCGCTATGATGGCACAAAAAAGTGATGAAGTCAAGTGCCATTGGGACATTTTGCTTGACTTGTAAAAGAGTTGCGTGTTATCAACAATCATACACGCATTGCATATTCTTCTCAAGTTGTGCTACCGAACTTGCACCAACGAGCACACTTGTTACACCCTTTTGGCGCAATATCCATGCAAGTGCTTCTTCTGCCAAGGTCTTCCCCTGAGCAGCCGCTTCCATATTCCATGCCTTTAAGTTGTCCAACAATTCTGGTGTAAGAGCCGAATGTTTCAAAAAATGCTCCTTAGCCATTCTGCTATCAGCAGGAATGCCATTGATATAACGGTCTGTTAGCAGCCCCTGTGCCAAAGGCGAAAACGAAATAAAGCCAATGCCCTGTTCTGCGCAGTAATCCAATATACCTTGATCCTGCGGTGCACGATCTATCAAGTTTAAGCGTCCTTGATAAATCAAGAGCGGGCAATCACGTTCCTTCAAATATTGGTAAGCGAACTTCAGAGCCTCCAACGGCCAACGACTTATGCCAAGATACAAAGCCTTACCTTGTTTAACCACATCGACCATAGCTTGCAATGTCTCCTCCAAAGGTGTGTTTGGATCATAGCGATGGCTATAGAACAAGTCCACATATTCAATGCCCATACGCTTCAAACTTTGGTCAAGACTTGACATCAAATATTTGCGCGACCCCCAATTTCCGTATGGTCCGGGCCACATGTCATATCCGGCCTTAGTTGCAATAAACAATTCGTCACGATAAGGAGCAAAATCGTCACGCAGAAGGTGTCCCAAAGTCTCTTCTGCACTACCTGGAGGGGGGCCATAATTGTTTGCCAAGTCAAAATGCGTAATACCATGGTCAAAAGCATAATGCGCTATTTCACGGCAACGAGCATACGAATCCTCGCCCCCAAAATTATGCCAGAAGCCCAAACTTACCTTTGGCAAGAGCACGCCACTCTTTCCACATCGCTTGTACAAGATGTCTGCTGCATCATACCTGTTTACACAAGCCCGATAATTTTGTGTTGGTTGCATGTTATCCATATTTTGTTTTAATGATAATAATGCAGAGTTCCCTGCACCCACTTGCAAATATCGGAATTTCTAAGCAGCACACAACAAATAACGCCCCAAAAAACTCATAATAGTTTTCTGGGGCATCACTTTTGTTTTGTTTTAATACTGTTCTTACTTCATGTCATTATGTTGGTTCATCAGTATTTCCTCGCCGTTCGTGTTATAAAAAGCATATTGCAAATAAGCTAATTTTTGGTTGGGATAAACCCTTACGCCCATACCATACTTCATTTGCCAGCGTCTTTTGATTGAGAAAAATCCCTGGTTTATATATGCAGCTACAAACGGGTGCACATAAAGGCGGAAACGCTTTATACCAAGTTTGTTTACCAAAGTGTCAATCTTAGTTTCAAGAGAATCAGTAAACAATATGCTGGGCTTAATTTTTCCTGTGCCACCACAAGTAGGACAAGTTTCCTCCACGTTGACATCCATTACCGGACGCACACGCTGACGCGTAATCTGCATCAATCCAAACTTCGAGAGCGGCAAAATGCTATGCTTTGCACGATCCTTACGCATGTTCTCAACCATGCGCTCGTAAAGTTTTTGGCGATTTTCGGGCAAGTTCATGTCAATAAAGTCGACCACAATGATACCACCCATATCGCGCAAGCGCAATTGGCGTGCTAATTCGTCTGCGGCACCAAGGTTCACATCAAGCGCATTAACCTCCTGTCCTTCCGAACTTTTTGATCGATTACCACTATTCACGTCAACAACATGCAAAGCCTCTGTCTGTTCTATTATCAAGTAAGCGCCATGCTTGTATGTTACGGTGCGACCGAGCGAAGTCTTAATCTGTTTGGTCACCGAGAAATTGTCGAATATGGGCACAACCCCCTTGTACAATTTCACAATATCCTTACACTCGGGAGCAATCAAGCTCACATAGTTGCGCACCTCGTTGAACACCGTCTGATCATTGACATAAATGTTCTCATACGAGGGATTAAACAAGTCACGCAGCAAAGCCACAGTGCGACTTGTCTCCTCATAGGCCAACTGTGGCAAGGTCAATGCCTCGCGGCGGGTTTGCTTCACCTTAGCTATGGTGTTTTCCCAACGCTTGAGCAAAATACGCATTTCGTTGTCAAGTTCCGCCACACGCATGTTCTCAGCTACCGTACGTATAATCACGCCAAAGCCTTTAGGCTTAATGCTTTGAATGAGCTGTTTCAATCGCGTGCGTTCAGCTCCCGACTTGATTTTCGACGATACCGATATCTTTTCGCTAAATGGAATCAATACAAGGAAACGGCCTGCAAATGAAAGTTCCGAAGTTAATCGTGGACCTTTGGTATTGATAGGTTCTTTCACTATCTGCACCAATATTTCCTGTCCGACTTTCAGCGTGTTTTGTATACTGCCGTCCTTGTCCAGGTCAGGCTGTTTGCCCACCTTGTCGAGTGTCACATTGCGTCGCCCATCTGCAATTAACTGCAGATATTTCTCTTGAGCATGATAGCGTGTGCCCAAGTCCAAATAATGCAGAAAGGCATCACGCTCAAAACCAACATTCACGAAGCAAGCATTCAGTCCTGGCATGAGCTTGCGCACCTTTGCCAAATAGATGTTGCCTACCGAAAAATGCTCAGAACGTCCCTCGCGCTGGTACTCAACGAGTCTTTTATCCTCGAGCAACGCGATGGAAATATCCTTTTTCGTAACATCTACAATAACTTCGCTTGTCATGAATATAAATATAATTCTTTCGAAAGTAGTCTGCCCACACATCAAAATATTAACTGTGCACCAGCTACCTTCATTTAAGTAAAAAAGAACGAGCAAACGAGTAATCATGCTCCTTTCGGGGCCATAACTTTAGCTCGTTTACTCGTTGGTGGGTTAAAAGAGACTCTTGCTGAGAGCCGTCGAGCCTTTACTTGCTCTTATGACGATTCTTGCGCAGTCTTTTTTTACGTTTGTGAGTAGACATCTTGTGTCTTTTCTTCTTTTTTCCGTTAGGCATACCTATTACGTTTTATGGTTAATTATGTTAGTTATATTTTAAGCTTTCTGACTTTTATCTTTCACCGACACGGCAAACTCCTTAGCAGGCTTAAATGCAGCAATATCGTGCTCTGGTATGATGATAGTGGTATTGTTTTGCATGTTACGGGCAGTCTTTTCAGCACGGTGCTTCAAATAGAATGTGCCAAAGCCACGCATACTTACGCTCTTACCATCGAGCAACGCTGTCTTTATTTCGCCTGTGAAAGCCTCCAACACCTTCGACACAGTGTCGCGGTCGAAACCCTTCTTGCTTGCTATAGCCTTGATGATTTCTGATTTAGTCATTCCAGTTTAATGTATTTAGTTTAATATTATTTTTGCCAAAGCGACTGCAAAGATACGAAATCTTACTGATTTAGAACGCATTCACTCTGATTTTTCAACTAACTACACCGGAATTTTCTCTATTCTGCGCACATGGCGTCCACCTTCAAACTCTGTATTGAAGAATTCGTCCATTATGTCGTGTGCCACCTTCGTATCGATATAGCGTCCGGGCATAACCAACACATTCGCATCGTTGTGCAAACGCGTCATGTGGGCTATTTCAGGAATCCACACCAATGCAGCTCTAATACGTTGGTGTTTGTTCAGAGTCATCGAGATACCTTCGCCACTGCCACAAATTGCAATACCCTTATCCACCTCACACTGCTCTATGCCACGAGCCAGTGCATGTGCAAAATCAGGATAGTCGCAACTGTCTGTCGAATACGTACCGTAATCTTTATATTCAATTCCCTTGGCTTCAAGGTACTCCTTTACATACTGTTTCAGTTCAAAACCAGCATGATCACTTGCAAGTCCTACCATTTTCTTATTTGATTTTACTTGTTCAAGTACGCCAATACTTCCTTATGGATATTCTGAGGCGTAAATCCGAGTTTCTCGTCAAGCACCTTGTAAGGAGCGCTGAAACCGAAACTTTCCAAGCCATAAACCTTACCGTTTGAGCCTGCAATGCCTTCGAAGGTCACAGGCAAACCTGCCGTAAGGGCAAAAATCTTGCCACCCGTTGGCAACAGAGCCTCCTGATATTCCTTGCTCTGACGGCGGAACAAGCCCTCGCTCGGACAACTAACTACACGGGCACGGACACCATCAGCCTTAAGCAGAGCTGCCGTATCAACCAAAGTAGCCACTTCCGAACCTGATGCCACGAGTATTACATCGGGATTTGCTTCCTTCACTACGGCATAAGCGCCATGTAATATACCCTCGTGATAATCAGTGCCAGCAGGCAAGTCGTTCACATTCTGACGGCTGAAAATCATGGCAGTCGGTGTATTCATGTTTTCCATGGCCATGCGCCAACACTCTGTTACAGCATGCACGTCACAGGGGCGGAGTACACGTACACTGTCGCGTCCGCTGTGATTTTTCAACTTCTCCATCAAGCGAATTTGAGCCTCCTGCTCCACAGGTTCGTGAGTTGGGCCATCTTCACCTACACGGAAAGCATCGTGTGTCCAAACAAACTTAACAGGCACTTCCATCAACGCAGCCATACGTATGGCGGGCTTCATGTAGTCTGAGAACACGAAGAATGTACCCATGGCAGTTATGATACCACCATGCAGCATCATACCTATGCAAACACAAGCCATTGTCAGTTCCGACACACCAGCTTGCAAGAAACCACCAGCAAAGTTGGTACGGGTGATTTCTGTTGTATGCTTCAAGAAGCCGTCCGTCTTGTCCGAGTTACAAAGGTCAGCAGACGATACAATCATGTTGGGCACATACTCTGAAAGCAAACTCAAGCAAGCTGAAGAACCATTACGTGTGGGCGAATTGGGCTTTTGTTCCACAGTTTCCCAAGGTATATTGGGCAGTTTGCGAGCCATCCAGTCATTGAGTTGCGATGCCTTTTCAGCATTATTCTTCTCCCACTCATTCTCTTCAGCACGGCGGGCAGCTACAATCTTACGAAGTTCGGCCTTGCGCTCTTCGTACATCTGTTTCACCTCATCGCGAATAACGAAGGGATTTTCAGGGTCACCGCCCAAATTCTTAATAGTGTTCACATACGCACCATCGCCAAGCGGGGCGCCATGTGTCTTGCAGTTATGTTCGTACGAAGTGCCATCAGCCTTACGGCAGCCCTTGCCCATCACACAATGACCGATAATCAAAGTAGGACGTGCAGTTTCTTCATTAGCAGCCTTCAGAGCCTCGCGGATTTGATCTGCATCATTGCCGTCAATTTCCAGCACATTCCAATTCCAAGCGCGATACTTCATGCCTGTATCCTCCGAAATCACAGCCGAAGTCTCGGTTGACAACTGAATTTCATTGGCATCAAAAAACATGATGAGGTTATTCAAACCAAGGTGACCCGCAAGACGTCCTGCGCCCTGCGATATTTCCTCTTGCACACCGCCATCTGATATATAGGCATAAATCTTTTCCTTGTCAAAGCCAGGGTTCCCAGTACGTGCATACAACGCCTTGGCAGCAATAGCAGCACCTACGGCAAAGGTATGACCCTGTCCCAACGGACCGCTCGTGTTTTCAATACCACGCTCTTGGCACACCTCCGGGTGTCCAGGAGTAACCGAGCCCCATTGGCGGAATTGCTTCAGCTCATCTATTGTATAGTTGCCAATCAATGCCAATTGTGAATATAGCATCGGCGACATGTGACCAGGGTCAAGGAAGAAACGGTCGCGGCAACGCCACTTGGCATCTTCGGGGTCGAAGTTAAGAAATTCGGAATAGAGCACGTTTATAAAATCTGCACCGCCCATGGCACCGCCCGGGTGGCCCGACTTTGCACGTTCTACCATACTCGCAGCCAATATACGTATATTATCGGCGGCAAGATTCATGAGTTCTTTTGAATGTTGCATTGACATTGCTATATTCTTTTTGTTTTTGTAGCAAAATAACTATTTGTGTGCAAAAGTACAAAAAATTCAGTAGGACGATCCCTTTTATACGAAAAAACTATATACTCACAGCACATTACACCCTCCTAACAGAAAAAAGATTGCCGCTTTTACGCCCATTATCAAAGAAAAATGCTAATTTTGCCACCGCTTATGCCATAAGGCCATTCGGAGCAACACGCAACAGATGGGTCCTTATATAAATAGGCGTAATAACACTGAAATACAAACAGAAAACAGTAAAATGGATATTCAATTTCAAAAGATTGGCAAAGTTAGTGGCGAACTCACCATCAACATGGCCAAGGCTGACTACGAAGCCAACGTTAACAAGTCTCTCAAGGAATTAGGCAAAAAGGTACAAATGCCCGGCTTCCGTCCCGGTCACGTTCCCGCAAGTCTTGTTAAGAAAATGTACGGTACCCAAGTTAAGGCTGACGAAGTAAACAAACTTCTGCAGGACAGCCTTTTCGACTATATCAAGAGCAAGAAGATTGACATGCTTGGCGAACCCCTCGGCAGCGAAAAGCAAACACCGCAGGATATCGAAAAGCAGGACGACTTCACTTTCATCTTCGACATCGCCATCGCGCCCAAGTTCAAGGCCGAGCTTAACAACGAAGACAACATCGACTACTACGACATCGAAGTTAGCGATGATATCATCAGCAAGCAACTCGGTGCACTCCAGCAGCAGGCTGGCCACCCCGAAGATGTTGACTCTTACGAGCCCAAAGACATTATGCGTGGCACTTTGGCCGAACTCGACGAGAACGGCCAGCCTAAAGAAGGTGGCTTGGTTATCGAAACTGCCTCTTTGATGCCCGAATATTTCAAGAACGACGACCAGAAGAAAATCTTCGATGGTGCCAAGAAGAACGATGTTATCACCTTCAACCCCACCACTGCCTACGAGGCTAACGAGGCTGAGCTGATGTCATTGTTCAAGGTTGAACGCGAAGACGTGGCCAACCACGCTGGCAACTTCAGCTTCCAGGTTAACGAAATCAGCCGTTTCGTGCCCGCCACACTCGATCAGGAGTTCTTCGACAAAGTTTTTGGCAAGGACGAAGTTAAGAGCGAGGACGACGCACGTAACAAAATCAAGGAGAGCATTCACGACCTCCAGGTTAACGACAGCGACTTCAAGTTCATGCTCGATGTACGCGCCTACATGGAGCAGAAGGTTGGCGAGTTGGAATTCCCCGACGAATTGCTCAAGAAAATCATGAAGGCCAACAACAAGGATAAGGACGAAAAGTTTGTTGAGGACAACTATGCCAAGAGCATCGTCGAACTCAAGTGGCACCTTATCAAAGAGCAGCTTGTCAAGGCCAACAAGATCAAGGTTAACGACAAGGACATCAAGGCTGCTGCAGTTCAGGCCGCACGCTTCCAGTTTGCCCAATATGGTATGAACAACATTCCTGACGAATACCTCGAAAATTACGCTCAGGAAATGCTGAAGCACCAGGAGCAGGTTAACCAGTTGGTTGACCGCTGCGTTGATCAGAAACTTGCTGCCGCCCTCAAGGAGGTTGTTACACTCAACCACAAGAACATCTCGTCTGAGGACTTTGCCAAGATGTTTGAAGAAAACAACAAGGCTGACGAGGCACAAGCCTAATATAGTTCTTACAAACTAAGCACCGGGGTACAGGACAATCGAAGCTGCGCGCTATCCGCCATAAAGAGCTTCCCACCCCCTCCCCCGACACTTATTAAACTACATTTCAAATGTGCAAATATACGAATGCGCAAATGAGAGAGCTTTGCTACAAACGCTGTCCCATCAAAGCATGAGCATATTTGCACATTTGCCATAACAAGCAACACCATGAACATCAACGATTTCAAAAAATTTGCCACCGCCAATGCTGGCATCAACTCAATGGTGCTCGACGATGTGATAAAGAGCCAGAACCAATACCTCAACCCCTACATTCTTGAGGAGCGCCAGCTCAACGTCACCCAAATGGACGTATTTTCACGTCTGATGATGGACCGCATCATCTTCCTTGGCACACAAATTGACGATTACACCGCCAACACACTGCAAGCACAGTTGCTCTACCTCGACTCTACCGACCCTGGCAAGGACATCTCCATTTATGTCAACTCTCCCGGCGGCTCAGTCTATGCAGGTCTCGGCATCTACGACACCATGCAATTCATTCAAAGCGACGTGTGCACCATCTGCACCGGCATGGCAGCCTCAATGGCAGCAGTATTGCTCGTAGCAGGCCAGGAAGGCAAGCGCTCTGCCCTACCCCATAGCCGCGTCATGATTCACCAGCCAATGGGTGGCGCACAGGGTCAGGCTTCAGACATCGAAATCACCGCACGCGAAATTCAAAAACTCAAGAAAGAGCTTTACACCATCATCGCCGACCACTCACACACCGACTTCGACAAAGTGTGGGCTGACTCCGACCGCGACTATTGGATGACGGCACAGGAAGCCAAAGAGTACGGCATGATTGACAAAATATTCGAACCCAAGAAAGCTTAAAGCACACATACACTAAATATGGCTAACAAAAAAGAGCACAAATGCTCATTCTGCGGCCGCTCTGAGAGCGAAGTGCCCATGATGCTCAACGGCGTCGATGGTTACATCTGCTCAGACTGCGTACAAAGTGCCTTCCACATGCTTGAGGAATATATGCCTGGTGCCACACAAAACGGCAAAAACGCCAAAACCACCTTGAAGGACATTGACCTCAACGAAGTGCCAAAGCCAAAGGACATCAAGGCATACCTCGACCAATACATCATAGGGCAAGACGACGCCAAACGCTTTATGAGCGTAGCCGTTTACAACCACTACAAGCGCCTGGCCCAAGCCACAGACGGCAAAAAGGACGATGATGTTGAAATTGAAAAGTCTAACATCATCATGGTTGGCTCAACCGGCACAGGCAAAACATTGCTTGCCCGTACCATAGCCCGCCTGCTCGATGTGCCATTCACCATTGTCGACGCCACCGTATTTACCGAAGCCGGCTATGTAGGCGAGGACGTTGAAAGCATTCTTTCGCGTTTGTTGCAAGTGGCCGATTACGATGTGGCCAAGGCCGAACGCGGCATTGTGTTTATCGACGAGATAGACAAGATTGCCCGCAAAGCCGACAACCCATCAATCACACGCGATGTAAGCGGCGAAGGTGTGCAGCAAAGTCTTCTCAAACTGCTCGAGGGCACCATGGTCAACGTGCCACCCAAGGGAGGCCGAAAGCACCCCGACCAGGACTATATCCACGTCGACACCCGCAACATTCTGTTTATTTGCGGAGGCGCATTTGACGGCATCGAAAAGCGCATTGCGCAGCGTCTCAATGCCCACACCGTAGGATACAACTCTGTGCAGAATGCCAAAAAGATTGATCCCAAAAACCTGATGAAGTACATCGAGCCGCAGGATCTCAAATCATTTGGCTTAATTCCCGAAATTATCGGACGTCTGCCGGTTCTCACCTACCTCAATCCGCTCGACCGCGAGGCGCTTGCCCGCATCTTGGTCGAACCTAAAAACTCAATCGTCAAACAATACATCAAGCTATTCGAGATGGACGGTGTCAAACTCACCTTCACACAAGATACGCTTGACTACATTGTTGACAAAGCTGTCGAGTTCAAACTCGGCGCCCGCGGTCTGCGCTCTATTGTCGAGACCATCATGATGGACGCCATGTTCGAAGTGCCATCTACCGACAAGAAGAGTTTTGAAGTGACCAAGGAATATGCCGAAGCGCAAATGGAAAAACGCGGCAATCTGGCATAACAACTACTGTGCACACACTGGCAGTATACACCATCATATTATTTTCAGCCAAGAGCTGACAGCATTCTCTTGCAATCAGTAAATAAAAAAACGCGAAACGGGGAGTAGAAAAATCTATCCATCTGATAGATTTCTACTCCCCGTTTCGCGTTCAACGCTACGCCGTTACACTACAAACCGATGCGCACAACATGTGCAACCACCTACTTTTGCGTACAGGCTCTGTGCAGATTTAGTGCAGGCAGACACACAGTTTGTCCACACCGCCTAATGTGTTGCTACTCAATGCAGTGCAGACAAATGTTTCAAATTCATTTATTGGTGGAGCACTTTACTTGCGTCTACACGATTCAACAATTCGGGTTCACCCTTGCCGTCGTAGTACAAATCAAGAGTTTCGTTGTGCCCCACACGGCTCACCACAAAGCGCTTGCCGTCGGCATAACAATGTTTGACTTCATAGGCCACGGCATGCCCCTCAAGCACTACCAGATGCTTGCCAACAAAACAAATGCCATTGCCGCCCACTATCTCGCCACGCCTGTATGGAGTGATGCCAGGCAAGCGATAGTCAAATGGCAAATACAAGTCACCCGCTCGCTGAAATTTCACGCACCCTATTTCTACCAGTTCTGGCTTTGTGTCAAAACATATCCGGCTTTCAAGGTCTACATAGTATTCCGTGCCGTGCTCTTTTACATGCAAATAGGCATCGTCAAGCAATTCGGCATAGTCAAACTTTGGATCAATGTGTGCGTCAAACCTCTCAAAGTACTGTGTTCGCAGCAAATACTTGCCCTCCCAATTTTTCACCACACGCACGCCATAAGCCTGTTGTCCCACCGCCGTGTACGAGCCAGCCGACCGCCACCGGCCGATTCTTTCATCACGCACCAATGTGTTGTAACCCGTTGCACCATTGCGCACTATGCGCACGTCCAATGGTTCGCGATAGTCTGCCAATCTGTAGCCAGCACTCACATCAGCCATTATGGGGTAGGCAAACATACACGTTTCTCTAAAAAGCCTTGCTTTCTGTTCAAAGTTCTCTTTGCGACTTGTCCACTGGTCCTTCTCAAGTTTCCATTCAGCCAACTCCACTGGCACCAAATTCGAGCTATAATCCTTTTTGTAATAATAGCGTCCATCGTGTGCTTCAAACAGGGCATAACCGTCCATTCTGTCAACCAAACGGTAGAGTTGCGGCACAGCCGATGGCGAAATATAATACTGTCGGAAGCGCACTCCGTCCTCCATGCCACGCTGCAACGCATCATGTGTAACAAAGTCGGTCTCTGTCAGCCATCGTGTCTGCACTCTGGGGTAGAGTCGCACACCATCAGCCGTAGCAAATTCGAGCCATTCACATCGCACCACCTTGGGCTGCCGCACAAAACGCACACCATTTTTTAAGTCAATCCAAGGACGTTCCCGGTCTGAATTGCGCCGGCTATGCAAACGGGCAAGGCCATGTGCGGTCAATTCTATTTTGTTATACGTGCACGGCAGCACCTCATTGCCTTGCGCATCAACGATGCCCTGTCTACCGTCCATGCCACGCACCAATTTGTAACCATAGTTCAATTTCAAGTCATAGCGGTGTCCGTCGTGTGTCATCACCACAACCATTTCGGTTCGTTTCGCATCTGTAGGCACGGCGCCTGCTGTCTTAAACCGGCTGGTCAAATCCCCCATATTGAGCGCACTCCTTGCTTGCCTCACATCAGCCTTTCCCGCCACACGCCCATCGAACATGGCTTGCCAGTCACGATCGTCTGAAGGAAGGCCAAATAAGCGGTAAAGCCCCACATTGTCCAATATCAAACAATACTTTTTGCCCTCATACACACGCATACCGCGCCCCACCTGTTGCAAATATTTTGCCAACGAAAGTGTTGGGCGTGCCAACTGTATGAACTCCACATCAGGGCAGTCAAATCCTTCGCCAAACAGGTCAACATTCACAAGCACATCTATTTGTCCCTGCTTAAAGCGTTCAACCGCCCTGTTGCGCTCATCAGCAGGTGTTCGGGCACTGATAGCCAGAGCTTTTATGCCATGAGCACAATAGTAATCGGCCACATGATTGGCATGAGCAATGTCTATGGCATAAACAATGCCCTTCTTGCCATACGCATACTGCTGCACAGTATGGCAAAGCCGCTCTATACTGGGACGCACATCAAGCTTTTCGCGCATTTCCCTCAACGAGAAATCGCCGTCAGCAGCACGTTTCTTCAATCCGCACACCACCTTCTGCTCCTCGCTGTCGGGCCTTACCGACATATAGTCGTATAGCGACAAACGACCGTTAGCTATAAACTTGTTATACGACCACGATTGCAGCAACACCTCAAACAAGTGTCCAAATCCCCGAGAGTTGAGCCGGCACGGGGTGGCGGTCAGTCCCAGCTTTTTAGCCCCATGGCAAGCGTTCATCACCTCGGCATACGTAGCTGCCAGCGCATGGTGCGCCTCGTCTATCACCATCAAGCCCGGTTGTTCGCCCATCTCTCCGTAATGGCGGCACAGCCACTGAATGGAGTACACCTTTATCCTGGCATCTTGGTCCGCCCCAGCTGCAGCACCACCCTCCGCACCAGGCACCTCGGACAGCACCTGCTGCAAGGTATGCCGTACCTGGGCCACCAATTCGCGACGATGCGTGACTATCCACACGCAACCACCATGCAGCCTCAACCAGTCACAAACGCAAAAAGCCAACAAGCAGGTTTTACCCGTGCCTGTTGGCATTTGTACCATAACAGATTGATGCGACTCAAAGGCCGCATCAATTCGTTGCTTCATGTCAAGCTGATAATCGTAAAGTCGCATACTACTCATGCGTATTCCTGATTTGGGAGGAGGAAATATGGGTGGTTCTAATAATTCTGAAATAATAGCAGAACTATAAAACAGAATTTTAGAAACACCCATATTTTATTGCAGTTCCGGTAAGACCGAACAAATAGCGGACCTACGCCTCAACAAGCTTCACCACCCTTGGACTACCAAAGGGGCCTTCTTCAACAGCCTCCATGCGTCCCGCCATACACTCCTCAAACAGTATGGTATGCACACGCAGTTTCTCGGCTCCACTATGCTGCATGATGTCAGCCACAGCGCATTGGCCGCCATGCTGTTTGATATAGTTGATTATTCGTTCTTTATCTTGTTCTTTATAGTTCATATTATTCACTATTACGTTCTTAAAACTTTGTACCCGACACAATGCGGTAAAACGTGAGCCACAATATTTTGGCATCGAGCCACCACGAGCGGTGTTCAAGATAAATAAGGTCGTAGCGCAATCGGGCTACCATCTTGTCCACCGTGTCGGTGTAGCCATTATAGAGTGTGGCATACGATGTCACTCCCGGGCGTATTTGATACAAGCAAGTGTAACGCGGGTCGCGCTCCATTATCTTGTCTATGTAAAATTGCCTTTCGGGGCGCGGCCCAATAAAAGCCATATCGCCACAAAACACATTCCACAACTGCGGCAGTTCGTCAAGATGGTGTTCACGCAGGAATTTGCCAATCTTTGTCAATCTCGGGTCGTGTCCAGTGTTATACAGTTGCGGCCCCATCTTTTCAGCATCAAGCCGCATGGAGCGGAACTTGTAAATGTAGAATGGCCGTCCAAAGCGCCCTATGCGCTCTTGTTTGTAAATGGCTGGGCCACCGTCCTCACGTCTCACCGCAATGTAGCAGTACAGAAATAGGGGCGAAAACACTATCAAGCACCCAAGTGCCGTAAACATATCAATTATACGCTTCACATTACGTTCAAAGGCATTCATACCATCGGGTATGAACTTAAAATGTTCCATATTCTGCTCTTTGATTGTTTGTTGAAATAGCTGGTGTATGTTGTTCTTCATATTGGTTTCGTGATATAATTAAAGCACGCCTTTTGGTCTTTATAGCGCGCTTATCAAAAAGGTTAGTTTTTTCTTCTGTAACGATGCAAATGCTGCCATGTAAACTGCCACAATTTGAACAAAGGATCACACAATGTTTCAGTAGGGAAATATCTTACAAAGCGTACATTGCGATGTAACGACCGCACAAAACGATACAAAGCCGTTTCGTTAGCCTTACGCTTGAGCCGTTCGTCATATTTACCAAAATTGCCCGACCTTAATATTTCGTCCATTACAAAGCGGCCAGAATATTCGTCGGGCGGCACAATAAAATAATTTGGCGAAAGCCCAAACAACTGTTGCAACACATACATCAAGGCTTTGGCAAATGACGTCAAATTCAAACTTTCAAGATGCGCAACCACTTGTTCACGCTTATCAACTGGCAGTGATTTTACCACGTAATAATAATCCATTACCTGCCTCAGCCCAATGCCCTCGCCCAACAGATGACGATAGATATGTATCAACACATATACGGCATTGAAACTCGCCGTTGGTACTGGCAAGGTAGCACCGCTACCATTTCTCAATAATTCAAAATGCTCAAATTGTAAAGCCGATTGCTGCTTGAAATAGCGCTGCAATTTGGCATTCGACAGACAATAGTTCATCCACGAAGGTGTAAAATGCACCTCCACCTCCACCCCATTCACGGGCGGATAATCTACATGGTGATAGCGCACCTCACCCTTAGGGCATACCTTGCGCACATATTTAAGCACCTGCTTGCGCTCTCCCTCCACCCACAAGTCTACATCACCTGGATTGCGGAGTTCAGGGTGCGGGTAAAGTAACGCAAGTCCTTGTCCTTTTAATACAGCCGAACGAAATCCATTAGCCGCAAAAGTTTTCACTACATCTATTGCTGCCGCATTCACGCGTTCGTTCATCACCTTTATTTGTTCTGCCATGGCATACCACCTCAGCAACACATCTCGTGGCGGACGCTCCTTTTCCTGCAAACTGCTGACGTATGGCCAGAGCACACCCACCAAAGCCTGCTTGCGCGCATCATCAAAAGCTTTTTGCCACTCATGTTGCGAAAACGTTAACGCGGCTTCGGTTGGCAATACAAAAGATTTACGCAACAGCCTCACCAAAGGCATGTGCCTTTGTTCAATGCCTAAATCGTTCATTTGTTTATGATTCTATCGTATAGTTTTTTATATCCATTTACCATTTGTTCTGCTGTCAGTTCTGCACTGAAAATCCTTGCAGATTTTTCGGCAAAGGCTTTATAAATATCTTCACGCTCTAATATGTATTTTATTCTGTCGGCAAAAACCTCCGCTTTGTTTTCAAGCGCAAAACCATTTTCACCGTTTCGCACAATTTCGCTTACGCCCCCCACATTCGATGCCACAACAGGCAGTCCCGCCCGCATGGCTTCAATCAGCACCATCGGCAGCCCTTCGTAGTTACTTGGCAGCACAAACAAATCTGCCATTTTACAGCAAGCCCCGGCCTCTTGTATATTGCCTAAGAAATACACATTTTTACCATGCGGTTCGGTCACGGGGTGCTGATTGCCAATCCACACAAACGCATACTGCGGCAACAATGCTGCAATCTGCAAAAAAAGGCTTACATTTTTTTGGGGGGAAAGTCTGGCTATGCAGAGCACAGTCTTTTCGTAACTATCACTAATACTTTGCCAATCCACACTACATGCCGCACCATTGTCACTTTGCGGAATACCATTATACACCATTCTGACATGGTGAGTTATACCCTCTTCATACAAATGTTTCTCATCGTATTTACTCACCCCTACAATGTATTGGCAACGCCATTGCATCAGTTTTTCTACTGGTAACAATTTGCGGTAAGCCACACGTATGGAATCAAACCCGTGCACCGTGTACACTATTTTGCCTTTCGGCAAAGCCAAACGCCCTAACATGCCAGCCTTCGACGAATGCAAGTGTATCACATCAGGCTTGTATTTGCTGCACAAGGCACGCAAACTGAAACACGCCTTAACGTCATTCAACGGAGACAAAGCACGCTTCAAGCACATACACGGTTCGCGTACTATTCTCTCGTCAAGCATATTCCACAATTTTCCATCTCCCTCACCTGCCACAACTATCACCTTGTGTTCTCTGCACAAGGCATTCGACAGACAGGCTACAACCGACTGTGCTCCACCAAGATTGGAGCACGTTATAACTTGTAATATGGTCATATTCTAAATAAATCTACTTATTGCAACTCTTGCATTACAAATAGTACATATATCTTTTTGTTATACCATACACACATAGCAGCGTACGGCATTTTGTTTTGTTATAACAAAAAGAATATCTATTTTTGCCATATCTTTTAATCATAGCAAAAAGTCACACATGATACAACTTATCAATCGTCCTCAGTATACAGAGCGTATCAAGCCATTTGTCAATAAAAACATCATCAAAGTGCTAACCGGCCAACGCCGCGTTGGCAAAAGCTGCATTCTGCTGCAATTACAACAACACATAAAGGAATGTACCCCAGAGGCAAACATCATTTACATCAACAAGGAGTTTGAGCAATTTTCATCTCTGCGTTCAAACACAGAGCTGACCGATTACATCAATCAACACCTCGATAACACAAAGCCTAACTATCTTTTTATTGATGAAGTGCAGGACATCGCAGGTTTCGAACATACCCTGCGCAGCCTGCAAGCGCAAGACACCTGCGACATTTACATCACCGGAAGCAATGCCACCATGCTGTCAAGCGAACTTGCCACCTACCTTTCTGGCCGCTACATCGAATTTCACATATTCAGCCTAAGCTACCTCGAGTTCTTGACATTCCACGAACTTGACCACTCTACCGCAAATCTGCGCAATTATCTTACCTTCGGCGGACTACCTTATTTGTCAAACCTCGTTTTAGAGGAAGACATAGCCTTCGAATACCTGCGCAATGTTTACTCCACCATACTGTTGAAAGATGTTGTAAAACGCGAGGGCATTCGCAACGTAGATTTTCTCGAACAACTGGCCCTTTACACAGCAGATAATGTCGGCAACCTGTTCTCATCTACCAACATCAGCAAATATCTGAAATCACAAAAGGTAAACATGACGCCCTTGTCTGTCATAAACTATCTGCGCGCACTGCAAAACGCCTTTCTCATACACAAAGTGCAACGCATCGACGTGAACGGCTTGCGAAAATTCGAAATTGGCGACAAATTTTACTTCGAAGACTTGGGGCTGCGCAACTGTCACCTTGGTTTCAACTTGCAAAAGGACATTCACAAATTACTTGAAAATGCCATTTACCTGCACCTCCGTCAACTTCAGTACCAAGTATATACAGGCCAGCAAAACGGAGGGCGCGAGATAGACTTCGTTGCCATGCGCAAAGACGAGGTTGTCTATGTGCAGGCCTGCCTGCAACTGACTGATGAATCCACCCGTCAACGTGAGTTCGGCAACTTGTTAGCTATTGCCAACAACTACCCCAAATACGTGGTCAGCCTCGACGAATGGACCTCCGGCAGCAATGTCGATGGCATCAAGCATGTGCATCTGGGAGATTTCTTGAAAATGGAGAGGTACTAACAACTTAACAGAAATTGCTTCAAAATTTGCTTTAACCTTTCTCCACCCAACATCAAGGCAAGCTTGCGTCCCCACTTGCGTGCAGGACTCTGCCACGATTGTGCATAATGATGAATAGAACGTGTATTAGCTGTTATACGCAATTTGCCATCATTTACAGATATAGGACAAAAGTAATCCACTGTATATATATAGATACCTGCCACCTGCTGCACCTCATCAGTATATTGCAACCCATGCTCAACCAACAATTCAGAAGTATAGTCCACCACCGTCTTCAAATTCAGTTTTGCATTTTCCACAAAATGCAAAGCTGAATATAAGTCAAGCAACTCTTTATATAAGCCGAGACCAGGGCTGGCAGCAAGACCGAGACCAGGAGCTACAGAAAGCCCCAACTTTTTATCGCCAAATCTTTCTATACTTTCAGCCACCGTACGCTCGCGGCCCATAAAAGGGCCTTTTGCAACGAGATCACTCATATCTTTTATTACCTCTACATCTGTATCAAAATAAAGGCCACCCTGCTCATAAAGTATTTTGAAACGTGCGTAATCCGAAACAAAAGCATATTTCTTTGCTTCATAAGCCTCCCTTGTATAAGGAATGGCATTTACATCAAAATTACTTTCATTCCATTCCTTTATCTCATAATCTGGAAAATACTTTTGCCATGAAGCAATGCATTTCTTTGCCATCTCTGGCAAAGGTTTGCCACCAAACCAGCAATAATGTATTATGTGCGGAATCTTTATCATATTAATATCTGCTTTTTTGTTGAGTTAATGGAATCAATAAGAATAGGAAGAAAGACATATCTGTAAAGCCCTTAAACTGAAGCAACAAGAACAACCCGAACATTAATAGCATAAAACTGCGATGTCCTTTCATATTTTTAGATGCCCATTTGCACAATGAATACACATAATATTGATAATATAACACGCCACACATACCGACATAAAAGAGCAAGCGCAAATACCCTACATCTGTATGCATATAGTAGCCTTTCGTCGTTTCAAACAAACCATCACCAATAAACCATGTAGATAAATGCGATGGAAATACATACATTTCGCCCAAGGTGTTCAACGACCTTGAATTTTCAATGCCTTTTCTTGAAAGCACCTCAAAAGCCCAATCTACACTAATACCAAAATGGTTTACTAAAAAACTTCCTATTATGTCAATGTTCGAGATAACAAAATACATCAAGAACAAAGATGTTATTAAAACTACAGCTTTCTTTTTATCTCTAACCAACAGCAATAATCCCAACACGCCTAATATTGAAGTCCTCGCAACAAATAAACCCGTTGACAGTAGTAACATTAACGTTAGAATAAAAGTTTTTACGCTGATATGTTTATAAGAGTACAAATAACATACTGCAACAGAGGCTACTGCCGACATCATACCACCTATAAAAAAATTACCAACCCCCCAACCTACAGCACGCACTTGAAAATCTGTAATCGCAGACAGAGCTGCATCACCAGCGTCCAACGTTTGTATTGACAATAAAAAATGAGAAACTGGTGCATATATAAATCCAATAAAAGCCGACATCGTGTTTACCAGTACAGCTATAACAAAGGTCTTTATTAAAAACACATTATCTAATGGAAGTTTCCTTTTGAACTCATCAACTATCATGTATGCAGCAGAGAAATAAGTTACATTTAGAATCGAATATTGAATGAGCCAAAAATCTGTTGTGCCGTTCACTAATAATGAAAACGCGCATATCAATGCCAATGGAATATTCAAACAGACTATCTTGAATAGGCTGCTGCGACTTTTAGAAGAAGAACAAACGCAATAAAACAAGCCCATACCACCAAGCAACATTCGAGTTCTTAGAATACTTGGAAAAAAACTAAAGTTTATATTGAATACAAACAAAAATACGAGTACAAAAAAAATGAATATACGCACCATACCCATCTATCCTCACCTATTTGACAATTTACGAGCTACTTTATAAAGACTATACGCCAATTTATAATTAAATTGAGCGACATATAATAAGAACTTCATATACAAAGGATACGAACTTTTGTTTATCTCAAAGGTTGTCACACCTTCACTTATTTTGTCGAATTGTTTATTATCGCTTCCGCCATAAATTATCAAATCCCCCATTACCATCAATTGCACGTACGGATAGTACCTTTCTACCCCATTGTCTTTCGCCAACGTCTTTATTAGTTTCAATAATAATACTCTTTGCTGAATACATTGTATTGACTGTTGTGTTAATGAAGTCTCATTTTTTATATAATGATATAATGGTCTATGAACAAAAGAAACATTCTTTATTTTCGTCAGTAAACGAGCCACTGCATAATAATCTTCTCCAATATTCATCTTTGGAAGCAAACGCACATCATTTACACAATAAACCTGTCTCCGAATAAGTTTATTCCAAAAACAAGCACTCACATTCATTCTAAAAATATCTTTCAATACAGAACGAGCTGAATGCCCTGTTTCTTTTTGCCTAATTACCGATTGTGTTCTACCCACTTCATAATAATAATCACAAATCACCATATCCGCATCATCTTCCTTTGCCTTTCGGTAAAGTTCTTCAAGCATGTCAGGCTCCACCCTGTCATCGGGATCTGCATGAATGGTGTATTCGCCAAGGGCCTCATCAAGCCCCCGTTGCCGCGCCACACTCACGCCGCCGTTTGGTTGGTGAAACACGCGCACGCGGGCGTCCTTGTGCGCATAATCATCGCATATTTCACCACTGCGGTCGGGTGATCCGTCGTCTATGAGCAACACTTCAAAGTCGGTAAACGTCTGTGCCAACAGGCTGTCAACACAACGGTGCAAATAAGCCTCCGCCTTATAGACGGGGACTATGATGGAAATTGAGGGGGACATAATTATTTTTTGAATACATTAAGTCTTCTGGAAAAATCAAAAACATAAGAACAAGCGTGCCGTTTCAATGATTGAAATGTTCTTATGTTTATAAATCAGACCTTTATCGGTCAACTTTATCGGTCAACTATGCCACGGTGCATTACTTGCGACGCGGCCGTCTGCGCCAATATTTACGAACCCACGTCCAGCGTCCACTACGTGTACGCCTCCGATGGGCTCTCACCTATACGCAGAACTCAGATGTTCTATGCTACATAAGCATTACTTTTATTCAGAAGTTCACAATCATACAGCACTCACCTCCTACGGGGTTAAACAATTCAGTAAAAAATGCAGGGATTCTGCCCGCAACACATCACGTTGGGCATTCACTCTTTGCCAATCAATGGGCTTTTGCCAATTGGTGGTAGCTATATCCTGTGCAGAAATCATGCGCTCTTCCAATCCAAATTGTGACAGCAACGACTTGAAACGGGCCATGCCACGCTCTGCATTGCCTATCACCCAAAACGGCTTGTTGAATATGATACTGAACACACAACCGTGAAACGAGTCGGTCACCACCATTTTAGCGTCCATAAACGAGCGCAACCATGTTGTTACCGCAGGAAACACACATGCCTCTATGTCACGTGCCATATTTGCGGGGGTCGGTTCGAGTTCGGGCATGGTATAAAAAGGCTGCAACGCCGTAGCCTTGGCTGCCGACTCTATGACTTGCTGTTTGTTGGCGGCCTTGTCAAGAATATAGCAGAACAAAGAGCCATCGCGCTGTGTTTCATGTTCATTCGCCACCAAGCGCTCATAATCGGCCCGATCAAGCAACAAGGTGGGGTCTAATACGTGCTGGGCTTTCACACCTAAATACCTCTTGCACAAGTCCACCCCCGAAGCTTCGCGCACCGACACAGCGTCAAAATGCTTTACCAACGCGGCACAACATTCGGTGTCGTGGTGCGTATATTCCCAATGATCCACGCCAAATGATGCTGCATAAGCTATGCGTTTTACTTGGCTGCGACAGTCAAAGTCTATAAAATAATTGGTTATGCATGGCGAATACATGGGGCGCCACACTTGGTCGCTGCCCACCACATAAGCCTCTATGCCCAAATCATACGCCATCTGTTTCAAGCGATGCGTGCTGTAAATCGGTTCTGTGCGCGGATTAATGTACTTCTCTGTAAAATAATGCGTATGACGTCCAACCGTCTGCTTTTGTTCCTCGGAAATCCTTTTGCAAACCTCACGCCCTATCAGGCGTTTTATCACATTTTTCAGTGCTATTTCTGCCTTGCTACGCCAACAGTTCTGCTCATAGCGATGTATGCGCTGCAGCACCCAGGCTTCATGCCCCATGCGCTGTAACATTGTTTGCAACGCATAGCACTGCAACAAACCGCCATAATTATTGTGCAAAGGCTGTGTCAATATGCCTATTTTCATTGTCTAAGAATATGCTTTATAATGTGTATCAACTTGGGAGGGCACACACGCAACACCATACAGCGAAGCATGCCGTATAACGAGAACGGTGTCTTTGCCAACTTCTTTATCTTTGCCTCAAACGTGAGTCCGTCCGCCTCAAAAAACGCCCTCCTGCCTTTCGGTTCGCTTGCCGAATGCACCAATGCAGAATTGCGCTTTACCACCTCATTGTATGCCACTTCCGTCAGTTCGGCATTAACCTCTTGCAACAAGGCTCTTCCCTTTTCTGTGTTGACGGTTACAGCAGACATGCCACGGTCGTCGTCCAATTCTGGCAACAGGGTTTCTATGCCCCAAAAATCGCCAAGCGTAATGTCACTGCCGCTTTTCAACTGTTTGGCAGGACAAGCGTAGCAGCTGGGACGCAGATACAAATCACGCAGGAAACCGCGCATGAACAAGTCCTTGTTCAAAGGGGAATACGAGAGCAAAACCGAATTTTTCTCTCCCGCGGCTGACGCCTTGGAGAGACCGAGAGCAAAACCGAATTTTTTCCACCCATTCCTTTTGTCGCGGAAAGAGACGGATTGTATCTTCACCTCCCCGCCACCCAATCCGTCACTTTCTGCGACAAGGGGAATACATGGGAGCAAAACCGTATTTTTTCCGCCGCCCTGACGGGCGGAAAGTCTGTTTATTTCATCACGCAAATATGTGCGAAACACACCTGGACTCGGCACACCATGACAAATAAAATCTAATGTCAGCAAATTATCATAGTCCTTGCGCAAGTACTTTTTCAATCCGGCCACCTGACATGGTGTGCCCGAATAAAGCACTTGCCGCCCCTGCTTGAGATATGCCTCTGCCTCCCTAAAAGTGTTATTCGTTTGACTCTGCAAATATTTTGAACCTCTGAATTTCTGGAGACCCTCAATCGTGGTGGCACAAGTATGCACCACCTTCCATTGTTGGTCAAAGGCTGCACCGAACACAACACCGCCACTCTTTATCACACGCTCGGCCAGCATGGTGAACACACCGCCCGACGAACTTGCCGCACGCACAGCCTCATTCGGGTTCTTGGCTGCAAAGGTCTGCAAGGGTTCATGGGCTGTATGTTGGTTGATGACAGGACACACCTTTTCACATAACCCGCAGTTAATGCAGACTGAAGCGTCTGCCACTGGGTACAAAAAGCCCTCGCTATCTTCGTGCAAGGTTATGCATAGCTTGGGGCAACGCTGCACACACGCACCGCAGCCGCAACAGTTTTTTTTGTCTTGAATATTTATCATGCCTTGTTCCTTAAACGTGCTACAATTTGTTTGGCCGGTGCGGCAAACAAGTCTTTTTCACTCTCGTTCATGCTGAAATGCCAGAATAACACGCCGTATACGATTGTAAACACTGCGCCTGCTACCACCATAAACGATACTGTCGCCGTATTGGCAAACAGGTTGTTGGCTGCATAAAGGCCTGCACACACCAACACGATTGGCACAAGGCTCATCTTGGCTATTTCACGCCAAAACTTCTTTATGTCCAACTGCTGTCTGCGCTGATAATAGATGTTCATTATCAACACCTGACCGAGCAGCAAGGCCAAGCTTGTGGCAAAGGCACAACCATAACCGCCGTAAGGACGGGCCAACAATATGGAAAGGCCCAAACTGGCCAAAGCAATGACCACATAAAGTACAGAACGGAATTTCATTTGGTTACGCGCCTGCAATATGGTTATGCCCAAATTCTGAATCAAAGGCACCGTCAAAGGCACAAAAAACATCAGACAAATGTAATAGGCATCTTCATAACCTTTTCCTGCCCATAGCTGAATGAAAGGCCGGCCAAACACGATGAATGCGGATAATATAAATGCCATCACAACATACTGCAAACGCCCCGTACGTATGAACAAATCCGAAATTTGTCTTTCATTGTTTTCACGCGTTATCATGGCAGTCACCCTTGGCAGAAACACATTGGATATGGCCATCGAAAACATCATGTACATGCTTTGCAGCTGTATGGCTATGGCATAAACTGAAATGGCCACCGCACCACGGTATACACCAAGTACAAATTGGCCTGTACTCCAATATATGCGGTCCATTATAGCATTAAGGAATATCCAAAAACTATAAATGGAAACTTCTTTCAGAAATCCCCATTGAAATCTGCCAAAACGTATTTTGATGGAAAGGCGGTTCTTGCAGTACCACCAGTTGATGAGCAATGTGGCCACATTGAATACTGTTGTTACCACAACCATGGCTATGGCCTTGTAGCCAACCACCAACAGCAGCACCATCACCACGGGATTCAGTACCGAACGCACAATACTTACGAGTCGTTGGAACACAAAGCGCTCATAGGCTGTCATGATGCTTCCCCAAATACTCATAGGGAATGTGAATGCCAAATTGAACGTCATGAGCCACAACATGACTCTCGTCCGACTGACCTCAGTCTCTGACATCGAACGCGAAAAAAGGTTTTCCACATTTAGCGAAAGCACACCACCAGCCACCATCGCCACTACGCCTATTACGACGTAAAGCACCAGAAACATGCCAAACAGTTCCTCTTGCTCGCGCTGTTTGCCTTCTGCTCTGAATTTGGCGGTGTACCTTACTATGGCATTACCAAAACCAAGGTCAAGCACCGTCAAGTAGGCTATTATTGATGCCGCAAGCGAATACAGTCCGTACTCCGACTGACCGAGCATTCTCAGCATGAACGGGGTGTATATCAACCCCACTACCATATTGAGAACTATTGACACATAATTCAGTGCCGCACCTGCTTTGAGTTGGTTCATAAAAGAATTTGCTTATTTATAAGGATTTATTGCTCGCCAACTTTATATTATTTCTGTATTTCAATTTATCTGCACCGACATCACCACTCCTATACAAGATTGCATCTCGTATCTTTTCAGCTACATCTATATGCTGCTCATCAAACTTACGAGCAAACAGTTTATCAGAATGAATAAGCATTTCATAATCTTCTATCTGCCACGTATAAGGGGCACCCCGATTCCAATCTATTGCACGTAAGCAGCCCTTCATTTCATTTGAAACGCAATATAGTCTGCTCCTTAACACTGGATTATTCCACACCAAACTTTGAATAAAAATCTCGTCTCCACAAAGAGACCACTTGTATTCAGACAACACTTCTTTTTCCTTCTCTAAAATGAATGCCATACATTGTTGCGTAACTGACACCCAATTGGGACCTTTCTTTTTTCCCCACCCGATATTTTGTTTAAGCCCTATAAAGTAAAGGACATTACTTAGTATTATGTTGATGCGGTAAACTATCTTATTAAAAATAGGATCACCTGCACGTACAAACTTGGTAAGCAAATATATCTTTTGCACTTTTGATGTACAATCATCGTCAGCGTGCTTACCCTGTGCATATCCAATGAATTCCCTTTTTCATCGTTCATAAAATGATGAATATAATCTTATGATTTTATTGGCAAATCTACTCCGCTAAGCAAATGATAATATGAATAAGGTCCATTAGAGTATGCACTCTTAAAAAGTGCGTACTCGGTTTTTATCTGACTAACAGTACCCCAAGACACCTTTATTCTGTTTCTTAATACGTATAGATGCGAATGTTTAAGAGTCACATTCAAATCATCTAACAATTTAGAACGCGCATCAACATGTAGATAAATATCATTGCGTATATCATCCAACATGGATAGTAATATCTCTAATATTCTCCTATTGTTATGCGCTATAATAAGATAAGCGTGCTTCATTTTATCATTCCGTACTTAGATTGGATATTGCTTTCACCACCCTCTCGGCCCACTTCAAGTTCACCGCATTCTCATCGCCGGGCTCGGCGCGCTTGTATATCCACACCACCTCGGCACCAGTCTCCTGGGCGTAAGCCTTAATCACGTCATGCGTGCCGCCACGTGAGCGGGCAGCGGTGATGGCAATGTCACATGGGTGGGACTTGAAGTATGATACGTTGGCGCGCAACTCGGCAGCATTGTCACCTTTGGTGGCAACGGCTATGGTGAGGTCGTTGTAATGGCAGATGGCCTGCGTGTCGCTGGTGGTGTATGATATGGGCTCGCCGTTAAGTATGTCAATGACCATACGCAAGGTGCGCGTTTTGCCAAGATTGCCACGACCATAAAGCACAATGATTTTGTGGGGTGTCATAAGTTGGGGCATTAGAAGTAAAAAAACATACGAAAAAAGGCGGACACATTACTGTGCCTGCCATTACTGCTTTATATTTTAGTATATTTATTGCATTACTGAGACTTAACTTTAAGTCACAGCATCATTTGCTTAAAAGGTTAATAGTGATTATAATAATGAGTCACCATCTCTGCCACCGACACTTTGTGCAGCAGCACATGGCGCTGAAGCAATTGTCGCCAAATGAGCAGACGCGTGCCTTGCCACATCTCGACAGCCGCAGCAGCCAAAGCGTTGAATATGGACAGTGAAGGGTTGTCTGGCAAGGGTGCCTTCAATGCTGCCACCACTTGCGTTGCCATACTGTCGGCATGAGACAAATCATAATTGACGGTGGTGTCGTGATAAAATCCTGAAATGCTGTCGACTGTATGCGATAATGACACCTTGGGCGAAAGCGGCACCTTGGCACCATGCCACGAAGTACTGGTCAGCAAATGGTGCATATTAGTATACTTCTTCGCCACCAGATCGGCAAGCAACTGGTCATGCTCATCGGCCGTCAAACTGGCCAAATGGTCATAAAAGTCACCCCACGAGGCCACCACCCTCACCTGTCCGCCATCGGTTGGGAGTAAGGCAAAATGGGCAAAATATTCGTAATCGACATCAGCAGGCGGCGCGTAGCGGTCAGGCGCATATTGTGCAAACGAGAACAGTGCACGAAGGTTACACCGCCATATCAGTTCAACAATACCATTGTGTGTCAGCACCACATGGTCGGCACCAGTGGGCATGATACTCCCTGCTGTGGGGGTAAGAAACGGACGCAACGTGTGGTCGGGAATGAACTCACACAGCGCCTCATCAATGTTTGACCGGTCGGCCTTGAAGTATTTGGCCAGTATGCAGAAGTTGCTATGCATGGAGGCATCGAGCTGTGCCAGCACCTTATTTTGGTAACGCACTTCAACCTCCTGGCTCTGCCGTGCATACGCCACATCGCTCATGGCTGCCGTGCGACGCACGGATTGCTTCAGGTTGTAAGTCTTGAGCAATGCGCGCAATGTGGCGGGGGCACTCTCTGTGGGGTGCTGCGCCTGCAAGTGACCTATTATCTGGTCGATGGCGCGCCACACCCCCACTTCGGCCGAACGCTGTCCGTGCCGCGCCTCGTGCTCTATGCACAAGTCGTACTTGCGGATATCGGAGATGCTCAGGCAATGGTCATTGCCAAAGCTCACAAAAAGACGGCGGTCCTTCACGCCCCTGTGCTTGACCTGCTTTACCACTCCCGTCCAACCCTCGAGCGGTCCATTGAGCACACGCACCACGTCATGTTCGCCAATGAGGTCTTTGTAACATTTGTCCACAATGGCAAGCCCTTCAATGTTGTCAGCATAACGGTTGCTGTAAAACATAAAGCGCTCCATATCCTCATTGTCTATGGTTGAGCGTGCAATGATGGTCTGTTGGTCATAGCCTTGCACATGGCTGCAAAGCAAGTGGGCCCTCATGCTCACGGTTTGTTGTCCGTTAACATTGCCCGTGCGACCGTATGCGGCATCTTGTTTGTAAACAAAATAGCCCTTATGGTTGATGTGCTGTTTAAGACAGGAAACAGACTTTACTTTTACAAACAGGAAGCCATACAACAGAGGTCTGAAACGCAGACGTTTAACCCCGCGGGCATCAACATGCTCCTTGCGGCACAACGGCAGATAGATGTCTTTAATGGCATCGGGGTATTTTTCGTACAGATCTTCTTTGGTATTCTGTTCCTTAAAATCCTCAACTCTTACTATTAGCCACATAATTATGTTAACGGGAAAAGCACGGTGATGACACCTGAAATTTCTCTGTAAAGTTTTCTGCCGGACAAGCAGGCGTTAGCCCCTATGTGTTTACGGACATCGCATTTTTACCGAAGCGGGACGAGGCTGCTGAAAAACCGACGCGGAACGAGGCTGCTGAAAAATGCGGGACGCGTCGCCCCCATTAGTACTTGCGTCTTAAATCAGGTTGACAGGTTAAAAAGCGAATGTGCTGATATGTTATCCTTGCTGTAGGTATACACCCTCTCTTCCCCTGAAAAGAATACTCTTCCCGGATTCTGTTGGGTGTGAACGGTGTCACAGCATTGATAATCAATAGACTAACTTCCACTAATTGCCAATGCTTTTATGTCCTTTTTCAGTCTGTAGCATACCTACAGATGGGCATAAAGCCAGCAGTTCATGTTTCATTTGCTCTGCTTTGATGCAGCAACTTCTCTCTACACAGACAAGCGTCAGTCACTGATATGTTGGGCTTAGTTCTATCTCTATGTAAATTGTCACTGCGGCATCTGTTTATCATGTAATGCATTTCTATAACTCTTGGCAAGAGATATAG
>ERZ1026866.352-NODE-352-length-28273-cov-5.561521_pt1 | contig 28273 bp, 26 predicted proteins | sample MGYA00380163_ERZ1026866 | MGnify/ENA primary metagenome ERZ1026866 (study PRJEB33269, sample SAMEA4719799) | human gut metagenome | biome: human-associated habitat; feature: organic feature; material: feces | place: Cameroon | collected 2013-10 ...
CGACGAGGTCGAAGCCGGTGATGTTGGTGCCGTCGGTCTGCGCGTACGAGTATTTCGCAAGCTGGACCGCGACGAGGTTCTTGCCGCTGATGTCCATGTTGGATGTGACGGTGATCGGCTGGGCGACGGCGAGCGTGGCGGCGTCGATGCGGGTGTCCGCGGCCATCGCGGTCCCGGCGAATCCCATGGCGAGGGTCGCCACGGCAGCCAACGCGCCGACCGCGGCCTTGAATGGTTTCGGTACCATGCTGGTTATCCTTTCTTTTCTTGTTCTTCGTGAAGAGGGGCCACTGCATTCTCAAGCGGACGCGTGGTCTTGTTCCTTCATGTCGCTCACATGGCCGGACGGTTTCCCCGCCCGATATCGGCACCGTTGCCGATTTTCCGCCTCTCCCGCGCACGCTACGGGAAGGAGGGATACAGGACGGCCGGCACCCCTCAGGGAGGATGCCGGCCGTCGCCATGGAAACGGAAACCCGTCACGCTTGCCCGCGCCGTCGTCGTCCGACCGTCCACAATGCCAGTCCCCCGCCTGCGAGCAGGAGTCCGGCCAGGCTGCGACGGAGGATGCCGCCGGTGTCGGGCAGTCGGGTCTGCAGGCCGTTCCAGTCGGCGTACAAATCGGTCGTTTCGGCGGTCAATCGGCCGTACAGCGTTTCGCCGGCCTCGTATTCGACACCCGTGCCGTCGGCCTTCAGATTCCAGCCGCGGAACGCGAAACCGCTGTTCGACCAGCCGGAGGGCAGGTCGATGGTCTTCATTTCGAGATTGTTGGACGCCCATACGCGTTTCACGGTCTCATCCGACCCGCCATTGTTGACATGGAATATGACGGTGACGATGGGCGGGGTGGGCGTCCACTGCGCGTACAGCGTGCCGGAAGCGCCCTCATGGGTGAGCAGATTGGACACGGTCTGCTTGTCGGTGAACGTTTTGCCGCTGCCGTCCTTCCGCGTGTTCCAGCCGGTGAAGCTGTAGCCCGCTTTCGTGAACCCGATCGCCGACAGGGCCTGCGGACTGTCGTAGGTGAGCGTGCTGACCGGCATCGAACCGGTGCCGCCGTTCGCATCGTAGTCGACCGTGTAACGGGCCGGCTCGTATCGCGCCTGGACCGTCATGTCGCCGGTCACATGCGACACGTCCTTGCTCCACCCGGTGAACGTGTAGCCGTCCCGTGCGAGGCTGCGATGCGTGATGGGGTCTACCTGCGTGAGCTGCATGGCGGACACGTATGCGGTCCCGTAATCGTCCCACAGGTCGATTTGGGTGAACGGGAGGATGCTTGCCGTACCGTCGAACGTGTAGTATCGGTCCGCCACGCACTGTTCGTCCTTCCGACAGAGGTAATCGCTCCAGTTGCTGTTTCCACCCGCCGTGTAGAGGGCACGCCAGCCGAACACTCCGCCCGCGTTGGCCTGCGTGTAGTCCGCCCTGCCGGTGACGTGGATCGTGTCGCCGTTTTCGACGGGCCGGTCCACGGCGCGCGCGTAACTGTCACGTATCGCCTGCTTTTTGCCTTTTTCCGTGAACGTGCTGTTGTCCCATCGGTCCGTGTTGAAGTACATGTTCGGGTCGGCCAGCCATGTCGTGTCGTACATGCCGATGTCCTCGCCCGACGTGCCATCCTTGACGCGGCGCGTGGTGATCGCGTTGCCGTTCCAGTCCAGGTAGGTGACGGCGTGCATGGTCTTGTCGCCGGTGGCTTTCAGCGTCATGTAGCCGGTGTCGGGCGTCGCATACAAACCGTCCGTTTTTGTCGGATCGTAGGCGAGGCCCTTGCCGTCGTCGCCTACGAGTCTGGCGCAGCCGGCGAACATGTCCGTGGAATTGTCCGTGAAGGTGATGTTCGACCAGTTCTCGTTGACGAGGATGCGGGTCAGGTTCGGGTTCAGTCGGAACATGTAGCGCGTGTCCGTCAGCAACGGCGTGTTCCATTTGCTCAGATCCAGTACGCCGTCCACGCAGTCGCTGAACATGCCGGCCGTTTTTCGCACGTTGCCCATGGTCCAGTCGGGGACGATTCGCGTGATGGTCGATGCGAGTTTCCGGTCGGCGCTGAACATCCATGTCGTGTCTGTGACATTGCCCATGTCCCACTTGTCCCCCAGTTTCAGGCTGGTCAGGCTGGTGCAGTTGTCGAACAGGCCGTACATGTTGGTCACGTTCGCCGTGTTCCAGCCGGTCAGGTCGAGCGTGGAGAGTTTCGTGCAGTATTCGAACATGTGGCCCATAAGCCTCACGTTGCCGGTGTCCCAACCGTCCATGTTGAGGTCTGTGAGCCGCTGGTCGTGGCTGAACAGTCCGCTCATGTCGGTCACATTGCTCGTGTTCCACCCGTCCATGTTGAGGCTGGTGAGGCTGGTGCAGTATTCGAACATGTAGCGCATGTTCGTGAGGCTGTCGGTGTTCCATGCGCTCAGGTCGAGGCGGGCGATAGGCGTGCCTCGGAGCATGGATTCCGTGGTGGTGACCTTGCGCACGTCCCATGACGCTATGTCGACGTCGGCGAGCTTCGAACAGCCGTAGAACATGCTGCTCATCTTGATGGTTTTGCCGGTGTTCCATTCGGCCAGTCCGTCCAATGCGGTGAGATTGTTGCAGCCGTAGAACATCTCGCTCATGTCCGTGACGTTGCCCATGCCCCATCGGCTTACGTCTAGGCGGGTGAGTTTCCCGCATCCGCGGAACATGTCGTACGCCGCCCACAGGCCGGTCAGCCGCCAGTTTGCGGTGTCGAGCGTGGCGAGCTTCGAACAGCCGGAGAACATGCTGGCGGCGTTGCCCACATGGCTCACGTCCCATCGGCTCACGTCCACCGTGGTGAGGTTGGTGAGACGGAACATGCCGTACATGCTGGTGGTTTTGCCGGTGTTCCAGCCGCTCACGTCCAACGTGGCGAGTCCCGTGCATTGGTTGAACAGGTAGGTCATGTCGGTCACGTTCGACGTGTCCCATTTGGACACGTCCAGGACGGTGAGTTTCGCGTCGCCGCTGAACATGTTCCGCATGCTGGTCGCCTTGCCCGTATCCCATTTGGACACGTCCAATGCGGTGAGGTTCTTGCAATTGTTGAATGTCTGTTCGAAGCTGGTGGTTTTACCGGTGTTCCAGCCGCTCACATCCAATGTCTCGAGGCCGGTGCAGTTGGAGAATATGCCGCGCGCGTCCTGCAAGCTGCTGGTGTTCCAGCCGCTCACGTCCAACGTTTTCAATCCGGTGCAGGATCCGAACGTCCAATACAGAACGAAGACGGTGCTCGTGTCCCATCGGCTCACATCCAATGATTTAAGACTGGAACAGCCTTTGAACATAAGAGAGAGGCTACCGGCATGCCCGAACCGCCAGCCTCCCGCGTCGATGCCGGTCAGGTTGGCATCCTCTGCGAACGTGCCTTGCGCGTAGTAGAGGACGGGCAGGGTCCAGCCGGTCCTCACGGTCTCCAACTGCGTGCATGAGTTGCACATGTTGTCGATGGTCCAGAGGTTCTTGTCGCCGATCGGGGTCAGGTCGAGCGTGGCGAGACCGGTGGCGCGGAATGCCTCGTTCAGGTATTTGATTTGGACCGCGTTCAGCATGTTCAGGTTCACGCTGGTGAGCGTCGCGTCGTAGGCGAGGATGCCTTTCATGCTGGTCAGACTAGTGGCGTCGAGATTCGTGAAGTCCACGCTTTCCAGCCGATTGTACGCGTTCGCGTCCGTACTGCCGTTGGAGAACGCCCATTCCAATGTTTTTCCGGTCTTGACGCCCTTGTCGAATCGGATGGTTGTGATGTAGGCGGCGTATCGGTACCATGGCCAGTCAGTGTTCTTCGACCCTTCCGGCAGGACGCCGCTCGTGCCGTCCGATGGTGTGACGACCATCTGCAGGTCGGGTGTGATGTAGAACAGGCAGGTGCCGGCCGTGCCGCTCGCGATCGCATCATCCGGCACTTGGGACGTCTGGACCGCTACGTCCGCGTCCGTCAACGGCATCGGCTCGGATTCCGTGTCATCATCATCTGACGCGGCGGGTTGTGGAACGTCGCCCTTCTCCATGTCGGATGATGTCGTGCCCGCGTCGGTCTGGTCGGCATGGGCCGTGCGCACCGCGAGCATGCTCGGACACAGGCCCCACATGAGTCCGGCGAGCAGGAGCATGGGTATGATGGCGTTTTTCAGACGACGCATGTCACGCCCTCCCTTCCAGGGCGGGCGTGGTCAGACCATATGACGTCTCCTGCGTTCCGCAAGCAGTGCGAGGGCGAGTCCGCCGAATACCGCAAGCCCCCCCCCCCGCGAGGATTCGCGTCGGCGTGCCGTCATGGCCGCCCGTATCGGGCAGGACGGTTTCGGGCACGCGCTCCCACTGCGCGTACAGGGTCAGGATGCTGCCCTCCTTCGGATAGGCGACCGTACTGTCGGGCATGATGGTCTGTCCGCTACCGTCCCGTTCCGTATTCCATGAGACGAACGTGAGACCGGTGCCGGTGAACGTGTTGGATGGTGCGGCCGCAACCGTCGTATCAGGGTCGCCTACGGTCAGATAGGAGGATTCGATGCCGCCGTTCGGCTCGTAGCGGATGCCTGACTGTTCCGTGGCCAACGTCGGGTCGGGTGGATTGCGGCGGTAGGTGAACGCGCCCGTATTGGTCTTGTCCGCCGCGATCGCCCATTCGACCCGATACCGGTTCGGCACGGTCAGATCGGCGTAGTCGGCGTTGACCTGCGGTTGGGCGACATCCCATACGCCCTGCGCGTTCGCATAATAGGCGCGGCTCACTTCATCCGCATCCTTGCGCAGCGTGGGACGGAGGGTATGGTCGTCGCCGTTGCGCGAACCCATGTTCATGGCCATGTAATAGTCGTCGCCGTCCACCATGACGGCCTTCTCCCCCGGGTTCAGGTTCGTTTTGGCCCGGTCAAGGGTCGAAACATCCTTGCCGGTGGTTTTTAACGGATAGTCGTAGGTTATGCGCTCATCACTATCGCCGGGGGTCTTCCCATCATACGGAAAATCCAACCCCTGCCGGCTTTCGATGGTGACGTTCCGCAATCCGCCGCCCAGTTCGCGGGTCAGATGAAGCCAGACGACCATATCGCCGGAAGGCGTGGTCACAGGCCTGCCGTTGGCGATCTGATAGACGGTCGCGCAATTGCGGATCCAATTCGACACCCACAGCACATTGTCGTTCGAAGTCACATCCTTCGACCCGAACCCTCCCGGGACGTCCATGTCCGACGTGCACGGGCGTATAACGATCTTCCGGTTGGAGAACGTGACCTTCGAACCGGTGTCCACGATCTGCCAGACGGTCGAATCGTGTTGCCGGTCTTTGCTCCAGAATGTGGCGTGGAAGCCGACGGACGCCTCCAACCGTCCCACGGACGGCTCTCCCGTACGGGTCAGATACAGGTGGGTGCCGCTATTGCGTGCGGCGAACAGCACTTTGCCGTCCGAACCGGCGATGGAGGATGCGGCGACGCCGCCGAAATACCACGTCGTGTAATGGCCGGATGTGGTGAACTCGACATCCACCACATCGCCTTCCTTCAGGTCTTCCATCCGGTCGATGCGGATGCCGACGGTTATGTCGAAGTATTGTCCGTTCGCGCTCACGGTCGCGCCGACCAGATCGTTGCCGTTGGCGTCGGTCACGGATTGGAACCATGCGCTACCGACCTGCCCTATCCGATAGGTGGCGGCCGCCTGTGCGGTCAGGGGGGTGAGCATGCCGAACAGGGCGAGGATGACGGCGAGCAGCATGCGGGTCGCCTTACGCATTGTCAAGTGTTTTCCTTTCATTCGACGGGACGGTACGGGTCGGTCGTATGGCGTACGATGCGACGCCGCCTGTGCGCCATACGTGCGGGCGGCAGGCCGACGGCGAGCGTGACGGCTCCTATGCAGGCCGCGCCGGCCAGTCCGGCCCTCCCATCCACATCCTGCGGCTCGTTTGCCCGTGGCGTGTACCGTTCGCCCGTGACCAGAAGGCGACGGCTGTTGGCCGTGTCCGTGCAGGTCAGGAGACTCGCCAGATCCTTGCCGGCCACGATCCTCAACGCGTCCACATCCGACGGGTCGATGATCGCGATGTCCACGATCCGATAATGCAGGACGCGCCCGTACACGCCGATCGTGAACGACTGGCCTCGTTTCAGCTCGTCCAATCGGGTGAACAGGGTCTTGCCGGCCACGTTCGTATGCCCCGATATGACGGTGCGCGTGTCCGTGCCGCCGACCGGCAATGAAGTGCCGTGCACATGGCCCAACCCATTGTCAAGCGAGTCCGGGCCGGTGCCATGACGGATGGGCAGGTCCACGCCGATCGCGGGTATCCGAAGCGCGCCCATCGTGCCGCTCGCATCCGAGTCGAGCAGACCTTGGTAGGTCGTATCCTCCGTGAAGTCGGCGTCGCGCGTCCCGTCCGGGTTCAACACTTCGCCGATCTGGTATTGGCGGCCGACCATACGCTTGTTGTAGTCGCGTGCGGCCTTCACCTGTCGCCCGACCCCGTCCTGCGGGAGCGTTTCGACGGCATGCGCCTCATGGGTGAGCGTCCGATCGTTCCACCAAGTGTTCAGGCCGGGCGTGAGCATGACGGTCAGGCCGCCGACAATGAGCGGGAGGGCGAGCAGACGGTAGAGCCGGCTCATGCGCCGGTCATGCCGTTCGAGCCGTTGGCGGGTCGATTCCGCACGACCGCCCGACACGATCCGCCAAAAGTCCGACATATCGTCCACTCGTACCCCTCCCGTCAATCATCCGGCTTAGAGCGCGTGCCGCTGGCCGCGCTTCTTGGATTGGAACGTCAGGAACGCGACGCCTCCCGCCATCGTGAGCACGATCACGCCGATCATCGCATTGCCGGCCAATCCGCCGGTCTGCGGCAGTTCGGTCAGTGAGTCGATGTTCCTCACCGTGATTGTGTACTCGTTGTCGGCCGTCGGCTGGCCGGAGATGAGCTTGTTGGCGTCATCGCCGGTGGAGACGACGCCCGCGTCGGTGATATGGAATTTGAAGTCGGCGGTCACGAGGGATGTCATGTTGTCAGGGACCTTCGATTCGACCATCTGGTAGTCGCCCGCGCCCAAGCCGGCGATGTTGACCTGCCCGTTGTCGCCGGTGAGGAATTCGGTGGCGTCCTTCTGCGAGTCCACATACGTCCAACTGCCGCCGGTCTGCTTCATCCACTTGTTCGTGTTCTCGTCATGGATTTTGAAGCCCGCGCCGGCCAGTGTGGTCTTGCCGTCCCAGTTGGTCTTCCTCACGTTCAGATCGTATGCGCTCACGGTCGCGATATCGTTCGTGTCCACGGTGGCCGTGGCCTGAGCCTGACCGTCGTATTGGGTGCTGGCCAAGGCGACCGTGTTGCTGGCCTGCTTGGCGCGGGTGGCGTTCGACACAATGGCCTTGTAGGTGACGGTCACCTTCCGGTTCTCATACTGTTTGACGAGATTCTGGTCGAACGTGGCGGTGAAACCGTTGGTTTTCACGACGGTCGGATTGATGGCCGTACTGCCGACCTTGAACACGGGGTCGCCGGACAGGGCCAGGCCGTCCATCGTGTCGGTGACGACCATCTTCACGGTGTTCTGCTTGTTGCCCAACGTGAACTCGTAGCGGAAGTCCACGGTGTCGCCCACGTTCCATGAGGCGCTCGACGCGGTGTTGCCGGCCTTCGAGTCGATGAGCGTGGCCTTGTCCTTGCGGTCGTGGGACACCTTCTTGTCGATCGCGACGGTCTTCGACTTGATCGTCAACGCGCCCAATGTGACACCGTTCAGGGTCTTCGACCCTTGGACGGGCGTGCCGGCGATCATCGGACTGCCCGCCGAATCCACGATCAGATACAGGCCGTTCGACAGGTCGGCGACCGTCATCGTGGTGCCCGTGCCGGCCATGGTCTTCGCGGCCGGGATCGCCTTGCCGTCCGTTCCGGCCGTTGAGGCCGTGGCGGCGAGTTGTTTCGCGGCCTCACGCAGCTTGCCCTGCACGTCGCTGGTCGGCTCGCCGTCCTTGCCCAGGTGGGCGAGGTCGCCGACCGCGTCGAAGCCCTGCAGGTCGGTGATGCCGGCCTTCGTGTTCGCAGCCTGAATCCACTTGTCGGACGTGCCGTCGATCTTGTTCACGGTCAACGATTTCACGTCCGTATCCTGTGTGCCGGCGGTGATGTCGCCGTACGAGCCGAGACGGTAGAACGTGAACGTGTGCCCGGCCAGCGTGTTGCCTTCGCTCGCGTTCAACGTGATCGACGCGGTGGCCGTATCCGACGTGGTCGGAGTTTCGACGGCCATGGCCGTGCCGGTCAGGCCGAACATGGCCAATGATGCGACGGCCGCGCAGGATGCGGCGAGTCTTGTGGCGGTGGAGTCCTTCATAGGGGTTTCCTTTCTTGGTTAGGGTCGGAATCGTCCCTGTCCCTGTTGACATGGGGGCCGTCCCCGTATTCACATGCCCCGGACCATGGGGTGTGCCGATATGGGTGAGGCCGGCGGTCGTGCAGTCGGCCTCTGGATGGTGGTCCATGGTTGCCTGTTCCCGTGCGCCGTCGTTTTCCGGATGGGTCTTGCACGGGACCGAGGTGTGGCTTACGCCTGGTCCGTGTCGGTCTGGATGACGGTGGTGGCCTGTTCACGGACGTCGTTGTTCGCCGGCTGGACGGCCTGCTGTGCGGCCTGCTGGTTGGCGAGCATCTGCTGCTGGATCAGCACGCTGTTGGTCTGCGCCGTGTACTGCTGCTGGGCCATGGCCATGCTTTCCTCGTGGCGCAGCTGGTCATCGTCCGCGAACACGAGCTTCTGGATCTCCTGGGAGAGCTGCATGAGCTTGTCCTTTTCGAGGATGGACACGGTGATGGTGTTCGCGCCGCCCGAAGGATCGCGGAACACGAGGCTCGCGCTCATGGTGTTCGCGAGGTTCGCGGCGGCGACGAACAGCAGGATGAGCGCGATGGCCACGCTGGACTGGAAGCATCCGAGCGCGACGAACAGCCAGACCAGTCCCCAGACGAGGCTGCCGAGGTTGAATTTCGTGCTCGTGTCCACGCTCGCGACGTTGCGCAGCGGGATGGTCTTCGTGTCCGCGCCGAGCGGGATCAGGCCGAACAGGGTGTTCGGGCTCTTGTATTGGATGCGGGTCGAGCTTGCGGCGATGCTGGTCTTGAGCCAGAAGATGACCACGCTGGGACTGAAACGGTCCCCGATGACGCTCCTCTCGCCTGGTGCGAAGGTGAATTCGGTCATGGTCTGTTGTGTCTCGGCCATTCTTTCTCTCCTTGGACTTGTGTGTCGTGGAGAGGGACGCGTCCGGATTCCCGTGCGGGTCCGCGTCGTGCGGACGGGATGCGGCGGGCCGCGCAGACGGTTTCCCGGAACGAGTCCCTCCTGATTGGATGGAGACGGCAATGCCCGGACCGACGGCCGGACGTTCCGCCATCCCATTCACACAGTCCACCGCCGATATTCGTATGGGGGTATAAAAGGGCCGTGTGCCCATCGTCGTTGACGGGCGCACGGCACATTCGGACAAGTGAGATCGGGGTCCGTGTCAGTCCAATTCGAAATGCGTCCCGTCCGTCTGGCATTCGGTCGGCTGGACGGACGGATCCGGTTCCGGAAGCGTGACGGCGCGGGAGGCCATATCGGCTCCGTTTCTGATGTTCGACACGAGGTCGGCGACGGCCGACTGTTCGTGGTCGACGCAATCCACGATGGTTTCCAACAGCGGCATCGGATCGTCATGGACCTGCCATTGTTCGAGATGCTCCGCGTAGGTTCGTCCGGCGTCGTGTTTGATCGCGATCGGCCTGTAGCCCTCTTGCATGAGCATCATGTTCAGGATCTGTCGTCCGGTCCGTCCGTTGCCGTCCGTGAACGGGTGGATGTTCTCGAACATCGCGTGGAAGGCGGACGCCTTGATGATCGGATGCGCGGCGTCCATACCGGCCGCGTCCAACAGGGCTTCGAGGTCCTCCCATATCTCCAGCGGGTCGGCCGTCTTCACGGAAGTGCCACGGATGCGCGCCATGTAGCCGTATGGACGGAACTCTCCGCGCAGGACCGGCTGGACATCCAACGCGGTGACCTCGTGCAGACGACGGATCACGGTGATGTCGAGCGGATGCCGCTCCTTGACGTATCGCTTCACGTATTCCATACCGTCCGCGACGCCGCGGGCCGCGAAGACGTATCGCGCCGGACTGTCCGCGGGGATGAATTCACCCTCCATCACCAGTTCCGTGTCCTCCAAGGACAGGGTCGACCCCTCTATGGCGTTGGAATTGTACACGTACCGGGCGAGCCAGTCCCTGTCGTATTGTTCGAGGGCGGATTCCTCGACCCCGTCCAGCGGGAGCAGCGACTGGAGTCGTCCCTTCGACCGATCGGCCCGTTCCATGAGCATGGTCGCGGAGGGATCGTCCATGATCCGTGCGAATCGTTCGGGGAGATCCTTGATTCGCTGTGTGAGTGATGGATTCGGCATGATGCGTGTACCTCCTCGCCGATGCCTTGCATGGGGGCTCCGGGCGTCGCCGCCCGCCTAGTGGCGGTCAATATTCTAACAGGGTCCATATCGGCCCGCATGTCCGTATGGACCGGCCGTGGCCGTCCCATCGGATGCAGGTGTCTTCGACTGCGGGAACGTTCCGTGGGAGGGACCGGATTCGGACCGTCCCACACGTTCCGGGTCCTTTCATCGGGCCCGGGGGACGGAACCGATCCGGTCTCCCTGTTCTTGATGATATCCGGTGCGGGACGCGGGGCAGGTCTTCGCGGCCCGTACCGTCATTGCCACACGGAGTCCGTCCGACGACCGTCGATATCGTCCGGTGACGATGTCGGACGCGGCGTCCGCCGTCGCGGCGGCGTGGGACATTCGGAGAGGAGTCCGCGGATTTGTTCGAGGGATTCCCTCATCGCGTCAAGTTCGTCCCGCATGAGGCCGCACCGGCGTTCGAGCTGTTCGACGACCCCCTGCGGCGTGCCGTCCCCAACGTCGACGGCCTGTCCGCTGTTTTTCCACCGGTGCATGCACCGTTCGATCCGTTTGCCGCCGATGACGTCGGGTCCGATGCCGTACGCGCTGAAGATCGCGGAGGGACGTTCCCCCCGCCGGTATCTTCGCAGCGCCTCCCTTCGAAACCATGCCGCGTAGGTGATCCTGGTCTTGCCGACCTTTTCCACGGCCGGTATCCTTTCGAGGTATTCGCGGGTCGCTTCGCTGAACTCGTGTTCCACTTTCCTGCTCATCGCATGCTCCTTCCGTTCCTTCCACGTTCCGTTCCCGCCTGCCGTGGGCGGCGGTCCGGCCCGCCGATGGCGAAGTCGGACCGTTCGAGCGCCTGTTCCGCGCGGATACAGAAGCGTATCGCGTCGTCCCACGCCCTGCGGTACGCGGCGACGTACGCCTGGGCGGGTGATTCGTCGTCCAGACGCGCGTCCATGAGGCTGCGGATGGCCTGCCGGGTGAGCCAGTCGTCCGCCGTGGGTGTCGTGTCCGCCGTCATGATCGTGGTGTCCTTTCCTGTGCTCTGGCGTCCATAAGGACGCGGGGCCCGCCGTCGCGGGCGATGACGATGTCCGCCATGTGTCTCCTGCCGGCGGCGCAATGGTCGCAGATCCTGATGTCCCGTCTGACGCTGTGGCGTCCACGGCTGGTCTGTACGACGGTGAGGATGTACGAGCGGCTATGGTCCAGGCTCGTGGGCCTGCCGCACATGGTGCAGAACAACGCGTCCATGCCGTTCACCTCCCCTCCTCCGCGTCCACGGGCTCCATGACGATCGTGTCCTCGATATCTCCGTGTCCCGTGGCGTCGGAACATACGGGCGCGAGATGGCGGGATCCCGCCCCGCGCAGGTGTCGGACTGCGCGGGCGAGTACCAGGACCATCGCGGGCAGGAGTACGAGCGGGACCGGCGTGGGTTCGGCGTGCAGGCCGATCATGCGGCAGACGGCCACGACCGTGAACGCCCATGCGGGAAGTCCGACCGTCCACAGGACGTCCACACGCAGCATGCGCAGGATCCGCGGCGGATACCGTCCACTCCGCCCCCTCAGACCCGGCAGGCACACCATGAGCGTGAGTGTCATGAGCGTGAGATCCAGCACGGCCGTGACGAGGATCGGGTTCATGGGCGGGCTCCTTCCCTTTTCGGCTTGGTCATGCGGATCATGGCGATCTGCGTGCGGATCATGCCGTTGCGTCGTTCCATGCGTTCGATGCTGTGGCGCATGCCTTGGTCGGCCTGGATCATGATCTCCAGGATCAGTAGGCTTTCCGGGATCACGGCCGGCTCCGGCGTCGTCGCCGTCATGTCCTTCATCTCGCCTCCCCGTCGCGTGCTGGGCGCGGGATCGACAGTTGCCTGCGCGCCTGTTTCGGCAGGCCCGTGGCCCCGGTGTCCACGAGCGTGAGTTCGGACAGGGACAGGTTCACGCCCTGCGCGAGATGGACCATATGCCGTTCGACGAGCCTGGCGTACAGGTCGTACGCGCGTTCGCGTGCCGTCGCGGCGTCGAACGCGGCGGCCGGGTCGGGCGTGACCTCGGTTCCCAGCCGGGCGAACGCACGGACCATGCGTCTGGACGCGTTCGTAGCGTGCGCGTATTCGGAATCGTCAGGTTCCAGGCTGGCCGCGAGGGCCGCGAGGCCCCGCGCGTATTCCAATGTCTCGGCCATGAGCTGGTTGGCCGTGGATGTGTCGTCTTTCAACGTTTCATGTTCCTTCCGAGATGATGGTGGGGTTTGATGGGAATCCTCTCCCCCCTTTTTTCCGTTCCCGCGGATCCATGGCATGGTGGCGTCACGGGAGGGAACCATGGGGATGCGTGCGCGGGAGGCGTGGATCCGGATCGGACTGGGGTTCCGTCCGGCCCGTGCTCCGCTATAACCTCCACACGCGCCCCTACCGATAAACGCCGGAACATGTTCGGCATGTGGCGAAAAAATATCAACTGGTCCATAATGGACCAGTTGATATTCCGTGTGGCGTCCGTACGGATTCGGCATGGCAAGGCCCCATGCCGAATCCGCGTCGACGGCCGTCGAATCCCATGCGCGGCATGACCTGGGACTTGTGGCGGAACAAAAAATATCAACTGCGCCATTATGGCGCAGTTGATATTTTCGTGCGGAGCGCGCTTGTTCGAGCCCCGGGCGGGGGACTCGCTCGTGCATCGCGGGGCCGCCTTCCATGGCCGGGCCGGGATCGGGCCGGTCATGAGCGTTTTGGTTTGCGTGTGCGGGCGCGGCATTGTTGGATGAACTTGCGGTGGGCGGCGAGCTCCGCGTCGCTGAACGGTTCCGGGTCGGGGATCCTGGGCCATCGTTCGACGGTGCCGTCTGTGGTCTTCATCCGGTGTCCGGTTACTGACACGTATCCGCCGTTGAGATGATGCTGCATGGTCGGACGCTCCTTTCGATGGTTCACGCCTGTTCGATGCGGTCATGGGTATCGGGTTCGTTCCCCATGAGGGCCAGACGGTCGAACAGGTCGGCATCCACATGGTCGCGGCCGTCGATCAGGACTCTCCGGCATGCCGCGTCCACGGCGCGCACCAGCCTTGCGGGGCTGATTCCCGCATAGTCCGCGTCGTCCGCCAGGTCGATGCCCATGCGGAGCTCCCCGGCCCTGCCCTGGATGATCCTCATGGCCGTGGCCCTGTCGGGCAACGGCATGTCGATGAGCGTATCGAAACGGCGGTATGCGGCCGGGTCGATGAGCCCGGTCATGTTGGTCGCGCATACGAGCACCGCGTCGGGAGGGAACGTGTCGATGCGTTGGAGCATGAGGTTCGTGGCCCGTCGCATCTCGGCTACGTCGTGTTGATTGTCACGACGGGCGAGCAGGCTGTCGGCCTCGTCCACGAACAGGAGTCCGCCTGTCGTTTCGATCCGGTCGAACATGGCCGCGATGTTTTTCAGGGTCGCTCCCAGACGGCTGCTGATGGTCTCCTCGAGCCGGACGGTGTGCGGTTCCATGTGGAGACGGTCCGCCAGGATCCGGGCGAACGTGGTCTTGCCCGTGCCGGGGAGCCCGGTCAGGAGGATCCGGTTGCTTGCCGTGAGCCCGTGTTCCCTGAGCGGTCCCATGTGCTCGTGTTCGCCGACGATCCGTTCCAGTTCCCGTTCGACCTGCGGCGTGTAGACGGGCCGGTGCGCCGGCGCACCGGCCGCGGAGGGCCTGCCGGACGATGATCGCGGCATGGGCCGCGTGTTGGATGCGATGTCGTTCAGCTGGTCCGCGAGCCACAGGTCTCCCTCGCGTCTGGCGCGGGCCGCGGACAGGCGCAGCTGCTTGGCGAACGCGTCCCATCTGCCGGCCGCCGCGTGGCGGGCGAGGATCAGCGTGTCCTGGTCGGCCGGGCTCATGATTCGCCTCCCTTCCGGGTGACGCCGTGGTTGGCTTGGTTGCGTGGGTCGTGCCGGCAGACCGGACAGTCGTTCAGGCCGGCGGTGCCCGCGAAGTGGGCGTCGATGTCCGACTGGGGAATGCCCCTGGACGCCATGGTCCGCAGGCCGAAGATCGGTGCGACGAGACGGTCGGGGTGGGGTTCCGGCGTGTAGGCGTGCGGCGTGGGGGTCGGTTTCGGCGGCTGTCCGGGCTTGTCGCGGTCGCGGGCCTCGGCGTCGTGCCGGCGTGCGGCCTCGATCTGGTCCACGACGTAGTCGTTCGCGACCGCGGTCCAGTTCGCGTCGAGGCTTCGCCCGTTGGCGACGCGGCGGAGCCAGAACGGGTGCGACGGCATCCAGTCGATGACCGCGAGAATCAGTGCCATCGCGGCGACGGCGTCGCCATGGTTGGCTTCGGCGACGCGTTCGACGAGCCTGCCGGCGTGCGTGCGGTCGCGGCCGGCGGGCTGTTCCACGGGAAGGCCGAGCCTGGAGCGCATCTGGTCGAGCGCGTCGAGCACCTCGCCCGGCAGATCCGGCCCGTCCGGTGCCGGCATCGGCGCCGCGGGTTCGGATTCGGCGTCCGTGGTCCGGGTCTCGGTTTCGCCTTCGTCGGCCGGGGAGGACTCTCCTCTTGCGGGGAGATGTCCCGTAGGGACAGAGGGGTTATTTGTATATCCATGTATATTGGGCGACATTTTGTCCGTTTTCTCGGACATTTTGTCCACGCCGCCTGTGGGCTCTTCAGCAGTGCCGTCACGGGGCGACATTTTGTCTAAAGTCTGATTTTTCGTTGGGATTCCAACGTTTTCACGGGGCGACATTTTGTCTTTGATTTTTCTTGCCCTTGCGAGGATGCTTCTGACGCTCTCTCTGTTGGCCGGTTCTTCCGTGACCGGCTCGGACGGCAGCGACGAGTCCTTGCATATCACGTTCCACACCACGGTGCGCCTGTCCCTGCGAATCGGTTCGCCGGTCACGGGATCGATGCCGCTGTAGTCCTGCTGGCCCGGTTCGAGCCAGCCGTTCTCGACCAGCCAGTCAATGGACCGTTGAACCGTCTTGACGCTGATCCCGCACGCGTTCGCGATGGTGCCCATCGCGGGCCATGCGGCCAGACCGTTGTCGTAATGGGCCTTGAACGCGAGATAGGAAAGTACCGCCTTGTTGGCGTTGCGGACTTCGTTCGCGTGGTTTTGTATCCATACCATGGTTACCGTGGTCATGGGTTTCACCTCCTATGCTGTAACGGTTTGGCTGGCGAGGGTTCTCTTCGCGTTGATCCACGAGATCTCGCTGAGTTCTCCTCCGTGGGCGCGTTCCGCCATGGCGGGCAGGACCAGCCGCGCGGTGGACGCGTTGGATATCGGAGCCTCCCACAGTGCCCAGTTCGATGCCATGCAGGTCATTTCCGGCCTTCTTCCTTTTCCTCTTTCGGTCCGTTGTCTTGTCTTGTGGGTCCGCCTGTGGACCCGTCTGTCCACTTCACATGGACGGCGTCCGTTAACGGCCGATTTTTTCGTGTCAGGGTGCGTCTCATCGTCTTCCTCCCCGTATCACGCGCACGATGTATGGGTAGTCGGCGATGTCGGGACGCAGGCCCGCGTGGGATTTCTCAAGCCAGTGGCGTATCTCGCGCATGAGGCGGCTGTCCTGCTCGCGCGCGCCGCCGCACCGGCGGTTCAACGCGTTCCACGCCTCCACGCCGTACCTGGTCTTGACCTCGTCGCGCAGGGCGAGCATGTCGGGCAGATACGCGTCGCTGCGCCGTTCGACCGGCTCCTGCCCGTCATCCGCGAGCCATTCCAGATAGGAGGACCGGTCTCCGGCCGGGGCTGTGATGATCCCGTCCTCCACGCCGCCGAACACGTCGCCCTCCTCGCACAGTCGGCTCTCGGCGATGGCGCGTTCCTCCCCGCGCAGACGCGCCCTGGCCTGGTCCGCGGCCAACACCGCGCCGTTCGGAATGTCGGGGGTAGGGATCCTTCTCTTGCCCTTGTAGGATTGCAGGTGCGGCGCGTTGGTGATGCCGTTGCGGTATTTCGGGCGTTCCGTGCTCATCCACTCGCCCATACGGTCGCCGAGCAGGCTGTTGACGAACGCGGCCAACGGTTTGCGGTCCGTATAGTCGCGCCACCGGCGCAGCCCGCCCTTGACGAGCAGTTCGCCGGCCACGTCGCACATGATCTCGTCCGCGGCCCACGGATAGCCCCACAGGCCCATCCTGTATTCCACGCGGGCCCGGTTCTCCTCCAACGCGTCCATGACGTCCTGGGGAGAGACCCCGTACAGGTCGCGGAACTCCTTGTCGCCCATAGGCTGCTTGCGCTGTCTCATGGTTTACGACCTTTCGGCGCGTTGCCTGCGTATGCGGGCGAGATGGCGTTTCGCCGTGGACAGGCTCGACGCGAGTCCCTCCTTGACGGCCATGGCCGCGGACGCGGTGCCGCCCTCGGCTTCCAGCCGGTCGAGCCACGCGTTCCACTCGTCGTCGTCCGCGGCCCTTCTGCGGGATGCGGGACGTTCGGCGGGATCCTCCGCCTTGGCATGGGATTGCGGTTCCTCGACGTCCGGAACGGACCCATCCGTCACGGGTTCGCCGGCTGCCGCGGCTTCGACGGACGTCTCCACGACAGGCTCCGCTTCCTCCGGTTCCGGTTGGACGCGGGTCTCCGCCACGGGTCCGCGATCATCCGGTCCGTCCACGGCATGCGCCTCCGACGCCGGCATGGAATCGGTTTCGACCGGCATGGAAGACGCTGGCATGACGCCGTCTGTGTTTTCCTCGACGACGGACGGGACGATAGTCTGGATGGTGGTGGGGGTGGAGGCTTCCGCGGCGGACGCCGGTTCAGCCTCGAAGGCTTTTGGGCGGACATCGGCCTCCATGTCGGGGACCGTGATCCTCCAGTCCGACAGGTCCGGCAGGACCGGCATGGCCGGCTCCACGGGTTCAGGTCCGGACGTGGGCGTGAAGCTCGGCGGAGTGGGCGGGACCGCGGGACGTTCCTCCACGCGCTCAGCCCGTACGGGCTCCGGGGCGGGTTCGACGGTGTCCAGGATCGTGTTGGTCTTGTCGAGACGGTCGCCCGCGATGATGACGATCAGATGTGTGGCGTACAGCATCGCGACGGGCGGGATGCTCATGATGACGGGCGGCACCCAGCCGGGCAGCTCGTAGCCCGTGTTGATGATCGCGTGCAGGGCGTTGCCTCCGATGGAAAAGCCGGAGAACAGGACGAGACCGGCCCACGGATACCAGGATCCGCGGATGTGGCCCTTCTTGAAACCCCATGTCGCCCATGTGCACAAAAGGATCGTGCCGTCCACGCACACCGGGCCGCCCCAGCTCAGGTACGGGTTGATGCCGCACGCCACGAACACAAGGCGCAACGCGTCGAAGCTCAGGATGAAGGCGATCAGGCCGATGATGATGCCGGAAAGGATGCCCGGCCACATTTTCACGCTGGTTCGTTCCGCCAGTCCGGCGGTGTTGTCTTCTTCTCTCATGATGGTCCTTCTCTAATGGCGTCCGGCTTCCTTTGCCGGACGGACGTCATACGGTTCGCGGGGTATGACGGTTCTATAAAAGAATTGGTCTTCGTGGCCGGTCCGGATCAGGACGTCGTCCCTTTTGACGTCGTGATCCGGACCCGTGAATTTCAAGGGAGTGTCAGCAAGCCTGTTCGATGACCTGCTTGAGTTCGGTGAAGGCCACGTCGTACAGGTACGCGTACCTGCCGTTCTCGTCGTCTTCCTCCTCGCCGTACATGAGGTCGGCGTCCGCGTCGATCAGACGGATCAGCTTGCCGATGGTGTCGAAGATGCCCATGAGGTTGTCGTTGCTGCGCACGATGATCTCGTCCACGACCGGACCGCCCGGCTTCCACTCGTCGCGTTCCATGTCGCCGACGATCTCCCTCAGGTAGATGTCGGCCTGTTCGATGTCCTTGCAGACGGCCTGGATGTAGGTCTGCTGGCGTTCCACCATGTCGCCCTCGTCGAGGTCGATGGGCTCGCCGTCGGGCACGTCGGCGACCTCGGTGGGTTCGGTGAGCGTGACCTCCATGAGACCGTCGCTCATGCGGCGTTCCTTGTCGCGGCGGAGCGTGTCGGACACGGTGGACTGGCTCACTTCCAACTGTTCCGCGATGTCGGTCTGCTTCACGCCTTCCTCGTGCAGGCGCACGATCTCGGCGCGGCGTTCCTTGCTGCTCATCGGATTCGACGCGAGGGAACGCTTCTTGCCGTCCGCACCGCGCACGTTCTTCTTGCCGGAGCGGCCGGACTTCGCGACGGTACGGTCCACGGTACGGGAGCCCACGCCGAGGAGCGCGGCGATGGCGCGGTTGCTGATCTTGTTCGGGTCGAATCCCATGATCAGGTCGGTGCGTGCCTGGCCGGTCAGGCGGATCTGCTTGTCGGTGAAGTTGTCGGCGCAGTACGCCTTCCAACCTTCCATGCCTTCCGCGTAGCCGAGCGCAATCCAGACGTGCCCGTCGAATGCGCGTTGGGCGGCCTGGATCAGGTCGTATTGCGCTTCGGCCGCGTGGAGGACCTTGACTTTGATGTCCTCGGTCAGGCGATGGGCTTCCTCCTCGGTGAACAGGGTTTCCGAACTGTCGAGGGGATGGTCCTCGTGGAAGTTTTCGGCCACCGCGGCGAACGGGTTGCTGTCTGTGAGATCGACCTCGCTGCCGGTCTCCACGACCTCGGGAATGAGCGGCTGCTGTGTCGATTCCTGATATCGGGCTTCGTTTTCGCTGGTGGATGTGGAATAATCAGACATATGCTGATCCTTTCTGTATATGACCGATAGGTCGTGTTCTAAAAACTGGGTAGGGTCAGTACCTCACCCGTATGGAGCTGCAACTCCATACGGGTTTTACAAACTGGGTAGGGTCAGTACTTTCTCTGAACTGCAATTCATGAGAAAGTGCGTTGTTTTAATATTTGTCTTTCTTTAATCCCTCTCTGCTGTACAAAAGATCCAAAGAGACGTTGAAGTATTCCGCGCATTCTGCAATTTCAGTCGCACTAAAAGGGATCTGACCATGCAGCTTGCGGGAAACAGTACTTTGGCTCATACCAAAGCGTTCCCCGAAGAGTGCTTGACTCAGGCCAGCCTCTTCACGGAGCCTGTTAATGTTTCTACTTAGTGCATCTACTTGCGTCATACGCATAAAGATATCATATTAGATAGATAATGCAAGCTCTAATAGATATAATGGCGATATGAGGATTTCTACAGAGGTTAATTCGCCATCGGCAATTCAGTTGCAGGAGACAGTTACGAAAAATGTAAGGATGATTATCGCGGCGCAGTCAGTTAGTCAAGCAGACATAGCGATTGCATTGGGTGTCGCTCAAAGTGGATTAAGTCGCAAGTTAAACAGAAAGACCGATTGGACCGCATCGGATATTGCAAACTTAGCGACTTTCTTCAATCTCTCTTTTGCTGAAATGGTCACTCCTCTGGGCTTGTTCTCTGTTCAAAACAAAGAGAAGCACCAATTGGCGGAATCGTACCGGGAGCTTTCTGCTCCTGCCGGCATTAGGTACCTACGCAAACCGGATGCCGCTGACGAGCGGGGGCAGGCCAACGGCCCGCGCATGTTCATGATGCCTGACGTGGATATGTCCGGATATACGGAAAAGGCTCTGCGGCGTTCGCCGCAGAGCCGTCTGAGAATGGGCTCCCCCACCTGGACTCGAACCAAGACAAAGGGTTCCAAAGACCCGTGTGCTGCCATTACACCATGGGGGAATAGCGGAAAACCTTGCGGTTACCGCCAAGTGTCTATTATGCCACATGTCGCCAACACCGCGTGTCTCGACGTGTCGCACTAATAAAAAACGTTGTTTAAGGTGCACAAAAAGTGTTATGCGCACCTTAAACAACGGTACTCGCTTCACTTATATGGGAGTTACCCCACAAACATGCGGAATGCGCTAAGCATGCCCGCGCAACGCGTCATCAGGCGAACAAGAAGCCCTGTCCGTGATGCTCCGGATATGTGTCGAACAACTCAGCCACAGAGCCGTCTTCGAACACGGCGCGGATGGCGCTGGCCAGAAGCGGCGCAATCGATAGTACGGTCAAACCGTCCCAACGCTTCTCTTCAGGAATCGGCACGGTGTCGGTAAGCACGACTTCTCGGGCGCCACAGTTCTTCAAACGTTCTACAGCCGGACCAGACAGCACGCCATGCGTAGCGACAACGGTCACCGACTTGGCGCCAGCGTTCTTGAGTACATTGCAGGCGCCTGCGATGGTTCCAGCGGTATCGATCAGATCGTCGACAAGCACGCAGTCCTTGCCTTCGACGTCGCCCACGACTCGGTTGGCGACCGCCTGATTCGGACGGGTGATGTCGCGCGTCTTGTGCACGAACGCGAGCGGGCCGCCGCCAAGACGCTGCGCCCACTGTTCCGCAACACGAATACGGCCTGCATCCGGGGACACGACGGCGACGTTGTCAAGCTGGTTGGCGAAACGATCACGAATGTAGTCCACAAGCACTGGCATAGCAATGAGATGGTCGACCGGACCGTCGAAGAAGCCCTGGGACTGTGCCGCATGCAGGTCGACGCTCATAATGCGGTCGGCGCCCGCAGTCTTGAGCAGGTCGAACATCAGACGGCACGAAATAGGCTCGCGGCCGCGATGCTTCTTGTCTTGGCGGGAATAGCCCAACAGTGGGCAGACCGCCGTAATGGAACGTGCGGAGGCACGCTTGAGCGCATCAATCATGATGAGCTGCTCCATGATCGACTGATTGATCGGAGCTGCGTGACTTTGCAGTACGAACACGTCCGCGCCACGCACGGATTCGGTGTAGCGCACGTACATCTCGCCGTTGGCGAAGTCGTATGCTGTGGTTTCCAGAACATCGATACCGAGTTGTTCGGCGACTTCCGCCGCCAGTTTCGGATGTGTTCTGCCTGTGACAAGGATAAGGTTTTTATCCGGCTTTCCTTCAAGGATTGCGCTCACCATGTCTCCAAACGTCTGTTTTTGCGTCAAGTGGACGTGACCCATACTAACCATCCGCGCAGACCGTCTCATCCGCGCGTGTTCACCTGAAATTTACCGGTACAGTCCGTGCTTGCCAATATATTGCACCACGCCGTCCGGTACGAGGTACCAAACAGGCTCCCCATGCTCCGCACGTCGCCGCACATCGGTCGAAGAAATCGCCAGTGCCGGTATTTCCAACGTATCGACCTTGCCTTCCGGCAGTTTCACTCCTTCCGGCGATGAGTACCCGGGGCGGGTCACGGCCACGAAGTGGGCCAGATCCCACATTTTGTCGGCATCTTTCCATTGCATGATTTCCGCGACCGCGTCAGCTCCGGTAATGAAGAAAAGCTCGGCATCAGGATGTTGAGCCCGGATATCACGCAATGTGTCGATGGTGTAGGTGACGCCAGGACGGTCGATATCCACTCGCGACACGGTGAATTTCGGATTGGACGCGGTGGCGATGACCGTCATAAGATACCGGTCTTCCGCATTGGTGACGTTCTTGTCGAGTTTAAATACGGGACGCCCCGTCGGAACGAAGATCACCTCGTCAAGGTCGTATACCCATGACACTTCAGACGCAGCCACCAAGTGACCATTATGAATAGGGTCGAACGTTCCACCCATAATGCCGATACGAGGCTTGCTATGCCAATTGCCGCGTGCTGAACGTCGACCGGTCGCTACTGCGGAACCCGCTGATTCCACGGAAAGGTCGGACATGCGCCGTTCTGGCTCCACCACATAGCTGACGGCAAGTTCGGAATCGGCCTCGGCGGATTCCGGTCGCATGCGTTTTGGACCGGTCATGAAGCATCCTCGTTTTTCTGTTCCTGGTCGGCGTCCGCGGTTTCACGTCCGATGCTATCGGCTGTGGGCGAAGCGTTGTCCGGATCGATTTTGCCCATATCCTCATCCCACTCGTCCTGCACGACGCGCCTGATTTCAGCGAAAGTCGGCAGTGGGAAATCCGGCTGGTAGGCCCGTCGCACTTCGGCCACGCGTTCGGTGACTCGAATCAGCGTGTCGGTCATGCCGTCAATATCCTGTTCGCGTTCCATGGCGCTGAATTTGGCGATGTACTGTTCCATGAGCCGCATCTGCTCGTCGACGCTTTTGAGTTTTTCCTCATCGAGTTCCACCACATCGTCGTCATCGGTTTCCGGCCATCCAATCAGCACCGCGTCGGCATATTCAAGCGACGCACGCTGTGCTGCCGAAGCAATGCCGTCCTCGATCTGCACAAGAAAAACATATCGTACAATGCTTAATCGTTCGGATGCGAGCTTCAATCCCAAATAAGGGTCATTGAGATCCGCATTCCATGGATTCCTGATGTCGCTCATTGTTCCCTCCATCTGGTTGTCGTTTTCACCGTTCTTGTTGATATCGTCGCTTTCGTCTTGTCCGCTCACGCTCGAACCTGCCCTGTTCCGTAGCCGATCCACTTGGTCGTGGTCATTTCGCGTAGTCCCATAGGGCCACGCGCATGCATTTTCTGTGTGGAGATACCAAGTTCCGCCCCGAAACCGAACACTCCCCCGTCTGTGAAACGCGTGGATGCGTTAACCATCACCACCGCCGAGTCGATACGTGAGGTGAATTCCTCAATGGCCGAATAGTCTTCGGCGATAATGGATTCCGTATGTCCGGTGGAATGGCGGTTGATATGGTTGATGGCTTCGTCGAGCGAGTCGACCACTTTGATGCCGATTTTCAATGCCAGGTATTCGGTGTCCCAGTCTTCATCGGTGGCATGTACCAGTTCCACTCCGTCGATACCGGCTTTATCGATGATTTCGTAAGCTCGCTCGTCGGCATGCATTTCAACATTGGCTGCGGCAAGTGCTGCTGCGGCCTGCGGAAGGAACGCTTCGGCGATGCTTTGATGCACGAGAAGCTTTTCGGTGGCGTTGCACACGCCGACACGTTGCGTTTTGGCGTTGAGAATGATGGGGATGGCTTTGTTCTGGTCGCCGGTTTGATCGACGTAGATATGCACGTTGCCCGCTCCGGTTTCGATGACGGGTACTTTGGAGTTTTGCACGACAGTTTGGATGAGGCCCGCTCCCCCTCGTGGAATGAGCAGGTCAATGTGACCTTGGGCCTGCATCATGGCGGTGGCGCCCTGGCGCCCGTATTCGTCGACGGAAGCGATGAGTGCGGGGTCGTATCCGCTTTCGTGCAACACGTCGGCGATGACGCTGAGAGTGGCGGCGTTGGTGCGTTCGGCCGCATGTCCACCTCTGAGGAGTGCCGCGTTGCCTGATTTGATGCACAATGATGCGACGTCGACGGTGACGTTGGGGCGTGCCTCGTAAATCATGCCGAGCACGCCGATGGGCACGCGGGTTTGTTCGAGTCGCAGACCATTGTCAAGGTGGTAGCCGCGCACGATCTCACCGATCGGATCCGGCAGGGTGGCTACGTGACGTACGCCTTGCGCAGCCGCGTTGACGCGGGGAACATCGAATTTGAGCCGGTCGAGTTTGCCTGCGTCCATGCCATGTTCGGCAGATTCCCGCATATCGACAGCGTTGGCTGCGGCAATTTCCCCGGCACGCGCGTCGAGTGCGTTCGCGATGACGTTGAGAAGCTCATTTTTACGTTGCGTGTTGGTTTGGGCGAGTTGCGCTTGCGCGATTCGCGCGGCGTCGGCTTTGGCGCACACTCCGTTGAACACGTCGGTTTCCATGTCGTCGGATTGGATCTGTGGGTTCGTCATAGTTTCCTAGATTAGCGCGAAATCGCGCCTCGTTCCGTAGCTTCGACCATTATTTCGTCGTGGCGTCGGAAGCAGGGCGCGATTCCACACGTCACGTGTCCTCAGAGATTCATATCCGAAACCGTTCTCGATCAACCGTTATTCGACATGGAATCAGTGGATCTGATCGAGACCCGGATACAGCGGGAAGTCTTCGGCGAGCTTGTCGACGCGAGCCCTGAGGACTTCCACGTCGGCATCCTTGCCTGCTGCGAGTGCGGTTCCGATGATGTCGGCGACCTCTTCGTATTCCTTGTTGCCGAAGCCGCGGGTGGCAAGGGCGCTGGTGCCGATGCGCAGACCGGAAGCCACGCTTGCCGGACGCGGATCGAACGGAACGGTGTTGCGGTTGATGGTGATGCCGCACTGGGCGAGGAGGTCTTCGCCCTGCTGGCCGTCCATTTCGCTGTTGCGCAGGTCAACCATGACGAGGTGGACATCGGTGCCGCCGGTGAGGACGCTGATGCCGTTGTTCTTGACATCGTCGGACATGAGGCGTTCGGCGAGGATCTTGGCACCGTCGAGGGTGCGCTGCATGCGGTCCTTGAACTCCGGAGAGGCTGCGACCTTGAACGCGACGGCCTTGCCTGCGATGACGTGCATGAGCGGACCGCCCTGCTGACCCGGGAAGACCGCGGAGTTGAGCTTCTTGGCATAGTCCTGCTTGGCGAGAATGAAACCGGAACGCGGACCGCCGAGGGTCTTGTGAGCCGTGGAGGATACGACATCGGCGTACGGGACCGGGCTCGGGTGCAGTCCGGCTGCGACGAGGCCCGCGAAGTGTGCCATATCAACCCAGAACTTGGCTCCGACTTCGTCGGCGATTTCCTTCATGGCCTTGAAGTCTTCGATACGCGGGTAGGCGCTCCAGCCGCCGATGATCATGGACGGGTGGGTTTCAAGCGCGCGCTGGCGGATGATTTCAGGATCGATGCGGAAGGTTTCAGGATTGACTCCGTAGGCTTCGGCATGGTAGAAACGTCCGGAGAAGTTGATTTTCATGCCGTGGGTGAGATGTCCGCCATGGTCGAGGGCAAGACCGAGCACAGTGTCGCCCGGCTTGACGAGCGCCTGGTAGACGGCTGCATTGGCCTGTGCGCCGGAGTGAGGCTGCACGTTGACGTATTCGGCACCGAACAGGCTCTTGGCACGTTCGCGGGCGATGGTTTCGATTTTGTCGACCTGCTCGCAGCCACCATAGTAGCGGCGTCCCGGATAGCCTTCGGCATACTTGTTGGTCAGCACGGATCCTTGAGCCTGAAGCACGGCACGCGGCACGAAGTTTTCGGAGGCGATCATCTCCAAGCTGTTCTGCTGTCGAGACAACTCAGCGTTGAGTACCTCGGCGATTTCGGGGTCTGCTTCGGCGATAGGCGCGTTGAACATGTCGTTCGGTGTTTGCGCGAGAGGCGATGCGGTCATTGAGCTCTCCTTGGCTTGGAGGATAAATACGTTGCCCGTACGAACGTGCAGGCTTAACGATGAAGTGTACGTGCACAAATCGCATGAGGGAATAGGGCGTTTCGAAACATGGAAGCAATCGCGAAACAAGAAGGAAACAATCGCCACCCCTAAAACACGCATCATTCCATTCCACGGACGCCAAGCATGTTTCTTCCCGCCCGTAACGCTACACTCAATATTGTTTGACGTTATTGTCCGTTCTATTGCTAAGGAAATCCAGTGACCACGTTCCACAGCACTCGCAGCACCACCGATTCGCTCACCTCCAAGCAGGCCATCCGCAAAGGCATCGCCGACGATGGAGGCCTGTTCGTAACCGACTCACTGGGCGAAACCCACGTGGACGTCGCATCCCTCGCAGGCAAGTCCTACCAGCAGATCGCATTCGACGTGCTGAGCGTACTACTGCCCGACTTCTCCGAAGCCGAACTCAAGGCATGCATCGACGAGGCATACGGCGCGCAATGGTCCGACGAAAAGATCACCCCGGTCAAGCCGCTCGGCGATGACTACGTGATGGAACTGTTCAACGGCCCGACCTCCGCATTCAAGGACGTCGCATTGCAGATCCTGCCGCGTTTCATGGCACGCACCACCCCGGCCGGCGGCGACGGCAACGAGAAAATCATGATCGTGACCGCCACTTCCGGAGACACCGGCAAGGCGGCGCTCGCTGGTTTCGCGGATGCCGAGGGTACGGGCATCACCGTGTTCTATCCGGAAGGCAAGGTTAGCCAGGTGCAGGAACTGCAGATGAGCACGCAGGCTGGTTTGAATGTGAATGTGTGCGCGGTGAAGGGCAATTTCGATGATGCGCAGTCCGCTGTCAAACGCATTTTCGGTGATCGTGAGCTTGCCGATCGCTTGGCTTCCGATTCGCATGTGGTACTGTCTTCCGCAAATTCGATTAATGTTGGGCGTTTGGTGCCGCAGGTCGTCTATTATTTCTCTGCTTACGCGCAGCTGCTTGAACAGCAGGTCATCAATGTCGGTGACGAGGTCGAGTTTGTGGTGCCGACCGGTAATTTCGGTGATATTCTCGCCGGATATTATGCGAAGCTGCTGGGTCTGCCGGTCAAGCATCTGGTTGTCGCGTCCGATAAGAACAATGTGTTGTTCGATTTCCTGACGTCCGGCACGTATAACCGTCAGCGTCCGTTCTATCAGACGATTTCCCCGTCGATGGATATTCTCATTTCCTCGAATCTGGAGCGCATGCTGTATTACATGTCCGACAAGGACACTCGTCTGATTGCCATGCTGATGAACGATCTGAACCAGTGGGGCGCCTATGAGGTTCCCGAACCGATGCTGGCCAAGATTCGTTCCCTGTTCGGCACTGGCTGGGCCGATGAGAATCAGGTGCGTGAGATGATCGCGGATTGCTGGAACAAGAACCATTACGTGATCGATCCACACACCGCGTGCGGATATTACGTAATGCAGCAGATGCCTCGCGATCCGCTGACGCCACGCGTGCTGTTGAGCACCGCCAGCCCATACAAGTTCCCGCGTGTGGTCAACGAATCCTTGGGATTGGACGCTTCCGGCACGGATTTCGAATGCATGGACGTGCTCGCCGAGGCGACCGGCACTACCGCTCCGGCCGCATTGCGCGGATTGGAAACCGCCAACGTACGTTTCGACCATGTCGTTGATATCGACGGTATGGAAGGCTTTGTCGAGCAGGCCGCCAAAACCCTGTAAACGAAGCGTGTCTTCGAATCGTTAGTTCGTTACCGCCGGCCGTCCGCAATACGCGGGTGGCCGTTTTTCGTCAAGGCTGCTACAGTTGCATGATCGGAGGCGAACTAGCATGGCATCACCAACGACATCCGCATCTGAATCAATGCAGCAGGAACCATCGGCACAACAATCAAACAAGCCAAAGCAGCCACAACGTAAGCATGATCGTCTCATCACACGTGATATGGCGTTGGTCATGCTTGCGACGTTCTGTTTCATGTCGAGCAATATGCTTGCCAATCCGATCGTTGCCGGATATGCGGAATCGTTGGGCGCGGACGGCATGCTGATGGGTGCGGTGGCCGGGTCGATGAGTTTCATCTCACTGTTCTGCCGCCCTATCGCAGGCAATCTTTCCGACAGAACCAGCAAACGCACGCTTGTGGCGGTTGGTACAGTACTCTATTTCGCCGCGGGCCTGCTGTACTATTTCGCGAACTCCCCCATCATGCTCATCATGGCACGTGTGATCAACGGCGTTGGTTTCGCATGCTGTTCGGTTTGCTTGGCCACGTGGATGTCGCTTCTGCTGCCGATTCGCCATATGGGTGCCGGCATGGGATTATACGGTACAATGAACGCGCTGGCCATGGCGGTCGGCCCGGCATTGGGCATTCGCGCGCAGAAATATATCGGTTATCGTCTGACGTTTTTGAGTTCGCTGGTGTTGGCGGTGATCATGCTGGTCGCCACGCTGATGGTGAAAAACGGCGGGCAGCCGGTGCGCAAAAAACAAACCGACAACATGACAGTCTCCTCCCCCGCTATGAATGGTTCGGTCGATGAGAATGGCACGGCCCACAAGCATCGTTTTTCGATTCGTTCGATTCTGGAACCTCGTGTAGTGCCGTTGTCGCTGACGTTCATGATGTTTGCGATAGCGTATTTCGCGAATCAGT
>ERZ1026866.354-NODE-354-length-28146-cov-11.152398_pt1 | contig 28146 bp, 21 predicted proteins | sample MGYA00380163_ERZ1026866 | MGnify/ENA primary metagenome ERZ1026866 (study PRJEB33269, sample SAMEA4719799) | human gut metagenome | biome: human-associated habitat; feature: organic feature; material: feces | place: Cameroon | collected 2013-10 ...
GTTATCGATCAGCGCACCGCTGTGCTGCGCGTTGAGCCCAAGCAGCTGGATACCCTGCTGCACCCGCAGTTTGACGCTGCTGCCCTGAAGGCTGCTGAAGCAATCGGCAAGGGCCTGGCAGCTTCTCCGGGATCTGCCTGCGGCCGCGTTGTCTTCAGCGCTGAAGATGCTGAAGAGAAGGTCAAGGACGAAGCTTGGAAGAAGGTCGTTCTGGTCCGTCTGGAAACCAGCCCCGAAGATATCGTCGGCATGCAGGTTTCTCAGGGCATCCTGACCGTCCGCGGCGGCATGACCAGCCACGCAGCTGTTGTTGCACGTGGCATGGGTACCTGCTGTGTTTCCGGCTGCGGCAATGATAACGATGTTGCTATCGATTATGATGCAAAGGTTATCACCATTAACGGCCACACCTTCCATGAGGGTGACTGGATGAGCATTGATGGCTCTACCGGCAACATCTACGAAGGCCAGATCGCTACCGTCGCTTCCACCGAGAACGCTAACTTCAAGCGCTTTATGAGCTGGGCTGACGAAGCACGCCAGATGAAGGTTATGACCAACGCCGATAACCCGCGCGATGCACAGAACGCTGTCGATATGGGCGCTGAAGGCATTGGCCTGTGCCGTACCGAGCATATGTTCTTCGCTGAGGATCGTATTGCTGCTGTGCGTGAGATGATCTGCGCACGTACCGTTGAAGAGCGCAAGGTTGCCCTGGCTAAGGTTGAGCCGTTCCAGGAAGCTGACTTTACCGCTATGTACCGCATCATGGGCGATCGTCCGATGACCATCCGTTATCTGGATCCGCCTCTGCATGAGTTCCTGCCCACCAAAGCTGAGGATATCGAAGCCCTGGCAAAGGATATGGGCATGACCACCGAAGAGCTGAACAACGTTGTTGTCAGCCTGCATGAGTTCAACCCCATGATGGGCCATCGTGGCTGCCGCCTGGCTGTTACCTATCCGGAAATTGCCGAGATGCAGACCAATGCTGTGATCAAGGCTGCCATCAAGGTTTCTGCTGAGACCGGCAAGATGATCACACCGCACATCATGGTGCCCCTGGTTGGCGAAGTGAAGGAGCTGAAGTACGTCAAGGACGTCATCGTCAAGACTGCTGACAAGCTGATCGCTGAAGCTGGCGTTGACATGAAGTACGAAGTTGGCACCATGATCGAGATCCCGCGTGCTGCTTTGACCGCAGGTGAGATCGCTAAGGAAGCTGACTTCTTCAGCTTCGGTACCAACGACCTGACCCAGATGACCTTCGGCTTCAGCCGTGACGATGCTGCTAAGTTCCTGACCGCTTACTATGATACCAAGATCTATGAGAGCGATCCGTTCCAGCATCTGGACCAGATCGGCGTTGGCAAGCTGGTTAAGATGGCTGCCCATGACGGCCGCGCAACCAACCCCAACCTGGGTCTGGGCATCTGCGGCGAGCACGGCGGCGACCCCTCCAGCGTTGAGTTCTGCCACAACGTTGGCCTGGATTACGTTTCCTGCTCTCCGTACCGCGTTCCCATCGCACGTCTGGCCGCTGCTCAGGCTGCTATTAAAGCACCCCGTGCGATGAAGGACTAATCGCTTTATAGCGACGAAAACTTTTAACTAATTGAACAGGCGCACCGCTTTTGGCGGTGCGCCTGTTTTTGTTTGCAATGAACATGGGGGTTACAAATACACTTCCACGTTCAGATCAGTCCAGCCACGCTGACGGAATTGGGCGGGCAACCCATTCGACATACGATACTGGCGGGCAGTCTCAAAGTCAATCGTAAATGAGAGTACAGGGGAATTTTCCGGCTCCATAAGGTTATATCGTTCTTGTCCTGACTTCATTTCTCCGAAGGTCATTTTCCAGCGATAATGATGATTCTCGACTGGGGTAACAGCCTCCACAAATTCATTTATCAGTTCTTCAGAAATACGAGGTGCCGTAATGTCCACCATCTGAGAAAGCCCTTTTTTGATTTTGTTCAGGTCGAAGCTGACTTCTTCCTCAGCTGAGTCTGGAACGCTATTCTGTTGCGTTTTCAAGGCGTCCAATTCTGTAGTGGTCTGTGCATATAACTTCTGAAATTGCTCTCTTGTCAGTTCACCATCCGCTCGCATCTGACCGAGATTCAGAAGACGTTGCTCCAATTTTTCGATTTTCTTTTGTTTCTCCGCTTTTTCCGAATCAGTTTGTAACGTCGTGGAAAGGATGCAAGATTCAATCATCTGACAGGCCTTCAAAACAGCTTCTCTTTGGTCTCCCCACAGTTGGTCAAAAATCATCTTTGCCATCAAATCAAGCTTCCATTCACAGATGACGATCGCATCACAATATTTTTGGCTATCGAGATGATTCTTTTCTACAAAAGTCTTTGCGGGGTTTTGTGTACGGTAATTGCATTGGTATCCGTAAACAGGGGTTCCATCCCGTAGCACCCTCCATTTGAAGCGATTGTATCCAGCGCCGCAACGGCAACGTAGTTTCTTGACCCACAGGTTTTGAGCGATTCTTGTGCCTCGTCTGCGTTCCTCCCCAGAAGGCATTTGATATTTGCGAATCCGGCCGTTCCGGATATTTTCGCACTGATGCCATAGAGCCTCCGATATAATCGGCTCAAAGTCGCCTTTCTTAAGGATAAAAGAATCCTCATCCAAATTCTTAATTCGCCTTTTTTCCAAAAAGTTGTTGACTTTTGACTTGTTATAGCAGAGATAACCCATATAAGTGGCGTTGCGAAGAATCCGGCTGATTTTGATGCAGGACCATTTCACGTTTCCATTAAGAAGTGTCAGCCGACTATTAAAAGGTATAGCTACATCAATGGAAAATTTGATGAGGATTTGTACCAGAATCTTGTGATTGCATTTCTTGGAGTAATTGCAAAATTCAAACCATGAAAAAAGTGGGTCATTGACCTAATGTCACTTAGTTAGAACCCCAAAGAAATAGAACCCAGCCCGCAGAATCTTTGATGTGTGATTCCGCGGGCTGGGTTGTTTGTGTTTTCAGAAAAATAGTATGGCAAAAAAGCGGATGAGAAAATCCGTATAAAAGACTATAGCTTAATTGCGTTTTTCGATACATCCTTATTGGGAACCAGTTCAAAACGATATGCTCCCTATATAGCGAACAGTGAAATAAAACACGGAAAGCTACATAGGGAGCATTTTTGTAGGAACGGCATTGCATCGCTTGCAATGGCGGCTCAAAACATCATTGGCGGAAAAGCTGCAGACCTTGCCATCCACAAAAACAAATTGTCTGTATTTTGCGGTTTTACGGGGCATCAAAGCCCCGGGTCACGGCGTCGCGGATCTTGCAGCCGGTGGGGGTGCCTGCCAAGCCGCCGATGCCGGTTTCGCGCAGCTCGTGGCTCATCGCATTGCCGACCTCAGCCATGGCGTCGATGACCTCATCGGCGGGGATATGCCCCACCACGCCCGCCAGCGCCATATCGGCGGCGGAAACGGCGTTCATCGCGCCGATGACATTGCGCTTGACGCAGGGTATCTCCACCAGACCCGCCACGGGGTCGCAGACAAGCCCCTCCAGATTGGTCAGCGCCATGGCAAACGCCTCGGCAGCCTGCTCGGGTGTGCCGTTTTTCAGCACCGTCAGCGCGGCAGCAGCCATAGCGCTGGCAGCACCGACCTCAGCCTGACAGCCGCCCTCCGCCCCTGCCAAGGTGGCTCTGGCGGCGACGACCTGCCCGAACCCGGCGGCAACATACAGCGCGCGGCAGACTGCATCCTCGTCGGCGCGTCCGGCGCGGAACAGCGGCAGCAGCACGGCGGGTAAAACACCGCAGCTGCCCGCTGTGGGTGCCGCCACGATGCGTTTCATACAGGCGTTGCACTCGGCGGTTTTCAGGGCTTCGGCAATGACCTCGGCAAAGTAGCCGTCGGCATAAAGCCTGCCCGCCCCGGCGGCCTGCGCAACCTTGGCGGCGTCGCCCCCGGCGTAGCCGCTCATCGAGCGGTCGGCGCCGCAGTACCCGGCGCTGGTTGCGCAGATAACGCCCCACAGGCGGCGCATTTCGGCTTCGCTTTCGGCGCGGGTCAGACCGCTTTCGGCAAGGTCGCTTTCCAAAATGACTTCATACAGCGGACGCCCGCTCTGCTTGCAGGTATCCAGCATGGAACTGACAGATGAAAACGCCATTTCAACACCCCTTTATACGTTTAAAATCGTGACCTTGATAATGCCGTCCACGGCAGAAAGCTCGCCGCGCAGCTGCTCCGGAAGGGGCTGGTCACATTCCAGCACCATAACGGCGTAGCCGCCTGCCGCAGAGCGGAACAGCTGCATGGTGGCAATGTTGATGCCAAGGCGGCTCAGCGCGCCGGTGACGGTGGCAACGTGACCGGGCGTGTCTTGGTTAAAGACGATCAGCGTGTTGCGGTCGCCGCCGAAATGGGTGGTAATGCCGTCAATGCGGCAGATGTTGATGCGCCCGCCGCCGATGGATTCGCCCATGACTTCCAGCTTGCGCCCGGACGCCCCCACCAGCCGCAGCATGGCGGTGTTGGGGTAGACCCCGCGCAGCGTGCCGGTGGAAACCGTGAACTGCAGCCCCTGCGCGGCGGCGATGGCAAAGCTGTCCGGGATACGGTCATCGTCGGGCTGCATACCCAAAAGCCCCGCGACCAGCGCACGGTCGGTGCCGTGTCCGCGCCCGGTGGCGGCAAAGCTGCCGTATAAAATAATGTCGGCTTGGGCAGGTGCCTCGCCCAAAAGGCGGCGCGCCGTGCTGCCGATGCGCACCGCACCCGCCGTATGGCTGCTGGAGGGTCCTGTCATAACCGGACCCAGCACATCAAACAAACGCATAGGTATGCCCCCTGTTGTTTACTGTTGTAGGAATGTCTTGCGGCAACACCACAGAATGCAAATAGTTGCCAAAAGAGTGCTGCATGATAGTTATGGATGAATAACTGAGCCTTTCCGACGTGATGGATGAATGGTTGCAGGTTCGGAAAAAGAAACGAGAATTTTTCCGTGGGTTGCAAAAGCAACCCAAAAAATGAATAGACAATACCGCATAATTCCATGTACCGCTACGGCGAGCAAGGTGCGGCAGATGCTGAATCCAAAATGCGGATAGGACTTTGTCTCTTATCGGGCATTATGGCAACGCAGATGCCGCGCAGCAGTCGCCTGAGCGGTGCTTAAGCCGTTAGGCAGGAATTATGCGGTATTGCCTAAAGTCTTACGGTCAACGTGAACCGTCCGATCTGCAAATAGGGGAAAATGGGCTTTTAAAGATACCATCCATGTCACAGGTACTGGTCGGACACCCGCTGAACCGGTGTTTCAAGCCCGGTTTCGGCTGCTTTGACCAGTGCGTTCAGGATACATACAGGACGCAGCAGGGCGTGCATAGGCTCAGGCGCGCGACCTGCCGATACCCCTTTTACAAAGGCGGAGAAGCCCTGATGATAGATGGATGAGATGTCGATGCGGCGAGTTATAACCTGTTCCGGGCTATAGAGTGTGCCGTAAAACTGACTCACCTCTGCGAAGTTTACGCTTACTGCAAAGTTTTCATACTTAAATATAGCGATAACATTACCGCCGGTCACGTCCGCCTTCACACTTTGGATATTCGGACCAAATGCAGTGATGAGTATCTCAACCGCATGACTGCCATAGAAATACAGACCGCCATAGGGACTGTCAAGTTCACCGGGGAAATTCAGGTGCGCGGAAATCACCTGCTTTTTTTCGCCCAGTCGGCGGAAATCATCCCGCAACGCTAATACGTCCGGTGCATATTTGCAGGCGGAACCTCCTGCCAGCAGTGCGCCGCTTACCCGGGCTGTGTCCACCATGCAAAGCGCTTCATTCAGGTCAATGGCAAACGGTTTATCTACCCAGGTGGGCAGACCGCGCTGCAAAAAGGGAAGGGCGGCAGCGCAGTGCTGCGCACCATGGCGAAGTACCACCATGACGGCGTCCACCTGATCCAGCATCTGGGCAGGGTCATCCACTACGGTGGGAATGTGCGCCTCGCTTGCCACAAAGGCAGCTCTCTGGGGCGTTTCTCCCCACAGCATGGTTACTCGCGCAGAAAGACCGCTTCCGCCATGCTCTGGGGGGAGATTTGCCAATTTGGAAAAAGCCAATGCGTGGAAACTATCCGCGCCAACGATGCCAATGCGCAGCATAATGCGTTCCTCCTTTATGAGGTCAGCCTTCTGCCCCGGTTTCCAGATGGGAAACCGTTAGACTAAAGGGCAGGGTATCTACAGGGTCATTCAGCTCACGCCCCACCTTTTCGCCTAGGAATCGACCGCTTTGGGCAACGTCCACGGCGGCTTCGTAGGGCTCTGCATCCTGAAGCTTTTTACCCTCCTGCAGAGCAAGAGTAAAGGTTGCCGTCTTGCCGTTTTCAGAAATTTTGACATCACGAAGTTCAAATACAGTACCGGCGGCGGAGAGTGTCAAGCCGGTGATGGACTCGTTCTCACCGGCAGTAACGGTGATGACAGGGGTCACCGTATTGCCTCCTGCAGCATCCAATACAACAGCAGCTGTGTCCAGTACGGCCGGTGTGTGCTGAGGCAGATTTTCGTATACGGTGACACGCACGATGTCAGAGCTGCTTGCGTCCTGGGTGCTGGTAGCCTGAACAAGCGCAACACCGGGTGCCACGGCGGTGATTGTACCGTCTGCGGCTACGGTGACAATACCCTCACCACGCAGTAAGCTCCAGGTGACGTCGGTTGAAATACCGCTGCTCTTAAGCTGAGGCTTCCAAGTGTCGGTAGTCAACAACGCTTTGTCGTGGGTGAACTGTTCCAAACCGTATTGGCTTCCATCGGTGGTATAGGGGGAACCGGCGTCGCCGGTGCCGCCGGTGAGCACTGTGCTGTGCTTCAGGTACAACGCAGGCACAACACCTACACTGCCGTCCATTGCGTCTTGCGCCAACACCAAATCCGGACCGAACACCGTGCGCACGCTGGCACCGTCCGGCTTGGCGGAGATTCCGTTGTACTTGGGGTCAGCGTCCGGGTCGGCGTAGCTGCATCGGGGCGTGCGAAGCCAATAACTTTCAAAACCGCCTTTCCGCGGATGCTGTGCGGCGGCAGCTGCCTGCTCGGTCGGCTGCTTTTCCACAGCCAGCCCTTTAGCGTATACCAGATTGTGGAATTCAGCAATGTCCAGCAGGAACACTTTGTCGTTTGTATACAGATAGCGGGCATCGGCGTAGTTGGTTGTGCAGCTGTCTGTGTTGCAGTCATACTGATGCATGGGGGCATCGGCGTTTTCTACGATATCTGCGTTTTCTACGATATCTGCGTTTTGGTTCACTTCGTCAATGATTTGGTGGTTGCGCGCGGTAAACACAGCCTTTTGTTCAGTCTGGGTAAAATTGCTGAGGAACCCCGCCTCATCGGCATAGCTGTTGTACCCATGCAGTACGCTGCCGCTGGTGGGAGCGCCGTCCTTGTCGTATTTTACATATTCTGCAGGGCTGTTCAACCAGGTGCGCAAGTCACTGGAAAGCCAGTAATTGTTTCCGTTGTTCCGATCTGTATTGGCCAGCCAAAAGACGTTGTCAAACGCTTTATAGGTAAGGATTTTGTCAGCGTACAGCAAGGAGTTGCCAAAATCATCTCGACCAATCACCTGCCAGAGGATAGGCTCTCCTTGGTAGCTGCCGAATAGAATATAGTCCCCCTCAGTCAGCTTGTCAGCGGTCTTGTGATTGTCTGCGCCCGAGGAGCAACCTGCAAGGCACAGGGCAGCAAAAAGGGCTGAAAGGGCGGTGGACAGAATTTTTATCATCTGTTTCATGTTGCGCCTCCTTTACACGGACAGGCTGCCGGTGACGGATGCGCCTTCCGGCAAGCGGATACTGCTGTTTTTCAGGATACAGTTCTGTGCTATAAAATAGCTTCCCTGACCGCGGGCAGAGGCGGGCAGCGAAAGATGGGCGTTTTCCAGACGGGTGCCACGCGCCATCAGTGCCACGGGACCCGTGCCGGCGCGCACGATCTCTACGCCCTCCGCAGGGAAAAGGGTGACCGTGCCAAAATCCAGCGTGACGAGTGCAGGGTTCTGAATATCGATCAGCGCACCGGAGGGGTTGGCACCGTCCAATACAACGCCGCCATCCAGCGTCAAAATCTGCGGACCTACCTCGGTTTCGGTGGTTTCGCCCTTGTCAAAGGCAAAGCATACGCCGTGCAGACCGCCGCCGATGATGCGAGTGTGCTTTGCTTCCACATTCAGGCGGTTCAGTTGGGTGCCTTCGGCGGGATAGAAATGGCAGTCAATGAAGTTGATGGTGCTGCCCCGAACGATAAAATGCTTTCCGGTATTCAGAAATACGCAATTACGGAAGGTGATCTCTCGGTCTACCTCGTACTTGCTGCCTGCATAGCGAGTGAGATAGTTGCCGTCAATCAAGTTGATGGTGCAGTTTTCCACAAGGGTTGGACGGCGGGAAATATTTGAATCCTCACCCAGGCATAAAAATCCCTGCAGGACACAGTTGCGCATTACAAGACCGTCCACGTTGGCCCATACGGAACCGGCGTTAGCGCCGTAACGGGCTGCGTTGCGGTAGACATAGCAATCTTCCAGAGTCATGTCTACTACGCGGTTCATTTTGCCCTCAAAAACAACGCGGGGGGCAACGTGCTTTTTCACAAGAATGCGCTTATGCCAGCCACCCCAGTTGTGAGGGGAGGTCGCGTTGAGCGCGCTGTTGGCAAAGCTTAAAAGACCGGAGTTGCCCACATAGGTTAGGTCGTGGTCGTACTGACCATGGGTCACGAAGGCGCCGTTTTCATCGCCGGTGCAGTGACAGTTCTCTACCATGGAGTAAGCACATCCGGTAAAGTCGTTCAGATGGCGGACATTGTGGGAACGGCAGTCTGTTACATGACCGTACAGACAGCCAATCTGCTGCAGCATATAACCCGATCCGCCGGTGATCACTTCTTCCGGATTGATCAGGGTGCAGCCGCGCACCTCGTAGGTGGTACAATAACGACGGATGTTCAGCGGCCAGAACACCTTGCGCGCTTCAATGTTGAGTACGTTGCAGTTTACGCAGTATTCATGTGCTACTGGGCTGGTGCCGGTCACATCTGAATGACCCTGTCCCTCAAATTTCAGGTTCATCACGTTCACATCGAACACCGGTTCGATGCGCTGATAGGTAATGGTGCGCCCGGAGGTCAGCGGCCAGGCGTTAAGGTAATTAAACTCTACATACTTCTTGTCACCCAAGGCGTTGCCCACCTTGGTTACCATCAAAAGCTTCATCAATTCGATGTCTGCCGAACCGCCGCCTACCGGCATACGTCCATCCTCTGCTGGTTCCTGGGGACGGGGGTCGCTCTGGACAAAGTACCACTGATCCGGGCTGAAGGTACTGTTATCACCCACATACAAAAAGTCAGAGTCCTCACCAAATTGGGCGGGGCGGAAAAAGCCGCTCTCGTCCTGCAGCTCCGGCAGAGTGACGGTCAAAGGCTTTCCTACACTGCGTCCCTGGAAGAACAGTATCGCAGCAAAGGGGTCATCGCGCCGCGCGTTTTCTGCACCATAGGTGTACATCGTGTGATTCAAAAAGTCCAGGTCAAGTCTGCTGCGGTTGAATACATGCCGGCGCAGCATGAGAAGGTCCGAATCGGCTTCGATACGGCGGAAGCTTTCATCGTTTACCAGTGCGTCCAGTGCGTCATCCGCGGGTGTTTTTGCATCGTGGATACCAAACCAGGCAAACCGTCCTACACCGGTATGCACTAGGTGCCAGGCACCTTTGCCATTCTTGGGCTTATGTACGGTACCGCCGTTTTCCGGAGCCGTGCTGGAGGCGAAGTAGACCATAGTCTTCGCACCCATATCTCCGGGTACAGAGTACCCAAGTACCTGTACGGTCATACCGTCCTTGGGCGAGGAAAGGGCGCGCAGCTCGGCTACATTCGCTACCGAAAGCATATTTTGGCTGCCGTGGGGTACATCGGCAGAGGGGAGTGATGATGCGTTTAAGTCATCCGTTGCATATACCTTTCCTAAGTTGGGAAGGAAGGACATACAGGCAATGGCCAGGCTGCCTGCGCCCAGTACCTTCAGTGCCTTGCGCCGACCCGGGTCAGCTTCGACCGTTTGTACATCCGGGATCATGTCTTCTGGTTTCAAGATAGATACCTCCTGTTAATCAGGTGTAAGCGGCTGCCGCAGCTGGATTTTCCGGTACGTCAGACCGCAGCATAGGATGCTGACCTCATAAAGGCTCAGCAAGGGAACAATCAGAAGAAAATCTGAGATAAAGTCTGGCGGGGTAATGCACACGCCCAAAACGATAAGGGTCATGTAGGCATACCGGCGCACACGGCTCAGGCGCTGTGGTGTGAGCAGACCCAGACGGGTGAGGAACATGACAACCGCCGGCATCAGAAATAAAAGCCCCATAGGAACCACGATATTTACCATAAAGGAAAAATACGCCTGAATGCTGTAGAGCGTTTTTACCTGGATGCTGTCGGACACCCCTGCGGTAAAAAGAAACGCCATGCGGAACACGACAAAGTATCCGAACAGGATTCCTGCTGCCAGCAAAAGGGTGCTGAGCGGGATATACCGCAGTGCTGCCCGCCGTTCTTCGGTGCGCAGACCGGGCGCGGCGAACAGCCAAAGCTGTATCCCGCAGTACGGTCCAACGAATACCATGGCAGCTACGGTGGCCACCTGCATATACACCTGAATGCCCTCCCATGGCGAAAAAGCATGAAGCGCCAGATGAGCAGCCGGTCCATTCTCTCGCAGAAAAGCCAGAATGGGTCCTGCGGCGAACATACCGGCAACGAGGGCCAGCACAAAGGCGGCAGCGCATCGGAACAGGCGGCGACGCAGCTCCTCCAGATGGGGGCGTACTGCATCCAGCAGCATAGTCAATTCTTCCATAGCATCCCTCTGCGCGAAGGCGCGGTCAGTCTTTCTTTTCCATCGGGTCAGTGCTTTCGGTCAGGTCGTTTGCGGCTTTTTTGAATTCATGGATTGCCTTGCCGATAGATTGAGCCAGCTCAGGCAGTTTCTTAGGACCAAAAATCAGAAGAACAGCCAGCAAAATGACGATTAAGCCTGGGGTACCAATTCCACTCATACTATAAAACTCCTTTTCTATGGGTTGTTCCCGGTCCTTGACCGGGGCAATTACAAATTGATGGTCACGATAGCGCATATGCCCAGCGCCAGACCAAGCTTCCCGCGCAGGGGCAACTTCTCTTTGAACAGCAGCACGGAACACAGGACTACACCTACCACAATGCTGCCCTGCACCAAAGGAAAAAGGTAGCTGGCGGGTACTTGTCCGGTCTGTAGGGTAAGCAGAACATTGCCGCCCACACTGCCCACGGTCAACAGCAATAGGGCAAGCCGGTTGTTTCGTACCAGCATCGGTCCGTCGGCGGCATCCGGGGGCAGGCGCCGACGTGTGACCAGATAGGCGATACTATAGAATACAGCCGCCCAGGAAAAGCCCACCAGCATCAGACCAAAAGCTTCTGTGCCGCCGGTGGTGACCTGCTGGGCTTTTTGCACCACAGCACTGGCACCGTTACAGAAAAAGGCAAGTCCGCAGAACGCCGACCAGCCAGCTTGCGCTTTTTCCTGCTTTCCCGAACCAACATTCAAAAGGTAGAAGGCGGCCAGAAACAGCACTACTGCCACGAACAAGCTGGGGCTGAGGGTTTCTTTGAAAAAAAGTACACCAGCTAAGGTAGGCACCAGCATACTGGCGGAAAAATAGAACGTGGTATACGAAAGCGGACCGGTGCTGATGGCCAGGTTATAGAATAAGATGGTTAGCGCAAACAGGGCGCCAAAACCAAGCCCGTACCGGAACGTGGGGGCGCTGACCGCAAACAGAGTCGGACAGGCGAATGCTCCGATTCCCAGCACCAGCGCCCCTGCCAGAGAGGTCACGCTGTTTATCAGCAGCTTTTGGGACAGATGCTCAGCGCGCTGCAGCTTCATTGCCAGCGTTTGGAACACAAACAGGAGGATGGTCGTGAGGATCAGAACGATGTTCATAGGGCATCCTCCGCAGACTGCGCCAAAATACTCTGCCACAGCGCATGAAAGTCATCGGGGGTGCGGCGCGGCGCGGCAAGCTTTATAGATTGTGCCTGCTGCGCATCGTTTGCCAGCAGATCGATAACTGTCATGGTGAGCAGCTTGGCGGGCACAATATAGGCCAGATGCGGGTCAATAATGCGGAAGTCTTTGCTGTGGGCTGCGCCCGCAAAGCCGCTTACTGTGGGCTGGATGACCGGCAGGAGATAGGAAAGATCCCCCATGTCTGTGCTGCCGCAGAAGGGAAGACCTTCTTCTACCTGCGCGTCAGGTAAAAGTACGCGGGCGTTTTCAGCAAATAGATCGCTTAGTGCTTTGTTCTGGCAAAGAGGCAGATAACCCGGAAGGTTACAGATCTGTACCTCAGCCCCGATGGCATAGGCCGCCCCGCGGATGGCGCGGTCCACTTTTGCATTGGCGCTTTGCATAGCTTCGATGGTGGCGGCGCGCACATAGCTCTCCATGCGCACATCGGCAGGCACCGTGTTTACAAGATCGCCCCCTTTGGTAAGAATGGGATGAACGCGTACATGGTCAGCATCCCGGAAGGTTTCTCGCTGGGCGTGGATGGCTTGAATGGCCAGTGACGCCGCGTTGAGGGCATTTATCCCCTGCCAGGGGGCGCCGCCTGCGTGGGCCTCCTTGCCAATAAAATGTACCTCTTTGCCGACAAAACCGCCTGCGGGACCGCCCACCACGATGTGAGCGCCCTCAGCATCGGTTTCACTATGCACCATCAGAGCCATGTCGATATCATGAAAGGCTCCCTCGGAAATAAGCTGCTGTTTGCCGCCTAAGTATTCCAATTCGCCTTGTTGACGCAAAGTGTTGCGCCATCCAATCTCAACATACTCCTCAGCGGGAGCGGCGATAAAGCATATCCGCCCACTCAGATAGCGGGATACAGCTTTCAGACCTGTGATTGTACCCAACAGGGCGGTCAACTGGGCGTTATGCCCGCAGGCGTGGGCGGCCCCGGTATGGGGATCCGCCTGCGGGTGCAGCGGGCTGAGTACGGCATCCATCTCGCCGATCACCGCCACGCTGACTGCGCTGCCGCCAGAGGGAAGCCATCCTTTTACGCCGGTGCGGGCAGGGCGGGTGATGTCCTGTAAGCCCAGCGCTTGAAACGACTCCAGCACCTTGCCGCTGGTGCGCTGTTCGCGGTAGCCAAGCTCCGGGTGATGACGAATGTCTTCACCAAAAGCAATGAGCTGTGCCGCAGCGTGGTCGATTGCTGCGCAGGCAATCTGTTTGAGTTCCGGAACGTCCATCAGTCTTCCCACTCTTTCCGGTGCGCCGCTACAAAGGCGTCGTCATTCAGGTCGGGGTAAGCCTTACAGACGCGGGTGATTTCCTCAGCCTGACCGGGGCTGAGCACCTCATTCGGATCCAGACACCAGGTGCCGGGCATTAAACCCTGACGATGCAGTACCTCGTGTACGCCGGGAATGCATCCGGCAAAATTGTGCGCCACATCGAAGAACGCGCCGTTGCAATCCGTGATGGCTACAGCGCGGGCCAGCAGCTCGGATGGGATGTCCTGCCCGTTTCGGTAGGCACGCAGCTCATGGTAAAGCTGCACCACGCTGTGGGTCCACAACGACCAGTGACCAAGAAGTCCGCCCACAAAGCGCAGCTCCACAGGCTTACCCTCCACCACAAAACGGAAGGGGGTAAGCAGATCGACCACGATATTATCGTCGTTGCCTGTGTACAGGGCAACCTTGTCCCGGCGGGCAGAAAATGCCACCCCGCGTACCAGATCAATGGTCTGGTAGCGGTTGAAAGAAGCGCACTTGATGGCTACCACGTTTGGGGTGTCGGCCACAGCTTTCCAGTATTCAAAGGAGAGGCGGCGACCGCCGCAGGCGGTCTGAAGGTAGAAGCCGATCACCGGCATCACCTTGGCCACGGCATGGGTACGCTCTACGAGCTGCTCCTCGGTGTAGTCAGCCAGACCGCCCGGGCTGAGCAGCACAGCATCGAAGCCCAGACGCTTGACGGTTTCGGCCTCGGCGCAGGCTTGGGCGACAGGACCACATACACCTGCCACGCGCACCAGTGTTTTGCCGGTACGCGCCTCAAAAGCATCAAACTCCTGACTGGCGATGGTGAGTACCGGCTCAAACAAACCAATCTCGGGCTTGCGGATCTCAAACTGGGTAGTATGCACGGCTATGGCTACACCCCCCACGCCGCTGTCCAGATAGTAGCGGATGAGCTTGCGCTGCCCCGCCTCATCGAGCCGGCGATGTTCATCCAGCACCAGAGGAATGGCGGGAATTACGGTGCCGCCGTGCAGAATCTCCAGGGCTTTGGTATGTCGGTTCATTAATAACTCCCCTTCCTTTCTTCAAAATGCGTGGGTTTGCCCAGCGCACGACCCCCATCCCGGATCCACTGCACTTGCCACTCAATCAGGGTCTGCAGCGGGATCCGGGGATAACCAAACAGATGAAACATCTTGCCGGCATCATTCAGGTAGGCGTTGTCGGTGGGTTCACCGGCAAAGATGGGCTCTTTGCCCAGCAATGCGCCGAGCTTGCAGGCGGTTTCGCGCACACCGGCAGTTTCAGGACCGGTCACATTGAGCCGGAATACCTCGTCACTGGCGTGGGGCAAAAGGCGAAGAGCGGCTTCGTTGGCGTCACCCTGCCAGATACAGTTGAAACAGGGGGTTGCCACCGGAATGGGGGTTCCGCTCAGGATGTTCTGCGCGATGTCGAACAATACGCCATAGCGCAAATCCACAGCGTAGTTCAGCCGATAGATGGCGATTCGTGTGCCGTAAGTATGGGCTGCGTATTCAAACATACGCTCACGTCCCAGGCAGGACATACAGTAATCGCCCACCGGCACCGGCTTTTCCTGCTCGGTGCAGCCGCCGCTGCTGATCGGCACCTTGGGATATATATTGCCGCTGGAAAATACAACGATGCGACTGCTTTTGTACCGCTCAGCCACCCGGCTGGGCAACCAGGTGTTCATGGCCCAGGTGGTGGCTTCCTGCCCATCGGTGCCAAACTTCTTGCCGGCCATATAAATGATGTTCTCTGCGTCAGGCAGTTTGTCCAGCGCGCCGGGAACAAGCAGGTCGCAGCTTACCATCTCCACCTGGTTCTTTTCCAGCAGCTGCACCACCATGGGATCGCTGAATCGGGAAACCGCGATTACCCGTTTTTCCACGCCGGCTGCCCGGATGGCGTTTTTAGCTAACACGCAAAGGGTAGGACCCATCTTTCCGCCTGCACCTAAAATAAGAATGTCACCGCTTAGTGCCTTCATATCCTCGATGAGGGCGGGGGAAGGGGTCGTAAGCAGAGCATCCAGCTTTTCTTCGGTCCACATAAGGTTGTTTCCTCCTATTTCACCCATAATTTTTTTGGCAATACCGCTTTGTAAAAGCCGCCACAGCCACAAAACGTCTGTTTTTATTATAGAGGCGGGTTCCGTTGGGTGTAAATCGCCATTTTTAAAGATACAATTTTCGTTTTTACAGGTGACGAATATCTGAATTTTTGTAAGTCCACCTTAAAAAGTGATAGCAGGCTTTAAACCCGGAAAACAGCGAGTTCTTTAATCTTGGGAGGCAGAGCTTAATTTCTGGCAATTTACGCTGTACGGCAGGGATGCTATACTTTGTACAGAGCGAAAACAGCGTGCGGAACGTAAGACCCGTCCTGTCCTGCGCCGTGCGTTTACGCTACGCCACAGCACACAGGTCTTAACCCCGGGCGCACATATTCCTTAATAACGGTGGAAAAGCGGTGCGTACCTGACGAAGAAGGAGGATCAATATCTTGACCAACACGAAAGCCACGGCGGTCCGAAAGCATCGTAGACCGGACAGGTATACCGCCACCGGCAAAAATCGCAGCTGGATGCTAATCCGGCGCAACAAGGCACTGTACTTATTTATATTGCCGGCTTTTTTATACTTTTTTATATTTTCCTATGTCCCCTTGTATGGCGCACAAATCGCCTTCAAGGACTTTGTGGCCAGCAAAGGTTTTACCGGCAGCCCATGGGCAGATCCGATATTTAAACACTTCCTCACCTTTTTCAGCTCGGTGAACTTCTGGAACATTTTACGCAATACGCTGCATCTGTCCCTATATTACATCGCCACCAGTTTTCCGGCAGCGGTTATCCTGGCACTGATGATCAACGAGGTGAAAAACACAAAATTCAAAAAAGCTGTGCAGAACATTACTTATATGCCCTACTTTATCTCTACGGTAGTACTGGTGGGTATGATCCAGCTGTTCTTTGCGCGCAGCGGTTTGGTAAATAACATCATAGGGCTGTTCGGCGTTGAACCGCAGTTGTTTTTGCAGAAGGATGCTCTGTTCGATGATTTATATGTGTGGAGCGGTGTATGGCAGGCAACAGGGTACAATGCGGTAATCTTCATTGCAGCGCTGGCGGGTGTTTCTCCCGAGCTGCACGAGGCGGCAACCATCGACGGAGCCACCCGTCTTCAGCGAATTCTGCATGTGAATATCCCGGCTATTTTGCCCACGATCGTAGTGATGCTGATTATGACATTGGGCGGCATTATGAACCTTTCGTTTGAAAAGGTGCTGCTCATGCAAACCGACGGCAACCTGATTGTGTCTGAGATCGTGTCTACCTATGTATATAAGCTGGGAATTCAAAAGGCACAGTTCAGCCTGTCCACCGCTGTAGGGCTGTTCAATAACGCCATCAATCTGCTGCTGGTGGTTGTGATGAACAAAATATCTCGCAAGATCAGCGATACTTCGCTGTGGTAAGGGAGGCGGAAAGATATGGTGATACGCGAAACGCGGGCGGACCGCATATTCAATTTTTTTAATTATCTGATTCTGGGATGCATCTTTTTGCTCTGCTTTTATCCGCTGTATTTTATCATCATTGCTTCGGTGAGCAATCCGGATCTGGTAAACGCAGGCAAGGTTTGGTTCTGGCCCAGAGAAGTGTCCTTTGACGGGTACAAAGCACTGTTTGCCGACAAGAGTGTGATGCGCGGCTATATGAATACCTTAATCTACACCTTTGGCGGTACGCTGATCAACCTCGCGGTCACGCTGCCGGCAGCGTATGCGTTGTCCCGTAAGGACTTTGTGGGACGGAAGTTCTTCACGCTGATGTTCACATTTACCATGTTCTTCTCGGGGGGACTTATTCCCACCTTTATGGTTGTAAAAAAACTGGGGCTGTACAACAATCCCTGGGTCATGGTGGTGTTAGGTGCGACTTCTATGACCAACATTATCGTTACCCGCACCTTCTTTGAAACAAATCTGCCTGATGAACTGCGCGAGGCGGCTGAAATTGATGGCTGCTCGAACACACGCTTTTTCTTCCGAATTGCGCTGCCCTTATCCGTTTCCATTATCGCGGTAATGACGCTGTTTTTTGCGGTTGTGCATTGGAACGGATATTTCAATGCGCTTATCTACCTGCGCAACGATGAATGGCAGCCTCTGCAGGTCATTATGCGTGACATCCTGATGCGCAGCCAGTTCAATGCCGAGATGCTGCAGCAGGGAGGCGACACTGCCGGGATGCTGCTGCAGGAGCTGCGCACAGCCGAGCAGATCAAGTATGCGCTCATCGTAGTGGCGTCCGTGCCGGTGATGGTGATCTATCCGTTGGTGCAAAAGCACTTTGTAAAAGGCGTAACAGTGGGGTCTGTAAAAGGTTAAGCGACAGTACGCATAGCCTTTTTCACAGAATACACTGGTGGTATAATACTTATCAGTACACAAAACAAACAGGAGGAAACACAAATGCAATTGAAAAAGATGGTATCCCTGGCTATGGCTGGTGCTCTGTGTGCCGGCATTCTGGCTGGCTGCGGCAGCAGCCCTTCCAGCACACCTGCGTCGGAAAGCGAAGCTTCCAGCTCCGTGACGAACGACATGGGGAATGTAAATCCGGTGGGTGAATATCCCATCGTGAATGACCCCATCACCTTTAAGATCATGGGGCGCAAGGACCCTGGCGCGCCGGATTGGGGAGAACTTGAGGTGTTCAAGCGCCTGAGCAAAACCACCAATATCAATTTTGAGTTTGAGATTTATGAGGCAGGTACCTGGAACGAGCAAAAGAACATCGCTCTGGTAGGCGGCGAGTACGGAGATATCATCATGCGCGATGATGCTAACGCCATTACCGACGAGGAAACCTATGGTCCGCAGGGAATCTTTCTCGATTTGACGGAACTCATTGACGGGTATGCGCCCAACATCAAGGCTATGATGGAAAAATACCCCGACGTAAAGGCTGCTATGACCAGTATGGACGGCAAAATCTATGGGCTGCCCTATGTGTTCTTTACCGGCACTACGCAGGGTCATACTGGTTTCTACAGCAAGGAATGGCTGGACAACGTAGGAATCGAGAAGGAACCGGAGAGCATTGACGAGCTTTACGAGATGCTGAAGGAATTTAAAGAAAAAGACGCCAACGGCAATGGCGATCCCAACGACGAAATCCCCATGACCTGCGTGGGTCTGACCACCACCATCCGCGACTTGCTTATCCCCGCCTTTACGGGTCTGCCGGATGGTCTGAGCTTCAATGTGAATAACGCGGGTAAGGTGGTATATGCCCCCGCTGTCGATGAGTATAAGGAGTTTTTGCTGTTCGCTCATAAGCTGTACGAGGAAGGCTTGCTTGACCCCGAATTTTCCACCCAGAACGCTCAGCAGTGGCAGGCCAAGGTGATGGCCAACCAGTGCGGCGTGTACAGCGGCAGCCCCACGGCACTGGATCCCTCCACCACCGCTCAGCAGCTCAGCCTGCTGCCCCTCACCAGCGACACCAACCCCGATCGTGTGGTCAAGCGCCCCTTCTACCTGTATCCGGGTCGTGCATTCATCACCGACAAGTGCTCGGATCCCATTGCGGCCATCCGCCTGTTGGATATGTTCTATGCTACCGAGGAGAACGCAGTGGACGGATTCTGTGGCACGACCTTGTTCGTGGGCTACGAAGGCGAGAACTGGAAGTACACCGATGACAGCAAGACTGCTTACGAGTGGATTGAGCCGATCACGGGATTCGGTGACATCAACCAGACTGTATCTGTAAACATGGAGCTGCCCGGTCTGCTGGAGTTTGAAGTGGCTCCCTATGGCAACCCGCTGATGGAGATGAAAGCCTCTGAGGTAGCTGCCAAGCAGAAGCCCTACTATAATACCAAGAACGCTTTCCCGGCTAACGCCCGCTTTACCGCAGAAGAAACCGAGCGCGGCAACGTCATCGAGAACGACTTGTATAACCAGGTGGTGCTCATGACCACCAAGTTCATTATCGGCGAAGTGGATATCGAAAGCGGCTGGGAGGATTACCTGGCTTCTCTGGACAAGATTGGTCTGCAGGAGCTGTTAGGAATCAAGACCGATGCTATGGAACGCTGGAATGCAGCTCTGAGTCGATAAGACGCAGCTGAGAAAACTGGAAAAACGTATGAACCGGGGATCCTTTGCCGAAGCCAAGGGATCCCCGGAGCTTGTAAAAGGGGGTTGCGGAATGATCTATTCGCTGACCACGGCTGATGAATTGGCTGTGCTGCAGGCGCATCAGGGCGATGTGGCGCAGGTGTTTGGACGCCTTGAACCGGGCGATGGAGTGTGGGTATACAGGTGGGACGCCGCCTGCACGCTGCCCGCAAACGGGGGTACCGTGTGGGGAAAGGGGGACGCGGGTCGCTGGCGGTTGTGCCACGATGGCACGGTCAGCCTGTGCTGTTTCGGTGTGTTTGGTACAGAAACGCCTGCGGACGACGCGCTGGAGAATTTGATTGCCGATGCGCAGGTACATACGGTGCGCGTGGATACAGATGTGGACTTTGCCCGCCGCCATACTTTTGCTCGCAGCAATATTACATTGGACTTTACAGGTCATCTGGTGACAGCCCGCCGCATTGAACCCGCCCGGCACAACGACCCCTTTGGGGCGCTGCTGCACTTCACCGGTACACCGGTGGGGGAGGAACACTGCTTTGCGCTGCGTGAACCGCTGCGCGAAATGTTCGACATATTCGAGGTTCCGGAGGGGGTGGATTTTCCCCTTTACTCATGGTGGCGGGTGCGTGTGAACCATCTGACCGGCGGCGAGGAACGGGAGATCGACAAACTGCTCTGTGTCACTGAAATCATCGATAGCACCCATGTCAGGGTGAACTATAAGATGGGATGGCCGCTGGAAGCGGGACGGATCATGGGATGGCAGCGTGTGCAGCCCGTGGAAAACGTGTGTGTGCAGGGCATGAGGTTTTGGGGCAATGAGGGCGACGAGGTTACCGGCGTGCAGCCGCTGGCCTTTGAGTACGCAGTACGATGCGATGTGCGCGATGTGCGCGCATGGCATACCTATTGGCCGGTTATCCTACGACGCCATAACACGGAGTATGTGACCGAAAGATGCAGTCTGACCAACCCCATTGAGGTGGTGGTGGGCGGGACCGGTTATCTTACCCAGCAGATACATTGTCTGTACGGATCGGTGCGTGACTGCACCACCTCCAATGCCCGTCATCTGAACGACTTTACGGGCAGTGCCTACTGTATGGTACACAACTGCCACGGAGATGGTGATTTTCACGGTGCGTTTGTGACACACGGTCAGTTTGAACATGATCTGACCTATGTGGGAAATTCAGGGCTTTTGAGCTTCGCCAACAGCGGACCTGTATGGGGCGGCAGCGCCAAGCGAATCACCGTGATCCGCCATAGCGGCTTTTGGTGCATTGGCTATGCCAAGGTGAGTGATTTGACACTGCAGGACGTGACCGTGTGCAGGACAACCGCCTATGATGGGGTGGACACGGGGGATATGGGTCCCTGCGGCACCTTTTTGATGAATGCGGATGGTTTACAGATGCGCGGATGTACCGGCGACAAGCTTATACTTACCCAGCGCAGCGCCCGCAGCGTTCGCCCCGTTGTTATCCGAGATTGCTGGTTCCGGGACGGGATAGAGGTGGTTCGCCGGGGAGAGAACGCAGTAGACCCTGCGCTTGACATCCTGCTTGAATCTATAAAGACAGACCAAAGGGAGGGCTGAGTAAAAATGCAGACAGTACATATCCTGGTGACCATGCCGCGGAATGCGGTGTTTCACACATTTTTCAGCGAGGAGCGTATGCACGAGTTGGAGGCAGTGGGGCAGGTACACTGGAATGAAACCGACCGGCAGTACACTCATGCCGAGCTGTGTGAAAAGATGGCAGGTATTGACGTGTGTGTCACCGGCTGGGGCACGCCTCAACTGGATGAAGAAGTGATGGCTCACGCCGACAGGCTTCGCTTGGTGGCGCATATGGGTGGTTCAGTAAATGGATACGTCAGCCCGGCGGTATACGCCAAGGGGGCGCGCGTGGTAAGCGGCAATGAGGTATTTGCGGAAAGCGTGGCCGAAAGCGTAGTGGCCTACGCACTGGCAAGCCTGCGCCGTATTCCGTATTACTCCAATGAACTTGCCCGGGGCAACTGGGTGGAAAATTTTAGCAACCGCGGTCTTTTGGATCGCAGCGTCGGCATTGTCGGGTACGGCATGATCTCCCGCTATGTCGTGCCTATGCTGCGGGTTTTTCATTGCCCGGTGAAGGTGTTCAGCCGACACATCCGACCCGAAGAGCTGGAACGCCAACAGATGAGCAAGGCCGGTCTGGAAGAAATTTTTTCCACCTGTGATGTGGTGTCGCTGCACAGCGGTATGACACCCGATAACTATCATATGATTACCGAGGCATTGCTGGAGCGCCTTAAACCAGGAGCGCTGCTGATCAACACCGCCCGAGGGGCGTTGGTGGATGAGGCGGCTCTGGCCAGCACGCTAGCACGCCGACCCGATCTGACGGCTGCACTGGACGTGTACGAAACCGAACCGTTGCCGGCGGATAGCCCTTTGGTGGGGCTGCCTAATGTTCTGCTGATGCCGCATCAGGGCGGACCTACGATAGATCGACGGCTTATCGTTACCCGCAGCGTCATTGCCGATATCCGGCATTTTCTGGCGGGCGAGCCGATGAACTGTGAGATCAGCCAGAGCTACGCAGCCAAGATGTCGAGCTATTGAACGGGATACATTAAAGGAGAAACAAAGTATGAAAGACAAGATCAAGCTGGCGCTGATTGGTGCCGGAGAACGCGGTCAGTACTGCTACGCCCCCTATGCGCAGCTGCACGGCTATGAAGTGGAATTTGTTGCGGTAGCGGACCCGGATCAGGGGCGGAGAGAGAAATTTGCAGCGGACTACCATGTGCCGGCTCAGGGCGTGTTCCATACTGCCGAACAGCTTCTGGCACAGCCGCGCATGGCGGATGCAGTCATCATTGCCACCCAGGATAATCAGCACTATGGGTATGCCTGCCGCGCTATCGAGCTTGGGTACAGCATTTTGCTGGAAAAGCCCATTTCGCCGAACCTGAAGGAATGCCTGGATCTGCAGCGCCGTGCTGAGGCCAAGGGTACGACCATCATGGTGTGCCACGTTATGCGCTATACCAAATTCTACCGCAAGATCAAGGAGCTGCTGGACGCAAAGATTATCGGCGATGTGGTACACATCACGCATACGGAGAATGTGGGCTACTGGCACTATGCCCACAGTTATGTGCGCGGCAACTGGCATAAGACCGCTGATGCCTCGCCCATGATCCTGGCCAAGTGCTGCCATGATATGGACATTCTGTCCTGGCTGTTGGGGAGTCGCTGCAAAACTGTGTCCAGCTTTGGCGGACTGCACTATTTCACCGAGGCGAACGCACCAGCAGGAAGTCCGGATCGTTGCACTGACGGATGTCCCCACAGCGGCAGCTGCCCCTATTACGCCCCCAAGTTGTACCTGTCTGATGAAACCACATGGAGCACTGCGTTCAATGCTCTGGGGGCTGATAACAGCTATGAGGCGCGTAAACGAGCGCTTGAGCAGGGACCTTATGGCAAGTGCGTATTCCATAACGATAATGATGTGGTAGATCACCAGGTAGCCAGTTTGTTGTTTGAAAATGGAACCACAGTAGCCTTTACTATGTGCGCTTTCACCAATGCCTGCGACCGCACGGTAAAATTCATGGGAACTAAAGGTGAGATTCGCGCTTCTATGGACAATAATGTCATAGAGGTGACTGAATTTGGTCAGGGTGTTATGACCGGCACGACCAACGTGTATACGGTAAAGCCGGGTTCTACCGGTCATTCAGGCGGTGACGAGGGAATCATGGAGGAATTCATTTCCATCCTGAAAGGGGAGCGCTGCAATACCAATACCTTTTCCCAGTCGGTACACAGCCATGTGATGGCCTTTGCGGCGGAGGATTCCCGCCTAAGCGGATGTACAGTGAACATCGACGAATTTGAGAAAAAAGCTATGGAATGACATGGAAAAAAGGCAGAGGCAGCGCATAGGTCTACCTCTGCCTTTTGCTTTTCAGGAGGATGAGATGTACCATTTCGAACTGGGAAGGTCGGGTCAGCAGGCTGAGATCCTCGCCTTTATCGAACGGGCCTTTGCTACTGCAGGGGCAACACCGGGTTTTGAACGACTGTTGCCCAAGCTGTACGGATCGGGCAGAGAGTCCGAAAGCCATCATGTCTTGCTGTATGCCGATACAACACTCGAAGGTGTGTGCGCTGTACAGGTTCAGACGTTCATTGTGGCTGGTCAGCCTCTGCAGGTGGGCTGGGTCGGCAGCGTGGCGGTGGCGCCCGAAGCACGGGGTAAAGGTCATTTAGAACGTTTGGTAACTCAGGCGAACCGGATGATGGAGCAGACCGGGTGCGACCTGGCGGTACTGGGCGGGCAGCGCCAACGCTACCGCCGCTTTGGCTATGAATATGGCGGCAGTCAACTGGAATGTACGTTGACCAGCCGCAATTTGAACGGCGCAAAGCCGGGATCGGTGCAATTACGCCCCTTGGAGTCAGACGAACGCTGGAGGCTTCAGGCGTACGAGGCATGGCAGCGGGGACCGGTACGAGCGGCGCGAACGCAGCAAAACTTTTTTGAAGTGCTGTGCAGTTGGGGGGCGCAGCCATGCGCGGTTCTATACAAGGACAAATTCGCGGGCTACTGCACCCTGGAGATTCTGCCGGATTGCGCTGTGCTGCGGGAACTATACCTGGATGAGGCAGTGCCTTGGGATGCTTTTGGCGCGCGTGTGCTTGAATTTGCAGAGCGCGAGGCGTTCACGGCAGTATTGCCGCCTTGGGCGGGCAGACTCCAAAGTCAACTGGCGGTTGAAGCGGAGAAAGCGCAGCTGGTCGAAAACCACAGTTACCGAGTACTGCGCTGGTCACAGGTGCTGGCGGCGGCTTTGGCGTTGCGCGCTGAAACAAGTGTGACGCCCAACATACCGGGCAGCTTTTGCTTTACGGTGGATAACGGTCCGCCCCTGCGTCTGTGGGCGGAGGAGGGCGGTCCCTTGCGGTGCGGTCCTGCTCTGTCAGGGGAAACACCGCTCTCGCTAAGCGGGGAAGCAGCCGTGCGGTTACTGTTGGGACCGCTCAGTGCGCTGGAACCGGGCGCAAAGAGCGCACCTCCGGGGTGGCTGCCGCTGCCGCTTGCCTTTTCCTGGCAGGATGGTATATAAGACCTCGCACCATTGATTTTGAGCATATTGGTTTGCGTATCGATCCTGACGGAACCTCAACGCAGCAGAGCTGACTGCAAAAAGCGTAAAAGAACCCCCGACATGGCTGTGTCGGGGGTGTTTCATAGATATAATTCAGAGTTTGCTCTGCGCGCTGGGGTTGTGCTGAAGGCGGTAATTGCCGGGCGTGATGCCTTCGTATTTGCGGAACAGCCGAATCACGCCAATCTCATTGGCATAGCCCAGCCGTGCAGCCACTTCCTTTACGGTCAGCTCGGTGGTGGCCAGCAAATCCTTTGCGTGCATCAGTTTGCGTTTGGCAATGTAATCCTTGATGTTCTCGTCGCGATATTTTTTGAACACGTTGGAGATGTACTGGGGGGTTACATCGAATTGCCGGGAAAGATTGTTCAGGTCCAGCCATTCGCCCTCGGTATGTGTGTCAATATATTCGACAATGCTCTCCACCAGCTTTTCCGTGCGGCTTACGGAACGGTTCTGCCGTGTCTGACAGATCTGGTCAATAAGAACGTCCAAATGCTGACGGGCATGGTCGATGCCGGAGGAATTCAATATTTGCTCCACGAACTCGGCGTCGAATACTGCATTTTCGCCTTGAGCCAGAGCGTTCATATTCATGGCGCGCTGCAGGGTTGTGGCCAGTTGGTACAGCAGCCCGTGTGCAGCTGTGCTGCCGATTTTTTTTGACTCAAAGTTAGCAGAAAAGATACGCGCCAGAAGTTTATGTGCCTCGTTGGAGTTGCCAATGCGCAGCAACTCCAATAGCTCCTGCTCGCTCTCCGGCGGAAAGTAATAGTCACTGGCTGCGCTCGCTGCCTGCGAAAACAGCACGGGCTCCGCATCGGCTTGGTATCGGCTGTGTTCCAGCGCTTTCCGGGCTTCGTCAAAGCACAGCGACAGACCCTGCAGACCTTGCTGTACCTGCCCCACACCCAGCAGCAGATTCAGCGCAAATTTCTGCTGGGTAAAGCGAAGCAAGGCGGTTAACGACGCAGCCGCCGTCTGCGCAGCGCCGTCGGGGCAAACATCCTGCGGCAGACACAGAATGAACAGGGACTGGTTATCGGCAAGGTCCAGTTGCTGGCAACAGAAATGGGCTTCCAGCAGCTCGCACCCAACATTCTGTATAATGAGCCGAGCCAGCGAAAGGCTCTCCTCTGGGGAAGTGCTGGAATCCAAAAAGAAGGGACTGTCGGTGTCAATCTCCGCCAGGGCACACAGAAACTGATCACTGGGGAACTGCGCGCCCAGATTTTCCAGCCGTTGGCGTGCGTCCTCGTAATTCTGCACTTGTCCGTGAATCAGACGGGTCAAGCAGTCGCGCAGCATTATGGGCTGCTGTGCTTCCAGCAGCGAACGCATCTCGCTGTGGGATTTCATTTGCCCCAGAAGCGCTTGCTTGATCGCTTCGTATTCGTTTTGATCTGTATAACCGGAAGAACCGCTCTGTAGGATCAGGTCGTTGATGTCTTTCACCGGGCGATAGCTGCGTTTGGCCAGGCGCCGCACCAGCAGCAGGCCGCCAACCAGGTACACCAGAAACACGCCGCCCAGAAACAGCATCGTGGACATGTTTTGATGGTAATACACCCGGTAGGGGGTGACCACCAGATATTGCCAGCCCGTGGTGTCGGACACTAGGCGCGAGACCACAGCACCGGGTATTTGTACTATCTGCTTGGTGCCGTCCAGCTGAGAAAGGTCCAGTTCTGGCGAATCCGGGCTGGCGTAGATAAGGCGACCTCTGTTGTCTAAAATATACACAGGCAGATCCGTACCAATATGCAGTGCTTGGGCGCGGGCAAACATTTTGTTCACATCCAGAAACAGTACCAGCTGAGCGGGAGGGTCACCGAAGCTGCTGATGGGCAGCGATTGTATATACGGAAGTACGTTCAACGTATTGGGCGAATTATACGGTCGAAGGGAGAGAGGCTCCATATACTCGCGAAAATGATAAGAGGTCAGGTAGCTTTGGCGCAGCTCATCCGCATCCAAACCCTCCAGCTGATACATGATGTCGAAAAAGCGTCCGGACTTCATGCGTATAGTCGGCGTGATCACTTCATCACTATCGGTCAGGTAGAGAAAATAGTCCAGTACATAGTCTTTGAGCGCGGTGCTGGTGGATAGCGCACGCATTACATCAGAAGGCGAATAAATCTCTGGGTGCTGTATGTAGAGTAGCAGCGCTGTATTGAACGCCAGACTATCACATTGCTCCTGCACATAGCTCAGGTTGGTTTCAATGTCGCTGCGCAGCGATGAGAGCAGTACCTGCCGCGACAAGGCGTTTTCCCGATTGACCTGCGCATGAATCTTAAGCGCGTATACCAGGCAGCTGCTCATTGCCAGCAGCAGGATGAACACATAGGACCACAGGAATAGGTGGTAGATACTGCGGTTTCCTTTGTCTCTTTTGGGCGGTTTCATAGGGAAAACTCTCTCCTTTTTTCGCGGCAGATTTTTAATTTATCTGTCTTATATGCCTGAGCAGGGCAGAAATAGAAGTGCTCAATCTGTTTGCAAAGGACGGCCAAATTACTATAATTATAGATTGATGACGGTGCAAAAGTCAATGGAATAAAAGTGTTCGGCTATCAATGTGTTGTGCGGACTCAAAATCCATCAAGACAATTTGTTATTGAAAATAGTATGGAACAAACAAATTACTGTGATGCAATTAGTATTCCAGAATGGAAACTTGAATTGATGGCAAAGATGATTTTTGATCGCATTTGGGGTAATCAAAAAGAAGCCGTGTTGAAAGCTTGTGTTATGATTGAAAATGCACAAAAGGGTATGACAGGTAATAATGAAGAAAGGCGTCGTTCTCTAAATGAAAAACTCGAGAAATATAAAAAGCGCAAGAAAAATTTTAGCATAATGTATGCAGACGGCGATTTGACACGTGATGAATATAAGGAAATGGTCGCACAGCTTGATAGAGAAATTGAAAAATTGGAAAGTGAACTCAATGGAGCATCGGGAATAGGCGAAGCAAGAAAAGAAATGAATGTCGTTCATATAAAAAAAGCACTGGAAGAACTTGTGGATATATCGACACCGAAGATTGCAGACAACCTTATTGATCGTTTCGTTGAAGTTGTTACACCGTTTGAGGACTATACTTATCGCTGGAAGCTTAACTTTGGTGAAAAGGTCACGAGAAATGAAAGATCGGATTTGTGCAATATTAGAACTTCGCCAATCCTCACTTTTACCATTACATTCGATCAGGCAAAGGCATACAGAAAGGCCAACAAAATGCCTACACAATTCAGAGAGGCAGCATGGACAGATTTGAAAGTGGAGGTTTATATTTAGCTCATTATTTTTATGAAATTAGAATTGCTTCCATTGCACTCCTTTTTTATAGTGCCGCACAGGCTGCTATTAAAAACCCCAGAGCATAAAATTGTTGCAGAATATGCATAAACC
>ERZ1026866.355-NODE-355-length-28065-cov-6.614066_pt1 | contig 28065 bp, 19 predicted proteins | sample MGYA00380163_ERZ1026866 | MGnify/ENA primary metagenome ERZ1026866 (study PRJEB33269, sample SAMEA4719799) | human gut metagenome | biome: human-associated habitat; feature: organic feature; material: feces | place: Cameroon | collected 2013-10 ...
ATAAAAAATCCCTGCCCTCAACAACCGTCAGGCAGGGATTTAATTCATAATACTTATTATCAGATGATATCTGAATTAAGAATATTGAATATTATATTCACTTAAATGTTATTCTTCTGTAACATTTACAGTTTCATTGTCTTCTTCTGAAAGATTGATTTCATCATCTTCTGAAAAATCAAGCACTTCATCGTTATCGTCAGCATGTTCCTCTTCAATAACCATATTATCAGTATCAAGCTTGATATGCTGATAACGTGGCATACCTGTACCGGCTGGAATAAGCTTACCGATAATAACATTTTCCTTAAGACCAATAAGAGGATCGACCTTACCGTTAATAGCGGCATCAGTAAGAACCTTAGTAGTCTCCTGGAATGAAGCTGCTGAAAGGAATGAATTCGTTGCAAGTGAAGCCTTAGTAATACCAAGAATAATTGGTGTACCTGTTGCTATCTGCTTACCTTCTTCTTCAAGCTTTTCATTAACTTCTGTAAATTCTATTGTATCTACCTGTGAACCAGGGAGAAATTCTGAATCTCCTGCTGAATCAACAATAATCTTCTTAAGCATCTGACGAACAATAAGCTCAATATGCTTATCATTGATTTCAACACCCTGTACACGGTAAACCTTCTGAACTTCACGAATCATGTAATCCTGAACAGCTCTTACGCCAAGGATTCTTACAATATCATGAGGATTCTCTGAACCTTCTGTAATCTCTTCACCGGTAGCTACAATCTGACCTTCCTGAACCTTGACTCTTGTATCTCTTGATACAGGATAAGCCTTTGATTCACCTTCATCGTTAGTAATGACGATATCTGTCTTCTTCTCAGTCTTAGAGAAACTTACAGTACCACCAAATTCAGCAAGAACAGCAAGAGTCTTAGGCTTTCTTGCTTCAAAAAGTTCTTCTACTCTAGGAAGACCCTGTGTAATATTATCACCGGCAACACCACCAGTATGGAAAGTACGCATAGTAAGCTGTGTACCAGGTTCACCGATAGACTGTGCTGCGATAATACCAACTGCTTCACCAACCTGTACTGTCTGACCAGTTGCAAGGTTAGAACCATAACATTTAGCACACACACCGATATGTGAACGACATGTAAGAATTGTTCTTATCTTAACCTTCTCAACACCCGTTGCCACAATAGCCTTAGCTCTGGCAGGAGTAACAAGACGGTTAGCAGCAACTATTACTTCACCTGTCTCAGGATTGATAATATCCTCAGCGAGGAATCTTCCTGTAATACGCTCTTCAAGTGGTTCGAGTACATCGGCCTTAGCATCACTGTTAGCTGTCGCCTTATCATTAACAAAGTCTGATACATACATACCAGGAATTGCTCTGCCTACGCTACAGTCATTTTCACGAATGATAAGATCCTGTGATACATCAACAAGTCGTCTTGTAAGGTATCCTGAATCGGCTGTCTTAAGGGCTGTATCTGACATACCCTTACGTGCACCATGAGCTGAAATAAAGTATTCCAAAACGTCAAGACCCTCACGGAAGTTAGACTTGATAGGAAGTTCAATTGTATGACCTGATGTATCAGCCATAAGTCCTCGCATACCGGCAAGCTGTTTAATCTGCTGGTTAGAACCACGGGCACCTGAATCCGCCATCATGAAGATGTTGTTATACTTATCAAGACCTGCAAGAAGGGCATCCTTTAACTCTTCATCTGTCTCCTGCCATACCTTGATAACATTCTTATATCTTTCTTCATCCGTTGAACGGCCTCTGTTATAGTTCTGTGCGATCTGTTCAACCTTCTTTTCTGCATCCGCAATAAGCTTCTTCTTGATTGGTGGCACTGTCATTTCTGAAATAGAAACAGTCATGGCAGCTCTTGTTGAGTATTTATAACCCATTGCCTTAATATCATCAAGAACTTCTGCTGTCTTAGTTGTACCATGTGTATTAATAACATGCTGTAAGATATCCTTAAGCTGCTTCTTTCCAACATGGAAATCAACTTCGAGTACGAATGTATTATCCGGATTAGTTCTGTCTACATATCCTAAATCCTGTGGAAGTATCTCATTAAAGATTAATCTTCCTAATGTAGATTCTGTGTTACCATATATTGTTTCTCCATTAGCATCCTTCTTCTCAACACGGACAAGAATCTTAGAATGGAGTGTTATTATCTTATTCTCGTAAGCTAAAAGTGCTTCATTGATACTCTTAAAGAACTTTCCTTCACCCTTGGCTCCCGGTCTTTCCTGTGTAAGGTAGTATATACCAAGTACCATATCCTGTGAAGGAACGGCAACAGGACCACCATCTGATGGCTTAAGTAAATTGTTAGGTGAAAGAAGCATAAATCTACACTCAGCCTGTGCTTCAACTGACAGAGGAAGATGGACAGCCATCTGGTCACCATCAAAATCGGCATTGAACGCTGTACATACAAGTGGATGAAGCTTAATAGCCTTACCTTCTACAAGGATTGGCTCGAAAGCCTGAATACCAAGTCTGTGAAGTGTAGGAGCACGGTTAAGCATAACTGGATGCTCTTTAATAACGTCTTCAAGTACATCCCATACTTCTGGCTCAAGATGTTCTACGCTCTTCTTAGCTTTCTTAATATTATCTGCAAGATTACGTCTTACAAGCTCTCTCATAACAAATGGCTTGAATAACTCAATAGCCATCTCTTTAGGAAGACCACACTGGTAAATCTTAAGTTCTGGTCCTACTACGATAACTGAACGTCCTGAGTAGTCAACTCGCTTACCTAAAAGGTTCTGACGGAAACGTCCCTGCTTACCTTTAAGTAAATCTGAAAGAGACTTTAATGCCCTGTTACCCGGTCCTGTTACCGGACGACCGTTTCTACGTCCGTTATCAATAAGTGCATCAACAGCTTCCTGTAACATTCTCTTCTCGTTACGGACAATGATTTCAGGTGCGCCAAGCTCCATAAGACGAGCAAGACGATTATTTCTGTTGATAATTCTTCTATATAAATCATTAAGATCTGATGTTGCAAATCTGCCACCATCAAGCTGTACCATAGGTCTTAAATCCGGTGGAATTACAGGAATTTCTGTAAGAATCATCCATTCAGGCTTAGTTCCTGCTGTAAGGAACGCATCCATAACTTCAATTCTCTTAACAAGTCTTGCTGCTTTCTGTGAAGTCGTTGTTGCAAGCTCTGCTTTAAGCTTTTCAAGCTCTGCTTCAAGATCAACACTTCTTAAGAGTTCAAGAATAGCCTCAGCACCCATTCCTACTCTGAATTCATCGCCATACTGGTCATATAATTCTCTATATTCCTGTTCTGATAATATCTTCTTAAATGGAATATCTGTTTCACCTGGATCTATTACAATATATGAAGCAAAATATAATACCTTTTCAAGGTTCTTAGGTCCGATGTCAAGGATTAAATCCATACGGCTAGGTATTCCCTTAAAGTACCAGATATGTGATACAGGAGCTGCCAAATGAATATGTCCCATACGGTCTCTACGAACACTCGCCTTAGTTACCTCAACACCACACTTATCGCAGACAATACCCTTATCCTTAATCTTCTTGTACTTACCACAGTGACATTCCCAGTCCTTGCTAGGTCCAAAAATTCTCTCACAGAACAAGCCGTCTTTTTCCGGCTTTAATGTTCTGTAATTGATTGTTTCTGGTTTTGTAACCTCACCATGTGACCATTCTAAGATATTCTCCGGAGAAGCAAGTTTAATCTGAATCTTATCAAACTTCATTGACTTATTTGATAAATCTTTCTTTGATTCTTCTGTCATTATAGTGCTCCCTTCTATTATTCCATAATATCTATGCTGCCATCACCATAATCATCCATATCATCTAATGAATCATTATCGTCATAATTGGCATCTTCAACATCCACAAAGCCTTCATCACCAACCGTCTGGATTGTAGATCCATTCTTAGCGTATTCAGCTTCATCGTCCTTACTGTTTCTTCTGTATCCGCCATCATCAAGCACTTTCTTGAAATCTGTAACCTCATATTCTGAGCTTTCAAGAAGACGAACTTCATTATTATCCTTATCAAGAACTCTTACATCAAGTGCAAGTGACTGAAGTTCCTTAAGAAGAACCTTGAATGATTCAGGAATACCAGGTTCAGGAATATTCTCACCCTTAATAATAGCTTCATAAGTCTTAACACGTCCTACAACATCATCAGACTTAACTGTAAGGATTTCCTGTAATGTATATGATGCACCATAAGCTTCAAGTGCCCAAACTTCCATTTCACCAAAACGCTGTCCACCGAACTGTGCTTTACCACCAAGTGGCTGCTGTGTTACAAGTGAGTAAGGGCCTGTTGAACGTGCATGAATCTTATCATCAACAAGGTGATGTAACTTAAGATAGTGCATGAAACCGATTGTTACAGGACTATCAAAGTATTCGCCTGTACGTCCGTCACGAAGTCTTACCTTACCATCTCTTGCAATTGGAACACCCTTCCACTCTTCTCTATGTGCTCTGTTATCAGATAAATACTTAAACACATCAGGATCAAGTACATCCTTATATGCTGCAGTAAATGTTACCATATCAGAAGGATATTCTTCACCATCTTCTTCTGCTTTCTTTCTTTCTGCTTCAAGTTCCTCATCATCGAAAGGATGGTTAGCATATGCATTAGCCATATCAAGTGTATCCATGATATCATGCTCATCTGCACCATCGAATACAGGAGTCGAAATATTAAAGCCTAATACCTTTGCAGCAAGACTTAAATGTATCTCTAATACCTGTCCGATATTCATTCGTGAAGGCACACCAAGAGGATTAAGTACGATATCAAGAGGACGACCATTAGGAAGGAATGGCATATCTTCTACAGGAAGAACTCTTGAAACGACACCCTTGTTACCATGACGTCCGGCCATCTTATCACCGACTGAAATCTTTCTCTTCTGTGCTATATATATACGAACTGACTTATTAACACCAGGCGCTAATTCATCGCCATTTTCTCTTGTAAATGTCTTAACAGCTACAACGATACCATATTCACCATGAGGTACTTTAAGTGATGTATCTCTTACTTCTCTTGCCTTTTCACCAAAGATAGCTCTTAAAAGTCTCTCTTCTGCTGTAAGCTCTGTTTCCCCCTTAGGAGTAACCTTACCTACAAGAATATCACCGGCACGTACTTCTGCACCGATACGGATAACACCGTTCTCATCAAGATCCATAATAGAACCGCTGCTTGCTGATGGAATATCTCTTGTAATCTCTTCTGGTCCTAACTTAGTATCTCTTGCTTCTGTTTCATACTCCTCAAGATGAACTGATGTGTAAACATCATCTCTTACAAGTCTTTCACTAAGAAGGACAGCATCTTCGTAGTTATAACCTTCCCATGTCATGAAACCAATAAGTGGATTCTTACCTAATGCAATCTCACCATTCTGTGTTGATGGACCATCGGCAATTACATCTCCAACCTTAACTCTGTCACCCTTTAATACAATAGGCTTCTGGTTATAACAGTTACTCTGGTTACTTCTTACAAACTTAGTAAGTGTATATTCATGAATCTTGCCTTCATCGCTCTTAATAACAATTCTGTTAGATTCAGAAGATAATACAACACCATCTTCTTCTGCAACTACACATACACCTGAGTCAATAGCTGCCTTGTTCTCAATACCTGTACCAATTACAGGAGCTTCTGTTGTAAGAAGAGGCACTGCCTGACGCTGCATGTTAGAACCCATAAGTGCTCGGTTAGCATCATCATTCTGAAGGAATGGAATCATAGATGTAGCAACTGAGAATACCATCTTAGGAGATACGTCCATAAGGTCAATCATAGTCTTATCAAACTCTGATGTTTCCTCTCTGAAACGTCCTGAAACTGTATTCTTGATGAAATGTCCTTCTTCATCTATCTCGGCATTAGCCTGTGCTACATGATAATCATCCTCTTCATCTGCTGTGAAATATCTTACTTCATCAGTAACTCTTGGATTCTTAGGATCTGTCTTGTCAACAATTCTGTATGGGGCTTCAACGAAACCATATTCATTAATTCTTGCATAAGATGCAAGTGAGTTAATAAGACCGATGTTAGGTCCTTCAGGTGTCTCTACAGGACACATTCTTCCATAATGTGTATAGTGTACATCTCGAACTTCAAAACCGGCACGGTCTCTTGAAAGACCACCAGGTCCTAATGCTGAAAGACGTCTCTTATGGGTAAGCTCACTTAATGGATTATTCTGATCCATGAACTGTGAAAGCTGTGAACTACCAAAGAATTCCTTAATAGCTGCTGTTACAGGCTTGATATTAATAAGTGACTGTGGTGATATACCGCTTAAATCCTGAGTTGACATTCTCTCTCTTACAACTCTTTCCATTCTTGATATACCAATTCTGAACTGATTCTGTAAAAGTTCGCCGACAGCTCTTATACGTCTGTTACCGAGGTGATCAATATCATCCTTAGATCCCACACCATACTCAAGATGTAAATTATAGTTAATTGAAGCTAAAATATCTTCAACTGTTATATGTTTTGGAATTAAGTCAGCAATATTTTCTGAGATAGCTTTCTTAATATCTTCAAGTTCTGTATTATTAGCTAAGATATCTCTTAATACAGGGAAGAATACATGCTCTGTTACACCAAGCTTTTTAGCTTCCTGCTTATCAATATCAACCCACTTAGTGATATCAACAGCCATATTAGAAAGAACCTTAACCTTAACATTCTTTAATGTTCCGTCATTACCTCTGCATTCTACATCAAGAAATACTGCTGGAACGGCTGCATCCTGAATCTTAGTTGCAGTCTCTCTGTCAAGCTTATCTCCTGCACTTGCAAGTACTTCACCATTGCCATCTACAACATCCTCTGCAAGAATATGTCCGGCAATTCTGTTTCTGAATGAAAGCTTCTTATTAAACTTATATCTTCCGACTCTTGCAAGGTCATATCTTCTTGGATCAAAGAACATTCCTGAAATAAGTGATTCCGCACTATCTACTGATAACGGTTCACCTGGTCTTAACTTCTTATAAAGCTCTAAAAGACCTTCCTGTACATTAGTAGATGTATCCTTTTCCATAGTAGCAAGAAGCTTAGGCTCTTCACCGAACATATCAATAATCTCTGCATTAGAGCCAAAACCTAAAGCTCTGATAAGAACAGTTACAGGAACCTTTTTATTTCTATCAACCTTTACATAGAATACATTATTAGCATCTGTTTCATATTCAAGCCATGCACCTCTGTTAGGTATAACCTGACTGCTGTAAAGGAATATCTTTCCATACTTATCTTTCTGGATATCATAATATATACCAGGTGAACGTACCAACTGGCTGACAATTACTCTCTCTGCTCCATTGATTACAAATGTACCAGTCTTAGTCATAAGAGGAAGATCACCCATGAAAATCTCATGAGTTGTAATATCACCAGACTCCTTATTATGGAGCATTACTCTTACTTTAAGAGGAGCTGCATATGTTGCATCTCTTTCCTTACATTCTTCAATAGAATACTTGACTTCATCTTCGCACAATTTAAAGTCTATAAATGAAAGGTTAATTCTTCCATTGTAATCAGCGATTGGAGAGATGTCATCAAAAACTTCTTTTAAACCTTCATCCAAAAACCACTGGTAAGAATCTTTCTGAACTTCAATAAGGTTAGGCATTTCAAGAACTTCTTTCTGTCTTGAGTAACTCATTCTGATACTTTTGCCTGACTTTACCGGACGTATTCTGTTTTTCTCCATTGACGTTTCACCCCTTGTGTTTATTTTTATATAATATAATCAGTGTGAACTTATCACACATGCTTTGAAAATGCTTATTTTCAAAGTAAATAGTCCATAATATTTTATGAAATATTGTATGGACAGTTAATATGTCTGCCAAAAATAGGCATAAACATACCACAATAGTGCATTGTCCATAATATCATAGCTTTTTATGGATGTCAACACTGTTTCTAAAATTATTCATATTATTACTATATTTTACATTACGCCAGACTTATAATATTAACCGCCTTGCAGGTAGGATTTGACTTTAAAAACACTCATTTCTTATTTGACCCGGACAATTTTAAAGCAGCTTCAAAATATCAAAAAATCGAGAATGGTTCACATTTCTTATTTAACATGAATACTTTTAAAGTCAAATCCTGATTAATATAATTAATATGAATATAAAGTAAACAATCCCTGATAAAAGGACATGCCATTTATCAGGGATGTATACTTACACTGCCTTTTTAATATATTGTTAAAAACAGTTAAATCTGTGCTAAATATGCAATAATTACTTAAGAGTAACCTTAGCTCCTTCAGCTTCGATCTTCTTCTGGATATCTTCAGCTTCTTCCTTAGAAACGCCTTCCTTAAGAACCTTAGGTGCTCCATCAACAACTTCCTTAGCTTCCTTTAAGCCAAGACCTGTTACTTCACGAACAACCTTGATAACCTTAACCTTGTTAGGACCTACTTCTGTAAGTTCAACGTCGAATTCGCTCTTTTCTTCTGCTGCTGCACCGCCTGCTGCTGCTGCAACTACAACACCTGCTGCTGCTGATACGCCAAATTCTTCTTCACATGCTTTAACTAAATCGTTTAATTCTAATACTGATAATCCCTTAATAACTTCAATGATTTCCTGTGTAGTCATTTTAAATTCTCCTTTTTAATAATATTGGGAAAACTTCCCTAAATCAATATATAGCTTCATAAGAAGCTGTTACAATAACATTGCAGATATTATTATGCAACCTCGCCGTTCTTTTCAGCGATCTGCTTAATAACACGAGCAAAGTTTGTAATAGGTGACTGCATACTGCCAAGTAACTTTGAAAGAAGCTCTTCTCTTGATGGAATAGTAGCAATTGTCTTGATACCATCAACATCATAGTAAGTTCCTTCAACAACACCACACTTAAGTTCAAGTGCATCAGCTGTCTTAGCAAAATTAGCTAAGATTCTAGCTGGAGCTGTAGCATCTTCCTTACAGATAGCAATAGCTGTTGGTCCTTCAAGCTGTTCTGTCATAGGCTCAAATTCTGTACCAGCGATAGCTCTCTTTACTAAAGTATTCTTATAAACCTTGTAAATTACTCCTGCTTCTCTTAACTGCTTACGAAGCTGTGTGTCCTGTTCAACAGTTAATCCACGATAATCTACTAAAACAACGCCCTTAGCGCCATTAATAGCAGCAGCGATTTCATCTACGATAGGCTGCTTAAGTTCTACCTTTGCCATGAATCAATTACCTCCTGTTAGATTACATTCCTTACGGAATAAAATTCTGCCTTCGATAAAATTGAATTTCATAGAGCAGGGTTTGTTCCACTAACTCAATAAAAAAGTCCTCCCATGCAAGACAGGAGGACTGAATAATTCATCATCATAATAATGCTAAAGCATTAATTAATGTTATATCCTCGGTAGGCGTTTGTCTTTAACCCTTGCGGGACCATACTGTCTTAGGCAAAATATAAATGTGATTACCACACTTGTGATAGTATACTATCATTATATATAGGTTGTCAACCATTTTTTATATTTTTTCAATATAAATTAGCCAATGTACTTAACTGTACTAACCTTAACACCAGGTCCCATTGTAGAAGTAATTACTACGCTTCTTAAATACTGTCCCTTAAGTGTTGATGGCTTAGCCTTAACGATTGCATCCATAATAGCCTGGAAGTTGTCTGATAACTGCTCCTCTGTGAATGAAGCCTTACCAATTGGCACATGAATGATATTTGTCTTATCAAGTCTGTATTCAATCTTACCAGCCTTGATATCATTAACAGCTTTAGTTACATCCATAGTTACTGTACCAGCCTTAGGGTTTGGCATTAAGCCCTTAGGTCCGAGTACACGTCCTAAACGTCCAACGACACCCATCATATCAGGAGTAGCAACTACTACGTCAAAATCGAACCAGTTATCGTTCTGGATCTTTGGAATAAGTTCCTCAGCTCCAACGAAATCTGCACCTGCTGCTAAAGCTTCATCAGCCTTTGCACCCTTAGCAAATACTAAAACCTTAACTGTCTTACCTGTTCCGTGTGGAAGAACAACAGCACCTCTGATCTGCTGTTCAGCATGACGTCCATCACAACCTGTTCTGATATGAGCTTCAATAGTCTCATCAAACTTTGCAGTAGCGCACTTCTTTACAAGAGCACAAGCTTCTGCTGGATCATATAATGTTGAGCGGTCAATATTCTTGGCAGCTTCAACGTATTTCTTTCCTCTTTTCATTATAAAAAAACCTCCTAGTGGTAATATCGGAAGGGTATGACTTTCCTCCCACATATAAACAATTAAATTATCAAATTAGTCTTCTACAACGATACCCATACTTCTAGCAGTACCAGAAATCATTGAGATAGCTGCCTCGATTGATGCAGCATTTAAATCTGGCATCTTAAGTTCAGCGATCTTCTGAACTTCTGCCTTAGAGATTGTAGCAACCTTTGTCTTGTTAGGTACGCCTGAACCTGACTTTATGTTACAAGCTTTCTTAAGAAGTACAGCTGCCGGTGGAGTCTTTGTGATGAAGCTGAAGCTTCTATCAGCATAAACTGTGATAACTACAGGGATGATTAAGTCACCCTGATCAGCTGTCTTTGCGTTGAACTGCTTTGTAAATTCTACAATGTTAACACCATGCTGTCCAAGTGCTGGACCAACTGGTGGAGCCGGTGTAGCTTTGCCGGCAGGAATCTGTAATTTAATATATCCTGTTACTTTCTTTGCCATTTTAGGCACCTCCTAAATAAATTGTGGTAATTGGCGACTCACTATTCGTTCGTCTCCCACGTTCGCTTTATGCGAACATTTACATTAATCTCACATCTGTGAAACCTATCTCAACCGGTGTTTCACGGCCGAACATCTCAACATTAATTGTAAGACACTGCTTACTTTCATTAATGTCTGTAATCTCCCCAACTGTGTTCTCCCAGGCACCTGAAAGAATCATTACCTGGTCACCGACTTTACCGTCAAACTGTACTCGAACACCGTCAGATTCGTCTGAGCTTTCAAGTATAGATTCTGGAAGTTCAATTCCAAGTGATTTAATCTCAGCCGGAGTAAGTGGTACTGGCATTGATCCAGGACCAACAAAACCTGTAACGCCTCGTGTATTACGAACGATATACCATGTATCGTCGTTCATAATCATGTTGATAAGGACGTATCCAGGAAACATCTTCTTCTTAGCAGGCTTCTTAGTTCCGTTCTTTACTTCAACTACCGTCTCAAGTGGAACAATAACCTCTAACACCTGATCAGAAAGATCTCTGTTTTCAACTGTCTTTTGAATGTTTTCCTTAACCTTATTCTCATATCCTGAATAAGTATGAACAACATACCATTTTGCTTCGTCCATCTAATCACCTTTTCCTTACTTTACCAAGAATTCGATACCAAAGCGGACAACAAGGTCCACGATTGAAATGATAACACCGATTACAACCGATGATATCACAACTGCAGCAGTTTCCTTTGTAAGTGTCTTCTGGTCAGGCCAAATTATCTTAGCGAACTCAGCCTTCAAGCCTTTAAACCAGCTTTTTTTCTGTTTTTTTTCTTTAACAGTTTCACCCATAATATTAACCTCACTGTGACAAACTACTTAGTTTCCTTGTGTAATGTGTGTGATTTACAGAACTTACAATACTTCTTAGTTTCCATTCTGTCCGGATGAGTTTTCTTTTCCTTAGTCATGTTGTAATTACGCTGTTTACACTCAGTACATGCCAATGTTATCTTAACGCGCACAACTTCCACCTCCAATTTTTTAATATTTGTAGGTGTATAAATATCTTACAACAACAGGATTATATGCCTTATACAGGAGCTGTTATCCTGCATACCTGTGTCCCTTTCAAAGATATTTACACCAATTGGCTTTTTTTAGGCATAAAAAAAAGACCGCTTCCATAGCCGTTTTAATATATCATAGTTTCTCTGTGTAAGTCAACACTTTTCCTATACAATTTCATTTTAAGACAATTTTTTTATTTTTTTTACAATTTTATTTTACTTAAAAATTATTTTTGTTGATTTTAGCTAGTGACATTTTTACTGCAAAACTATATACTGTAACTATACAATCAGGTGTATATTAATAAAGAAACAACATATGCAAAAAGGATTTTGCATTTTACATAATACTAAGGACAAGGAGGTTACTGTTAATGATAAGCAATGTTTATTCTTATTATCTGTCACATTATGGTAATAAATATAATTCAAAATACGAATCACATACAAAAGCACAGCTTAAGACTATGTCTGGTAAGGTTATGAAGATTAACAGCCAGACTCCGGCCTACAAGCTCGATACATCCGAAGATGCACAAAAATATGCCATAGATCTTAAGGAAAATGCCAGAGAGCTTGTAATAATTGCCAATGACCTTACTGATAAGGATGGCTCTATTAATTACAGAAAGGCAGCCTCTTCAAGTGATCCTGAGGCTGTTGAAGCCGCTTATATAGGAAGTCCTGAGGATGACTCAATTGAGGCACTTGATATTAATGTCTCTGAACTTGCCACTAACCAGATTAATATCAGCAATTTTCTTGCTCCTGATTCAAAACATATCGAAACCGGAAGTTATTCCTTTGATGTTAATATTGGCAATCTTACATACGAGATTGAATTTGATGTTGATAAAAAAGAACCGACAAAAGATATACAGGATAAGATATCAAGACTTCTTAATAATTCCAATATTGGTCTTAATTGTGAGGTTGTTACCGATAGTGCCGGCAACACAGCATTATCAATCGAATCTGATACTACCGGTATAAGTAATACTAATAAGAATGTTATCTTCTCAATCAAAGCCAATGATGATGCTTATGATACTTATAGTGAAGATAATTCTGTATATACAAGAAGTATGACATTAATTAACACCCTCGGACTTAACAGAGTATCACAATATCCTAAGAATGCTGAATTTTCCATCAATGGAGTTGAACATACATCGACTTCTAATGATATATCCATTAATAAGAAATTCGAGCTCTCATTTAACAAAACCACTGACGGTCAACCTGTAACTATCAGCCTGCAGACTGATAAAGACTCAATTACGGACAGTATAAATGAGCTTGTAACAGGATATAATCATTTATTATCTGTATCTAATAACAGCAACAATGATAAGTTTGCCGGAAATGCCAAGCTTCGTAAGGAATTTATTAATCTTGCAAAGACATACAGCTCACAGCTTAATCTTACAGGACTTAATGTAAATGAAGATGGTCATATAGATATTAATAAGGATACTATAACAAATGCGGCCGACAGTGGAACACTTAATGATATATTTGCCGGTCTGTCATCCTTTAAGGATGCCTTACAGGATAAAGCAGAAGATATTGTATTTAATCCCATGGATTACGTCAATAATAAGATAATTGCATATAAGAATCCTTTAAGAGTTGTCAATGATCCTTATAATCTGTCAGCATATACAGGAATGATGTTTAATGGATATATCTGATGATTATAATAACAAAGATATTACCAACTTATACCAATAATAACAGAATTTTAAAAATATACAGCCAATAAATACATCTTATAGATAACAGTACATAGATACCTCTTTTAAAAAATGCCTGTCAGCAGTAACATATACTGCTGGCAGGCATTAATAATATTATTAAGGGGTCAAAAACAGACTGTAAAACCAGCCTCTTATATTAAAAAACTTGCGCAATCCTCTTTGCTGTACAACTCCATGTATAATCCTTATTAAATAATTTATATGCATTATCCACAAGCTTGTATCTTTTTTCTTTATTTATCAACAATTCTTTTGATATCTCTACACAATTATTATAACCATCAGACTGGTACAGACTTACACATTGTGATAATGGACTATCCGACTTATATACGCTGTAATCTGTTACTACTGCCGTCATATTTGCCATTCCTGCAAAGACCCTGTCATGTATCCCACTCTTAAAAAATGGAGAAGAATCCAGAACAACCGCATATTGAGCTATTTTTGAAGATGACATTGAAAATGTGACAGGTCTTTCCCATGTTATATAAGAGCTGTCCGATTTATCATATCTGTCCCACCAGTCACCTAATACCGTTAGATGTGTGCCATTTTTTATAAATGCATCTGCAAGTTTTTCTCTATAAAAATTCCTAAGATACATCTCAACCGGATATACATAATTCATCAATTCTGTAAACGTATATACAGACTTCCCTGATGAATAATATCTGCAGCCATGCTCATTGTCTGCATTCTTTGTTTCAACAGATATATTATGTATCACATTCCCGGAATATATGCCACTATGAAAATCCAAACAGCTTGTACAATTAAGTACTGTCTCTAATGCATTACACATTGTAATTGCCGTATTCTCTCTCATCATCTCAAGCATTGCTTTCATAATATCTGAAATAGCACATCTGGCATCGGCATCATATCTTAACTTCTCATTTTCACAAAGATAATCTGCTGACATTATCATATTCAGATATCCGGCAGGATTTCTATATGTTCCTGGAAATATTATATCATTTTTCTTATTATCATATTCTGTATATGCCATAGCTTTGTCAGAACTCAATACTGAAAAAATGACATTTTTAATATGTGGATAATATTCCTTTACATAATTACAATGGTTTCTGTCAACTAATACCACATTATAATTATTCAGTGTACACGACAACGTGCTATGATGATACAACGGATTATCAAGGATATAGTTATAAAATGGTGCATTTATATGGTCAAGATAATAGCTTCCATCATCTAAAACCATTCTTGGCAGACGTGAATTAAAATCTATAACAGCTCTATAATTCTTTCCAATAAAGCTCTCCAGCTTAAGTTCATCTGCCTGCATATGATTAATCTTACCCAAACCGCCTGCCATATCCAGTTCACATATCTGTGTATCAAATCCAAGCTGTTCAAATGCATCAGATAGTCTTGATATAAAAAATGCCGCACTGTTATAACACAGACTTCTCGTGGTAAACATCAAAATTGTATTATCTGTAGATATTGTATTCAAGACAATCTCCATTCTTCAAAATATCATATTAATATTCATAACAAGACATATTATCATCTAATGCAAATAATTAAAACTTTGCACTTGTAACTTACTCTTATGAATACATATATGTTACTGCTTAATCATTATATCCTCAATCTCATTAAAATCTAATGAACCATCCTCAAATCTAGGCAATGGTCTGTCAAGAAGTATAAGCTTTTGAATCTCCCATCTGAAACCTTTCTTCTCATTATATCTGTCAATCTTACGCTTCATTGTCTCATATCGGATATTCTTCTTAACAGGGACAACAACTGCTGTCAGTTTATCGTCACACAATCCAAGGAAACTCTCTGCAACTCCATTAATTGAAGTAACCTCTTCATTAACTACCTTACGGCATATCTTCTCACCTGTTGGCAGCAATAATATCCCGGCATTCCTTCTATCAAGAACAAGCCTTCCATCGTGGCTGAAATGTCCATAATCTCCAGTATGATATGCATTGTCTGTAATAACCTTATCATTAGTTATATCATCCTTATCATATCCTGCCATCACACACGGTCCGCTCACAAGAATCTCCCCATCCTTTGAAAGAGTCACTTCTGTTCCGTCATAAATATCATATGAACCATCCATGTGATTACTTATTGCAATACATCCTGAGCATTCTGTCATTCCATATATTGAATATACTTCATAATCTCTATCCTTAAGATATTCAAATAATCTGTAAGGGCATGTTGCACCACCAATTATAATAGTTCTCAATTCCTTATTAAATGCCTTAACCTTCTTAAGATACTTAATCATGGATGGTGTTCCCGGAAGTATTGTCGCATTATAATAATATGTGTCAGCATCAATATGCCTTAACCCACGTCCAACACATACACATGCTCCCTTTGTCAGGGGCCATAAAAGACTATACGCAAGTCCGAATATATGATGAAGCGGAGTCTGTGCAAGAACCCTGTCATCACTGTCACATTTACATCGGCTGCTTATAGCTTTTACCGTATTTAAAAGATTAGATGTTGTAAGAACTACCGCTTTATCAGATTCATCCGCAGTTGCTGTAAACAATAAGATATTACCCTCTCTTATATTCTTATCATAATCCTGTATATCAACTTCATTATCATGATCTGCCCCTGCAATTATAATTGCATGTTCATCAGCAAGTATATATTGATTAGTCGATGATAATATATAATCTGTCTTAATCCTCTCTAAAAGGCTGCTTCTCTCATCATGTGGCAGAAAGAAATCTACAAGAATTGCATCCTTGCCTGCCATAACAATACCAAACAGATTAACAATCCATCTGTATGACGTCGGACCACATAACGCTATTCTCTTGCCAGCATACTGTTTAAGATGCATGGCTTTCTTTACAGCATCCTCCATAAAATTATTATAGGATACATCATATGTATCATATAATATTGCCGTCCTATCTTTATATTTATCTGCGTTATCTGTTAATAATTTATAAAATGAAGTTATTTCCTGCATATTTTCCTCCATCAGTATTACCTGCACCGTATTAAAACGGCTTTTTATTTTTGGCTGACTTTACTTTATCTATAATTTTAGTGTATTAATGTTTTTTTTTCAACATAAGTTTTTCGTATATATAATTTTTTGCCAGATCTGCGTTGTTATAATTATATCTTATTCTTCACATACTTATCATTAAAGTTTCTTAATCATAACTTATTCCCACAAGAACCACCTCACCTTTATATCCCTTAAGGCTCTCTACATACTGTCTGCTCTTTATCTGAGATATCGCAGTATCTGCTGACTTATTCCACTTCAATTGCACAATTATAGCCGGCATGTCACTATGTTGATGCGGTACAAATACCATATCCGCAAAGCCCTTTCCTCCTGCCAGTTCACGATATATACTATAGTCCTTCCTTGCACAATAGTACGCAAGCGAAATAACACAGGATAAAGCATTTTCATCATTATATTTTAAAATAGAAATATTCTCCTGATGTGCCTGTTCTATCATAGCTGCCACAAGCTCCTCATCAGCATTAATGGTTGATGTAAGTAACTCTTCTGAATGTCTTATTGCATCCATAACAGGTTCCCAGCCGCCATCTTCGATACAGTTAATAAATCCCTTCTGCACTTCCTGATTAGGAATGAATACCTCCTGATTATAAAAATCATAAGTAAGATAGCCCAGATGTATCAATAATGTAAAAATGTCATCAGCACTGTCAAAGGTCGTCATATCATTTTGAAACTTATCTGTATTAATCCTTATATGCTCACCTGCAATCAGTCTTGTAACAAGACTCTTAAGATTATACATGTCTATCTGGATATACTTCTTTAATGCCTCGTAAGTCTCAGTCTTAGTCCAATAACTGTCAAAATCATGTCCCGTAAGTGACATAACAACAGACCTCGGATTATATATCTGCACTCCCTTAAGGTCATATCCATCATACCACACTTCATTGCTTCATATGGCATATCATAATCAGCACACAGCACCTTTACCTCTTCTTCTGTAAATCCTGTAAATTCTGCCAGCTCCCTCTGATTAGTCATAGAATACTCATCGAACATATTAAGTGCTGAATGTTCTCCATACTTCTTGATTGGTAATATGCCGGTCATGTATGTCAGAATATTATATGGCTGATTCTTAAGCACATCTCTTAAAAAATTCAAATATTCTCTCTGTTCATTAATAACACTTTTAAAATTACGAAATACGCAGTCCCACTCATCTATTATAAAAATAAAACAGCTTCCGGTCTGCGAGTATATCTCTTCAAGAACAGATACAATATCTGGTTCATAATATATTACATCAGAAAATTCTCTCTTTAATTCTCTTATCACCTTTGAAGATAATAATTCAAGCATATCATGTATAGACTCAGTTCGTCCTGCAAATTGCTGGATATTAATATGAATCACATTATATCTATTAAGATTCTTCTCAAAATCCTTATCCTGTGCAATCTTATAATTCTGAAATAATCCCTTAGAATCACACCCTCTGCTGTAATAAGCCACAAGCATATTAGCAGCCATAGACTTGCCGAATCTTCTAGGTCTGCTCACACATAAATTCCTATGCTCCGTATCCAGATATCTATTCGTAAAACGAATCAATTCAGTCTTATCTACATATATCTCTGAATTAGTAGCACGATAAAATTCTATATTATCCGGATTAAGATGTATCCCCATTAGCGTTCACCTCTCATATACGCAATATCCAAACATTTGTTCTATATTCATTATAGTGTTTTATATTCTTTTAGTCAAGTTATAAATCAGCTTACTATTAATTCAAGATACCATAACAATATACCCACATATGGAGTTTTTAAATCACGTTCATTATGTAAATTATCTAACACCTCATTACAATACGGAATCAATTCATCCGGCTGTAATACATTTAATTCATCTATCAATGTATCTAATACTGCTTTTCTTTCACTTACTAACGGTGATGTTTTACAATTCAAATTTAAGATCTCTGTCAAATCTTTCTTCACATCAGCATCGTTTGCATCTATTTTACCATCTAAAGAATAAAATATTGTTTCCAATGTTTCTGGTTTACAAGGATTTATTTTTATAAATTCTTCATTTTCTCTATGTGCATCACAAGTTAAATCATTTTTTCTTCTTGTCCCCCTCGCTGCCCTATTACCATTACATACAGCCAATAAATTATTATAATCTAATCCCTGTCCAATATCTCTTCCATCTTCTGGATTAAATCCTTGTTTTTCTGCTTTTTCTCTTATTTTTTTTAATTCTACCGGCTCTTCTCCCTTTACGATTGCAATCATATTATTTTCTCCGCATACTCTCCAACTTTAACTTCACCCTGCATCTTGCTATTTCAGGATCATGGTTTCCTCTCAACTGTTCCAGATTATCTAATATTTTTTCAGCTTCACTATACTCGCTTTCATTAAGTTTATTATAAAACTCATCAAATAGCATTATAAAGTTTTCCGGTCGTTTATCAACTTGCATTATTTCCCTTAATACGGAATTAATGTCCTTTCCATATACCTGATTATCAATTTCTATTACTTCTCCATCACTCGATATACGTATATTTTCTTTTTTGACAGAATTAATGACTGCTGGTGCATGTGTACTAACAATAAACTGTACTTTAGGAAATATTTCTGTCAGATTCCCCAATACCTTCTGTTGCCATGCCGGATGAAGGTGCGGATCAACCTCATCTATAAGTACAATTCCATCACTTTTTTCAAGAATATCCATTCCCAACTGCGGATTTAAGGTCGCCATTCTATATGCTATATCTGCTACAAGACTTATAGTTCCTTTATATCCATCACTAAGCTGATTAAGAGGTATCCTCATTCTTTGCCCGTCAGTTTCTGAATAATACACATCCAGTTCCTGTGTACTCATATTATACCTTATTTTCACATCAACATAACCCGATAACATGCCAAGACACTTCTCCATAGCAAGATAAACTATCTCCAGTTCAGGATTCTCCTGTATATTCTCTTCCTGACGTTGATACTTATTAATTGTTTTATTCAAAAACCATTCCATCATTAGCTTAACATTAGCTGTTCCACTAAGGCTGTCAATATATCCATTCGTCCTTGAACTCACCTTAAACACATCTACCTTTTTTTGCCTATGATAATCCCATAATCTTCCCTGCTATTATAGGTAATTGAATATCTGTATTCCCCTCACTTACTGCTTTCTGATATTTATATGCATAATCTATCAGTTCTTTGTCCTCTTTTGTTGTCATAGTGCCAGTTGGTGTATTCACTACACGCTTCCAATTAATATCGTACATGTCTGACTCTTTAATTCTAACACAGGCTGCAATTTCAACTGGAAACTGTGGCTGAACATCATCAGTTGTTCCTATAACAAAAGCTTTTCTTAAAGGATCAGTCTTTTTATCAATACTTTTTCCAGTAATGTTATTAAAACCTGCAAACCATGTTCCAAGAGCAATAGCAGTTGCCTCTAATATACTTGTTTTACCTGAACCATTCTTTCCTACGATAACTGTCAACTTTTTATGGAAATCAATCTCAAGCTTTTCATAACATCTAAAATTATGAAGCTTTATATTTTTTTAATACATTAAATAAATTTCCTTCCTATAATGTTATTAAATATACTCTCTTACGTCCAGCTAATAGTAACGCCTTTAGAGTTATTATACTCTAAAGGCGTTTGCGTTATCAATCATGTTATTAAATTTTCAGCTTTGAAAGGTAAATTTATTTTATAGCCTGCCAATTTTGTAAATTAACATATTTACACATTTTCTCAAGATAATAATACTCATATAGCTGCTTTATGAAATCTGCTATCTGCTCCATCAGGTAATGGTTCTTTTGTGTCTGTTCATTCCAGTTGCATGCATGCTCTAACCCCACCTATACATTTATAATACAAGGTTCCCAGCATGACTTTTACAAGATAATCAATATAACTCTGATTTCGTGGGTCATTTACCTCGGCGAATCTTGAAAATAAGTTGGGATAATATTTGTTTTGAATCTTATTGCATTCTACAATATGAGTTTTTTCAAGTTTTTTGATTATTAACGCCACCTGTTAAACCATATATATTACCGTATTATATTTGTATATAAATCTCTATTATGATATATTACTTATAATACATTATATTTAAAATTATAACTATACAGCATAACAAATAACTATAGCAATATTCATATGATTACTACTTTAATCTGCAAATGATTTTATATAACAGTCATTTCCAGATTAAAGGCCAGTATAATACAACTAGTATGATATTTTTAATAACACTAAAAGTAGTATAAAAATATGCTTAATAGTTAATTTTAGCATAAGTTTATTAAAACCGGATATTTATGCCGCTGGCATTACAAATCAGCCTTTATCGCAAAATCAGATATAACATTTGTCCTGCGATTCCACGATATTATAAAGAAAGGAAAGTGTGATAATTAATTTCCTAATTATCATACATGATTAAAATGAAAATATACATATATAGATACGGAAGCATATGCGAACCTGATATAATAGATTCTTTCAGACGTCTTGGCTTTGATGTAGATGAAGAAACCGTAGAAATGGAAAATAAAAAACTTCTTCCATCTGAATGTATCAATATTACTTCTGAGAAAATAACACACGGAAACTACCAGTTCGTATTTACAATTAATTTTTTCCCATGGCTGTCATATCTATGCAATATTGCCAATGTTAAATATATAAGCCTTATAGTAGATAGTCCTGTAATTGAATTATATTCTGATGCTATTACCAATAAATGCAACTATATATTTACATTTGATAATGCGCAGTACATTGAATTTTATAATCGCAATCCAGATCATATATTTCATATTCCCCTTGCAGCAAACACTGTAAGAACATCTGAAATTATTAATAATGCAGACAATAATATAAAACAAAAATATTCATGTGACATATCTTTTATAGGTTCTACTTATCAGGAAAAATGTCCATACAATCAATGTTCACTTCCTGATTATGAACGTGGACTTGCAGATGGCATTATAGAAGCACAATTAAAAGTGTATGGATATAATTTTATTGAAGAAATAATAACAGATGAATTTGTAGACTGCTTTATAAAATGTAATCCTGATATGTATAAATTTCCTGATAAATATGACAAAAATTATAAAGCTGTTATTGCCCAGCAATATTTAAGTGTAAAAACAGCAGAACAGGAAAGAATACGTGCATTAACAATGCTCTCTAAAAATTTTAACGTTGACCTATATACCGGAAGTGATACAACTGCCATGCCACATATTCACAATAAAGGTTTTGCTAAAACCCATACTGAAATGCCAATAATATTTAACCAAAGTAAAATCAACCTTAATATAACAGCAAAATCAATACGAACAGGCCTGCCGCTTCGTATCTTTGATGTATTAGGATGCGGTGGCTTTCTGATAACCAATTATCAGGCAGAACTTCCTCAATATTTTGATCTTGGTACCGATCTTGTGGCTTATGAAAGTTTTGAGGATCTAAAAGAAAAATGCAATTACTATCTTTCGCATGAAGATGAAAGAAAACAGATAGCTTTGAATGGATATAACAAAGTACAGCAGCTTCATACATTTGATAAAAGACTTGTGGAAATATTGGAGGCTGTATTTGGATAATACTTTTTAAACATGGAGGTTTAATTTAATGATTGATTTAAAACAATATAACTATACAGGGGATATACCAAAACCCCTATTTAATACATCATTTTATTTTGGAAATGACTTGTATTCTGATGGGAGTATCGAAGATTCCATCATTAGTATCATTGCTCAAAATCCCACTACAGATTACGAAGAAATTATAAGCAAAAATTTCTCATGGCCCGTATTCTACCATCTTACGCGTATACGCCAAAATATTCTTAACTGGTATCCTATAGCCCAAGACGCAGATGTACTTGAAATAGGATGTGGCATGGGTGCAATAACAGAATTGTTATGCCACAAAGCCAAATCAGTAACCGCTGTTGAATTATCACAAAAACGGGCTACAGCAACATATTTAAGATGTCGTAATTATAATAACCTTGAAATAATGGTAGGTAATCTCAACGATATACAATTTAACAAAAAATATGACTACATTACTCTAATCGGTGTTCTTGAATACCAGAATAATTTTACAAATTCGGGCAATCCTTTTGTCGATTTTCTTAAAAAAATCCGTTCACTCTTAAAACCGGATGGAAAATTACTTATTGCCATAGAAAATAAATATGGTATTAAATATTGGTGTGGAGTGCCAGAAGATCATAGTGGAATACCTTTTGACGGAATTAATAATTATAAATTTAGCAATATAGCCAGAACATTTTCAAAAAGCGAGCTGACCTCATTATTACATGACAGTGGCTTCAATAATACATACTTTTATTATCCTCTTCCTGACTATAAGATGCCACAAACCATATATTCAGAAAGGCACCTTCCAACAAACGGCTCAATTAACAATTGGATTCCATATTATTCAATCAATAATAATTCCATGATATCAGAAGAAACACATCTTTATAATGATATTGTTGATAATAATGTATTTGAATTCTTTGCTAATTCTTTCCTTGTTGAATGTTCTGTATTTAATAATACGCTCGGTGAAATCGATTTTGCTGTTTCATCACCATTTAGAAAAACTGAATTTGATATTATTACTACACACTCAGATACAAATGGATACTGTAAAATAGCAGCCAGTAATAATTCCGACTTTCTTCATATTATTGATTCAAACCATAAAGCTCTTGCATTAAAGGGATTAAATGTATGTAAAACTAATATTGATAAAAACATATTATATTCTGAATTAATAACGGGTACACCTCTTACAGAATTACTTATTGATGCATATAAAACTAAATGTAAAGATAATATATATCACATATTTGATAAAATATATGATGAAATAAAACACAGCTCCGATGCTTCCAATACCTTAAACAGCGTATTTAACAGCACAGAAGAATTGACATTAAGCTCTTTAGACTCAGATGATAAAGTGCTTACTAATGGATTTATAGACATGATTCATAAAAACTGTTTCGTAAACAAGTCCGGTGATTATATATGGATAGATCAGGAATGGTGTTTTAATGATATTCCGGCAAGTTATATATTATTTCATAATATTGTAGAGTTATACTCTTCTAACCCATTACTTAACTCATACCTGTCAAAGAAATTTTTGAACATTACAATTTAAGTAATAAATTAACGTGTTATTTCAGCTTTAAAAACGCTATTTTAAATACGGTTCAGAACAAATACTCTGTATATAATTACAGACAATTATCAGAATTTGATAATAAAGCAATTGAAAAAAATATTGTACAATTACATAGTAATTTATGGGGCAATATTCATAATATATCCGCAACAGAACAGGCAGTTAATAATATACTTAAAAATGGAACATTTGATGAACTTGTTAATTACGTTAATACGCTTACAGATGATATTATACTTAAAGATATTCCTGATATTCCTAAATTTATTGTAAAATATCTAAATTCCGCACCTGAAATACAGGATGAAATCGCTATGTGCGTATCTGAATATAAGGATATTGCTAAGTTTCTTTAGAACATATAATCATAAAAATTATAAATTCTTTGCTTATCACATATCCGATAAGTAAAGAATTTATTTATATGTACACATATTTACTGTAAGCACTAAACTGTGCTTACTATTTACTTTCGTATTCCTAAAATTATATTTTAAAACTTTCCTTTCAACATGCACTATTTCTTATCACATGTATTTGGCAATAATCCTTAAAAGCGTAGGATCAGATATACCATTTTTTGAAAATCCATTATTTTCTTCTTCATAAACAATGCCGTATCCCAATTCTTTCAACTTATCTATTAGTCTTTCTTTATCAATAAATCTTCTATAATGTCCATTATTTATATACTCATATTCTGAAATTTTCTCACCCTGTCCAAACAATTCATCATGAATGCTTCTTGCCTCTATAAATAAAAGACCATCCCGCCTTATACAGCTCGTAATATTCTTAAGCAATTCGTTTTCCTGATGTTCTGATATTGCGTGCATAGTCCACCTGCTGTAAAAATAATCATATTGCACCTGATATAATGCCTTACATGTAACAAAATCATCACATACAAATAATGCATTTTCATAATCATATCTATTCAATTTATCAATAGCCGTCTGCGATGCGTCTACACCTATAACATTTAATCCGTTTCTTACAAATAACATACTGTCCCTGCCATTACCACATCCAATATCCATAATCTTTTTATGTGGCTCCATATAAGACGCAGCAAATAAAGCAAACGCACTAGGTTTTTGTATATCTGCTAAATCATTTTTATAATACAAATTCCAATAATCAACATCCCTGTCAAATGAATCATTTATCTTTATATTATAATTTGTTATTAATCTGACAATATCATTAACTTTAACTGAACCATCATTTTCAACTACAATATCAGGATGCTTAGGATATTCCACCTCCTGATCAAGTCCGGCAATATTATTTATCTCACCTGAGGCTTGCTTTGAATATAATCCCTTTCTATCTCTTTTTATAAGCGTTTCAAGACCAACTTTAAGAAATATCTCTATATATTTTTCTATATTATTACGATTCCAGTTCCTTACTTCATCATACATGGCTATTGTACATATAACAACTGAAATACCTTGATCAGTTAATGTCTTGCACAGGTTAGAATAATAATACGCTCTCTTTTTTCTATCTTCTTTACTATATCCCAATGAATCACCTACGAGGCGTTTTAATATATCTCCATCAAGAATAACAACATTATCTTTATATTTCCTCAATTCATAGTATAATGCATTGCCTACTGTCGTTTTCCCTGCCCCTGACAAACCTGTAATCCAATATAAAATTCCTTTTTCCAAAATGCTCTCCTTTGTTTACGCTAGTTATCAAATATCCGGCATGAGCTTATATGCTTTAAACACCATTCTGTATAATAACTTATTCTTTCTTTATCATGTATCTCATTCCCATTATTATCCAATAACATTGTTTTAAAGTCATTTAGCGGAATTCTACATTCTGTATTCACATTTTCAAATCCCTTTAAATAAAATTTAAAATCTTTTCCATTTAATACTATCTGATATGGATCTCCCACATGAATACTTTCCGTAATACAAAAATCTCTTTCGCTGCTTCCACCAAATACAGCCGGAAGATTGGCATCAGTTTTTGAATAATCATAATCTATCCCCGCAAGTTTACACATTATACCAGAATAATCACATGACGAAATAATTTCATCTGTAACTCCCGATACATTGCTTCCTCTGAACATAAATGCAATTTTACTTCTCTCATCACACAAAAATTCATCTTGCGGCTTAATAAGATATCCCTGTCCATGGTCGGCAAATAAACTTACAATAATTTCTTCATCTTTATAATTTTCTTCAATATACTGATATAAGCCAGCTAAACGTCTGTCAATATATTCTATCTGCTTTTTATAATACTTTATCTTAGTTTCATCATAATTCTGTTTTACAGAATTAATCTTACCATTATAATGTTCGTTCTCCCATACCATAAATTCAGATTGGAATGGTGCATTATATATTTCATCGGCTATCAAATGCAATTCTCCAATTTCCATCCAGATAAACTGATCTGTATCCCTCATGCTGTGCATCTGTTCTTCCACATCAGCTACCACTTCTTCCACATTATATCCTCTATGCATATTCTGATACTTTACTCTGTTCATTCCTCTTGCATAACCATAATTCGGAGCAACTCTCCAATTGCCTCCTATCTTAGTTGTGTTATAACCTGCATCTTTAAAATATTCAAATAATATGGGTGTATTAATATCAATTTTTCTTAATATCTTAGAATGTAACATTTTATGATTAGCCAATGTCTGTCCTGTTACAATCGATGCAACAGATGGAAATGTCCAATCTCCTGCGGTATGTGTATTTGTGCATACGAGCCCCTTTTTAAAAAATCTATATGTATGTGGCATTAATTCATTAAAGCGTTCTCCTAATACTGTCTCCGACAAACCATCTACAAATATATTTAAGACGAGTTTTTTCCTATTTGGATCATGATAAATTGGAATTACCTCTCCTACCCTGAATTCCATATCAGATGAAAGCTCTGTTATACCTTTTGGAACTCTGTAATTTACATATTGATATGATGAATTATAAGGTACTAAAGCCTGTCTGTCACCTTCATTTATTGTCCATAATATATTACCCTGCTCTTCTGCTATAACAGGCACAAAACTTTCATACTCACATATAATCTTTTTATTATGTAATACATCACTAACCCTTTGAAGCTCCGCCCTGCTATGTATTGTATCTGCCCTTAATTCGCCACAATATAACACATCATATGAACATTTTAATCCGGTACATCCTACATACATTTTGTCAAGACACATATAGTCCATATACTCTGAACCTATAATATCCACACCAGAATGAAATTCCGATTGTAACACACCAAACATATATTTATTGTTATCAACAACATAATCCAGCTTATGCTTATATAGCATATTAATTTGTACGCTATCAAGCACCTGACCTAGTAACCTTTTAACATTAATCGCAATATCATTTAAAGATACATCACTTCTATTGCCATAAGAAATCATTTCAGAAACTATAGCATATTGTTCATATGCTTCATACAAATAATTATTTATTTCATATGCATAAGCACAGTTATAATGCACATCTGCTACATATGGCTGTTCTTTAACCGCTTTTTTTGCATATTGTAATGCAAGTTCATTATTACCAATGCCTATATAGCACAAAAATCTATATGTATATATATCTGAATCACCAGGCTGAAGTAATTCATATTCCGTTGTACTGCTCAAGGCTTCTTCATATTTTTGTTTTGTAATAAGGTCTTCTATTAATTTGTTCATCTTGTTATCTCTCAATTTACTTATTCTTTAAATAGTCAATCAAACATTGTGCAATTCTAGCCGCACCTTTTCCATCTACTACACTTTGCATTAATTTACTACGTTTTTCCCAGTTCAACTTATCATTCAACTTATTTATTTCAACTTTCATATTTTCAATACACTTTTTTGCATCTACTCTTATATCTCCCACCCACGAAATTATTTTTTGTTCTGAAAATGTCTTTGCAATTCCAATTTGATTATCTGCTAAAGTATATATAACTGCTGGTATTCCACATGCACATAATTCATAACATGTAAAACCTCCGGCTGTAATAGCAATATCACAATTCATCATATATTCTGATATTTCACTGACATTATTAAGTAAATGTACATTTTTATATTTTTTATATCTATCTTTAAGTTGCTGTATATTTTTATTAAATTTCCCAA
>ERZ1026866.360-NODE-360-length-27860-cov-40.323359_pt1 | contig 27860 bp, 29 predicted proteins | sample MGYA00380163_ERZ1026866 | MGnify/ENA primary metagenome ERZ1026866 (study PRJEB33269, sample SAMEA4719799) | human gut metagenome | biome: human-associated habitat; feature: organic feature; material: feces | place: Cameroon | collected 2013-10 ...
AAGAAATTATATAAAATAATACTAATTATATTTTACATACTAAATATTAAAACAATATAAATATTTATTAATTTAATTTTGAAAAAATATAATAAAATTTATATAAAAATATACTCATTGAGAAATATAAAAAAATTTTCGTAAAAATACCAAATAAAAAAAGAGGCTTAAAAATTATTTTTAAACCTCTTTATTTTTTTATTCAATAATTATTATTTTACCACCACTTTTTAGATAAATCTCTTTTCTTGTTATATTCTGGAAGTACAATACTTGGCTTAACATTTTCTGTATTATTTTGATTATTATAATTTACAGTACCGCCTAAATATTCAACTATAGTATAATAAGAATTGTTAGCAGCTATATCTGAAGCAGTAAAATTATCATCATTTACTATAGTTTTATCAGCATTAAACTCTTCAACCAATAATACAACAGCTTCCATATTACCATAATTAGCAGCATAGTGTAATGGAGTATATCCTAAAGAATCTTTTTTGTTAATATCTATTTGTCCGTTAGTGATTATTGATGATAATATATCATTATCGCTTACAACGATAGCATAATAAATAGGAGTAATTCCTTCATTGTTTTCTACGCTTGCCAAAGAAGAATCAGCCTCAAGTAAAACATTAACAGTATTAACATCGCCATACATAGCAGCATAATGTAAAACAGTATTTCCGTCAGAGTTTGTAAGTTTTGTATCTGCACCGTTTGCAAGAAGAAGTGAGATAGTATCTGTTTGATTTTTTATAGAAGCCCAATGTAATGGAGTATCTTTCATGCTGTCTGCTTCATTTATTAAAGTGTTATCTTTATTTAGAAGAATATTAATAACTTCATTGTTTCCATTTGCAGAAGCTATATGTATAGTAGTAGCACCATCTATATCATCTTTTGCTCTTATATCGCTTCCTGCCTCTATTAAAGCATTAACTATATCAGCATTTCCAGTATATGAAGCAACAAGTAACGGAGTAGCTCCTCCCAAATACCAATCATCAACACTTGCCTCATAAGGAAGTTTAATTTCTGTATCTATATCTTTGTAGCTAAGCAAAACATTAACTACATCTAAATTATTATTTAATACAGCTCTATGTAATGGTGAATAACCTTCTTCATCTACGAAATTAGGATTAACATTTTCTTTTAATAAAGCATTAACAGCTATAATATCATTATTTTTTACAGCGATTAAAAGCTCTAATTGTTTAGGGTCTAAATCTACTACAGTAGGATCAACTATGCTTCCATTTTGAGTAGTATCTAATTCATTATTTAATTCATCTTCTGTAATAGTTTCAGAAGTTTCAGTATTTTCAGCAGTTTCATCAGCAGCAGTTTCTTTTGTTTCTTCTTCTACAACTTCTTCAGTATCTTCTCTTCCTATTTTTCCGCCAGATAAATAAGTTTTTATAGTTTCATCTTTAGCATAATTAACAGGAATGTTGCCGTCTTTTGTAAGGCTATTTTTATCTGCACCATTATCTACTAAAGCCTCAACTGTTTGAAGTGAAGCAAAAGCAGCAGCATAATGTAAAGCAGTCCAATTGTCTATATCCTTAGCTTCTATATCAGCACCATTCTCTATAAGAAGTGAAACTGTATCAGCTCTGTCTTTCATAGAAGCCCAATGTAATGGAGTATTTCCTCTATTGTCTACATCGTTTATATTTGAAGCATCTACATCTAATAAAATATTAATAACATCATTCTTTCCGTTTGCTGCAGCTAAATGTATAGCCATACAGCCATCAACATCATCTTTAGCCTTAACATCTACGCCTTTCTCTATTAACGCATTTACAATATCAGTATATCCTAAATATGAAGCTAATATTAAAGGTGTAGCTCCTCCTAAATACCAACCGTCTATTGAAACTTCTATTCCCAATTTTGAATTAACATCAATATTCTCATTCTTTAAAAGTTCCATCACAGTGTTTAAATCATTATTAACAATAGCTCTGTGCAAAGATGTGTATCCTTCCATATCAGAAGCATTAATGTTAATGTCTGGAGAACTGCTTAGTATTGTAGAAACATTTTGATAATCTTTTCTGTTTACAGCATCAAATAAACTTTGCTCAGCTTCTGTTAAAGCAAACAACGAAAAATTAAAAACCAATAATACTAATAAATATTTAATATACTTCACCTTTATACTCCGAGAAAATATTATTATATAAGTATATTAAATAATTTATAAATAGCAAGCATAAAATATTCCTCAAATATATTAATTATAGCTTATGCCAAATCTTTTTCAAAAATGCTACGCCTATAACAGCAACTATACCTAAAACAATAAGCTCAAATACACCCTCTACTATATCATCTAAATTATCTAATAAATAATAATTTAAATATCCTGGGTTTCCTCTAAAAAGAAAAACCATTCCTACAATTATAAATATAAAAAATATTGATACTAAAGATATTATTAAATATTTCATAAATATTACTCCTTTTTTAATTAACTTTAAATTAATGCTTATTTAATTATCTTTGTTGCTCTTTATATCATAAACCCTAGAGCTATCTCTTTTTACTATATCAGTTCTGTTATTATCCTCTTCTTCTCTATGATAAGAAAATCTCTTAGAACTGTTAGAACTGTTTGAATCTTCTCTCAAAATTTTTTTAATAAAATACATAGCAACTAGTATCATAGCTATAATACCAAGTACCTGAGCAACATCTTCAAATAAAAACTCAAATGTATCTTCTATTAAATCAAAGCCATAAAGAAAATTACATGATATTATAAATATTATTATTTTTTTCATTGTAACTCCAAATACCAAATCAATTAGACTTTCTTAAATACTTCCTTACAAAATAAAATATAACGGCTATTATCACTATTACACCAATCACCTTAGCCAAATCATCAAATATAAAATCAAAAGTATCTTCTATTAAATCAAAACCATAAGCCTTTAATCCAACAACTAAACTCATAGCCAAAATTATTAAACTTCTCATAAATAATCTCCTTTTTTTATGTATTTAAGGAATTATTTAACCTTATATTATAATTATAGTATATTTTAATTGTTTTGTAAAGAAGTATAAATTAATTTTACAAAAAATATTGTATTGTAAATATAATGTAAACTATACTACGCTACATTTTATACAAATTTTGAAAGCTTTACTTAAACTTTAACTTGTAAAAATACACAATTAAAGCAGCAGAAATAGTTAGAAGCATTCCTATAATAGAATAAAAGTCTATTAACTCATTAAAAAATAAAACGCTTATCAAATAAGAAAATATAAGACCAGTATAATTGAATATGCTTACAGTAGAAACAGGAGCTTCTTTATAAGAGACTGTTAAAAAGAATTGACCAAAGCCTGCAAATACGCCTATTAGAATAAGCATTAAAAACTCATACAAATTAGGCATTACAAAAGTTTTAGCAAAGATTAAAGAAAGAACAGATGATATAAAAGAGAAATAAAGTATTATAATAGAGTTTCTTTCTTTGCCTTTAAGATAACCTATCATAGTGTAAGCTAATCCTGCAAACATTGCTCCAGATAATGCCACTAAAGAAGGAAATATATTAGAATTAAAAGAAGGCTTAATAACAAACATCGCCCCAATTATAGCTATTATTAATGCGAGCCATTGAACTTTAAAAATCTTTTCTTTTATTATGAGAAATGCAAAAAATGTTGCCCAAAAAGGAGAGGTGTTTTGAAGTATAGAAGCATCTGCTAAAATCATATTATTAAAAGCGTAGAATGATGCGACCACCCCCAAAAAACCAAATAAAGACCTTAATATTAAAGGTATAATACTTTCTTTGTTTGGCAAAAAACTTTCTTTATTTTTTAATAACACAATTATACTGATTATCATTATTATTAAATTGCGTGAGAAAACCTGCTGCATTACAGGAATGCTTTTACCAGAAATCTTTACACTCATCTGCATCAAGCTAAAAGATAAAGCAGAAAGTATCATTAAAAATATTGCTAATTTAGTTTTGTTTTTCATAAATCCCCATTTATTATCAATTAAAAATTTTTAGTTTATAAAAAATCTATTTTTTTAATTATTTGCAGGGCTTTGCTCCCTGCGAAGCGTGCTCGTAGGGTAGCACCCCACTTCTTTTACCGACGCTCTGCGTGCCTGCGGCAAGGTACCTTTCGGTATTGGTATAAAAGAACCTTATATCCTTCGGATACGCTTCGCGAAGAACTGCATTTATTAAGTCAAAATATAATATCGTATTAAGTTTTATATGTATTAATAACATATTAGGTTAAAAAACTTGCATTTTTCGCAAAGCGTATAAAATTATTTCATTCTATTCTCTATAGACTTTATTTTTGTTTGGGTTCTATTCTTTTTAGCCGTATATTTATCATAAAGTGAAGCATTAGGTTTCTCATTGTTTATAATATACAAATGATAGTTTATTGCCTCCATTAGCTTATTATAATAAAGATAGGCATTCTCATAGTCCCCAATAGATTCATAAAGTTTAGCAAGCTCCTCTATTGCCTCATCATCATTATTGTCTATACTAATTATTTTATTAAGATACTCTATTATTTTATTTGCATTCTTATTAAAGTCTCTGTTTAATATACCTAAAACCTCTTTTATTAAACTAGTGTTATTATCACTTAAAATAATTGCATTCTCATAATATTTCAAAGCATTATCATAATCATTTTTTAGCAAATAAGCCTTAGCTAATTTCTCATTATATAAATAAGAATTAGGTTTTAGTTTTATAGCCTCCTCATAATTTAAAATACTCTTTTCTATATCATCATATATAACATTTACTTTATAATCATTATAATATTTTATTCCAAGAACATAAAAATAATAATGATTCTTTTTATCAATTGTTTTTAATATATCAGAAATTAAATCATTTGCATTCCCATTATTAACAAATAAATATTCCAAATAATCCATATTGAAATAAATATTATCCTTGTGAAAACTATAAAACAAATTATAAATATTATCATTAGACATAATATCAGAATAATATCCAATAAGAGAAATATATTCATCTTCTTTTATATAATTATCTCTAGAAATATTTACATTATTCATTTTATAAAAATCATCTAAAACTTTATTGATAGCATTAAACATATTAGTTTCTCTAAAATAATATTCATTCTCATACCATCTATTAGAATTATTATAAATAATGTAATTAAGTAAAAAACCATCTCCAAAAGTTTTTATATTATACAAAATAGAAATGTCAGAATTATTTTTTGCACTCAATTCTTTTATCTTTGATTTAACTTGATTGTAATTATTATTTTCTTTTGTTTCTATAATTTTAAAATGAGAATAAAGAAAAATATTTTTAGTAAGCAAATCATAAATAGCCCTATGCATATAATCGCTATTATTTTGAAATACCATTACAGAGTTTTGTGCGAATGTTATAGTAGTTATTAACAGGAATATAAAAAATATTTTCATGCATTACATTATATCAAAGATGACCAATCATAGGAAGACCTGTTATATAATAAAAAAGCAAATTAGTACATGCCCCTATAATAGTACCTGATATTATTCCAGATATAACATCAAAAGGATAATGAAGTCCAACATAAACCCTGCTGAATGCTATTAAAAAAGCAATGCTATAAAATAATAAAACAGAATATAAACTATAGCTTCCCATAGAAAAAGATATTGCAAAAGCTACCATAGTGTGTCCAGATGGAAAAGAATGCTTATCTGGAGGATACATTATAGGTATTTTTCCATGCTTTTTATATGGACGAATACGGCTGAAAAAATTCTTGGTGTATAAAAAAACAAATATACATATAATAGCTGCTGTTAATGCACGAGAAAAATATACTAAAGCATAATCTATTCTAAACATATAAAATATAAGGTAAATACCAGCCCACACATAACCATCACCAAGCCTGCTCATAAACTTCATAAAACTTTTAAAATAGCCTTTTCTATTATCTTTAAAAATCTTTAAAAATAATTTGTCATCTATTTTGGATAATAGTTTTATTAATGGAAGACTGTTGATATATGCTATTCTTTTTTTCTTTCTTCTACGCTTTAAGATTTTTTTTAATTTTTTTCTTTTAAGCCTTTTTCTATGCAACTCTACATCATTTTTTTTTATATCTTCGTCTTGATTGTTTATATTATTTTGCTGTTCCATAATCTAAAAAAGCTTATTTTTTCTCTTTAGATTTCTTTGAAGAAGGCAATTTAACATCATTGATAAAATAGAACAATGACTCTATTTCATCAGCTATATTAACATCATTAATAATACAATCTGGTCTTTCTAATAATTTTATAGGTGCAAAGTTTAATACACCCTTAATACCAGCATTACATATCACATCAAACATTCTTTGTGCTTCCAAATCTGGAACTGTTAATATTGCTATCTCTATTTTATTGTTAATAATAAAATCTTTTAACTCATCTATAGGAAGTATTGGTGTAGGAGCATTTCTATCTATTTTGTCAGGGTTATGGTCGAAGGCTGCTATTATCTTTATAGCCTCATTTTCAAAGCCTCTGTAATTAACCAAAGCTTTACCTATTTTTCCGTAGCCTATTAATATTATATTATGTGATATTTGTTTTCCTAATATATTATCTATTTGGTCTAATAAATCATCTATATTATAGCCGCCTTTCTTGTTGCCGGATATATTAAATAATGAAAAATCTTTTCTTACCTGGACAGAGGTTATTCCTATTGCATCACCTAAGTTATTGGAATATGCTTTGATAAAACCAAAACTCTTCATTCTTCTTAATGCATTTTTATATTTTAATAGTCGCATTATCTGTGTTCTGCTAATCATTTTAAATACCTCTACAGTCTTTTTTATTACATATACTCATTATATTATATCATAAAAATATTACTGTCAATGATTTATGATTATTTATGTGATGGTTTAATAATACAATAATATCATTTTTATATATTTTATTTTGGTATAATATATTATTATATGTATCTTTAAGTATATAAAATATAAACAAAAAGTAAAATATAAACACACATTTTTTTTTATTTTTTATTAAATATTGGAATTTATTCAAAAATTATTGTGGAAATAATATCTTTTTATTATATAATAATAAGTATGATAGATTATAAAGAGATAGCAGACAAAATAAAAGCATCAAAATATGCCGTAGCATTCACTGGTGCAGGCATCAGCGTAGAAAGCGGAGTGCCTCCTTTTAGGGGAGAAAATGGGCTTTGGGAAAAACATGGAAGCCAATTTGCTGAAATTTCATACTTCACAAGACATCCTAAAGAATCTTGGCATTCATTAAAAAAGGTATTCTACGAACCTATAGACAACGTTAAGCCTAATAAAGCTCATTTAGTATTAGCAGAATTAGAAAAAAAAGGCATAATGCGTTCTGTAATCACTCAAAATATAGATAATCTTCATCAAGAAGCAGGAAGCAAAATTGTATATGAACTTCATGGTACTGCACAATATGCTGTATGTATGAAATGTCATAATAAATATAAAATAGATAAAAAAATATTATCAATGGACCCTCCTACTTGCGAAAATTGTAATTCCATATTAAAGCCGAATTTTGTATTTTTTGGAGAGGCTTTACCTACTTATGATTTTCAAAGCTCTGTAGAAGACGCTCAAAAATGTGATTTATTTATCATAATAGGCACAGGCGGCGAGGTTATGCCTGCAGCTCAGATTCCTCATATAGCAAAGAGAGCTGGTGCAACAATAATGGAGATTAACCCAGAGCCTTCTAATTTTACAAACTCAATAGTTGATATTTACATAAAAGAGAAAGCAGGCGTTGCATTCACAGAAATAGAGAAATATTTATAATTTTTTATTTTAGTATTGTACATTATGATATATTAAATAATATTCTTAGAGTATAAAATTTTTACATTTGCACTTTTTGGTTCTTTTGACGAAGTCCGCACCGCGAGCGGCGGGAAAAAGAACAACAAAAAAATTGATAAACTAATAATTATATCTCTATCAAATTTACGCCGTATTTCTTCGACAACTCTTTATATTTCAAATTGCATTTTATTTCATCGCCTATTGAACTGCAGCAATTCATCATCACATAAAGCTTACTTCTAACACTGCTGTCATACTCTTCGCATAATTGCTTAACAGTTTCATAAACACAATAATCTTTTGCCTCTCCGCATATATATATTTTATCATAATCTTTCATTGTATAAATCCAAGTATGAGAGTTATTAGAAGTATACTTACTTACAACTTCTTGTTTTATAGCTCCGTACATTTCGCTGAACTTATCTGTACCTTTAACTATTCTATTAACTGTAGTATTTTTTGCTCTCTCATAAAAAAGCAGCATATTAGATAATTGTTTTTCTATAAGCCAGCCGTCTGTAGCATATATACAATGATAAGGCCAAACAATTAGGTTTTGACTGCCTTGCGATTTTAAAGTTCTTACATAATCAATTTGAATATCTTCAAAGACAGGTATTACTTCTTTATTTTCTATTTTTTCTATTGTAATTTCTGTGAAAGGTTTAACATCATTACCTTCTTTATCTTTCCATAAACAAGGGTGAAATATTGCATCATATCTATGAGTATCTATTGTAGTGTATATTGCTGAAATTGAGTTTATATTCTCAAAAATAAATTTAGTTATTCTTGAAATATCTTGCTTAGCACCGCGTACAGGTAATGCACCTTTTTCTGTATCTACAAAATCTCTCTGTGCATCAACAATAAGCATTGCATAATTATTTTCTGATTTTTTATTATCGCTGCTTTTAGCAAACTCTTCTGCCAATTTATATATATCGCTTTGTTTGATTGGGTTTTCTTCTTTAGCTATATAATCTTCATTAACTATTTGTTTGTATTCCATAAATAAATCCTCTTATACAAGCTTATTTTATATACATGATAATATAATAATAATTTTTGTAAAGCATTTTTGCCATCTAAGTTTTTATTTTATTCAACTTTTTCCCGCCGCTACACGGTGTGGACTTCGTCAAAGTTGCAAAAAGTGCAAATTATAAATAATTTAAATATTCATTAATTTAGTATTAGAAAGAAATCTATTTTATATGCTTTGATAAAAACTTTATTTGCCGAGAATTTATATTGAAAATATATATTTAAAATATTACGATGCAAAATTGAAGTAAAAATGCAGTCCTTTTGCTTCTTTGGGCCACCAAAAGAAGTAGGGGTTCGGGGACTAGTCCCCGAAAATACTAAAAAATATAAAAATAATTGAGGTGCTATTATGATAAAAAAAATCTTTGTATTAATCTTAATGTCATTAAACACATTAATACTAAACGCCAACATCAATAGCATACTAAATCAAAATAAAACCTACGAAATATATAAAGCTGATTATAAAGAAAAAACATTTAATGCAGTAAGATATATTAATAACAATTATTCAAAAGAACAAATAAAAGCAAAAAATATATATTCAACTTCAAGCATAGATGTGTACTTAGAAAATGGACTTACAGTAGATGAAAAAATATTAAAAGAAATATTATCACAAACAATGAAAGCATATGAATTAGAAAAATATTTATACGGCGACATAAAAACAAAATTAATACTTCTCATAATGGATATAAACGGCGGACACACAGGAGCTAAACCATATATGCAAGGCTATTCAATATTTGAAGGCAATTATAATGAAATAGAAAACGAAAATAAAAACATAATATTTTTAGATTATATAAACGGCTGGGATAATGTGGATTCTGTATTAAACACAATAATTCATGAACTTCAGCATATAATTCATTACAGTAATTTGAGAGAAAGCAAAAAAACAGATTTTGATGTGTGGGTAGACGAAGCATTATCAGAAGCAGCAGTAATAGCATACAGAGGATACTTACCAGAAAATCGTCTTCAATACTATAACAGCGATTCTATGTATCTTATAACCAAAGGAGATTATTTTGTTAATTGGTCTAGCGGATACACTGTGCATAAATATGCAACTGTTTCACTTTTTATGTATTGGCTAGCTATACATTCAAAAAACGGCTTTGAAATATATAAAGACATAGCAAACGCTCCAGAAGAATATAAACACACTTACAAAGCAATTCTATACGCTGCAAATAAAAACATAAAGCAGTTTAAAGATTGGAGCGAACTATATGCTACATGGCTTGAAGCTAATTATAGAAATGAAACAAGCGGTTTATACGGATATAAGGGAATAATAAACACAAAACCAAAAGTGATAACAGCATCTGCGAACTTCCCAATGTCTCCGGGTTCTGCAATATATGTGCAGGGGGATTTTTTTTCTAATGACAAACTTCTTAGATATGTTGAGCTTGGCAACAATGTTTATGTGGTTTATAACCCAGATGTTAATGCTAAAGGCAAAGACAGATATTTGATACTAAACTAATATTATTGAGATATACTTAGGTAATTATATTTTATTACACAATTTTCTGTTTTATTTAAGTTTTTTATTTGTGGGGACTAGCCCCCACACCCCCACTTCTTTTGCGACCGAAGGAAGTGCCGGAGGCGTGACCCAAAGAAGCAAAAGGACTGCATTTTTAATCAAAATAAATAATTTATAATATATTTAATAAATATTCTATTAATATAAAACTTTAGTATTTGCGTTTTTTGCAACTTTTTTGAGCGACAAAAAAGTTGATAATATATTTATTAATAAAGATAAAAATCAACAAAATATATTCGTTTTCAATATATACTAAAAGCGTTTTAAAAATATATATTTATAACTGCATTAATATTTATTATGCTAATTGGCTTTGTTGCAAAATTGCTCTTTTTCAGCACTATAAATTTATCTTTGTCAATCTTTGAGTTCTTATAATCTTTTATAAACTTTACTCCATGCTTGTTTATATTATTATATTTTATATCAAGTGTTAGAGTTTCTTTTTTGCTGTTTAATATATCAAAATAAAATATCTGATTAATCTTATCAAAACTTATATTTTCAATTCTCTCAAACTCTGTAATAATGATTTTATAATTTTCTCTATTAAAAAAATAATCATAATCAAAACTAATATTTTTTATATCCTCATAGCTTTCAATAAAAATATCTTCTAAATCTTTTTTTATAGAATCAATAAACTTAAAATTAACACGCTCTTTTAATTGAAAATTAGTACTTTTATTTAATGAGATTTTATTGTCATTATTGGTTCTAAAATTTTCAATGCCGCTTTTATTTTTTGATAAATCTTCTATTGATAAATTATTAATATTTTTTTTTGTATAATTTGATTTTATATTGTCATAAATACTAAAATTATTATTGCTTTCATAAAAAGTAGGCATTATATTTGACACGGAATATATTTCTTTATTATTTAAATTATAAACATAAGAAGTAGAACCCATATAACCGCTTGAAAGAACAAATGGATAAGCACCTATTCCAATAAACTCAGAATATCTATTTTCTACATATTTGCTTTTTTTCTCTCCTATTAGTTTATTTAATATTTCATTATCTGAAGCCTCTATATATCTTATTAAATTATAAATTTTGGCAATCGTATTAAACATCAATAATTTATTAAAATAAGCTTTTTTATTAATCATAGCATCAATTCCATTAGCAACGCTTCTAAAAAGTTTTGAAAGTGATGGTATATCTTTTATTAATAATTGTGTAGCAATATATTCTGCCTTATCAAAATCATTTTCATTGCATGAGTATATTCCCTTTTTAAAAATATCTTCTACAAACATTTTTGAAAATGAAATTAAATTATAATCTATTTGTTTATATTCTTCTTTTATCTCTTCAAGATTATTATAAAACTCTTTGTATTTTAATATGGCTGCAATTTTATGATAGCATAAATTATTGTCTTTACATATAGAGCAGATTGATTTTTCTATACGGCTATTTTTTTCAAAATAAATTACAGCTTCTTTTAATTTTATTTCTAATATGTTATCTTCTTTTATATTTATTTCTGGAGTATTTTTAAAAATATCCAATGCATATTCAAAGTTTTTTTTGCTTGAGAGTTTTTTTAATTCATCTACTGAAATATTTATTATGTAGTTAAAATTATTTTTATTAAAAGCCTCTTCTTCTTTAGAATTATAATCTATTTTAGAGAGATAATCTTTTATATATAGAATTGATATTATTACATGCTTACAAATAGTTTTTGATGGGCAGGAACATATTGAGTTTTTTATTTCATCATTTTTAAATATTACTTCTACATCTTCAAAATAGACTTTTATATTATCATCATCAAATTTTATATTTATAATATCTTTAATCTTTTCAAAATCTTTTAAAGCTCTATTGTATATGCCTTTATTTGTAAGGGATATAAGAAAGTCTTCTTTGCAATATCTTTCTAATTCTTTTAATTTTTGAAACAACTCATCATTCATATTGGTTCTATAATATAATAAAATAAAAAACTGTAAAGCGAAGTTATTGAAATATTTAACTTATTAAAATATACTGATGTTTAACTTTTTTACTTAAATAACATTAGAACATAAAAAATTATTGACTTTATAAAAATTTAAAATAACAAAACAATTAAAAGAATATAACAATAAATGGAGATAAATAAAAATGGAATTACTAGCACCAGCAGGCAATAAAGAAAAATTGGAAGTAGCATATCATTATGGAGCAGATGCAGCTTATATAGGAGGTGCTTTATTTAATTTAAGACATCAAAGCAAAAACACAACCATAGAAGAACTTGCTCAATGTTCAGATATTGCTAAAAGCCTAAACAAAAAAATATATCTTACATTAAATGCTTTCCTACATGAATATGATAAAAATAATTTAAAAGATTATTTAAAAGAAATATCAAGTTTAAATATAGATGCTTTTATAGTTTCAGATTTAGGAGTGTTGGCAGCAGTTAAAGAAATTATGCCAGATGCCACTATTCACATAAGCACACAAGCATCAGTTACAAACAGTTATTCTTGTAAAATATATGAAAGCCTTGGAGCAAGCAGAATAATATTAGCAAGAGAATTATCACTTGATGAGATAAAAGAAATTAGAGACAATACTGATTTGGAATTAGAAAGTTTTGTGCATGGGGCAGTATGTATGTCTTATTCTGGAAGATGCTTACTTTCAAACTTTTTAAATAACAGAGATGCAAACGGCGGAGAATGCTCTCAGGTTTGCAGATGGAATTTTAAAACATACATAGAAGAGAAAACAAGACCAGGCGAGTTTATGGAGATAGAAGAGGGTGATGACCATTCTACAATATTGAGCAGCAGAGATTTACAAATGGCAGAATATTTGCATTTACTTCAGAAGGCTGGAATTGATTCTATAAAAATTGAAGGCAGAATGAAGAGTGTTTATTATGTTGCTAATACTGTGAGAGTTTATAGAGTATTACTAGATTTACTTGAAAAAATTGGCTATGAATCCTACGCTGAAGCTATAAAAAAAGAGCCTATTGCAAGTTATTTAAAAGAGTTAGACACAATAAGCAGAAGAGAAAGCGATACAGGTTTTTATTTTGGGCGTGATAACATAAAGCCAACATTAAAAGGATATCTAAAAGGCAGAAGGCTTATGGGTATGATTGCAGATGACAGCGAAGAATATGCAAAAATAACTGTTTATAATACAATTAAAAATGGAGATGAATTAATTTATATAGGCAAAGATTTTTTAAAGCATAATGATAATAGATTTAAACTTTTTATAAAAACAGAAGAAAATGAGTTTATAGAAGTTGATAATATTAGAAATGTAGATAATGCCTATATAAAATCAAGTGTTCATAACTTCAAGAAATATGACATTATCACTATAGAAGAATAATTTAGGAATAAGAGAATAGAAAAAATAAATATATGATGATATTAGCTGTAGATTTCGGACGCAAAAAAACAGGCACTGCTTTTATGGATATGAACATAAAGATTCCTTTTCCATGCAAACTAATAGAAGAAAGCAATGCAAGAAAAGTAAAACGTGCTTTGATGGATATAATAGAAGAGAAAAAAATTGATACTGTTGTTTTTGGGCTTCCTTTATCTGATGAAGGAAAAGAAAGCGAGTGGTGTGCAGAGATAAGAAGATTTTCTGAGTTTCTTTTAAAAAGCGTAAAAGTAAATATTGTTTTTGTAGATGAATATGGCACTTCAAAAGAGGCCGATTTTATTTTGAGAGGAAAAAAGAAAAGTGTTAAAAAAAAGGCTAATGATTTGATTGCTGCCGTTTTAATATTAGAAAACTATTTAAATATTGTAAATAAAAATAATTAATTAAAATATTAAGTTTTGACTTTTAATTTCTATTTTGCTATAATATATTTATGAATGAGTTTAACATCACTGTAGACACATTAAATAAAAAGAATGATTGTTTTGTAAGATATCTTTTTTCAAATCTTGGAAATGAAAAGATAGTATTAAATTTTGTTAATGCTGTTATGGACAATTTAAACTTCAAAACTTTTGAAACTTTAGAAATACTAAATCCATTTAATTTGCAAAAATATCTTAATTCAAAAGAAAGCGTAGTAGATATAAAATGCACAGCTGACACAGGCGAAGTTGTTATAATAGAGATACAATTACAAGGAAATGAAACTTTTATTAAAAGAACATTATTTTATTGGGCAAGTAATTATAGTTTAAATTTAAATAAAGGTGATGATTATAATAAACTTCTTCCTGTTATAAGCATAAATATTTTAGACTTTGTATTATTTGACGGTATAGAAGATTGTTATAGTTGTTATATATTAAAAGAATTAAAACATAATAAGATACTTACAGATCATTGTCAATTTCATTTTTTGGAATTACCTAAATTTAATTATGATAAACAACTAAATAAAGATTTAAATAGTTGGTACAAATTTTTTATTGGAGGAGAGAGAATGTCAAACCTAATAAAAGAAAATACAATATTTGATGAAGTAGATAAAAAATGCAAATCATTTATATCAGAAAATCCATTACTTGATGTATATAAGATAAAAGAAGCAGAAGAATATTTCCAAAAAGAAACACTTCATAAAGAATTAGAAAAAGGTAAAAAATACAGTACATTGATAATAGCAAAAGCAATGAAAGAAGATGGAACAGATTTTAAATTAATATCAAAATATACAGGATTAAGTATAGAAGAGATAGAAAAACTTTAAAAACATCAAGTTACAAAATATAAAAAATTATTTCAAAATTCTGTTTCTTGAAGCATGTGCCAAAGCAATAGCTACAGCATCAGCAGTGTCATCTTGCTTAATATTCGAGCCTGTAAAAAGATTAACCATTTTTATAACAGCATCTTTATTAGCGTTTCCATTTCCTGTTATTTGTGATTTTATTTCTCTTGGCTTATACTCTCTAAACTCTATATTATTTAAAGTAAGTGCTAATATTATAACACCTCTTGCCTCAGCAACTTTTATTGCAGTTTTAGTATTCTTTGAAAAGAAAAGCTCTTCTATTGAAGCATTGTCTGGTTTGTATTGTTTAATAAGTGAATCTAATTGAGTATATATAAATGAAAGTCTTTGATTATATTCTTCGTTTGAAAAGGTTTCGATAAGCCCAGAATTTACTATTTTGTACTCCGAGTTTTTAGACTCTACAAAAGCATAACCGCATCTAGCAAATCCCGGGTCTATACCTAAAGTTATCATTAAATAATATTATTCTTCTTCTATTAAGTTGTCTGTAATTTCTAAATTAGTAGCTACAGCAGAAACATCATCATGATCTTCAAAAAGAGAAATTATTTTCATAACTTTTTTAGCATCATTTTCAGCTATAGTCATAGTATTATCAGCAATACGTACTATTTCAGCACTTTCAGGCTCAATATTTTTAGCTTTTAAAGCATCAACTATAGAAGATAAAGCTTCCATAGGTCCAGTGATAGTAAATACTTCTTCATCTTGTTCAATATCTTCAGCACCAGCATCTAAAACTATATCCATTAAGCTCTCTTCAGTATTACCAGCAGCAGGAATGATAACAACAGCTTTTTTCTTAAATTGCCAAGAAACAGCGCCGTTTTCTGCTAAGTTTCCGCCGTTTTTGCTGAATATTGACCTTATTTCAGCAGCAGTTCTGTTTTTATTGTCTGTAGCAACGTCTACTATGATTGCAACTCCGCCTGGAGCATAACCCTCATAAGACATCTCTTCTATATTAGCACCTTCACCAGCACCTGAACCTCTTTTTATAGCTCTGTCTATATTATCATTAGGCATGTTAGTACCTTTTGCCTTAACTATAACCATTCTTAATCTTGCATTTTGATCTGGGTCTGGGCTGCCACCTTCTTTTACTGCGATTGTAATTTCTTTTGCTATTTTTGACCAAATTTTACCTTTTTTTGAATCATTTGCGGCTTTTTTATGTTTAATACTAGCCCACTTGGAGTGTCCTGACATATTACACCTCTGTTTTATTAGATTTTTTATTTATAGATTTTATTTAAAATATTACTTGCTTAGATTATATAACAAAAACTAACTATTGTCAAATTTTATTTATTTATTTTAAAAACAAATTAAAGTATTAAATTATATCAAATATGTTTTATACTTCCCTTTTTATATTAGGAGTGTAAATTATTCTTCTGAAATCAGAATATTTATTGTCCATATCGCCTAAAAATATTCTTTCATGTTTAGGTACTTTTTTATAAGCCTCTTTTAATAATTCTCTATTATAATCTGAAGGATATACAAGATAATTATGATAGCATTTTATTGCATAATCAAAAGCATTTTCTTTACCTGAAATCTTTTTTATATTTTCTTTTATCTCTTTTAATTTTTCTTTTTTATTTGTGTATTTTAAAGCAAGTTTTAATTTAAGTTTTGCAAGATTTTCTATTATGATACTATCATCTTCTTTAGGATATAAAATTAATTCATCATTATCAAACATATTTTTTATATTATTAGAGTTATATATATTATTGTCATTATATATTGATATTGTTTCATCATCATAAATACTGTAACAAGTTAAAAATATTTCTTTGCTAGATATATAATTATAAGACTTTCTAAATATAAAATAACTTTTACCACCAGATAAATCATATCCGAATTGCTCTTTCATTTTAAAATCAATTGGACTTGCCAAAAATGATACTTTTAATTTTTCCCATTTTTCTATTTCTCTTTGAGTAGTTTTATAAATATTCTGCATTTCAGGATTCATTTCTTTTAATATGCTTTTAATGTATTCATAATAATCATCTTTATGCATCCACTGTGATTCTAAAATTTCAAAATCACCTATACCATGAATATTTAATTCCTCATTATCTTCTATAAATGATACAACCCATTTTTTCTCTAATGCTTTTTCAAACTGATAAATATCAAATTTATCCCAAGCACTAACTATGCCATCTTCATAAATTGCTAAATTAGAGAGGAAATAAGAACCATTTTTAATAATGCCCAAAAAACTTCTCCCTTCAACTCTTTCTTTTCTATACACATTATTTTTATACATATACAACCTTGCAACGAAAATTTATATTAATCTTTTAATACAAAAAAATTAAAGCTCATCAGTACAAAAATACCAATGAGCTTTTTACTATATTTGTAATAAGACGACTAAATTATCCTATAATTCTCATTATAGACTGATTTTTCATATTAGCATTAGCTAACATAGCAGCACCAGTTTGTTGTAAGATTTGTTCACGAGTATAAGCAACCATAGCTTGAGCCATATCAGCATCTCTTATAACACTTTCAGAAGCGATAGTGTTTTCAGTAGCTATCATTAAGCTTTTTACCATAGATTCCATTCTGTTTTGAACAGCACCTAATTCAGCTCTTTGAGCTACTACCATTTGAATACCTTCATCTATTCTTCCTAAAGCTTGGTTAGCAGTTTCAACAGAAGAAATAGAAAGAGGAGTATCTCCACCAACTTGTAAGTTAGCAGCAGTCATAGCACCGATATTTACAGAAACTCTTTGATCCATATTAGCACCAATGTGGAAAGTAATAGGAGTTTGAGTATCAGCAGCAAAACGACCTGTTAACATGTTCATCTTGTTGAATTCAGCTTGAGAAGCGATTCTGTCAACTTCAGCTACTAATTGATTAACTTCTACTTGAATTAAAGCTCTGTCGCTATCAGAATATATACCGTTAGCAGACTGAATAGCTAATTCTCTCATTCTTTGCATAATGTTAGTAGTTTCATTTAAATAACCTTCAGTTGTTTGAATGAAAGATATACCGTTTTGAGCATTTCTAGTAGCTTGTTGTAAACCACGGTATTGAGAACGCATTTTTTCAGATACTGCTAAACCAGAAGCATCATCTCCTGCAGTATTGATTCTCATACCACTAGAAAGTTGTTGAATTGTTTTTGTCATTTGATTGCCAGTTAAATTTAACTGCCTGTTTGCATTTAATGCAGAAACATTATTGTTGATAATCATTGTTACTACCCTCCATGAATAGTCATTAAAAAATTATTATTTCCGAATTTATTATGTTTTAATATATTATTTAGTCATCCCCTACAAAATAATAACATAATATATAAACATATTATAATATTTTTTTAAAAAAAGTAAATACTAATTTTTTTAAAAAATATACCGATAATGATAATTCGCATTTATTTTTAAAAAGTTTCTTCTTTAATATATTTAATAAACTGATTTAATAATAATAAAATAATACAACATATAATTCTTAATATAATCATAAATTAATAATATCATAAACAAAATAAAAAATTATGCTTGTACTATAAAATATTTTTTGTTATACTTAAGAACATATTAACTCACATATAAAAAAGGAATGAATTTTATGTCTGTTTCTTATGAAGAAAGCGGTGTAAGCAGAGAAGAAGGCTATAAAGCTGTATCTCTTATGAAAGAAGTAGTTGCTAAAACTATGAATAATAATGTATTAAACAATATTGGAAGTTTTGGGGCTATGTATGAACTTGGTAAATACAATAACCCTGTTTTAGTATCTGGTACTGACGGAGTGGGCACTAAATTAGAGATTGCATTCTCTATAAAAAAATATGATACTGTTGGAATTGATGCGGTAGCTATGTGTGTTAATGATGTGCTTTGTCATGGGGCTAAACCTATTTTCTTTTTAGATTATCTTGCTTGCGGAAAACTTAACAGCGAAACTGCTGCTTTAATAGTAAAAGGTATAGCTGATGGTTGCTATGAGGCTGGTGCTGCTTTGATTGGTGGGGAAACTGCTGAGATGCCTGGTTTTTATAAAGAAGGAGATTATGATATTGCTGGTTTTTGTGTAGGTGTTGTTGAAAAAGATAATATTATAGACGGAAGTAAAGTTAAAGAAGATGATGTTATATTAGGTATAGTTTCTTCTGGTTTTCATAGTAATGGTTTTTCTCTTATAAGAAAATTGGTAAGAGATTATAATGCTACATTTGAAGATAAAAAAATTGGTGAAGTGCTTCTTACACCTACTAGAATATATGTTAAAACAATTCTTAAATTATTAGAAAAATATAATATTAAAGGTATGGCTCATATTACAGGGGGAGGATTAATAGAAAATGTTCCTAGAGCTTTCAAAAAAGATTATAAGGCTGTGATAAATAAAAATAGTTTTGACACACCTGAAATATTTAAGTATATTCAATATCTTGGAAACATAAAAGAAGAAGAGATGTATAATACTTTCAATATGGGTATTGGTTTTGTAATTATTGTTGATAAAGATGAAAAAGACAATATTATAGATGAATTAAAAGAAATGAAAGAAACTGTTTATGAAATTGGACATATAGAAAAAAATAATGGAGAAAATAGCGGAATATGTTTAATATAGCAGTATTAATTTCTGGAGGCGGAAGCAATTTAAAATCATTAATAGACAATCAAAAAGAATATTATAAAATAAATGTAGTAATTGCTGATAGGGATTGCGGAGGATTAAATATTGCTAGAGAAGCAAATATAGATGCCGTTTTAATAGACAGAAAAGAATATAAAGAAAAATTATCAAAAAAAATTGATGAAGAGCTTAAAAAATATAATATTGATTTAATAGTTCTTGCTGGTTATTTATCTATAGTAGACAGCTATTTTATATCTAAATGGAAAAACAAGATAATAAATATTCATCCATCACTTTTACCTAAATTTGGAGGTAAAGGAATGTATGGAATGAAGGTTCATGAAGCTGTTATAAAAAACAAAGAAAAAGAATCAGGCTGCACTGTGCATTATGTAACAGACACTATAGACGGAGGCGACATCATAATGCAAAACAAAGTAAATGTATTAGAAGATGATACTCCAGAGATACTTCAAAAAAGGGTATTGGTAGAGGAGCATAAAATACTTCCTGCAACCGTCATAAAACTAGCTTCTCAAAGCCATACAAATAAATAAAAGAGTTAAAAATTTTTGGTATATATTGAAATAATAATTTTTTATTTAATTTTTTTGTTGTTCTTTTTCCCGCAGCAAAAAGAACCAAAAAGTGCCAATATTTTAGTTTTTATATTCTAAAAATACATATTAAATGTAAGATAACTATGATAAATTTCAATATACACTAAAAATTTTGTTATATTCAATCAATCTTCAAAAACATATTTATAGACCTTCTCAGATAGAAATATTCCGTTTTTTAAATAATCTCTATAACAAGCTTCTTTCCTCTCACCCGGTATTGTTATAGGATTGTTCTCATCTAATGGAGGCTCTTTTCTTATATCATCTATAAATGATTGAACTGTATCCAAATAATCTTCATTATAAACAAAAGGATCAACTACAAGCATAAATGTTGAAAGATTTCTTTTTTTATCCATATCTCCATACATCTTAACCAAATTATTACAATAAACATTACCAATTAAAAGACCAGTAAAAGCCTCTATCATGGTCATAATAACATAACCCTTAGCACCTCCAAAAGGAGTAACATATTTTATTTTTTTAGGGTCATCTGTAGAGTTTCCATTTTCATCAACACCCCAATTAATAGGAACTTTTTCATTATTATCACGTGCAGTAAATATTTTTCCTAAAGCAACCTCGCTAGTAGCCATATCTCCAAGTAAAAAGTCTTTTTTAGCAGGAAAGCCGTAACTTATAGGATTAGTGCCAAAAAATGCTCTTTTGCCTCCATATGGTATAACACATGGGTCAGTATTTGCCATTATAAGAGATACCTTTTTTTTATCTATTGCCATTTTATTGTAGTATGACAATGCACCGCAATGACTATTATTTTTTATGCCTATTACAGCTATTCCTTGTTTGTATGCAGTCTCTATTGCCCATTCTATAGCTTTCTTCATAGCAATATGGCCAAAACCTCCATCTGCATCCATTAATGCAAATGAAGGCTTTTTTGCTTCTATATTAAAATTAGATTTTAAATTTATTCCTCCGGCTTTTATTCTTTTTATATAATGCTCAAGTCTCAAAGCTCCATGAGAATGAATACCCCTCACATCAGCATAACATAAAACATCAGCAACAATTTCAGCATCAGACTCAATAACATCTGCTAGTACTAACTTTTTTATTACAGCTTCTTTTAATTTTTCAAAACTAACATTTATCATAACTTAATTCCTGCATAATTTTTTATATCAAGAATTAAAGTTTACATAATATTTTATTAATGTCAATATCATCTCTTCTCACGTATCAAACTCTTAAACTTGTAAATAGCATAATTAAGCCCAAGCCTCAAATAATCATCTTCATCATATTTAGTTAAAACATATCTATCGCTTATTATCTGATACCAAGCCTCAACTATTATCTTGCCCCAAAAATTAAAAGCAGTATACAAACTCAAAATTCCATCTTCTAAATAACAAAAATCATTTGCCTTTATATCTCTATTATTAAAAGCATAAGTAACCAAATTATTAATTTCGGCTTGCTCTATAGAAGTTATCTTTATAAAGCTCGCCTCTCTAACAAAAAACTTTTTATCACCTGTGCAAACTCATTAATATCTTTTGTGCTCCATTTATCAAGTAAGCCCGTAGCTAATTCATCATTAATCCTCACATCAAGCCAAGCAAATATATCATCATCTGTATTGTTATTTTCTTTAGCCTTCACATAATCAAGATTCTCTCTAAAAGTTGGTCTGTTAATTGTTATAATGTCTTCATCATTAAACTTATCTCCCAAAGTAGAGCGGCTATATATTTTAATTGGTATAAGCTCATTATTATCAGCCTCTTTATAAACAGTCTCTTCTACAATGTATCTATTAAAAAACTCTTTGCATTTAAAAGTATTTTTTTGCATTTAATATACTCCTTTTTTATAGTTGATATATTTGATTATAAGGATATAATTTAAATAGGTTTTTTATTATGAAAAAATTTTTATTAATACTTATATTTTACAGTATTACATTATACTCATATAATTTTTTATTCTTTCCTCTAAATAACTATTATACGAATAACTCTATTAATAATAATTTATATTTTAATAACTACTTCCAAAGCTGTTTTAAAAACATATATAACGATTTATTTCTTTATCAAAATAATATTACATCAAGCATTTATTATAACTCTTCTATAATATCAAAAAATTATTTTAACTTTGATTATAAACCCAATAAACAACCTTACGAATATTCAAACAGCACTTTTTTATCAAACATGATAATGAAAGAAAAATACAAATACAACTCATTTTTAAGAAGTAGAAATTAATTATTATATACGACTGAAAGAATTATCTTTAAGTAGGATACTGGCATAAAAAATCCCCACACTTATTATGCATGGGGACTATCACTAAATTTTTATTTAATTATATATATTTTATCTTTTTTTCATCAAGTCTATGTAAACTGCTAACAATATAACAACACCTTTTACTATAAGCTGCCAAAAAGAATTAATATTGAGCAAGTTTAAACCATTATTAAGAACACCTATTATTAAAGCACCTATAACTGTTCCTCCTATTGTACCAACTCCTCCTCTCATACTAGTACCGCCTAATACACAAGCAGCTATTGCATCAAGTTCAAAACCTTGTGCTGCTGTAGGCTGTCCTGAATACATTCTTGAAGCTAATACAACTCCAGAAAATCCTGATAGGAAACCTGATAATGTATATGCAAATATTGTAACAAAAACTATTTTTATTCCAGAAAATCTAGCCGCTGTTATATTTCCACCTATAGCATATATATGACGGCCTAATTTTGTTTTTCTTAATATTATAGATATAATTATTACAAATATTAAAGTATATATAACTTGTAAAGGTATACTTCCTAAATATCCAGCTCCTATAACATTAAAAGATTCATTCATAACTCTTACAGGCTGACCTCCTGTTGATACATAAGCCACACCTCTAGCTATATTAAGCATACCTAAAGTTACTATAAAAGGAGGGATTTGTGTTTTAGCTACAACAACACCATTAAATAATCCGCATAATGTACCTACTAAAATTGCTGTAAAAATAGCTAATGGCAATGGCCAATTTGCAAATGCTATTAATTCACCTGCAACTGTACCGGATAATGCAACTATTGAACCTACTGAAAGGTCTATACCATTAATTATGATAATAATTGTCATTCCTAATGCAAGATTTAAATTTGTTGTAACCTGTCTTAATATATTAATAATATTATTAGCTTTTAAAAAATTTGGAGTTAATATTACCATCAAAACACATATAAATACTAATCCCAAAAGTATACCAAAATTAGTTTTTACAAATTCAACTATTGGATATATAATTTTATCTTTTATAATATTCACAAATTTATTTTCATTTTTATTCATATCAATCTCCTAATATATTTCAAGAAGTTGCTAAATGCATAATTTTTTCTTGTGAAAACTCATCTCTGTTAAGAATACCTTTAATGCATCCGTCATGCATAACAGCTATCCTATCTGACATACCTATAACTTCTGGGAGTTCTGAAGATATTAATATAATAGAAACTCCATTAGATACAAGCTCATCCATTATTTCATATATTTCCGATTTAGCTCCAACATCTATTCCCCTAGTAGGTTCATCAAGTATAAGAACCTTTGGAGAAGTTGCCAGCCATTTTGCTAAAACTATCTTTTGCTGATTTCCTCCGCTTAAAAATTTAACTACTTGATTTGATGAACTAGTTTTTATTGAAAGCTGAGAAATATATTTTTTTATTATTGAATTTTCTTTTATCTTATTAACATTTATAAGATTTATAAATTGGTTAAGTATGCATAAAGTTATATTATACCCAACCCTATTTTCTAATATAAGTCCTTCTTCTTTTCTATTTTCTGGAAGCAAAGCTATACCATATTTTATAGCATCATCAACATCATTAATATTTACTGCATTTCCTTCTATATATATATCACCTTTTTCTTTTTTATATATACCAAATATGATTTTCATAAGCTCGCTTCTTCCCGCACCTACAAGTCCAGCAAAACCTAATATTTCACCTTTATAGAGAGAAAAATTAATATCTTTCAAATATGGTTTTCCATATAAGTTTTTAACTTCAAGTATTTTCTCTTTATTAGATTCATTTTCTTTAAATGTTCGCTTATAATAGTTATTAAGAGTTCTTCCAACCATCATTGAAATAAGTTCATCTTTGTTTGTATCCAAAGTTTTTACAGTTCCTACAGTACCTCCATCTCTCATAACAGTGATTCTATCGCTTATAGCAAAAAGCTCATCTAATTTATGAGAAATATATATGATACTTACATTTTGATATTTTAACTCCATTATAATTTTGAATAAATATTCTACTTCCTTATCTGTCAAAGAACTTGTAGGTTCATCCATGAAAATGATATTACTATTAAATGAAACAGCTTTAATGATTTCTATCATTTGCTGTTGTGCTATACTTAATTTTCCAACCTTGGTATTGGCTGAAATATCAAAATTAAATTTCTCAAGAAACTTGTTAGTCTCTTCTATCATTTTTTTATCATCTGCCAACCCATTTTTTTTTCTAATCTCTCTTCCTAAAAAAATATTTTCAAATATTTTCATTTCTGGAATTAGCATTATTTCTTGGTGTATTATACTTACACCATTTTTCTCAGCATCTAAAACAGAAGATATGCTAACTTCTTTTCCATCTATAAATATTTCTCCGCTATCAGCAGTATAAACACCTGATACTATTTTAGATATTGTTGATTTTCCAGCCCCGTTTTCACCTAAAAGTGCTAACACCTCTCCACCTTCGACTTCTAATGATGCATTATTAAGTGCTATTACACCAGGAAACTTTTTGCAAATATTCAAAGCCTTTAGTCTAACCATATAGTAAACCTCATATAAAATATGTACATATATCATTTAAATTATGATATATGTACATTTATTTTCATACAATTAAAAATATTATTGCCAACCTTCTGTACCATATTGATCAACATTGCTTTGATCTATAAGAGCTGTTTCTACACTTACATTCTTTTCAATAGGTTCTTTATTTAAAATTTTATATGCAATTTCAACTGATTTTTTACCTATATTGATTGGAGATTGTGCACCTGTTGCTGTTGCTTCTCCATTTTTTATAGAAGCTTTAATTTCTGGTGAACCATCTACTCCGTATACTAATACCCCTGTTTTGTTAGCAGCTTTTAACGCAGCAACAACTCCTAAAGCTATAGGGTCATTTCCTCCAAAAAATACTTGTACATCAGGATTAGCCTGAAGTATATTTTCTGCTATAGGTAATGTTATTTCTAATTGACCTAAACCATCTTGTCTTGATACTAATTCAAACTTATTGCTAACAGCACCTAATCCATCATAAAATCCTCTTATTCTATCTAAAACTGATTTAGCAACAGCATGCTCTATAATAGCTAATTTTCCGCCATTTGGCATACGTTTAGCTAAATCTGCACCGCATAAATATCCTGCTTGATAATTATCTGATATAACTATAGCATCAACTAAATCAGTATCATAAACATCAGCATCAAAATTTACAACTGGTATTCCAGCTGCTTTTGCAGCATCTAAAGCAGGTTTTACACCTTGCCAATCTACTGGATTTAAAAATAAAAGCTCTATACCTTGTGCTATCATATCTTCAACTTGTGAAATTTGTTTTGCCTGGTCTAATTGTGGGTCTAATACTATTAAAGTATCTCCATTTTTTGCTAATTCTGACTTTATAGATTCAGATATTGTTAAGAAAAATGGATTATTCATTGTCATAGCTGTATAACCAAATTTTCTTCCAGTATTCTCTTTAGTACCTCTATTACATGATACAAAAACTGATAACATGATAGATAAAGTTAAAAAAATGACTATTAGCTTTTTCATTTTTTGCTCCTTAAAATTAAACTATATTAAATAACAATTAATTAATATAATTATTTAATCAAATATATTAATTAATTAAATTAATTAATATATTATTAGTATATTCAAAAAAACTTAATAGTCAATTTTTTTTAAATATTTAAAAAATTTATTTTAAAAGTAGGCCTTCTCTAAGAATTGCTTCTATAGCTACGATACTTGCTCCTATTAAAACCTCATCATCAGCAAAATTTCCTAGTCTTATATCCAAATTATTATATAAATCTGGTATAATTTTATTTCTGACATTAGATTTCAATATATTAAGAAAATCATTTCCAAAATTAACCATTTCATCGCCTATGATTATTACATCAGGATTTACCATATTAACTAAATTAACTATACCTATACTTAAATACTCTATATTTTTATTTACTTCTGTTACTGTTAAATCATCTTTATTTTTGTATGCTTCTACTATATCAGAAAAAGTAAAATCAATATTTAAACTAGATTTAGCACCAAGCTCTAAAGATTTTTTTATTCTTCTAGAAAGTGCTATTGTAGAGCAATAATTTTCAAGACAACCTCTGCTTCCGCATTGACATAAAGGACCATCAAAATCTATACTAGTATGACCCATTTCTCCAAATGTTCCTGTAGAGCCTCTTAATAATTTACCATCTACTATAACACCTACACCTATTCCATGACCTGCTATAACATAAGCAAAAGTTTTATTTATATTATTATATTTATTCATATACCAGCAAGCCATAACTCCAGCTTTAGCATCATGTTCTAAAAATACGGGTATATGAAATATATTATTAAAGTAATCTTCTATTAAAACCTTTTCCCAACCTGGAAATTCATTTATTGTAATTATTCCTGTAGTTCTAATAAAAGGACCAGGAAGAGAAATTCCTATTGCAATTATATTTTCATTTGAATATTCATTAAGTATATTATTAACAGATGTCTCTATTATTTTAAGTGTATTATCTACACCATCAGTAACATCAAATTTATATTCTCTAATAAGATGACTTTTTCCTGTTATATCAAATATACCTACTGAAATGTATTTTCTGGTAAGACGTACACCTATAAATTTATAATTATCACTATTTAAACTTATAGCTATAGACCTTCTGCCTTTACTCCCATTTTTTGAACCTATTTCAGAAACTAATCCTATTTTTATAAAATCATTAATAATATTAGTTATTGTAGCTTGTTTTAAACCAGATAATCTTGACAGTTCTACTCTAGAACATATTCCAAGCTGCATCAAAAGTTTAATAATAAGATAGCGATTCATTTCTTGCATATCATTATAATTAATACTCTGTTTCAATTTGCCTAGCATTCTATTTATTACCTTCTTACTTATTATCAACTAATTTATTATTAATTGATAGTAAGTATAAACAAAACTTTTTTTTAGTCAATAATATATAAATATGTTTTTATATTAAAA
>ERZ1026866.363-NODE-363-length-27721-cov-10.193161_pt1 | contig 27721 bp, 20 predicted proteins | sample MGYA00380163_ERZ1026866 | MGnify/ENA primary metagenome ERZ1026866 (study PRJEB33269, sample SAMEA4719799) | human gut metagenome | biome: human-associated habitat; feature: organic feature; material: feces | place: Cameroon | collected 2013-10 ...
GCCATTGGCTTTAAGACGCCGCCGGCCGATTCCACCGGCGTGTTCCATATTCTTGAGCACTCGGTGCTGTGCGGGTCGGCCAAGTTTCCTGTCAAGGAGCCGTTCGTCGATCTGATCAAGAGCTCCATGCAGACGTTCCTCAACGCCATGACCTACCCCGACAAGACCATCTACCCCGTTGCCACCACCAACGAGCAGGACCTGTACAACCTGATGGACGTGTACCTGGACGCGGTGTTCAACCCGGCCATCTACACCAAGCCCACCATTTTTGAGCAGGAGGGCTGGCACTACGAGCTGGACCTGCCGGAGGGCGAGGGCTGCGAGGGCGATGCCGATGAGGCCTGCCCCCAGGACCTGCGCGCGGGCACGCTGCGCTATAACGGCGTGGTGTTCAATGAGATGAAGGGCGCGCTGTCCGACCCCATGAGCGTGCTGGACGACGCCGTCAACGCCGCACTCTATCCCGATACCGCCTACGCGCACGAGAGCGGCGGCGACCCGCGCGCGATCCCCGCGCTCACCTACGAGCAGTTCCTGGACACGCACGCGCGCCATTACAATCCTTCCAACTCTTATATAACGCTCTACGGCGACCTGGACGTGGACCGCGCGCTGGCGTTTTTGGACGAGCGCTATCTGTCGCAGTCGAGCGCCGCGAGCCGCCGCATGGACGCCGCCGTTGCCGCCGGCGAGGATCCGTCTGCGCTGGTGCCCAACCCGCTTGACGTGCAGGCGCCCGTGACCTGCGAGTATAAGCGCGTCGAAATGGCCACCACGCCCGAGAATGCCCTAGTGGGCCTAGGCCTTGTGCTGGGAAACGCGCTCGACCGCAAGCGCACGATCGCGGCGGATATCCTGTTCGAGGCGCTGCTGGGCTCCAACGAGGCGCCAGTTAAGAAGGCAATTCTGGCGGCAGGTCTGGGCGGCAACGTGGTGAGCTACACCGCGGCCGAGTGTCTACAGCCCTACGAGCTCATCATGCTGCAAAATGCTCAGCCCGGCGTGGCGCGCGAGCTGCGCCGCGTGTTCCAGGACGCCTGCCGCGATCTGTGCGAGCACGGCGTTCCGCGCGAGCGCCTGGAGGCCATCATCAGCAGCAACGAGTACGACCTGCGCCAGCGCGACTATGGCATCGCCGACGGCGTGGCCATTGCGTGCGACGCGCTGAGCACGTGGCTCTACGATGACGACGCCGCGACGCTGGCGCTCAAGTACGGCCCGGTGTATGAGGAGCTGCGCGGCGAGCTGGACGGCAGCTATTTTGAGGACCTGCTGCGCGAGCTGGTGCTGGAGAACGACCACATGGCGCTCGTTGAGCTGGTGCCGGCGGACGCCGCCGAGGGCGCGGAGAGTGCCGAGGCCGCGGAGCTTGCAGCCAAGCGCGACGCCATGACCGACGCCGAGCTGGCCGATGTGGTCGAGCGCACGGCCGCGCTGCGTGCCGCGCAGGAGGCCGAGGACACACCCGAGGCCAAGGCCACGCTGCCGCGCCTGCGCGTATCCGACATTGGCGAGGCGCGCCCCGAGCCGCCGCTCGTCGTGGACACGACCGCACCCATCCCCTGCCTGCGCCACGGCATCCCCACCAACCGCTTGGCCTACGCCATGCAGTATTTCGACCTGAGCTGTGTCTCGTTTGAGGACCTGCCCTATGTGACGCTGCTCTGCCGCCTGCTCAAGCAGCTGCCCACGCGCGAGCACTCTGCCGAGGAGCTCGACAACCTGCTCGCCGGCAAGCTGGGCTTTTTGAGCTTTACGACCGAGGTCATGACGCAGCCCGATGTGGACGGCGTGCGCCCTTACCTGCTGGTGAGCGCCGGCGCCCTGTCCGAGAAAATCGATGCGCTGGCGAGCCTGCCGCGCGAGGTGTGGTCGAGCACGCTTTTGGCGGACGCCGACGCCGACCGCGTGCGCGACGTGCTCACGCAGATTCGCATTGGGCTCGAGCAGGGATTTATCAACAACGGCCACTCGGCAGCGCTGGGCCGCGCGATGAGCTACAGCTCGCCTTCGGCCGTGGTGCGCGAGCAGCTCTCGGGCGTGGACTTCTACCTGTTCCTGCGCGATCTGCTCGAGCACTTTGACGAGCGCCTGGACGGCCTGCGCGCCAAACTTGCCGAGCTGGCGGGCCGCATCTTTGTGGCCGACGGCTGCATGGCGAGCTTTACCGGCAGCGACGAGAACTTTGACGCGTACTGGGATGCCGCGGGCGACCTGGGGCTGGGCGCGGGCGACGGCGCTGATGCTGGCCGCGACGCGCTCGTGGTGCCGGCGCCGTGCGACCGCCACGAGGCCTTCGTCATCCCCAGCGACATCTGCTTTGCCGCACGCGCCTGCGATCCGCGGCGCCTGGGCATTGACGTGACGGGCGCCTGGGCGGTGGCTGCCAACGCGCTCTCCTACGACTACCTGTGGAACGAAATCCGCGTGAAGGGTGGCGCGTACGGCTGCGGATTCCGCGCGGCCGGCGAGCGCCAGACGGCGTTCTACACCTACCGCGACCCGGCGATCGACCCTTCAATTGAGCGCGTGGAGCGCGCCGGTGAGTGGCTCGGCAGCTTTGAGCCCGACGAGGCCGCCTTCGAGGGCTTTATCGTGAGCTGCGTGAGCGGCATGGACGCGCCGGTGAAGCCGTACGCGCTCACCAAGCGCCGCAACACGACCTACCTGGCCGGCCTCGATCCGCACGCCCGCGAGGAGCGCCGCGCCCAGATGCTCGCCGCCACGCCCGCTGAGCTGCGCTCGCTCGGCGCCGACGTAACGCGCATCGCAGCCGAGTCGCCCACCTGCGTCTTTGGCGGTCGCGACGTCATCGCCAAGAGCAACGCCAGCTTTACCGTCATCGACCTGCTGGCCTAACGCACAAAGGTAGATTTTTGGGACATGCCTAAAAATCTACCTTTTCTTTTTGCCGCGGACGGGGCAGGCGGTCCGACTTCGGCCTGCCCCGTCCCGGCGGTTTATCTCGATCTGTAACATCTAGACGAGAATATCGGCTCCAGATGTTACAAATCGAGATAATTCTGGATGTCGGCGGCTTTTTGTCTCGATCTGTAACAGCTAAGTCCATTTTTGCCGAGTAACTGTTACAGATCGAGACAAACCACCACAGACGCCCGCCCCTCAGCAAAAGCCACCACAAAGGGACCTTTGTGGTGGCTTACGGCTCGCATTGAAATTGAATTGCAACTAATATGTAGTTGCAAGATATTCAGCAAGACGAACTGAATATGTCGGAGGCTGTCATGAGTAACGTTTTAGCTTACAAGGGCTACTTTGCCCCGGTCGAGTTCGATGCCGAGCAGCATGCATTAACAGGCATGGTCGCCGGCATTAAGGACGCAATTGTGTTCGAGGGCTCTACAGTCGAAGAAGTAGAGCAGTGCTTCCATGACGCCGTTGACGACTATCTTGAGTTTTGCGCGGAAAAGGGCAAAGAACCCGAGCGGGCTTTCAAGGGTTCATTCAACGTTAGAACGGGGTCCGAGCTCCATAAAAGGGCAGCGCTAGCAGCCGCAAAGAAGGGCGAATCACTCAATAAGTTTGTTGCCGAAGCAATCGCGGCGGCGCTGTAACGACGCAGGCAGGCAGGAGCCACCACAAAGGGAACAGGCACCTTTGTGGTGGTTTGGGCTGAATCTTTCGCGTTTGCCCAGATAAAACCTGCCAAAATAAACCTGTCCCTTTTTGGTAGGTTTGGGAGAAGGCGGGCTGGATGGATAAGACTGAATTGCGGCGGGTGGTGATTGCTCGGCGCGATGTGATCGAGCTGGATGTGCGGGCGGCGAAGTCTGCCGTCGTTTGTGCACGGCTTGTTGAGCTGCTGGAGTGCGCAGACACCGCGGCACCGCGCACCGTTGCCGCCTATGCTGCCATGGGTTCCGAGGTTAATCCTGCTGCCTTTGCCATCGCTGCCGCTGGGCGCGGCTGGCAGGTGGCCTATCCGTGCATGCTCTCGGCAGCTGACGCCGCGGCCTGCGGCCAGCGCATGTGCATGAGAGCGGTCGCCGCCGGCGACGTCGGCGCAGCTCCGTTTGTCGCCTATCCCACGCGGGCCTTCGCGGCTACGGACATCGCCAGCGACCGCTTCCCCATCGTGCCTGCCGAGACCCTCGGCATGGTCGTTGTGCCGCTCGTGGCCTTCGATCGCACCGGTGCACGCCTAGGCTACGGCGGCGGCTGCTACGACCGTTACCTGCCCACGGTCTCGGCAGCGTGCCAAATCGTCGGCATCGCCTTTGACGAGCAGCACGTCGACCACGTCCCCACCGACGTCCACGACTTGCCGCTACACAACATCATCAGTGCCTAACCGCCGCCGGGCTGCACCCGCAAAATGAGAGTGGATAATCTCCCGTTTTGAGCCCCCTATCGAGCCAAAAGTGGGAGATTATCCACGCTCATTCAGCAAGCGTCCGATAATCCACGCTCATGTGGGCGCGGGCAACCGTTCCGCGACCGCTTCAGCGCGCGCGGAACGCCGGCAACCTTAAGCTTACGATCGAGCTTTGTCGGTTCCTTCAGGTCATCCCAGCACAAGCGCACAACCTTGCAGTTATCGAGCATCGAAAGTCTCGACTCGCGCTGTCGTTCGTCAAATTGCGCCTTTGCAAGCTTGCCCTCCGCTGCCGCTTTCTCACTTTTAATGAACCCGTCAAACTCTCCGATAATCAGCCGATCGCCCACGCGCCACAGATAGTCAACGCGATACACTCCTCCCGGCTCAACCGGATCGGGCAGCTCAACCTGCAGCTCCGGAACCTGCCAACCGCGCTCGATCATCAGAGCGCGCGCCTTGGACTCGCCACCGCTTTCCGACAGGCCATCGGCTTGCTGCGCCACCCAACGCGCTATCGCAACGCCACGACGACCCCGGCCAAGCTCGTCAACGGTCGCAATTAGATGCTTCTTCGACATAAGCTGCTCGTGAAGAACCGAATCTGCGATGATCAGTCCTTCGACAAACGACGCATCGACCAGGCAATCCGTTATCGTCTGGTCGATATCGGTCACGGCAATATCCAACTGGCTGGCGCTCGTTCGCCGGATATAACGGTGCCGGATAATCTCCGACCCCGGCGTCGTCGTTTGGGTCGGCGGCACGGCGATATGGATGTGCCTTAGGTTGACATTTGAAACTGAGAGTCCGTAAATCACGGCAGCTGTATACGAGCAGAACGTCCAGCCGGGATGCTGCCGCGCGAGCGCCCGCACCCGATGCAGATAGCGCTGTCGTAGCTTGAGCTCGGACCAATATTCCGGACGCGCATACAGCCCCGGCATGACCACCTCAAGACTCCCCGCCGCTACCCGACGCTCAATCTGCTTTGCCTCCGCTGCCGTACGCGCATACACGCAACTCATCTTCTGTTCACATGCTTCGATATGACTCGCAAGCCTTTGATGCGCCGTCGCGTTTCCCATGTCGCCTCCCAGCTCTCAGACGGCGCAAGCGTACCAGACGGTTTCATGCGGAGTCTGGCCAAATGCCGACCAAAAGCTGACCAAATGCTTGACGGGTTTATACATTTACTATTGAGGACTTCATTTCTGCAGGTAAAGAAGTTGCCGAGAGGTCCCTATCTCCGCATTTAGAGGCCTCGGCCCATCGAATCATCAGAAAGAAAATACCGTCGAGATTCAAGACTACGTCAAACGCGACTTTGCCCCTGCGTGCGTCATCTTGCGGTTGAACCATCGGCATCTATATGCTGAAAAATCGAGAGAGGAAAATCTCCCGTTTTGGGCCCGTTTCCAAGCAAAAAATGGGAGATTATCCTCTCTCGATCAGTAAGCGTCCGAAAATCCTCGCTCGCGTGTCCGGATATCCACTCTCGATCAACGGGTGTCCGAAAGTCCACTCTCGTGCGTCCGGATTTCCTCGCTCGTCGTGCCACGGCCGCAGCCACAGCACCGTCGCAGCCTAGTGCTCTTCGCCGGCTCGTGCCAGGTCATAGGGCGTGGTCTGGTAGACGTAGTAGTTGAGCCAGTTGGTGTAGAACAGCTGAGCCTGGCTGCGCCAGACGTTGCGCGGCTCAGCCGTGGGGTCGTCGTTTGGGAAGTAATGCGCCGGCACCTCCGGGTTGAGCCCGCGTTTTACGTCGCGCTCGTACTCCAGGCGCAGCGTGTCGGTGTCGTACTCGGGATGGCCAAAGACAAAGAAGCGGCGGCTGTCGGTCGACTTGACGATGTACAGGCCCACCTCGTCGGACACAGCCACGACCTCGAGCTGCGGCTCGGCCTCCACGTCCTCGCGGCGTACATCGGTGTTGCGCGAGTGCACGGCATAGAAGCGGTCATCGAAGCCGCGCACCAGCGGGCTTTGCGGCTTCACCAGATGATGCTCGAACACACCGCTCGCCTTAGCCGGCAGGTCGTGCTTCTGAATACCGTAGTGGTGGTACAGGCCGGCCTGCGCGCCCCAGCAAATGTGCAGCGTGGAGTGCACGTGCGTGGTGGACCAGTCCATGATCTGGCAGAGCTCGGGCCAGTAGTCGACCTCCTCGAACGGCATCTGCTCCACCGGCGCACCCGTGATGATCAGGCCGTCGTAGTGGATGTCGCGGATGTCGTCGAACGTGCGGTAGAACGTCTCCAGGTGACCGGCGCTCACGTGCGTGGCCTCGTGCGTCTTGGTGCGTAGCAGGTCTACCTCCACCTGCAGCGGCGTGTTGGAGAGCTTGCGCATAATCTGCGTCTCGGTGGCGATTTTGGTGGGCATGAGGTTGAGGATGAGCACGCGCAGCGGGCGGATGTCCTGATGCAGCGCGCGGTACTCGGTCATGACAAAGATGTTCTCGCTCTCGAGCTGCGCGGCGGCAGGGAGGGCGTCGGGAATGCGAATGGGCATGGATGCTCCTTACGAGTCAGTTGCAGCTATGGTACAACGAGCGGCCCCATTCGCGCGAGCACATCGCCCCGCGATGCCGTCAGCGGCCCAAAACGCCTCAAAAGTAGAGATTAAGGCATGTCTCTAAAATCTGCTGCACTTTAGCCTAGCAAAGTGACGGCAGGACGCTACAATGTTTCAACGCGAAAAACTCGGCCGAAAGGATACTCATATGTACCAGACGCGTAAGATCGGTGTGGTCGGCCAGGGCCACGTAGGAGCACATGTCGCCAACAGCCTGCTTATGCAGGGCATTGCCGACGAGCTGTACCTGTGCGATATCAACGAGGCCAAGGTGACGTCCGAGGTTCAGGACCTGCGCGACTCCCTTTCGTTTGTCCCGTATAACACCAAGATCGTCAACTGCTACGACCACTACGAGGAGCTTGCCTGCTGCGACGTCATCGTCAACGCCGCCGGTAAGGTCGCGCTGGCCGCCGGCAACCGCGACGGCGAGCTGTTCTTTACCACCGACGCTGCCCGCACCTTTGCCAAGCGCATCGTCGACGCCGGCTTCGACGGCATCTTCGTGAGCATCTCCAACCCCTGCGACGTCGTGTGCACCGAGCTGTGGCACCTGACCGGCTACGACCCCAAGAAGATCATCGGCTCGGGCTGCGGTCTGGATTCCGCCCGCCTGCGCACCGAGATCTCCAAGAAGGTCGGCGTGAGCCCCAAGTCCATCGACGCCTACATGATCGGCGAACACGGCTTTAGCCAGCTGGCCGCCTTTAAGGCCGCGACCATCGCCGGCAAGAGCCTGACCGAGCTTCAGGCCGAGAACCCCGACAAGTACGCCTTCGACCACATGGAGGTCGAGGAGCTCGCGCGCAAGGGCGGCTATGTGACCTACCAGGGCAAGCAGTGCACCGAGTACGCCGTCGCCAACTCCGCCGCGCGTGTCTGCGCCGCCGTGCTGCACAACGAGCACGCCGTGCTTTCCGCCTCCACGCTCATGACCGGTCAATATGGCGAGGAAGGCATCTTCACTTCCCTGCCGTGCGTGATCGGCGCCGAGGGCGTCGAGGAGGTCTACACGCTCGACCTGTCCGAGTACGAGCTCGAGGGCTTCCACAAGAGCTGCCAGCACATCCGCGACAACATCGCCCAGCTCGACTGGTGGGACGCCGAGGCCTACGACGCAAAGTAGGCCGTTGGCTGCCGCAATCTCGCACATCTAGGCACAATGCAAAGCGGGCCGCGCCGGAAACCCCGGCGCGGCCCGCTTTTTCGACTCATGCAGCGCGCCCGCATTTTTAGGTCTAATACTTTTCCCGCGAAGTGAACGAGCATAATCGGACCCCCGAAGCATCGACATTTTTCAGGCACCATTTCCTGCGGTTTCGCCGATTTTTTCCTGCAGTTTTGACGCCAAAAAGTGCGGATGCTTCCGGGGTCCAAAATAGGTCGTTCACTTCTCAGGAAAAGTATTAGACCTCATTTTTCGACCCAAACAAAACAGGCCACCATAACGCAAAACGGGGCCTGCGCTTGGCGGAGGCCCCGTCGTGATAAGTTGCTTTCCCAGCCTTAATTAGTACTGCTCGACACCCATGTAGCGACGAACCTCGGGGCTGTGGTCGAAGACCTTGCCGCGGGCGGCGCGCAGCTCGCAGCTCATCGCGTAGAAGAAGATCGGCTCCAGGAACGAACGCACGCTGGCGGGCACCTCGCCCACGCCGTACTCGAGCGCGTCGAGCACCATGATCGTGTCGGTGTGCGTGTTGAGGAACGCAAGCGCGCGCTCCTCCATGGGGCGGCACTCGCCGGCGCCCAGCTGCACAAAGTAGAACACGCCGGGCTCGGTGGCCTCGAAGGGGCCGTGGAAGTACTCGCCGGAGTGGATGTAGCAGCAGTGTTGCCGCTGCATCTCCATGAGCGAGCAGATGGCCATGGCGTAGGTCTGGCTAAAGTTGGGGCCGGAACCCAGGATGTAGAAGAACTTATGCTGCTGGCAGAGCTCGGCGAAGCGGGCGCCCAGCTCAGCGTTGACTTTCTCGCGGGCGGCGGGCAGCAGCGCGTCCATCTGCTTGAGGCCCTCGTACATGTCGGCGAGCGCCTCGTAGCCCTCCTGCTGATCGAGCAGCTCGGCGGCAATCAGAGCGCCGATGCCCTGCGGCACCTCGGCCTGCGACACGCCCTCGCCCCACGGGTAAACCCAGGTGGTCCACTTGCCGTTGTCGATCTTGGAGCCCTCGCAGTCGGTCATGGCGACGACCTCGGCGCCGGCAGCCAGCGCCATCTCACAACCGTCGACGACCTCCTGCGTGTTGCCGCTGTGGCTACAGGCGATGACAAGCGACTTCTCGCCGAGGCTCTTGGGAGCCATCAGGCAAAACTCGCGCGCGGTGTAGACCGTGGAGGTAAACATGGTGGCCTCGCGCTTGAGCAGCTCGTTGGCCGGCATCAGGTCGATCATCGAACCGCCGCAAGCGATCCAAAAGACGCTCTCGATCTTACCCTTGCGCTCGATGATCTCCTGGACCAGATCGTGTGCGTTCATGCTGATGTTCCTCCCTGTGTGGCGGCCTTGAGCGACGGCAGCTCGTACCTGCTGTCGTTCTATGTTGTCCTATTTATACCACGCAAGATATCGCCCGTGAAGTCATTTCGGCAGATTTGTTCTATGTTGTTCTATCTATGGACGTTAGATGTCGAACACGTAGCGCGAGCCCACAATCTTTTGGCGGCCGAGCAGCAGGGGTCGCTCATCTGCATCGGTAAAGTAGGCCTCCATGTAGAAGAGCGGCTCACCAACCGGCACCTCGAGCAGCGGGGCAGCTTGAGCATCGGCAAGCGCGATCTCCACAGTGCACGGATCGGACTTGAGCGGCGCGCGGCCCGAATGCTCGGCAACGACCGCAAAGATCGAGCTGTCGGTGAGGTCCTCGTCGGCCAGCGCCTGCAAGTAGGGATGGTCGGCCAGCACAAAGGCGTTGTTCTCGAGCATGACGGGGATGCCGTCGGCCGTGCGCACGCGCTCGACCACGATGAGCTCGCAGCCGGGCTCCACGCCGAAGAACGCCGCATCCTCGTGCGTCGCCGCGACCACCGTGCGCGACACCAGACGCGCGCCCGGCACCATATCGTTGGCAGTGCAGCCATCGGTAAAGCTTTGGACGTCGCCCTTCTGGCGAATCTTGCGCTTGAGCTTGGGAGCGCACACGAAGGTGCCCCTCCCCTGCTGGCGGTTGAGATATCCCGCGCGCGACAGCTCCTCGATGGCGCGGCGCACGGTGATGCGCCCCACGCCGTAGGACTTCGCGAGCTCCATCTCGGCAGGGATGCGCGAGCCGGCGGGGTACACGCCACGCGCGATTTCGCCCTTCAGGTCATCCATGACCTGCTGGTACAGCGGCACGGCGGGCACCTCGGCGCGCTCGGTTTTATCGTCGAATGCCATCGTTACGCTCCATCCCGCGCATGCTCGGACTCAAACTCTTCAATCGCCGCCATAAACTGCTCGCCAAAGCTGTCGGCCTTTTTCTCACCAATGCCGTTGACCTGGATGAGCTCGTCGCGCGTCTGCGGACGTAGGCGGCACAGGCCGCGCAGGGCCTTGTCGGAGAAGACCATGTACGGCGCCATCTCCAGCTCGGTCGAGATTTCCTTGCGGAGTGCCCGCAGGCGCTCGAACAGCTCGGCATCGTCGCCCACACGCGGGCGCTGGTCCAGCTCGGCCTCCTCGCGCAACAGATCCACCGCACGGCGGGCGCGGGCCGAAGCCTTGCGCTTGGACGCGCGGCGTTTAATGGTAAAGGCAAACGCCTCGTCCTCGACCTCGCCGGCACGCGGGCCCAGGCCCACGACCGGATACTGACCCTGCGAGGTGGCCAGGTAGCCGCGGCCGCACAGCTGGCCGATGATGTCCTTAATGCGCCCAACCGATTCGCTCGACAGCTCACCATAACCGCGGTCCTCGTCCAGATGCATCTGGCGAATGCGCTCGGTGTTGCCGCCGTGGAGCACGTCTGCGATGAGCGACTTGCCAAAGCGCATAGGGCGCGTGGCCACGTAGCGCACGGTGGCGCGAGCCATGTCGGTGACGTCCTCGACCTCGAACTGCGTGAGGCAGTTGCTGCAGTTGCCGCAGCCCTCGTCCGCCGTGCCGCCCACGCCCGCCGCGGCGTGCTCGGCTGCGGCCTCGTCGCCAAAGTAGCGCAACATGTATTCGCGCAGGCAGCCGGTGGTGTTGCAGTAGCCCTCCATCTGGCTGAGCAGACGGTAGCGGTTCTGGAGCGCCCACGCGCGCTGTTCGTCGTCGAGCGCCTCGTCGGCCGCGTCGCCGCGGTCAATCAAAAAGCGACGCATACGGAAATCGTTGCCGTTCCACAGCAGGTGGCAGCTCGCCGGATCGCCATCGCGGCCGGCGCGGCCCGCCTCCTGATAGTAGGCCTCGATGCTCTCGGGCACGTTGTTGTGGATCACGTAGCGCACGTTGGGCTTGTCGATACCCATGCCAAAGGCGTTGGTGGCAACCATCACTTGGATGTCGTCGTCGATAAAGGCGCGCTGGCTCTGGCGGCGAGCGTCGTTGCCCATGCCGGCATGGTAGCGGCCCACGCGAATACCGCTGGGGCCCAGCGCCTCGGCAAGCTCGCCGGCCAGAGCGTCGACCGTCTTGCGGGTGGAGCAGTACACGATGCCGCTCTCGCTCGAATGCGCGATCACGTAGTCGCGCACCCAGGCTGTCTTGGCCTTGTCGCCCATCTCCTCGCAACCAAAGTAGAGGTTCTTACGATCGAAGCCCGTCACCACGGTCGCGGGATTTTGCAGGCCGAGCATCTGCTGAATATCCGCACGAACGCGCTCAGTCGCCGTGGCGGTAAAGGCCGCCACGATGGGGCGCTGCGGCAGCGAATCGATAAACTCGCGAATCTGCAGGTAGGCGGGGCGGAAATCCTGACCCCACTGGCTTACGCAGTGGGCCTCGTCAATTGCGACGAGCGGCACGCCAATGCCGTCGGCGGCTGCGGCCTCCCGCGCGAAGGCAAGAAAGCGCGGTTCGAGCAGTCGCTCGGGCGCCACGTACATAAGCTGGTAGCGACCTTCGCGTGCACGCTTGAGCACGGTATTTTGCTGAGCCGGCGTAAGGCTGGAGTTGAGGTAGCTGGGACGCGCACCCGCCGCGAGCAGCGCGCGGGTCTGGTCCTCCATAAGCGACAGCAGCGGGCTCACCACAAAAGTGATGCCGGGCAGCATAAGCGCAGGCACCTGGTAGCAGATGGACTTTCCAGCGCCCGTGGGCATAACGCCCAGCGCGTCGCGACCGGCAAGGATCGCATCGACCATGCGGTCCTGACCAGGGCGAAACGAGGTGTAGCCAAAATAGGCGCCGAGCGTGTCAAGCGCCATCTGCTGCATGCTATCGGTCATGGTTTCCTAACGTCAGAATCATCTGCCGCCGATTATACGCCGCCACGCGGACCGGCGTCGCCCGGCTGTCAGCCACGCTCATTCTGCGGGTAATCATTGGAGACGTTCTTGAATGACTAGTCGTTTAAGAACGTCCCCAACGACTAAGGAGTGTCCCCAGGTGCCGGCACAAAAGGAACGTCCCCAAGTGCCGGCCCGGCAACGTCAATGTTTTATCTCTTGACAAGCGCGGAAACGTCGCTGGTTGAGCATAAGTCAGCGAAAACGCCCCTAAGCGAGCAAGGTGACGTGAAAGAGGAGGGAAGCGTACTTCGGTACGCGACCGACGATTGAACGTCAGATTGCCGCTTAGGGGCGTTTGCAGCGTCGACAGATCCGTCGTTCGTTAGAACGGCGGAACCCCAGGGCTACATCACCATAACGTAGCGCGATCCCACGTAGTACTGCTTACCCATCAGGACCGGCTCGCCATTGGGGCCGATAAAGCCGGCACGCAGGTTGAGCAGTGGATCGTGCGGAGCAATGCCCAACTCGGCCGCCTGCTCGGTATTGGCACGAACGGCCTCGACCGTGCGGTAACCAACCGAGACAATCGGCGTTCCGCCAACACGCTCGACCTCGGCAAAAATCGACTTGTCCTCAAGATCGGCCGTCAACAGCTCACGGTAGGCGTCAAACGGCACAAAGATGTTCTCCTCAAAAATGGGCTCGCCGTCGGCCGTACGCACGCGCTTGATGTGCAGCAGCAGCGCGTCCTTCTGCAGGCCAAAGAACTCCATCTCGTTTTGACGTGCCGGCACAATCTGGCGATCGACCACATGCGCGCCCGCCTTCATGTCATTATCGGCACACAGCGCGGTAAACGTCTGCAGCGTCGAAGCGTGGAACTGGCGGTTGATGTGCGGCGTGGAGACAAAGGTGCCACGGCCCTGCTGCTTAACCAGGTAGCCATCGGAGCACAGCTCCTCGACGGCGCGGCGCACCGTAATGCGGCTCACGTCGTACTGCTCGGCTAGCTCAAGCTCGGACGGAATACGCTCCTTGGGTGCATAAACACCTTTCTCGATCGCGTCCTTGATTTCGTCATAAATCTGCTGGTAAAGCGGTGCATTTTTGGGCGTAGGCATATCTAATCACTCTTATCGAAATATTGAAATAACTAATACGTATATAACGTCTAGTTTCATGTTACCTCATATTGATAAAACGATACACCCTCCCTACCAAAAAGCGACAGCTTCATTTTGGTAGGTTTTATCTGGGCAAACGAAGGCCTCCCGAAAGCAGCGAGGCTTTCGGGAGGCTCAAGCGGACAGGATTGCGCCAGGCCGGCAAAATGCCGGTACCCTACTTGCCGTCGTCCTGCTGCAGGCTGTCCTGCTCGCTCAGGCGCGCCTGTCTGCTGGCCATACGCGCCGGTTTATCCGGATCGGGCACGGCCGTGGGCATGGGCTCGTCGACATGACCGCCCCACCAGCCGCCCACAAAGTTGAGCGTGTGGAACACATTGATCACGGCGCCGGGATCAATGTCACACACCAGCTTGATAATGTCCTGACTCTCGTAGGTCGAGACAACGGCGTGCAGCAGATACATCTTTTCGCGGCTGTATCCGCCGATGACCTCGGCACAGCTAATGCCATGCTGAAAATGGTCAACATAGGCGGTCATGACCTCGTCTGCCTTACGCGTCGTGATCTGCAGCGTCACGCGGTCGTAACGACGATAGTAACTGTCGATGGTCTTGGTCGAAATAAACTGGAACACGATGGAGTACGCCGCCTTGTCCCAGCCAAACATAAAGCCAAAGATCGCCAGGATAAAGCAGTTGAAACCAAAGATGACGCCCCAGATGGTCTTGCCCGTGTGGTTGGAAACCCACAGCGCGATAAAGTCGGTGCCGCCAGTGGATGCGCCGGACTTAAGCGCGATGGCAGCGCCCAGACCCGAGACCACGCCGCCAAAAATGATGAGCATGATCTTGTCGCCCAAAAACGGAGCGAAGTGAAAGACGTTGAGAAACAGCGATGAGAGCACGACCTGCATCATCGAGAAGATGACGAAGCGCTTGCTAATGCCGCTCCAACATAGGAGCGCCACGGGGATGTTGAGCGCGAGCATACCGAGCGAGATGTCGATGTGAACGCCGCCGAGCGAGGTAACGCGATCGAGCAGGACAGCGACGCCGGTGAGGCCGCTCGGAAGCAGGTCGGCGGGCCGAATGAATGCCTGGATCAGAAATGTCTGGAGAACGGCGGAAATTGTGACCGCCACTGCAGTAATGGCGCGGCGGACGATGGTGAGACGGCCGAGAATGAGCACGCGGTCCGTGAGCTGATTGATGGCGTTCGCCACGTAGGCTCCCTTCGAAGGCAGATGTGGTTGTGGGGCATGCCCGCGATTGTAGCATGGAGCGTACGGGGGCGCTTCAATTCACCCTCCCTCGACAACCAAAGCGGGACCAGCAACCCCCACGACCAAAGGCCCAAATTACAAGTGAGTAGACTTTTTACGATCTGCCGAGCACACCCAAAACCGCCACCCCTGTGACCTGCGGTTTTACAAAGGAAGATATGCATTGTGCTCGACCTGCGCCAAAAAGTCTACTCACTTAGCCCGAATCGAAGCCAAACGGATCAAAATAGAAACCAAATTGAGCCAATCCACCGAAAAAAACGTTTGAACCCGTGCTTCTCGCGGCGGATTGACACTACAAAGCGGCCAAAATGTCGGTCAAATTATCGATAACGGCATCGGCTCGCGATTGATCGAGGTTAACGCCCTCGTGCGGACGCAGCGCCAGGACGCGGGCGCCGGAACGTTTGCCAGCCTCGATACCCAAAGGCGAATCCTCGATAACCAGGCACTCGGCGGGCTCCACACCCAGCGCTTCCATGGCGCGCAGGTAGATCTCGGGGTCGGGCTTAAACGCGCTGCACTCGTGACCGCTGATGGTGTAATCCAGCACATCGGCAATGCCAGCAATCTCCACCAGCTCGTCGATCAGCTCGCGATAGGACGAACTCGCGATGGCACACTTCACGCCACGCTCGTGCAGCTCGCGCATCACCGGCTCCGTCTGCTCGTTGAGCAGCTCGGCATACGGAACGGGGTGATCCGGGCTGTAGACCTGCTTGTACTCCACGCGCAGACGCTCGCGCAGCTCAACATCGTCGGGCACCAGCGCCTCCCAAATGGCAGGCTCGTTAGAACCCGAAAGATCGGGGATCTCGTCAAAATGGAACCCCTTCTCTTCCATAAACGCCACGCGACGACGGTTGTAGAACCACTCGGTATCGACCAGCACGCCGTCCATATCAAACAGCACTGCCTTGATCATACACATCTCCTCCCACCTGCCAAAAAGGGACAGGTTTATTTTGGTAGGTTTTATCTGAGGTTTTGTGGCGCGACGGATACGCCCTCCCCAGAGCAAAAAAGGGGACGGGGCGCAAACCCCATCCCCTTTCAATCAACCCGTAAGGTTTACTTACTTGTGATTAGTAGGAAAGCTTCCACATGTAGCGACGCATGGTCAGCGGGTGCTGACGGGCCTCGGCGATCTGGTTGCCGTACTCGCGCATAACGGCGAGGTGCAGCAGCGGGTTGAAGTAGGTGACGACGCTCGCGGGCACGGCGTCAGCCAGGCCGTAGTCCTTGGAGTCGATCAGAGCGACCTTGGCGCCCATGCGCTCAAGGAAGGTGAGGGCGCGGGCGTCCATCGGACGGGTGGCGCCATCGGACATGAAGAAGACGTAGGGCTTACCCTCGGTGGAAACCTCGAACGGGCCGTGGAAGTACTCGCCGGTGTTGTAGGCGGCGGCGTCGATCCACTGCATCTCGGTGAACAGGAAGGCGGCGTGAGAATAAGCCATCTTCTCGGAGGCACCGGAAGCCATGAAGTAGATCATCTTGTCGTCCTTGAAGTCCTCAGCGAACTTCTTGGCAAGCTTCGTGCAGTGCTGAGCGGCGTTCTCGCACAGGTCGAAGATGTTGGTGAGGCCGGTGATCATATCCTCGTAGTGATCATAGCCCTCGGTCTGCTGAAGGATCTCGAGAGCGAGAGCGATGGCGTAGCCAGGCTTCTCGGCCTTGGCGGCATAGTTGGCGTGGAAGCCGTGGACGATGACGTGGTCGGCGTCGACGGTCAGAGCGGAGCCAGCCTTGTTGGTGAGGGAGACGACCGGGCAGTTGTGCTTCTTGGCGGTCTTGTTGGCCTCGACGGTCTCGGGCGTGGAGCCACCGAGGGAGCAGGTGATCACGAAGGTGTGCTCGTTGACCCAGGAAGGCGTGTCGTAGTTGAACTCGTTAGCGGTGAAGATCTGAACGTTCAGCTTGTCTGTGTTGTTGGCCAGGAAGTACTTGGCGGGGTACAGGTCGGACATGGAAGCACCGCAGCCGACGAAGGCAACGCTGTGGATCTCGTGGTTGGACAGGACGTCAGCGACGATCTGCTTAGGGAGGTTAAGGTCGATCTCGTACATCTGACACATTCCTTTCGATTTTTGCGGCGCCACATTGCCGGGCGCTCGCAGGGTTACCGTGGTTTGGACCGAGTCGCCGGCCCGTTGAGGATGCGACAAGGGGACTGTCCCATTGTCGCATTTTGGGAATGGAAGCCTGCCTGGGGTATGGGATGCCAGGCAGGCCCCCGGGGGAAAGCGGTTAGACGCTTGGTCGCGACTAGGCCAGGATGCCGGCCGCGGAGAGGGCGATGCCGCCCACGATGGCGATCACGAGAAGCCAACCGGTGTTGACGTTCTTCTTGATGAGCCAGTACATAAGGCCGGTGAGGCCAAGGGAGATCATCTGGGGCATCATGCCGTCCAGGATGTCCTGGATAACGACGGTGCCCTCAGCGAACTGCAGCGGGGTGGTGGCGCCGATCAGCGTAGCGATCATGCCGCCCACGGACATAAGACCCACGATGCCGCAGACATACATGAGCTTCTCCATGAGGTCGCCGCCCTGAAGCTTGCTCAGGTACTCGTGGCCGCCCTGATAGCCCATCTTGGCTGCGAACCAAGTGATCAGCACAGAGGGGACGATGGAGATGAGCATGGCCAGGATCGGGCCCATGATGGAGCCCTGCTGAGCCAGCTGAACGCCCAGGCCAAAGGCGATAACGCGGATGGTGCCCTGGAAGAAGGAGTCACCGATGCCGGAAAGCGGACCCATGAGGGAGGTCTTGACCGCGTTGATCGAATCGGGATCGAAGTTCTCGGGATCCTTGGCGTACTCCTCCTCCATGGAGGCGGAGAGGCCCAGGATGAAAGCGCTCGTCTGCGGGGTGCAGTTGTAGAACGCCATGTGACGGTGGTAAGCCTCTTTCTTAGCAGCGAGCTGCTTGGGGTCGGACTCATCCGGATAGAGGCGATCGAGCGTGGGAACCATGCCGTAGAGGAAGCCCATGTTCATCTGACGCTCGTAGTTCCAAGAGGCCTGGATGGCCCAGGAGCGCCAGAAGAACTGGCTGACCTTCTTGTTCAGGGACACGTCCTTGGTTGCGGTTGCCATAGTGTGTTCCTCCTTAGTCTTCGTCGTCTTCGAGCGGATCGTAGTCGGAATCGACACCGGCGGCTGCATGGGAACCGTTGAACTTGAAGCCCATGAAGACGACAGCCAGGCACACACCGATCAGAGCGACCGCGATGACGGACAGGTTGAGGTAAGCGGCGAGCAGGAAACCGATGAACAGGAACGGAGTCATACCCTTCTTGATCATCATGGTGAGCAGCAGGGCCAAGCCGTAGGCGGTCATAATCTTGGTCGAAACGTTAAGACCAGTGGACAGCCACTCGGGAACCATGTTGACGATGGCCTGAACCAGGTCGGTGCCAACAAAGACGGCGAGGAAGATCGGCAGGAAGTACATGATGGCGTACAGACCGGAGCCGGCGCAGATGTGCATACGGTAGGCGGTCTTGAACTTACCGTTATCGATCGCGCTATCTGCCACATGGGTGAGGGCGGCGATGATGGAACGGAACACGATGCCGAGGAGCTGACCCAGGACGGCGACCGGGATGGCGATCGTCATGGCGGTCTCGGCGGAAGCATCGGTCAGGCACGCAAAGGCAGCGGCCACGATGCCGCCCAGGACCATATCGGGCGGAACGGCGGCGCCGACCTGCACCAGGCCCATGGACACGAGCTCGACGGCGGCACCGACGGCAAGGCCGGTGGGCACATCGCCCAGCAGCAGACCGACGAGCGTAGCGCCAACGAGGGGCTGCTCGAAGTTAAGACGACCGAGCAGGCGGGAGTCCCACATGCAGAACACGCCGACGAGGCCGACGAGCACCGCACTGATGAACGTATTCATACCCTTCTCCTTTCAGTCAGGCAAAAGCCTGGTTGATTACAGCTTGGCGTCGATGTCGACGCTCTGATACGTAGGGGTCTGCTGAACATAGAGCTTGATGCCCATGTCGAGCAGCTGGTTGACGTCGGCCTTCTGGGTGGCGTCGAGGAAGACGGAGCTGTCCTTGCCGCCGACCTGATCGGCACCGTCGTGGTTGGCGGTGGCGCCCAGGTTGATGGCGTCGAGCTTGTAGCCCTGGCAGAACTGCAGCATCTCGGCCGTGTTGCCAAAGACGAACATGACGCGCTCGCCGAGGGTGTTGAGCTTGTCCATCTTGGCGAGGGCGCGCTCGACGGTGAAGACGTTCAGGCGCACGCCCTGGGGCTTAGCCAGCTTAAGAGCGCCCTTCTTGATGTCATCGTTGGCGGCAGCGTTGTCGACGACGATGATGCGCTCGGCCTGAACCTTGGTGGTCCAGGTAAAGACGACCTGGCCGTGCAGCAGACGGTAGTCAAGACGTGCGAGAACGATCTTGGCGGGACCGGAGCTGTGACGGGACGCCTTGGCCTTCTTGGCGGGAGCCGCGGCAGCCTCGACCGGTGCGTTGGGGTTGGTCAGACCGGTGCGGGCCTCGTTGATGAGGGCTGCGAGCTCGGCACCCTTGACGGGGACGGGGCTCATAGCGAGCGTGAGCGCCAGCGGGATGTTGAAACCGCTGATCACCGTGAACTTCGTGCCGTTCTTGGAAAGCTCGACCATGCTGTTGTTGACCGAGCTGCCGAGCATATCGGTCAGCACATAGACGGTGTCGTCCGCGTTGAACGTGGCGATCATAGCCTCAACCTTATTGGTGATGGGCTCCTTGTCGTCACGAGCAAGCGACACGACGTGGACGTTCGACACGTCGCCGAGAACCATCTCGAGCGTGTCTTTGGCGCCTGCGGCCAGGCCGCCATGAGATGCGAGAATGATCTGATTCATCTTGCCTCCTCCTTTTCGTTATGGTCATTATAACGTCTTATACGTTGCTTATATTGCTAATTAGTATAAAGACCGTTCGCGGGTGAAAATCGACCGTTGACGGGTTTAACGTACTTGAAACGTTGGGGGTTGGATAGGCCGGTGCTGGCTGGATAACCCCAGGTCAGACCCTGCGCGCAATCCTCTATCGTACGAAGTACCAGGGGCTTTCCTGCACGGTGGGCTCCAGCGCGATGCCGGTGCGCTCCTTAAACAGATCCATGTCCTGAGATTTTTCGGTCCACCACGCGTTGGGCTTAAAGGTCATGCTCTCAATGACATGACCGACAAACACACTGTTGCGCAGCTTGGAGAAGTCGGTGTTCATAATCAGGATGGACGCGAGCACCAGCACGATGCCCAGGACTTTGATCGCGCCGGCGGGCTCGGCGTAGACACCAATGCCCAGCAGTACGGTGACGACCGTCTCGAAAGACATTACGACGGGAACTTTCGACGTCTCGAGCCCCATGGACAGACCCTGCATATATAAGATGTAAGCCACGGCTGTGGGGATGAGTCCAAAGCCAAGGAACAGCAGCAGCAGCTGTGGCGACATTGCCGCGGCGACATCCGGCCACGGAGCCGCGATAGCCGCCATAACCGCACCGCCAAAAACAAAGCCCCAAAACGTGACGGCCAGCGGGTGGACCGTCTTGGTTGCTATTCGGCTAAACACCGCGAGCGACGCACCGCAAAAGCCTGCAATCACGCCCGACGTGACGCCCCAAACCGAAAAATGGAAACCGGAAAGGTCGCCATTGGTCACTGCAAGCACGCAGCCAACGATGTTAAAGACAATGGCAACGAGCTTGTTGGGGGTCACGTCCTCGCGATAAAGCACGCGGCCGAGCACGACGCCAAACACCGGCGAGGTGTAGAGCAGCACCGAGGCCGTGGACATGCCGACCTCGCCCATGCACTCGTAATAGCAGGTGTTGGCGGCGGCCAAACCGACGATGCCGACAAGCGCACAGGGGACGAGCTCTTTGGGGCTTGCTTTGAACAGGGCCAGCGGACCCTGAGCCACGGTAGACCCCTCACCCGGACGGCAGCCCATAAACATCAGGACCGGCGCCAAGATAAGCGCTCCGACCAACAAGCGAAAGGCAGCCATGCTCTGGGACGAAACGCCCATGGCCGAGATGCCGTTTACAAAGATTCCGATGCTGCCCCACATAAGCGCGGCGACCAGCACCAGCACATAGCCCAGATTGCTTTTCTTCAACGCAGCCTCCTCGGTATTGTTTCCAATATGTTTCACACTACGTTATAGTCGTTATATACATTTTTCAAGACACAAATCGCCGACCGGGAAAATCTGCTCGCCCACACACTCATTGGGTAGTCATTGGGGACGTCCCCAACGACTAGGACTGTCCCCAACTGCCGGCAGAAAAGGAACGCCCCCAAGTGCCACATCTGGACCAAGGCGACGCCGATGCTTTGGCAGCGTCAGCGAAAACCCGCCAGAGCGAGCAAGGTGCCTTGAAGCGAAGCGGCATTGACCTTCTGGTCATGCCGCTGAAGCTGAAAGGCAGATTGCCGCTCTGGCGGGTTTGCAGCGTCGAGCCGTTACGCGGTTTGGTAAAACCGCGTAACTAATACTCAAGCTTCCACATGTAGCGGCGCGTCATGTAGTCCTTGTGGGTGACGGCAGAGAGTGCGCGCATATACACGTTGTTGAGGATCGGGGCAAAGATCAGGTGGTTGAAGTACTCGCTCACGCTGTCCTTGATGTCGTTGAGGCCGAGCTCCTTGGCGTCGAGCTGATAGACGCGCTCGCCACCGTACTGGTTGACGAAGCGGATGCCGCGCTCGTCGTTGCAGCGGCTGCGGCCGACGCTGATGAGCTGGAACAGCGAGGTGCGCTTGTCCAGGATCTCGAAGGGGCCGTGGAAGAAGTCGCAGGTGTTGATGGTGCAGGAGTCGATCTGCAGCATCTCCTGCACGTTGCAGATGCTAAAGACGTAGGCGGCACCAAAGAGCGGGCCCTGGGCCATGACGTTGATGCAGGGCTTGTCGGCGTTCTGCTCGGCCCACTTGGCAGCGAGCGGACGGGTGTACTCGACGGCCTTGCGATAGATGGGGTCGAGCAAGTCGAAGGCGGCCATAGCGGTCTCGTATTCGGCATAGCCCTCGGTCTGCTGCGTAAGCTCCATGGCGATCATGGTGACGACGGCGGAGTTGGTGCGACCCATGCAGGACTCGTCGACGGCCAGGCTGTCGTACTGGACCTTGTAGTCGCAGACCTCGGTAAGGCCGGACTCGTCGACATAGATGGCGATGGTACTGGCGCCGTGATCCTTGGCGACCTGGGCGGCGACGATGGTCTCCTTGGTGCCGCGCATGGAGACGACGACGGCCAGGGTGTTCTCGTTGACGTAGGCCGGGGTAGCGTGCACGAACTCGTTGCTGGTGTAGCTGGAGCTCACGACCTGCGTGGCCTCGTGCTCCATAAAGTACTGGGCAGGATAGTTACCGCCGTTGGATCCGCCAGCGCCAATCCACACGACGCGCTTGATGCCGCCCTTGTCTGCCTTGTCAGCCAAAACCTGGGAGACGACATCCTTAACCTGTTCCTGAGTAGTCATCGTGCATCAGCCTTTCTTCTCGTTTGATGCTCTCGATGGCATACAAGTTACATACATGTTTTGGTTATGTCGACTAGTTGTATGCTATATTTATCTTAGAAATTTTGCTGGTAAGGTTTTCGATTATTCGTTACCAGCTGTTTTGTTCTTGTATTGAATACATGCTTGCTTAGTTAGGCATACAAGTTAGATATAGGTTGGCAATATGAGCGTCTCATCTAAAAAGAAACTAAGCCAATACGAGCGCTTGGCGGGCATGCTGCGCGACCGCATCGCCGCCGGCACCTACGCGCGCGGAGACAAGCTGCCGTCCGAGATGGAACTCATGGACGAATCGGGGCTGTCGCGCAGCACCGTGCGCCATGCCCTTAAGGTGCTCGTTGATGAGGGCCTGGTTCGCACCGAGCGCGGACGTGGTGCCTTTGTGGCCGACACGCCCGCGCTCCACGAGAACAACCTGGTGTTTTCGAGCTATACCAAGCAGGTCGAAGGCCAGGGCATGAAGCCCACTACGCGCACCGTGGACTCGGGCTTTACCAAGGCGGGCGGCAGCATAGCTAAGTTCTTTGATGCCGCCGTGGGCAGCAAGCTCGTCAAACTTGTCCGTCTGCGTTATCTGGACGATGCGCCGCTGTGCCTGGAGACCACCTATCTACCACCGAGCTTTGAGGCACTCATCGATCGCGATATCAACGGTTCGCTCTACGCCACGCTGCGACAGGAGTTCCATCGCGCACCGGCACAGGGGCATAAGACCTTTGAGGTGTGCTACGCCTCGCAAAACGAGGCGTTTTTGCTCAACGTTGAGCGCGGGCAGGCGCTGATCCTAATCACCGACTACGTCTACGACACCGACGGCCGCCCGCTCCACGTCTCCAAGCGCATCCAGCGCACCGACCGCGCCAAATACACCGAGCCCATCGGCTAGCGCACCAAACGAGGCAAACTGTACCTAATGAACGTTTTACCTGCGGTTTTATTAAATCTCAAGCCAGCATGGCACAAATGCCAACATCGCCTGGCAATACGCGCCGTCCAAGCTCAACTGTTCCTGCTCAGAATATCCAGTACCGCAAATCTAAGTGAGTAGACTTTTCGTGACCTGTCGAGCACACCAAAAACTGTCACCTCTGTGACCTGCGGTTTTACTAAGGCAAATACGCCTTGTGCTCGACCTGCGCCAAAAAGTCTACTCACTTAGTTCGAATCGAAGCCAAACGGACCCAAATCGAAGCCAAATTAAGCCCATCCGCATCAAAAGACGCGTGAATCCATACTTCTCGCGGTGGATTGACGCTACAAAGCGGCCAAAATAAACCTGTCCCTAAATGGTAGGTTTGGGGAGGTCGGGGAACCAGGTTGGTTTGGGTTGGTTGGGGGTGCGCTCGGCTAGAACCAGCTCCATCCAGCACATGTCGTACCAGCGGCCGAACTTTTGAGCGCAGCGATCGAAGGCGCCCACCAGGCGATACCCCATATGGGCATGGAAATCCTGGCTGTTGTGCGTCAGGTATTCGTCGTCCTTGTCGTGCGGCACGGCGATGAGCGCGCACATGTTGGTGATGCCCATCGCGACCAAGCACTGCTTGAGCGCGTCGTGCAGTTTGCGACCCAGCCCGCCATGGCGCACATCGCGTGCCAGGTAGATCGACGTCTCGACCGACCAGTCGTAGGCCTCGCGGCTGTTAAGCGCGCTCACATAGGCATAGCCCACTGGGCGCCCGTCCAGCTCCATCACCAGGTACGGATAGCGCTTGAGCGTACACTCGATGCGTCCGGCGAACTCCTCAACGCTCGGCACCTCGTATTCGCAGGTAATCGCCGTCTGGCGCACATATGGCTCATAGATGGCAAGCAACGCCGGTGCATCATCGGGCGTCGCCAGGCGAATCGTCGGCTCGGACATCTCGGTCATACAACCCTTCTCCCTCAAAAGCAAAGGCCGTCCTGCGCCAAACCCAGGCGTAGGACGGCCCTCGTCATTGCATCAAGCTACAGGACAGCCGCCAACGCGTCGATGTCCTCCTGCGTCGTGGCCCAGCTGGTGCAAAAGCGCACCACCGTATGGGTCTCGTCGTACTTTTCCCAGTACTCGATCGAGGCGTGCTCGCGAATGCGGGCCATGTCCTCGTTGGGCAGAATCACAAACTGCTGATTCGTCGGCGTCTCCAAGAAGAACTGGTAGCCGCGCTCGTGCAGCACTCGACGAAGCGCCTGAGCCGTCTCGATCGCCTGGCGACCAATCTCAAAATACAGGCCGTCGGTAAAGAGTGCCTCAAACTGCACGCCCGTCAGGCGACCCTTGGCCAGCAACGCACCGTGCTGCTTAATGCGCGGAATGGGATGCGCCGGAGCGTGCATGCCGCAAAACACCACGGCCTCGCCGCACAGGGCGCCGCACTTGGTGCCGCCGATGTAGAACACGTCGCACAGCTGCGCCAGCTCGGGCAGGGTAATGTCGCACTCATCGGCTGCCAGCGCATAGGCCAGGCGGGCGCCATCCACAAACAGCGGAATCTCGCGCTTCTGGCACACCGCATAAATCTCGGCCAGCTCGGCCTTGGAGTACAGCGTGCCGTACTCGGTCGACAGGCTCACGTACACGGCGCCCGGAAACACCATGTGCTCGCAGCTCTCGTTTTCGTAGAACACCTGGATATAGTTTTCGAGATCCTCGGCGTGCATCTTGCCCTCGTAGCCGGGAATGGTGAGCACCTTGTGGCCGCCAAACTCGATGGCGCCCGCCTCGTGGCAGGCAACGTGGCCGGTCTCGGCGGCAACCACGCCCTCGTACGGCGCGAGCAGCATGTCAATCACCGTCGCGTTGGTCTGCGTGCCGCCCACCAGCAAAAATACGTCGGCATCGGGAGCCTGACAGGCCTCGCGGATCAGCTGCTTGGCGCGCTCGGTATGCGCATCGGTGCCGTAGCCGGGCTGCGGCTCCATGTTGGTGTCGACGAGCGCCTGCAGTACCGCCGGGTGTGCGCCGTGGGAATAGTCGTTGTTGAACGCGAGCATGGCAATCCTCTCTTACCAGGTATCGTCCAGATGATTCAGGTGGCGCTTATTGTACGCCGTGCGGATAGGCAATGTGCGCGGCAAGACACTCGAGCGCCAGCACCAGAGCAAAGCCGCAGCTCACATCGGTCAAAAAATGCGCACCGATCACGATGCGGCCAAAGGCGACGAGCGCTGCGACCACAGCCGCGGCCCAAAAGACCACGCGGCGGCGCGACGGCTTTTCCGTAAAGGCAGCCGCGGGAAGCCCCGCGAGCATCAGACCAATCGCCGCATGCGCCGTGTGCCCGCTCGCAAACGACTTAAAGCCGTCCTTGATCACACCGGCCGCAATATAGTTCCACTTGTCGGGGTTGCCGATTACCCACCACGGCTGAAAATTGAGCCCCGGCGTGACCTCGATCACGCGCATGCGCGGGCGCGACCACAGCGGCTTAACGATGACATTGAGGATGATGGCCTGAGCGACCCAAACGGCCAGCACCATCAGCGCCCAGCGCGTGAGCTCGTCGGGCGATGTTTTGCGCGTAAGGCGGTAGGCGATAGCATTGGCCGCGATGACCAGCGCAAACGTCAGCACCAGCTGAAACGCGATAAGCTTGCCGCCGACGCGCAGCGATCCGATAATCTCGTAGCCGGCCAGGCCTACATTTGCGAGGATGCCGAGCGCGGCGAGCCATTTGCTCGCCCTAGAATCGGGGCGCACCGCGCGCACGAGCATAACGCCCGCGATGCTCGCCGTCAGTTCAAACGGCAACTCGCCGGCGGCCTCAATAAAGCGGCCGTACATACTGGCGATGTTGAACAGCGCACTCGAGATTTGGTAATCGAAGAAGCTGCCCGTGAGCAGGCAAAGGGCCAGAATAGCCGCAATAATGGCGGCGTCTTTCTTATAGATGTACCCGAACATGGCATCCTTTCGGCCGGGCAGAAGGTCAACCAGCGACGTGGTGGGACATTGTCCCACCACGCCCCTTACTTGTTAATCATCGTCGCTGGCACCTAGCTGTTGCAGCAGCATGAGCGCGGCTGCCACCGGGCCGGTGCCGTCGTTGGCATCGAGGCCGCGGCCCAGGCCGCTGCCCGCACCGGCGCCCGCCTTGTAGGGCACCGACAGCTTGCGGCTCTTGGGAAAGTTCACCGCCCCGTAGCGATTCTTGAGCTCGAAGGCCACCTTCTTGGGCACGTCGACACCCAGGAAGGTGATGCGCCCGCCGCTGAGCGTGACGCTCTCGAGCCCCAGGCGCTCGCCGCGAATGCGGATACGCGCGCGATTGAACAGGTTGAGCCCCGCCAACGGCAGCTCGCCATGCGCGGCTTCGGTCTCCTCCTGCACCTCGTCGATGCTCTCCAGGTCCTCTGCCGCCGCGAGCTTTCGGTACACGAGCACGCGCTGATCCACCGCCGGCATATACTCCTCGGACAAGAAGTAGTCGGCCGGCAGGTTGATGCCCACGCTTGCCGCCTCCACGCCGGCCTCGTCGTCGCCACGCGCCTCGGCCACGGCCTGTCCCAGCATCTGCGTAAACAGGTCAAAGCCCACGCTCGACAGGTTACCGTGCTGCTCGGCACCCATAAGCGAGCCGGCGCCGCGGATCTCCAGGTCGCGCATGGCGATACGCATGCCGCTGCCCAGGTCCTGGAATTCGGAAAGCGCGGTCAGGCGCGCGGTGGCCTCCTCGGTCAGCGGCAGCTCGCCGGGGAACATAAAGTACGCGTATGCCTGCGTGGCAGAACGGCCCACGCGGCCCTTGAGCTGGTAGAGCTGCGCTAAGCCCAGACGCTGCGAGTCCTCGATGATGAGCGTGTTGGCCGTCGCGTTGTCGATGCCGCTCTCAACGATGGTCGTGGCGATGAGCACGTCGATCTTTTTGGTCGCGAACTCGATCATCACGTCCTCAACCTCGCGCGGGCTCATCTTGCCGTGCGCCACGCCCACGCGCGCCTCGGGCGCGGCCTCGTGCACGCGCGCCACGGCATCGTCGATGGTCTTGACGCGGTTGGACACGTAATACACCTGACCGCCGCGACCCACCTCCAGGCGAATCGCCGCGCTCACCACGTCGGGGTCGTACTCCCCCACGTGCACGATCACGGGACGACGCCCAGTCGGCGGCGTGGTGATCAGGCTCATGTCGCGCACGCCGCTCGTGGCCATCTGCATGGTTCGCGGAATAGGCGTTGCCGAAAGCGTGAGCACGTCGATTTGCTCGCGCAGGTTTTTGAGCTGCTCCTTGTGCTGCACACCAAAGCGCTGCTCTTCGTCGATGATCACCATACCCAGGTTCTTGGGGTTCACGTCGGCCGAAAGCAGACGGTGCGTGCCGATGAGCACATCAATCGTGCCCTCGGCAAACGCCTTGAGCGCGCGCTTTTGCTGCGCCGGCGTGCGGAAGCGGCTGAGTACCTCGACCTCCAAGCCAAACGGGGCAAAACGCTCAAAGAATGTCTCGTAGTGCTGTTGGGCCAGAATGGTCGTGGGGCAGAGCACCATGACCTGGCGGCCGGAGTCCACGC